>Ga0209633_10002147_pt1 | contig 19377 bp, 19 predicted proteins | sample Cruoilmetagenom1_FD_187290 | JGI IMG/M metagenome (GOLD analysis project Ga0209633, IMG submission 187290) | Oil polluted marine microbial communities from Coal Oil Point, Santa Barbara, California, USA - Sample 1 (SPAdes) (version 2) | ecosystem: Environmental > Aquatic > Marine > Oil seeps ... | reverse complement strand
TGTTGGCCTCAATCACTTGCCCCGTCGGTGCAATCTTGATCATTGGTACAGGCAGGCTGTCAAAGACCTGACCGCCATTCTTCTGCTCTCCGATAGCGGCTCCGGGCAACAAGTATATTTCTCGCCGCCCGGCCGCGCCTTCCAGCTCAGCAACGATGGTACGAATAACCCCGTCTTTGCCAACCACACTATGTGCCGACCCGCTGCTCAAAGGCAGGTCATTGAACACCCGGTCCAGTGTTTTTACGCGCCCCCCCAGCAGACGACGCAATGCGTCATTCATAAATAAGATGGTGCCAGACTTTGAAGCCGTCAGCATTGGCAGGCTCAACCCTTCAGCCCCGCGACTATTGATCGTGCGTTCGCCCAGATCCTCAAGCCGCCACAAAAACCCTTCAACACCGATTTGATGCACAGCCAAACGGATGTGCCCCCGGCGTGTGACCACATCTTCGCGAGCGGCTCCTGTTGCCAATGCCTTGTTTTGCATGCGAAATAAAACGGCCGACGGGTTGGCGAACAAATCACGCAACACATGTGCCAAGGATTTACCACTGCAATCCGCAAATCTTTCCTTGGCAACCGCATTTAAGAAGCCAACTTCGCCTTGCTTGTCCGTTACAAAGCTGGGCGAGGCATCATTTTCAACAAATTTCGAAATGTGATGGTAGGCCGAGGCATGACGCCTTTGATGCAGATATTTATTGCCCTGCACAATCGCGGTAACAAAGCCAAGCGTTGCACCACTGGCCATCAGCAAAATACCGAACACCGGATCAGGCACAAAAAATGCTGCCGCCAGTAAAACAGCCGCAAAGAGACCCAAATAATGCATTTTGGGCGCCAGCAAAACCATGCTGCTGGATATATGATTTGGTGTCTGCAGCGTATCGGCCACCGAGAAATCCCCGTTATTGATTCGTGGTTTCTCTATTTCGACCTAAAATTGTTAAGCTCTCATTAAATACAGGCCGTAAAAGCAACATCCACAACTTGGGGTTGATAGTGCCTATGCTTTCACGCGTGTCAAGAGTGCACAGAAAAACCCGTCGCCACCGTCCAGTGGTGTGAACCGGTGTTTGGACAGGCATTCCCACCCGGAATGGGCCGCTAGGAACCCAGTAATCTGGTCCGTATTTTCAGCGTCCAGCAGTGAGCAGGTTGTGTAGGCCAGCACGCCATCCGGCCCAACCATATCCGCTGTCATCGCCAATATTTCGGCTTGAACTTTGCGTAATTCATCCAACTGGTCTTGATCAAATGCCCATTTCCCAGCCGGTGAGCGCCGCCACGCCCCACTGCCCGAACAGGGCACATCGCAAAGCACCAAATCAAATTTGGCGGGCCCAACGCCTGCCTCTGGCTCAAGCACTGCAATCGCTGCCCCCGCCCGTTCGGCCCGCTCTGGCAGGTCTTTCATGCGCAGCGAATTGGCGTCATGGGCGAAATATTCTGCTGAATGACGCGCCGCCATTGCCAAAACCTTGCCGCCGCCACCTGCGCAATAATCCAAAACGCGACTGCCTTCATTTATGGGCAACAAATCCACCACAGCCTGCGAGGCAGCGTCCTGCAGCTCAACGAGGCCATCCAGATAGGGTGTACTCAGATGGACGCGGCGTGGGTTTTCTGTGACTTCAAGCGCGGTTTCGGACAGAGCGTGCGGCACCGCCACAATGTTCTCCACCGCCAGCGCTGCAATCGCCTGTTCGCGGTTGGATTTACGCGTGTTCACCCGCAAAAACACCGGCGCACGATGTTGCAATGCGTGACAGGTCGCCTCGAAATCATCACCCAAACTGGCCTGCAGCGCGGGCGCGATCCAATCCGGACAATTCAGCGCCGCATTGCCCTCTGGCACAGCACTATGCGCCGCCTCTTCCTCGCTCAACGCTGCTGGTGCATGGCCATCACCAGTGAACATTGCGTCAATCACCAAGCCTTGCGCGCGCATCAACCCAAGCACAATCCCGCGCCCGGTTTGCGCCCCACCTAGCGTCGCGAATGACCGCTTGCACCGTAGCGCATCAAACACATGATCGCGCACAGCAGCGCGGTCCTTGGACCCCGCAAAGCGCGAGCGCCGCGCCCAATTGGTCAGCGCCTTTTCTGCGGCGGTGTCGTCCAGAATATCATCCAGAATTTCAATCGCGGCCGAAAGACGTGCTGCTGGTTGCATGTTTGGCTCCTGTTAAGAAGAAGTGGTTGATGGCCTTGGTAATCCCTCCTTTTTAATGGGGTTCGCTTGTAGAATTACGCGGCCATTTTCAGTTTCATAGCAGGTGTATCCCGCGATGCCCATGTTGGGGCGGTCATTGTTGTAAGTCCAGAGCCATTTTGTGGCCTGTTCCTGAGCCTCCTCTATGGTTTCGATGATGTTCTGATCCAGCCGTTCGTGCCGAACCGCTCGATTATAGTGCTCGATATAGGCGTTCTGCTGGGGCTTGGCCGGCTGGATTTATTGGATATGGATGCCCATCCGTTCGGCCCACGTCATCCATTGGCCGGCAGGCGATGTTCTTAATCGCAAGCGCGCTTTCGACCTGCACAATCAGGCAGATTTCATCATTGGCGTTGTCCAGACAATCCGGGATCAAATCATACCCCGACGCCCGCACCATCGAGGCCGCCACGCCACGCACGCCAACCGGCGGATAGCGCACTGCACGCGCCATTGCCGCGGCCTGATCCGCCGTTTCGACCATCGGCACCATCACGGTTTGCGCGCTGATATCCAGCACTTGCTTCAACACCCAGTCTTGCCCCACCCGCACCACGATAGAGGCATCCCCACCGCTCATGGCTTGCATTTGCGCCAAAATGGTCGGGATGTCGTTGGGCGCATGTTCACCGTCAATCAGGCACCAGTCATAGCCCGCAGAGGCGGCGATTTCGGCGATCATCGGATGCGCCGCGCGCCACCACAGGCCGATCTGCATGTCACCCTCTTTAAGGGGTTTTTCAGTTTGTTCGTGGGGGCTGGCATGCTCTCTCTCCTTTTGTCCATAGCTTTACGTGCCTTTACTGGCTGGCCAATAAAATTGCTGGACTTCCCCTCATTGCTGGCTACTTTATCCGACATAAACAACATCTGGGAGAGAGACTTATGAAACATATTTTAGGCCGTGTGGCCGTTGCTGCCATTGCCGTTGCCTTTGCTGGCGAAGCTATGGCGACCGAGTGGAACGTATCGGTTTGGGGCAAGCGCCGTGCGTTTACAGAGCATGTCGAGAAACTGGCCGAGCTGGTGTCTGAAAAGACCAATGGCGAGTTCACTATGAGCATTTCTTATGGCGGTCTGTCCAAGAACAAGGAAAACCTAGACGGGATTTCCATCGGCGCGTTTGAAATGGCGCAGTTTTGTGCCGGCTATCACCGCGACAAGAATCCGTCCATCACCGTGCTTGAGCTGCCGTTCCTCGGCGTTGCGAATCTAGATGAGGAAGTCGCCATTTCAAACGCCGTTTACGCCCATCCTGCGGTTCAGGCTGATCTGGCGCGCTGGAATGCCAAGCTGCTGATGACCTCGCCCATGCCGCAATATAACATCGTTGGCACGGGCGATCCGCGCGCCACTTTGGCCAGCATGGATGGTATGCGCGTGCGCGCAACTGGCGGCCTTGGCAAAGCGTTTTCGGCTGTTGGCGCGGTACCGACATCGGTGACCTCCTCCGAGGCTTATAACGCGATGGAATCTGGCGTTGTCGACACGGTGGCCTTTGCCCCCCACGCGCATTTGGCATTTCGCACCATCGACATTGCCGAATGGTGGACCGAGAACCTGAACCCCGGCACCGTGAACTGCCCTATTGTGGTGAACACTGATGCGTATGAGGCGCTGTCGGACAGTGAACGCGCCGCACTTGACGGCTCGGTTGACGAGGCCATCGCGCATTACGTTGCCAACTACGGTGAACTGCTAACCAAATGGGATGGCATTTTGGACGAAAAAGGTGTGAAGCGGGTGACGGTTGCCGAAGAAGAGCTGGCCGCCTTCCGCGCCGCCGCGGCTGACCCGATCCGCGATGCTTGGATTGCAGACATGACAGCGCAGGGACTGCCTGCTCAAGAGCTGTATGATCTGGTCGTGGACACACTGGCCAAAGAACGCATGTAAGATGACAAAGGTCTCGCAGTTCATGCGGGGCTGCTTCTATTTTGATATAATAGCGTAAGGCGGGGTTCTCCCCGCCTTATATTTTTTGGCACTTGGGCGCATTGTGAATCAGTGGAAAATCCCGATTTATGGAACGGTGCGGCGCGCATTTATGTGCTTCATTGAGAAGAAATGCGGCGAAGTCAAACGTGGTACTGAACAATAGGGCGTTAAAAAATGGAAGACATGATTTCTTGGATGGTTTTTGGTGGTGGTTTAGGATTTTGGCGCGCGTGGAGAAAAACTTCAGAAAGTGCAAAAAGAGCTAGAAACACAATAGATTCCATTGCCGGAATCGATGCAAAAACAAAAGCGGAAGCAATAGGTTACAACAAAGGGTTGAGATCGGTTGCCTTAGCTGTTTCAACAATTATAGGCGTTATTTTCGGTTTATCCATCTGGGGCATCGCCTCATTGCTGGTCTATCTGACTGGATGAAAACGACCACATACCTAAGTTGAGAAGCATGCATAGAGTGAGCGCCAGTCCGCTGTTACTTTATCGGGCTTGAGCCAATGGTGGGTTGAAGAATCCACCCAACTATAATTTGGAATCTCGGCACTATTTAAAATAGCAGATATCGGCGCCGCATTCTACGAAGGGCATAACACAATAATAATCGACTCACCGCTCTTGCCACCTCCCCCCTTTATCTGGCTATATCCCTGCAACGAATAATCAGGGGGGATGCACATGGCCGGTGGCGCGAGTGTGCTTGAGGATGGCTCGAACCTGAGCCGTATCGACAGGCAGTTACATAAACTTGAGAGCTATATGGCGCTGATCAGCGGGTTGGCGATCTTTTCCCTTATGATCCTTGCCGTGGTCTCGGTCGGTGGGCGCAATCTGATGAACGCGCCCCTGCCCGGCTATGTGGACTGGATCGAACAGGTCATGCCGCTGATTGCCTTTATGGGCGTCGCATATACTCAGCGTTCTGGGGGGCATATCCGCATGGACATACTGGTTGGCAAGCTGCGCGGTCGTGCCCTGTGGGGGGCGGAATTTATCACCACGCTGGCGATGCTGATCCTGATCCTGTTGCTGGTATGGGGCACATATTCGCATTTTCTGCGCGCTTTTGATTTCAGCGCGCCTTATTGGAGCCGCGACAGCTCTATCGACATATCAATCCCGCTTTGGCCCGCTAAACTGCTGGCTCCGATAGCTTTTTCAGTGTTGGGATTGCGTTTGGCGTTGCAATTGTGGGGCTATGGCCGCGCCTTTGTTTTAGGTTTGGTTGAGCCGGTCGCCGTGCCGTTGGTTCTAAGTGCTGCCGCGCAGGCCGCTGAAGAGGCCGAGCATGTTGCAGGCCTAGAAGAAGAGGAGCCGCGCTGATGGAACCGATTGATATTGGGCTTATCGTTTCGGGTGGCATGTTGGTGCTGGTTGTGCTGGGCATGCGGGTGGCCTTTGCGGCCGGAATGGCGGGCATGGTTGGGCTGATCTGGATATTCTGGGCCAAGTTTGGCTATGACCCTGATAAATTCACCAAAGCTTTGATTGTTTCCCTAAAAACGGCGGGCCAAGTGCCACATTCGAAAGTGGCCAATCAGGCGCTGTCGCTGATCCCGACCTTTATTCTGATCGGCTACCTCGCCTATTACGCAGGCCTAACCAAGGCTTTGTTTGAGGCCGCCAAGCGTTGGGTTGGCTGGCTGCCCGGCGGCATGGCGGTGGCCACGGTGTTTGCTACGGCGGGCTTTGCGGCGGTGTCGGGGGCGTCTGTGGCGACCTCGGCGGTGTTTGCACGCATCGCGATCCCTGAAATGCTCAAAGTCGGTTATGACAAACGCTTTGCGGCGGGTGTTGTGGCGGCGGGTGGCACTTTGGCGTCCTTGATCCCGCCCTCGGCGATTTTGGTGATCTATGCCATTATTGTTGAACAAGACGTGGGCAAACTGCTGTTGGCGGGGTTCATTCCGGGTGCTGTTTCGGCGCTGATTTATGGCGCATTGATTGTCGGCATGGCATTGACGATCCCGAATTTCGGCCCTGCGGTTGGCGGCTATACTTGGGGCGAGCGGTTTAAATCATTGCCGGCCGCGGCTCCGATTGCCTTTGTGGTCTTTATTATCATCTTTTTCATCTACAACCCGTTTGGTGGCGATGCTTGGGGGACCCCGACCGAAGGCGGTGCCTTGGGCGCTTTCGTGGTTTTTGTGATGGCGGTTTACAAGGGCATGCGCTGGGGGCAGTTGAAAGACGCCCTATTAGAGAGCGCCAAACTGGCGGTGATGATCTTCACCATCATTTGGGGCGTGCTGATCTATGTGCGGTTCCTGGGCTTTGCGCAATTGCCCGACGCCTTTGCCACTTGGATCTCAGGGCTGGAGCAATCGCCAATGTTGACGTTGGTGCTGATCCTGTTGGCCTATGCGGTGCTGGGCATGTTCATGGACGCCATCGGCATGTTGCTGTTGACGCTGCCAGTGGTTTACCCTGCCGTGATGGCTCTGAATGGCGGCGAGTTCGTGTCAGCCGCTGACAGCGCCTTTGGCATGTCGGGGCCAATGTGTGCGATCTGGTTTGGCATCTTGGTTGTGAAAATGGCCGAGTTTTGCCTGATCACGCCACCCATCGGATTGAACTGCTTTGTGGTCGCTGGGGTGCGCGATGATTTGACCGTGCAGGATGTGTTCGTTGGCGTGACGCCATTCTTCATTGCGGACGCTGTGACGATTGCCACATTGGTGGCGTTCCCCTCCATTGTGCTTTGGCTGCCCAGCCTCGCCTCCTAACGTCTAATGCCCGTTTCATTCCGAATGCCCCTGCCCTTGCGGGGGCATTTTGGTTGCATTGCCTTTTGCGGTAAAAAAGTTTTCCCCGCGTAAGTCTATCTTAACCACCCCCCCCTAAATCTGATCCATAGAGAAACCAAGAAAAGGATTCTTCGTGGAACGGTTTTGCGGGTTCGAATTTGGAACAACACCTTGTGAGGTGCCAGAATGACGGCAGTGATTACATTGCGCGGTCGCCTTGATTTTGGCGCAGCCCCTGACTTGAAGGCCGAAATTATCGGACAGTCGGGGAACGACTTGCTTATTGACGCCTCTGACGTGACCCATATGGGCACGCTGTGTCTGCAAATCCTAATCGCCGCCTCGCAGGATTGGGCCCGCGCTGGACGAAACTTTAATCTGACCTCCGCCAGCGAAACCTGTGTGACCCAGCTTTCGCTGCACGGCTTTACCCCAGAGACAATTATCGGAGTGACATCATAATGAGCCTGCAAATACTTGCCGTAGACGATAGCCGTACAATTCGCGACATGTTAAACCTGACCCTGAACCAAGCCGGCTTCACCACCTACCTTGCAGATGACGGTGTGCATGGGATCGAAGTGTTGGACACCATTTCACCCGAACCTGACGCGATCATCACAGATATTAATATGCCACGTATGGATGGCTTTGGTTTTATCGAGGCCGTGCGCAAGATTGAAAAATACCGCGCCATCCCAATCCTGGTTTTGACCACCGAAAGCGCCACGGATCTAAAGCAACGCGCCCGCAATGCTGGTGCAACCGGATGGATTGTAAAACCGTTCGAGCCAAAAAAACTAATCCGCGCCCTGCAAATGGTCACAGGATAGGGACCCGATATGAGCGATGAAGAAGATCCTATGATCGAAATCAAAGCTTCGTTCTTTGTGGAATGCGAGGAACTGCTCGAATCCCTGCAAGATGGGCTTCAAATCATGGATGATGGTGAAGGCGATACCGAAACCATCAATATCGTGTTTCGGGCAGTGCATTCAATCAAAGGCGGCGCTGGGGCGTTTGGCTTGGATAAATTGGTCCGCTTTGCCCATCAGTTTGAATCCGTGCTTGATGGGGTGAGGTCCGACACCATCACGGCCGACCGGAGCGCAATTTCCGTTTTCTTCCAATCTGGCGATATTCTAGCCGATCTGGTGCGCTCGGCGCGCGATGATACAGATTCTGATGAAGATCGGACAAAAACCGTTCTAAAAGAACTCGAAGCCATCTTGGGGCACAACAGCAATGAAGTGGTCGAAGAAGAGGTCGCGGACTTCCAACCCATGGTACTGTCTATGGATTTTGGTCTCGATGACACTGTGAACGAACCCCAGGACGTTCCAGAACATCCTCCCACTGATCTTCCGGCATTTGAAGATGGTTTTACCATCAACTTTGTCCCCGACAGTGCTCTTTATGTCTCGGGCAACGAACCATTGCACTTACTTCGTTTGCTGCGGGAAATGGGTCAGCTGAATGTCTATTGCGACACATCCAAAATCCCGCCATTGGCAGATCTGGATGTCGAGAAATCTTATCTTTCGTGGGCAATTCAACTCACCACCGACGAAGATCAAGATGCCATTCGAGAAGTTTTCGACTTCGTGGCCGACTTATGCACACTGACGATCGTAAGTCCCGAAAGCGGTGGTTCAATTCCACCGATCTCTCCCCCTACACCACCAACGACACCGCCCCCCACATTGCCAGCGCTCGATGATGTGCTGACAAACGAGGCTTCCAAAGATATCGTGACCGACTCTGTGGCCTCTCTATCTACGCCTCCAGCCCCCGAAGGGGCCGTGGAAACCGTTGACTATCCCAAAAACATCGAAGTTGCCCCGTCGATGGCGCCCGTGACAGCCGCCAAGTCAAACGCATCACCTGATGCTCAAACTGCGTCAAAAGCCACCAAACCACGCCCGACCGTTCGGGTTGATTTGGAGCGTATTGACCGTCTTGTAAATCTGGTCGGCGAGTTGGTCATCAATCAAGCGATGATTTCCCAAAGTGTTCAAGAAGCCGATCTTTCCACCAATTCCGCCGTTTCTGACGGGTTGGATGAGTTCATGCAGTTGACCCGCGACATCCAAGACAGCGTTATGATGATCCGCGCACAACCCGTAAAATCCCTTTTCCAACGTATGAGCCGGATCGTTCGTGAATCCTCGGCATTGATCAGCAAATCAGTGCGTCTCAAAACCGAAGGTGATGCCACCGAAGTTGATAAGACCGTGATTGAGCGTCTGGCAGACCCGCTGACCCACATGATCCGAAATGCAGTTGATCATGGAGTTGAAACTCCGTCTGACCGGTTGGCCGCAGGTAAGCCAGAAGAGGGTGTCGTTACTTTGAGTGCCGGCCACAGATCCGGACGTGTTATTATCGAAGTCACCGACGATGGCGCTGGGATCAATCGGCCGCGTGTTTTGCAGATCGCCATTGAAAAAGGGCTTGTAACGGAAAACGCCCAGATCACTGACAGCGAGATTGACAATCTCCTGTTCATGCCAGGTTTTTCCACCGCAAACGAAGTGTCCGACCTCTCTGGGCGTGGTGTTGGAATGGATGTCGTAAAAAGCGCGATTCTTGCTTTGGGCGGTCGCGTCACCATTCAGTCCGAGCCCGGCTTTGGCACCACATTCACGATCAGCCTGCCACTAACTTTGGCTGTGCTTGACGGTATGGTCATTGATGTTGCTCAACAAACGCTTGTTGTGCCCTTGAATACGATCACCGAAACACTCACTCTGGCTCAAGATGACATACGGGCGCTCGGCCCCCTTACCAATGTTATCAAGGTGCGTGACACCTTTGTTCCATTGCTCGATCTCGGCGCCGAACTTGGGTACCGCTTACCAATGGACAGCTATATTGGCGCCATCGTCCTGCTCATTGCACGTGAAGACGGCAGCCATGCGGCGTTGGTCGTAGATGCCATTCAAGATCAAAGACAGGTCGTCATTAAGGGTTTGCAAGATACTTTTGGGCGCGTGCCCGGCGTTGCCGCAGCCACGATACTTGGCGATGGCAAAATTGCCTTGATCCTGGATCCGGTGGATATCGTTGCGAATGCCGGCGGCCGCACCCGATCTGTTCAACCTAACCTTCAACTTGCGGGATAATGATCATGATCGATATGGAAGAGAAAGCACTCACAGCTGAAATCAAGCTGCTAACATTTCAAGTTGGAAAACAAGAATACGCCCTCGATATCATGTCTGTACGTGAAATTCGTGGTTGGAGCAAAGCCACGTCGCTACCCCACGCCCCCGCTTTCGTTCGGGGTGTTATCAACCTACGCGGTACTGTCCTCACAATCGTTGATATTGCCGATCGTTTAGGTATGGGGCGCACCGAAACAAACGAACGAAATGTTATCATAGTTGTGCACACCGGCAAAGAAACGGTCGGCCTTCTGGTCGACGCCGTTTCTGACATTCTGGCAATTAAAAAATCTGATTTGCAAGCGCCACCAGAAATGTCCGTCGACAACAATCAAACCTTTGTAAATGCACTGATAATTGTTGAGGAACGGATGATTAGAATTCTAGCCCTTGCAGCAGCATTGCCATCTGACACTATGGAAGTAGCTTAGGTATGACCCAGTCAGCTTCCCACGCAATAACAATGAGCGATAGAGAATTCCAAGCGATTTCCGATATCGCCTATAAGGAAGCTGGACTCGTTTTCATGCCTGAAAAAGTATCGTTGGTTCAATCACGTATCAACCGACGTCTACGCCAGTTAAAAATTAATAGCTTTTCGGATTACACGGCTTTTGTTCAGTCTGAACAGGGCATAGCCGAACGCAAAGCGATGATTTCATCTCTGACCACAAATGTTTCGAACTTTTTCCGTGAATCACATCATTTTGACATTTTGAAAGAGAAGGTATTCCCCAATTTGTTGTCGCGCGCGCACGCTGGCGGGCGGGTACGCCTTTGGTCAGCAGGGTGTTCCACAGGTCAGGAACCATATTCCATTGCGATGACACTATTAGATTTTGCACCAGATGCCCCAACAATGGATATCAAAATTCTCGCAACAGATATCGATCCAAATGTTATTTCCACAGCAAAACAGGGATTCTACGAAACCGGAGCCCTTAATGAATTATGCGAATCCTTTCAGGACCAATTTACAGAAACAGCGGAAAACGGTCGGAAATCCGGTTTTAGAATGACGCCAGTCATTCGCAGTATGGTCTCGTTTCGTGAACTAAATCTACTATCGCAATGGCCATTTTCCGGTAATTTTGACGTCACTTTTTGCCGCAATGTTGTCATCTATTTTGACGAAGCAACTCAAATGTCACTTTGGCCTCGGTTTGAATCCGTAACCGCACCAGATGGTTGGCTGTTCCTTGGCCATTCCGAGCGGTTCTCAGAGCGGCTTGAAACGAAATTTGTCACAAATGGCGCGACAGCTTACCAGCGTGCTGCCCATACTGACACACGAAACTTAAAATAGGATCATAATGGCACTCCGAGACCAAATCCGTGTAATCGTCGTTGATGATATGTCAACAAGCCGTGGCCTTATCACTCAGGCGCTAGACTCATTTGGCATCCGCAATGTTGTCACTGCCGCTGATGGGCCAACAGCGTTACAATCGATAATGCAATCTCCTGTGCACCTGGTTATCTCTGACTACAACATGCCAGGTATGGACGGGCTTCATTTGTTGCGTGCATTGCGCCAAAATTCGCAAACCAAAGGGGCGGGTTTTATCTTGATCACAGGGCGTGCTGATCGTGAAATTATTGACAAAGGGCGCCAACTTGGGATGAACAACTTCCTAAAGAAACCATTCACCCCTACAGAACTCCAATCCTGTATTGAAGCCGTTGTGGGGCGCCTATGAAGATTGAAAATATCAACCTGAGTTCCTCTGAACTGGACCAGACCACTGTGACACTTTCGGCGCTATCGCACCGGATTGGAGCTGAACTCAGTGACCTTGCAAACATTTGCCGCAATGTTGAAAATGCACTGGGCGTTGTGATCAGCCCCCCCAAAGAGACCATAGACCAACCAATCATGGCCCTCCAAGGTTTAGATAGGCTGCGGCAGACCCTTGAGGATTTAGCTCGATTGACACAGCGGATAGGGCATTCGCAAGCATTTTCAAATGATGCAATTCAAAAAGAAGAAATTTTGAAAACTCTCGTTCTTAACGGGCTTGCCGCGCGGTTAATCAAGTCCGGGATTGCCGTTGGGGACAATCCAAGTCGGCAAGATGAAATTTGGAGTTAGCCTCGGCAGAGTCTCACTCAACTTTGCATCACCTTGTGCCAGCTAAAACGCCTATGCTTCTCCCATTTGCGGCGATCAAAACTAAAGTTTTCACTTATTCCATTTCGATCATTCTACGTTTGCGCCCCGCATTCTCAACCTGAGAATGCCAAATGTAGTGTAAGCGGGTAATCCCCCCATTTTCAATGGGGTCCACTTGTAAAATTACGCAGCTAGTTTGAACTTCATAGCGGGTGTGATCCCACCTATCCCCATATTGGGACGGTCGTTGTTGTAAGTCCAGAGCCAATTTGTGGCTGGCCGGGCTGGATGTATTGAATGTGGATGCTCATCCGTTCAGCCCACGCCATAAGCTTATCACTGATATATTCTGGGCCGTTATCGCCCCGAATGATTTGTGCAGGCCCCGTCATTCTATAATCCGGTTCAAGCTACGCACCACCCGTTCGGCAGGCAGAGAGAAGTCGACTTCAATGCATAATCCTTCACGATTAAAATCATCCAGCACACTTAGTGTGCGGTGTCTGACGTCAGCGCCTATGCGCGCACCGAAGGCAGGGAAAAGCGAAATAGACGATCCGAATTTGATGAAGCCCCGCAGCGGATGATCGCTGTCCGCCCTTGATGTCCAAGCAATGCGCCCACACAAGGCTGGAATTTGGCAAAAGGACATACACGGTCGACAAGCCGAAATGCACCTAATGTCTGTAGTGAAAGAGCGGCAAATCTTTTGCAACAATTGACCGGCACTTGTGACAAATATGTGAAAATGTCACATGTTGGGTGAGCGTGGGGGCTCGCCCTATCACTCAGCTGCTCGTTGGCCTGGATGAATATTTGAAGTATCCAGTCAGCAGTCCACAAATCCATGACCATGCATATTCGGGGTTCCTCTGTGGTTTCTAATTTATTGAGCCGAAGAGGGCGCCAGAAATCTCGGATCCACAATAGTCGTTTTCCGTCCATCAAGGTCAATTTTAAATTGTGGGATGCAATGTGGGATATGCAACATTGATAGTCAGTAAGCTATTGGTTTTCAAGCATTAATTGGAATATCGTGGCGGACAGACAGGGATTCGAACCCTGGAGACGGTCTCCCGCCTACACACTTTCCAGGCGTGCGCCTTCGACCACTCGGCCACCTGTCCGTTGGCGGGTTTTAGCCCGACAATGCCCGCATGTGCAAGCGGTTAAACACAGCTATTTCCCGCGCCAAGCGAAACGAGTAAAAACGAGCGCCAAAGCGCATTCAGTTGCGACAACCAACAGGATCGGCCAATTGGCAAAGCCGCGCAAAAATTCATAGGTCCCTGTGCAAGCCAACCCCACCATCGACACCACAATCCCACGGCGCATCGGCGAAGGTGGGGCGTTTCGCGCGCTCCAACGGATCACAGCAAGTCCCAAAAACAGCATCGAAGCATGGCGGGCGATCAAGTTTGCGGTTTCAGATTGCGGCACACCAAACAATGCGAAATTGAACTGTGGTACAATCAGCAATGCGATGAAAAGGTCAAATACAAACCCGCGCGCGCCAGCAACTGTTTAAGAAGGACATGTTACGACGCTCCTGGCTATTGATCCAAATGCAGATAAACCCGCCGGTTTTGCGCGCCTTTATTTTGCACCTTGCCAATGCGCACGGGACCAATTTCACCCGTCCGCGCAACATGGGTTCCACCACAAGGTTGCAGGTCAATCTGTGCTGCCGCAGCACCGATGCCGATCAGCCGCACACGACCCTGCCCTTTGGGCGGTTGCACTGACATGGTTTTCACCAACGACGGGTTGGCGGCCAATTCTGCATCCGTGATCCAGCCCTCTGTCACCGGCAAATCCTGCGTGATATACCCGTTCAAAACGGCATCAAGCGCCTCTTTATCAGCCAAGGCTTCGGGCATATCGAAATCGAGCCGCCCCTTTTCGACCCCGATCGAGCCGCCCGTGACAGGCAGCGGGATCGCCACTGACAGCAGATGCAATGCGGTATGCACACGCATATGGCGGTGGCGGCGCTCCCAATCCAGAACTTGCACCACTGGCGCGCCAACAGGCGGCAACGGGGCGGGCTCGGCTGGCAGCAAAACAATCTGCGCCCCCTCGCCTTTTATGGTCGTGGCAACAGTTAGGGACTGATCCCCCCAAGTGATTTGGCCACTGTCGCCGGGTTGCCCACCACCGGTGGGATAAAAAAGGCTCTGGTCCAGCACCACGCCACCTTCGGGTGTATGGGCCGCGACGGTAGCTGCGGCGTCGCGCAAATAGGGTTCATCTCGAAACAACGGATGGGTCACTTTGGGCTCCCTTTGCTGGCGGGCTTGTTCGCGGGCTTGCTGGCCGGTTTGCTGGCGGCTCGTTTTGGCTTTTGCGGTGCAGGATTAAGCACCTCTGGATTGCGCAACCAAACGTCACGCTGGGCAAACGGTATTTCAATACCTTCCTCGGCAAACACACGGGCGATTTCGTGATTGATGTCGGATTTCACACTCAAAATCCAGTTCACATCCCGCAGGATCGCGCGGATTTCAAAATCCAGTGAGTCCGCGCCAAAGCCTTGAAATACAACGCCCGGATTGGCCAAGACCATCGGATGGGCTTCGGCTATGTCACGCAGCAAGCCTTCGACGCGCTTGGTGTCGGTGCCATAGGCAACCCCGACCGGAACGATCACCCGCCCGACCGAATTGCCCCGTGTCCAGTTGGTCACAACCCCCGACACAAGGTCAGAGTTTGGCACAATCACATCGGTACGATCAAAAGTTTCGATGCGGGTTGAACGCACGGATATGTCACGCACATAACCCATTTGTCCGCCGACCTCGATCCAGTCGCCTTCGGAAATAGGCCGTTCGATCAACAATATAATGCCAGATACGAAATTCGACACAATATTTTGCAAGCCAAAACCAATGCCCACCGACAAGGCCCCAGCCACAATCGCCAATGAAGACAAATCAATGCCCGCGCTCGAAATCGCCACGACGGCGGCGATGAAAATCCCGATATAGCCGATGCCGGACACGACCGCATTGCGCCCCCCCACATCCATTTTGGTCTTTGGCAAAACCGTTGTGCGCAGGGAGCCCTGAATCAGGCGCGTCACCATGTACCCTATGGCAAACACCAGCGCAAAGGTCAGAAAATCAGACGGCGAAACCCGCACATCCCCCAATGAGAAGCCTTCTTTGAAACGGGTCCATACCTCGGTCAAATCAGTGATACGCGCGCCCCAGACCAAGGCGAAAAACGGCACCGAGATCAGCACCATAACAAAGCTGAACAACACAGGAAGCAATGCTTCTTTTGCGGCGTCTTCATTGCCGATCATCAACCCGTACACTTCGGAAATAATCCGTTGCAGGATTAACAAAAACGCCAACAACCCGAGCGACATTGCCATCGGAAACACGATTGCTTTTGCGGCCTCAAAATATCCAGCGGCCGCCAGCACAGGGCCGGCAAAGGCCAGGAGCATAACAACCTGACTCAGATAAAAAATGATACGGTTTTTATAGCTGCGTTCTTCACCTTCAATCTGTTCATTTTGCACATGCAAGCGCATCAGACGTGACAGGCGCCACAACGCATACCCAGCCAACACCAGAACCGGAAAACTCATCACCGAAACAGATTCAATCGGCCAACTGTCAAACTTGCTGACTTCGGCAATGGTTATCCCAAGCCCCAGCATCATACCAAGAACAGTACTATAAAGTCGGCCTTTTTGCCTCTGCTGCGGTTCCAGATTAAGCGGCGGGATCACATATTCGCTTTTCGGGAAAATGCGCCCGCCCAACCAACGCGCCAATAGGAACACCACTGACAAAACCACAAACGCCGACAGCTCGATGTCACCGCGCACGCCGACCAACTCGGTCGCGTAAAACGCTTCGACCAATAAGACCACCCCGAGCATGGGCAGAGCGACCTGTGCAATCGACAAAATAAATGCCAAAATCCAGCGCCCAGGTGTTCGTTCGCGGGCATGAACGGCAAGGGTTAGCTGTTCCATCCAGCGCCGCCCCCGCAACAGCAGCACCGCAGAAACCAACGCCAAAATGGCAATGATCGGCAAGTTGGCCTTTAGCAATACCTGTTGCGCAGGGCTGTTCCAAGCGGCCACAACTTCCTTTTTCACGCTGCGATAGGACTGTTCAAGTGAATCTGCGCCCTTGGACCAATACTGCGGCAACAGCGGCGACGAGATGCGCTCGAACAGGGCATCGGTTTGGCGGGCGCGAATGATCCCATCCACGCTGCGGATCAAACCATCTGCACGGGAATATGCAACTTCGGCTGTTTTCGCAGGGGCGAGCAGCTGCGCCATTTGGCTGTCCAGATCGGCCCGTTGCGCAACAATCTCTGGCGCTTCTTCGACATTCTCGGGTTTTGGCCCCAAGGCGACGATTTGGCCGCGCAGGGTTTTGATGCTGTCTTGGTTGGTGCTTTGAGCTTTCAGAAAACCTTCGCGCCATTTAACCAGTTGACGTCGCAATTCCTCAAAGGCCGCCGTCGAGGCGCGTCCGGCGGCGATCGCTTCTTCGGCGCGAAGCGCTGTACGTTCCCATGCGGGCAGGTTGTTGGAGATGGACTTCACATAGCTGCCCGATTGCGTCGTGGCCGACCCAGCGGATGCAACCGCCGGTTCCTCTGGCGCCAGTGCAGGCGCCTCGGTTTGCGCATGACCTTGCAGCGCCACAAACAACAATGCGCAAACAAGAGCCAAACTGTGGAATAGATCCCGCATCAGTCTTCAAAAACCTCAGGCATATCCGGCATGGATTTGGCCAACCAATCCGGCACCGGCAATTCCTTTTCCCGCAGAAATTCGGGATTGAACAATTTCGATTGATAGCGCGTGCCATAGTCGCACAGCATCGTCACAATGGTATGCCCCGGCCCCATTTCACGCGCCATTCGAATTGCGCCCGCGATGTTGATGCCGGAGGAGCCTCCCAAAACCAGACCCTCATGCTGCACCAGATCAAAGATGATCGGCAGCGCCTCGCTGTCGGGAATGCGGTAGGCCATGTCGACGGACAATCCTTCAAGGTTCTTGGTGATCCGCACCTGCCCGATCCCCTCGGCAATCGAGCCCCCTTCAGAGTCCAATTCGCCTGTCGTGTAATAGCTGAACAGTGCCGCGCCCTCTGGGTCGGCAATGGCGATTTTCACATCCTTGGATTTGGCGCGCAGCCCCGCGGCCACCCCTGCCAATGTCCCCCCCGACCCCACAGCACAGACAAAGCCATCAACGCTGCCATCCGTCTGCGCCCAGATCTCGGGCGCGGTGGTTTCGATATGGGCTAGGCGGTTGGCGACATTGTCAAACTGATTGGCCCAGATCGCCCCATTGGGTTCTGTTTGTGCAAGTTTTTCTGCCAAACGGCCAGAATAGCGCACAAAATTGTTCGGATTGCGATAGGGTGCAGCAGGCACCTCAATCAGATGCGCGCCCGCAAGGCGCAGCATGTCTTTCTTTTCCTGGCTTTGCGTTTCAGGGATCACAATCACGGTTTTGAACCCCATTGAGGCCCCGATCAGCGCCAAACCGATACCGGTGTTGCCGGCTGTGCCCTCAACAATCGTGCCGCCGGGTTTCAGTGCCCCACTGGCGACCGCTTCTTTGATGATAAACAACGCCGCGCGATCCTTGACCGATTGGCCGGGGTTCATGAACTCTGCCTTGCCTAGAATTTCGCACCCTGTGGCCGCGCTGGCGGCCCTTAGGCGGATCAACGGCGTGTTGCCGATTGACTGTTCCAGATCGTTGCAGATTTCCATATCGGTCCCCAAAATATCCTGCCCCTATATCTAGGGTCAGCGAACAGGTAACTCAAGCGTCCTTGCGCAAGCGATCACGGTTTATTGCCAACCAATAGGCCGCCGTCACCAACGGCAAAACATTCGCCTGATGTTTAACGAAAGCCATAAAGTCATCAAAAGACAGGATGTGGCTGTGAATATCTTCCCCCTCGGCCACCAGACCCGAGGTGCGCCCCCCCGCCCCGTCCAAATCGCACAGACCAAGGTAGATGTGGAAAAATTCGGTGCTGTCGCCGGGCGACGGATAGGCTTGTGTAATCGGGATCAACTCGGTGATCTCCACACCGGCCTCCTCCAGCGTTTCGCGGATCGCGGCCTGTTCTGGCACCTCGCCAATGTCCACATGCCCCGCCACCGGTTCCATCGCCCACGGATTTTGTTCACCGCGCGCATAGGGTCCGATGCGAAACTGCTCGACCAGCAGCACACAATCGCGCACCGGATCATAAGGCAGCACAATCGCCGCATCAGAGGCCACAAAAACTGCCCGTTCCATTTGCGGGCTCATCTCGCCGCTGAACTGGCGATGGCGCAGATCATATTCCTGCATCGCATAAAAATTGCTGTAAGGAATGCGTTTTTCCAACACAGTGACATCTGCGCGGCCCTGCGCGGCAGACACCGGACCTTGTCCCTGCCCTCTGACAAAAGACGCAGCCCGACGCCGGATCGCACCAAAGCGCTGTGCCAATTCCTGTGCTGCGATCTGGCCGAAGTACCGCATCGCCTCATCAGCGGCCTGCAAGGTCATTTCGCCCCACATCTCCACCCAATCGGCCAAGTGCCAAACATCGCCCTTGGCAAGCGGTTGATCAGGAAAATAGACCTGCGCCCTTTGCGGGCCTGTCGCAGTCGCAACCGACACCCCCTGCAATGTGTAGCCAAACCCGCCCTCATAAAAATCCAGCCGTGCCAAATCATCACCCGTAAGATCACGCACCAACAGCCCTTCGGCCTGCGCACCTTTGTGTTTAACCAGCATCGGATAGGCCCGATCCGCCACCCAGTGGCACGCAAAATCCGCAAGCGTCGCCGATACGGCTTGCCGCGGTTCAAGCGCACGCCCCAGCACCAGATCAAGCAGTGGTTGATGCGCTAAAGTTCCATAAAAGAATAGATTTTTCAACGGGCTACACCCAGACATTACATATAGCGGCGTTGCGCCCAACCACTGACCATACCTGTCAAAAGGCCGCCAACAATCAACGGTATCAATATCTCAGGCGTCGCCAACATGACAAAATATTCGATCATCAATTGAACCATCCCGATCAACGCCTCGACCGGCCCGTCATAGGATTTGCGCAGGGACAATTTCACCATTTCGATAAGCGAATGTATCAGCAACACCCAAAACAAGATCGCCACAGCCGC
>Ga0209633_10002146_pt1 | contig 19397 bp, 16 predicted proteins | sample Cruoilmetagenom1_FD_187290 | JGI IMG/M metagenome (GOLD analysis project Ga0209633, IMG submission 187290) | Oil polluted marine microbial communities from Coal Oil Point, Santa Barbara, California, USA - Sample 1 (SPAdes) (version 2) | ecosystem: Environmental > Aquatic > Marine > Oil seeps ... | reverse complement strand
GACGCTGGGAAACTTCGAGTACATCTTCACCGGCCAGACCGAGGGCTTGGTCGTCAGCCTGGACTTCACGGCGGTCCGCCCGATTTTTGCGAGCCTCCTGACTGCGAGCTTGGGGACGATCCTCGCCGTGATCGTGGGCACGCTGGGCGCCTACGCCGTTTCGCGCTTCAAGGTTGCCAACAATCTGCCGCTGTCGGTCCTCCAGTTGCGATTGTTCCCACCTTTGGCGGTAATGATCCCGGTGATGATCATGTGGGCCTATCTCGGCATGATCGACACCTGGTGGGGGCTGTCCTTGATCTACACGATCGTGACGTTGCCCTTCTCTTTCTGGCTGATGAAGACCTTCTTCGACGAGGTCCCGCTCGAGATCGAGGAGGCCGCACTCGTTGAGGGCTGCTCGCGCTTTCGTGTGTTCTGGAAGGTGACGCTGCCCATGGTGAAGGCGGGGATAGCCAGCACGGTCCTGTTCGTTTTCATTCTCAACTGGTCGGATTACCTCATGGCCCTGCTGTTGACGCGCAAGGACTGGGTGACAATCCCGGTCTACATGAACGCGCTCGCGACCGCGATGAGCGGGCAGCTCTATGGGATGAAGGCTGCCCTTGGCCTGATCGCGGCTATTCCGCCCGTGATCCTCGGCCTGTCGATCCAGCGTTATCTGGTGCGCGGCCTCACCTTCGGGGCGCTGAAACAATGAGCGTATTGCACAAGATACCCGACGCCACCGAACTCTCGCTCGAGAAGGAGCAGCGTAAGCTCGGCAACCTGATGGCGTTGCCGGCCCAGTTGCTGCTCGTCTTCATCGTCGCCTTTCCCCTGCTGATGCAGCTTTATGTCAGCACGACCTGGTGGAGCCCGCTCGACGGCGTTCCCTGGTACATGGCCTATGAGTCCTGGAACTGGTTCGCAAACTATACCGATCTGGTTGACGACAGTCGGTTGTGGGGGGCGATCTGGCGGACTCTTGTGATCGTCATCGTCTGCGTGCCCGCACAGTTTCTGCTTGGGTTGGGGCTTGCGACTCTCTTCGTCGATAGTTTCCCAGGCAAGACGATCTTCTACACCCTCCTGCTGACGCCGATGATGGTTGTGCCAGCGGTGGTGGGGTACATGTTCTTCCTGCTGTTCCAGCAGTCCGGACCGATCAATGACCTCATCGGCATCTTCTCGGGCAATCCGGCCGAGATAAACTGGCTCAACGATGTCAACCTCGCCATGGTTGCCGTCATGATCGCTGAGATCTGGGAGTGGACTCCGCTCATGTTCCTGATCCTGCTGGCCGGCTTGTCGAGCGTTCCGGAGGACCAGATGCGCGCGGCGCGCCTGCTGGGCGCCAACGCGTGGCAACGCTTCTGGCGCATCGCCATACCGCGCATGAAGACGGTGATCATCATTGCGCTGGTGTTGCGCACGATCGAATGCCTGAAGGTTTTCGACACGCTCTTCATTATGACCGTTGGCGGGCCAGGCGTCGCGACGGAGTCCATCTCCCTCTACATCTACAAGCGTACATTCCAGGATCTGGAGTGGAGCTATGTCGCCTCGATCGGTCTTTTCATTCTGGTGGCGCTCAGTTTGCTGGCCGGTATCGGCATCTGGTTCATGGCGCGCAAATCCGCAAAGCCCGCCCAGGTCGCAACGGCTCAGCAGGGCGGCACGCTTGCACTGCAGGGAGCGAAATAGTGGCGAAGATCGAATTCAAAGGTCTCACTAAGCGCTTCGGGTCGCTGACGGCGGTTGACAATCTGAACCTGACGATCCCCGACAAGAGCTTCGTGGCCCTGCTCGGCCCGTCTGGTTGCGGCAAGTCGACGACCATGAACATGATCGCCGGGATCGAGGAGCCATCCGATGGCCAGATCCTGTTCGACGGAAGCGACATCGTGAGCGTGCCGATTGATCGCCGCGGGGTCGGGTACGTGTTCCAGAACTATGCGATCTTCACGCATATGAGCGTATACGACAATCTAGCCTTCGGGCTGCAGGTGCGCGGCCTGCCCAAGGTCCAAATCAGTGCCAAGGTCCGACAAGTCGCCGAGCTGATGCGACTGGAGGATCGGCTCGACTGGCCATCGGGGACGCTTAGCGTCAACGAAATGCAGAAGCTTGCCATCGGCCGGTCGGCGATCGTCGAACCCTCGATTTTCCTCCTTGATGAGCCCCTGTCGAACCTGGACGCGGCTTTCAGGGAGTTCATGCGCACCGAGCTTAAGCACATCCAGCGTCAGCTAGAACAGACCATGATCTATGTCACCCACGATCAGATCGAGGCGATGAGCTTGGCCGACCATATCGCGGTGATGAATCACGGCGTGCTACAGCAATATGATACCCCGGCCGATATTTATAGCTGGCCCGCCAACACCTTCGTCGCCAATTTCATCGGCAGTCCCAGCATGAACCTCATCCCCTGCCAGATCACGACAGAGGGTGGGACGGAACTGCTGGACGTGGGCTCGGCGGGGCGCATCGCTATCACGGATGACGCCCTGCGCCAGGCGGCACGCGCAGCCCCCGACAGGGACGTGATTTTGGGCGTTCGCCCCGAGGTGCTGGAACTTGTCCATAGCGCTGCAACCGGACCTGGCCTGCAATTGGAAGTCGATCTACTGGAGCCGATCGGGCCGCGCACGGTGGTGCATCTACGCTCCGGCGATACTGAAATCTTGGCCGTCAAGGACAAGCGCTATGGCACCCAGGAACTGGGCGCCGTCACTGTCATCCCGCCGCAAGCGGCATGTCGTTTATTCGATCGGCGGGACGGTCGGGTGCTAGGGGGAGCCTAGTGGCAACGCTGGAACTTCAATCGGCCACCAAGCGGTTCGGCGACATTGCAGCCGTCGAGGATGTTTCGCTGCGGATCGAAGATAACGAGTTCTTCTGCATCTTCGGCCCGCCCAGCTGCGGCAAGACCACCATTCTGCGCCTTCTGTTGGGCTTGGTTGTCCCGGACGAAGGCCGCATTCTGATCGACGGCAAGGACGTGACCTATGAACGGCCGCATCAGCGCGATCTGGGCATGGTCTTCCAGAACCTCGCCCTTTTCCCACATCTATCGGCGGGCCAGAACATCGCCTTCCCGTTGACGGAGCGCAAACAAGCCAGATCGGTGATCAAGGAGCGGGTGGCGGAAGTGGCAGCCAAGCTCCATATCGATCACCTCTTGCATAAACCTCCGGCGCAATTGTCGGGCGGCGAGCGGCAGCGTGTGGCAATCGCCCGGGCGCTGGTGCGTAACCCCCTCGCTTATCTGATGGACGAGCCCATAGCGGCCCTCGATGCGCGGCTACGCGAAGCGACGCGGGTCGAACTCAAGCGTTTACAGCGTGATCTCAACCACACGCTGATCTACGTGACGCATGACCAGGAAGAGGCGATGTCGATCGCCGATCGTATCGCGATCATGCGCGACGGTACTATCTGCCAGGTCGGCACCCCGGATGAGATCTACAACCGCCCGAACTCTCTGTTTGTCGCTCAGATCGTCGGCGCACCCAGGATCAACGTCATCCAGGGTATTTTGTCGAACGGCCAATTCCGGGCAGAAAAACTGGGGTTGGAGTTGATGTGCAACGGCGTCGCCTACAACGGTGCCGTCGCGCTCGCCATCCGTCCGGAAGATGTCGCTATCACCGACCCGGGCGCCGCGGGCGCGCTCGCGGCCGAAGTCTATGAAGTGGAGCCCCTCGGTGGGCACACAATTGTGGATGTCAGTCTGCGCGATGAGATCCTGAAGGTCCATTTGCCCGGTCAGCCCGATCTTGCCCCGGGTCAGGCGATCGGCCTCACTCTCGATGATGATCACTGCTATCTCTTTTCGGCGAATTCGGGCGAGGTCCTACGCCACCCGATTTAGGTTCCGAAAGTCATTGCCGACAGCCAGGCCTCAAGAGCCCGGCCAAAGTTACGCCCAAGATATTTAGAAAGACCAGCACACTTCGCAGGTCTGTTTAACCCTGTCTGACAGTGTTTGTCAGGATTCTTAAAAATATTCACAGCGTAAATACTCACAGCAAAGAAATAGTGGAAGCTCAGACATTCACGTTTCTCCGGACGGTTAGTAGCATGAACTGACTATAGTTGGCCTTTTACAGATGCGTGTGATTTCCGTCAGAGAGCGCAAAGGCCAGATATATAACCGGGGAGGAAAGAAACAATGTCGGGTTTTGCTACGTGTCGCATTCGAAAAATTTTGCTGTGGATTTTGTTTGTTGGTGTGATTGCCGCTGCGCCTATGCAGTCGGTCATGGCCGCGGAATGGAGCAGTACCGATGTGCAGTTTCTTTACGGCGACAATTTCAAGCTCGGATCAAATGCACCGGATGACACCAGCGTAACGACGGTCACGATCCAACATGCTAGTGGCTGGGAATACGGTGACAATTACTTCTTTTTCGATATGACTGCAGAGACGAATGGAGCTGAGAAGGTCGATATTTACGGTGAATATTATCCTCGGCTCAGCTTTGGAAAAATTACCGGATCAGATTTGTCGGCAGGCATATTAAAAGATGTTTTGCTCTCCGGAGGCATCAACTACGGCACGGACTTTCTTGTGGCCCTATACGGTATCAGTTTCGATCTGAATATTCCGGCTTTTGATTGGTTCCGTTTCGACGTGCAGGCATATGACACGGTAAAAGGGACGACGGGTAGAGAGAAAGTAACTTACCAACTCACACCGTCGTGGAGCGCTCCTATTAACATCGGCCCCGCGAAACTCGAATTCTCGGGCTTCATCGACGTTATCGGCCCGACTGGGGGCGGTAGCAAAATTCAGTTCCTCACTCAACCGCAGTTGCGCCTGGACATAGGTAATTTTTTCGACAAACCAGGTAAGTTCTATGCGGGCATTGAGTATCAGTATTGGCACAATAAATTCGGTGTCGATGGTGTTGATGACCACGTTCCGCAGCTTTTGATGATGTACAAATTCTAAGGCTGGCTCTGCTTGCAGTTCCAACTTTCTGCGCTCTTGGCATCAAGCTATTTCGCGGTTGGTTGGCGAGCCTGAACATCGGAATTGTGCTCGTCACGAGCAACCCATACCGATCCGACCTCTGAAGTGAACGGCGTCGCACACGAATGCCTCCCAAACTTGCTGGGCGCGGCGCCGTACACCTCAGGGCAGGCCTGTCAACGGCAAAGGCGGAATCTGCTGATTGTCTGCGTCAAACCCGCCGCAGAGGCCATGTAGATACTCAGAGTAAAGGAATAGTGGAAGCTGAGCCATTCACGCTTCTCCGAGTGGACGGTATCCTAACGCCGCCCATAGTTAGCCATTTGCGACCGTGCGATTTTCGCCAGAGAGCGCAAAGGCCGGATAAAAATCGAGGGAGAGATACATGCGTAATAAGTCAGGCGACAGGGATGCTGAGACAATTGCTAGCCGTACCCCGGGAAACGAATCAAGGCGCCGGTTCTTAAAAGGGGCGACCGTTGCGGCGGCAGGAGGTGTCGCAGCGACGAGCACCTTGCTCGCCGACATTAACGGCGGCGCCAAGGCCGCGGGCAAAGCGATACCCATCGGCGGTGGCGTTCCTCTCACGGGGTGGGCAGCCACCGACGGAATCGAGTTCAAGCGGGCTTTGGAACTGGCGTCCGAAGAAATCAATGCCATGGGTGGCATTCTTGGACGGCCGGTGGAACCGGTATTCGAAGACACCAAGGAACAGGGTGCAGACAACATCATACCGGCCATGCAACGGTTGATCGATCGCCACGAGGTCCACGCCATCATCAACGGCTACAACACCGGAGCCGTTACCGCCGAATACGACACGATTGCGGATGCGGGCGTCATCTACATTCACCACAATACAGATATCGTTCATCACCAGACCGTCGGGGAGAACCCGGAACGCTACTCTACGATCTTCATGGGCGATCCAGCCGAATATTGGTATGGCCCTGGGTTGCTACAGTTCCTGAACGACCTGAGCGCGAATGGTCAGTACAAGCGGCCCAACAACAAGATCGCAATCGTTACTGGGTCGCAGAATTACAGCGTCGTGATTGCGAGCGCGATCCGCGACAGTGCGGCGAAATATGGTTGGGAAGTTAGTCTCTTCGAGACGGTGGTCATCCCGATTTCCGAATGGGGTCCGACGCTAGCCAAGCTTCGCAACGACCCGCCAGCGGTGATCGCCGTTACGCATTGGGTCCCGCAAGATCTAGCGCAGTTCATGCTGCAGTTCGCGCCGACCCCGACGAATAGCCTCGTGTACATGCAGTACGGTCCGTCGTTGGCGGCGTTCCGTGAAATTGGCAAGGACGCGACCGATGGCGTGCTATACTCGACGGTGATCGGTTCCCTCCAAGACCAGATCGGGCAAGATTTCAGCAAGCGGTACACGGCCAAGTTTGGCGCTTCGAGCACCCCTGCCGTGGGGGCGCAGGTCTACGATTCCGCTCATTACTATGCGGTGGCGGCCGCACTCGCGGGCGGCACTGGCGGCCCTGGGGATTTTGATCAAAACGCGAAAATTGCCGCCCGGCTGCGGAGGCAGATTTATCGCGGGGTGGTCGGAACAACCAAATTCTCTGCTCCGGAACAGGCAGCCATACCTTATCCGGACGCCACGAACGATCCGTCGCTCGGCATGCCGCATCAATATCTGCAGATCCAGGACTGGCAATCCGAACCGGCTCTGGTTGCCCCGTCACCTTACCAGACAAAGCAATTCAAGATGCCGCCCTGGATCAAGGCATAAAGGCATAAGTGTGACGGGACTAAGTGAGCCGCGGCTGCTCCACTGCAAGGGAGTACAGAAATATTACGGTGCGATGGCCGCGGTCAACAACTTGACCGTCGAGGTGCGGCCCGGTGAGGTTTTGGGGATCGGTGGTCCGAATGGTGCGGGTAAGACCACATTGTTCGACGTGGTCTCCGGCCTTACCGTAGCCGACGCGGGCGAGATATTGCTCGACGGCCAGAATATCATGGGCGCAAGACCGGAGCACATCTGTCACCTGGGATTGGCCCGCACGTTTCAGCTGAACGCCGGGTTCGACAGCCTGACTGTCCGCCAGAATGTGCTGATTGGCGCCTATTTCGGCTACCGGAACCGGATCCTCCCCGGGTTGCGGTTCGGTCGCAAGGACATGACCCGCGCGGATGAAGCGCTTGAGCTTGTCGGCATGCGGCAGAAGGCGAACGAGATCGTCAAAGACATGCCGGTGCTGGATCGAAAGCTTCTGATGATTGCCAGTGCCCTTGCTAGTAATCCTAAGATTCTGCTCTTGGACGAGCCGGTTGGAGGACTCAATCCGCACGAGATTGACGATATCTTGGCACTGCTCCGTAAGCTATGCGATTTGGGGATAACGATTGTACTGATCGAACACGTCATGCGCTTTCTGATGCAGCTCGCCACGCGCGTGATGATTATGCACCACGGGGAAATGATTTACGAAGGCCCACCGGCGGGACTGATACGCGACAAGAATGTCGTTGACGTTTACCTTGGCGAAGGAGCGTCTTCCCGGCTTGAGAAATTCCTTGTCGAAGGCGACGGGTAATGACGGGGCCGTTACTTGAACTGGTGAATGTTCACGCTGGTTACCGCAGCCTGTCGGTGCTCCACAATATTTCGCTCACGATACCGGAAGGCTCTTTCACAACGATTATCGGGCCGAACGGGCACGGCAAGACCACTCTCCTCCGTTGCATCTCGGGACTTATTCCCCTGTCGGAGGGCGACGTTATTTTTGACGATACGCCGCTTAAGGATTTGCGCGCCGATCAAATCGTTGAGCGCGGCATCGTACATGTTCCACAAGGCGACATAATTTATCCGGACATGACGGTGCGGGATAATCTGCTGATGGGTGCTTACTTGCCGTCCGTTAGCGCCGATGCGGACGAACGCTTGGGGGAAGTCCATCGAATTTTCCCTCGGTTGGCGGAGAGACGGAATCAGATTGCAAGTACGCTCTCAGGTGGGGAGCGGCGGATGTTGAGTATCGGGCGGGGCCTTATGACTGGCGGGCGCTTGCTGATGATCGACGAGCCCTCGCTCGGTCTCGCGCCTGTGGTCGTCGATCAGATTTACGAAGTCGTGGCCGACTTAAAGAAACAGAAAAGAACGATTTTGCTGGTCGAGGAGAACGCGAGCCGCGTGATGGAACTAGCGGACGCGATCTATCTCGTCGATAACGGCCAACTCGTCTGGCAAGGCACGCCTGACGAATTGATGTCGCACACCGAAATCATCGAGACGTATCTGGGAGGGTGATCCGGCATGGACACGTTTGTCCAAATTCTTGCTAGCGGTCTGACGCTGGGGGCCATGTACGCCCTCAGCACGATTGCCCTATCGCTGGTTTGGGGCTCGCTAAACATGTTGAATATGGCCCAGGGCGCGTTGTTGACCCTTGGCGGCTATATCTCCTTCGCGGCTGTCACGTATCTTGGATTTCCTCTGTTTCTCGGCCTTGTGATAGCAGCGGGCGCCGGCGCCCTGATCGGCTTGGCGATGTATTTCGGCATCATCCGGTTCATGTTCGAGAAGGATGATTTCGAGACGAACGTGATCATCGCCACCATTGGACTGGCGATGATAATTGAGAGCGTCGTGCTCAAGACGTTTGGCGCCTATCCGTTCCAGCAGCCATTTTCCGTGGCTGGTGGATTCAAGTTCTCGGGCGTTCACATCCCCTATCAGAATCTCGTCATCATCGGCGTTTCCGTCGGTATGATGGTCGCGACGGCGTGGATGCTCGGTCGCACTCGGCTCGGACGCGCGATACGGGCCACCGCGCAGAGCCGAGAGGCGGCCTTGCTCAACGGCGTTCCGGTCAGACGTATCTTTGCCCAGGTTTTGGCGTTGAGCGGTCTACTCGCGGCGGTCTCCGGCGTGATGCTCAGCTCAATCACGACGCTCGCGCCGACGATGGGATACGACCCCCTGCTCAAGGCCTTCATCATTTGCGTTATTGCCGGCTTGGGCAACGTAGCGGGGGCCCTCTATGCCGCTTTCCTCCTTGGGGTGTTTGAAGCGGGTGTGCAGTATTTTCTGGGAGTGCGTTTCGGCTTTCCGGCTTTGCTCTTGCTCGTCATCGTTGCGCTGATCTGGCGTCCTTACGGCGTTTTCAACAGTGAGAAAGTGGCGAGGTTATGATTCGGCGAGATCTGGCAATCGGCCTCATCCTCCTCGCTTGTGCGGTTGCGCTTCCCTTTCTGGGCCCGTCTCGGTACGTCATAACTCAGCTCTTCTTGTTTTTCCTGTGGGCGACGATCGTCACGCAGTGGAATCTCGTTTTCGGGGTCGCGGGAATATTTTCGCTTGCGCCGATGGTCCTGTTTGCGTTCGGAGGTTACGCGATGGGAATGATGGGGCTGTATCTCGGGTGGTCGCTTTGGGTCGCTCTGCCGATTGCCGGCCTTGGAACGATCCTGTTCAGCCTATTGATTGGGCTCGCCTGCCTCCGTCTCCGTGGCGCCTACGTGGCGCTGCTCACCCTGGCCATCGCTCAGGTCGTGTACTTGCTGATCATTACCGACACCGAGTGCTTTTTCATGGATGGCGTGACGTGTCGCAATTTCACCGGTGGGACACGGGGACTGGCAAAATTCGGCGATTTCGGCTTCCGCGATCTTCTTGGCCGCCTAGATTGGGTCAAAGGAAGCTATTTTATGGGCCTCGGCCTGTTGACCCTCGCGACCCTCGCTTCGATCATAATTATACGCAGCCCTCTCGGCCTGGCCTTCCAAGCGCTTCGGGACAACCCAGCCTATGCGGTGTCGCAGGGCATTAGCCGTTTCAAGTATCAGCTCCTCGTTTTCGCCTTGTCGGCGTTTTTCACAGGCCTTGCCGGAGGCGTTTACGCCGGGCACTTCAGTGTCATAGGCGCGAACACGTTGTACCTTTCGCTGTTGCTGTTTCTTCTCTCGATGATGGTGGTCGGCGGGGTGGGGAGCGTGTGGGGCCCGCTGCTCGGCGCCGCCGCGCTGATGCTGATCGATGAGGCGCTCAAGGAGGTTGTAGAGTATCGGAATATCGGTCTTGGACTGCTGTTGGTGCTCTTTGCAATGTTCTGGCCGAAGGGCATTGTTGGCGTCCTCGATGGCATGAAAGAGCGACTGAAGCGGCACGTCAGGCGGCCTGTTCGGCCCTAGGGGAACCATTGATCCCGGAGATGGAGAACAGGCGAAGGCTCACTATGCTCTGGCCTTTGGTGATACTCACAGCAACGGATTTGTGGAACCTGAGACATTCACGCTCGCTCGGGCGGTTAGTACCCTACGTCGTTTTAATGGGGCTTCGCGGACGTGTTAAGGTTTCCGTCGGAGCGGGGAGGTGTTAATGGATCAAGATCTTTCTTACGTATCGGCTGGCGACATCGCTAGTGCAATCAGTCAGAAGCGAGTGTCACCACGAGAAGTACTAGACTTCTTTATCGATAGAATTGAGACTCGAAATCCGAGCCTCAATGCCTTTGTGCACAAAGGGTACGATGACGCGCGCACGGCGGCACAGCGTGCGGAAGAGGCCGTGATGAAGGGCGATGCGCTTGGCCCGTTGCACGGTGTGCCGGTTGCGATCAAAGACCTATTCGACTTCAACACTGGCTGGCCTGCGACCTTCGGCGGCATCAGGGCTCTAAAGAATTTCAAGACAGATTTCTGTTGCGCGTTCGCAGAGCGAATCACGCAACGTGGCGGTGCCATCATCTTGGGCAAAACCAACAGTCCGGTCATGGGGTTCCGCGGCACCTGCGACAACTATCTCTTCGGACCCACCTGCAATCCGTTCGATACGCGCAAAAATTCCGGTGGTTCATCGGGCGGGACTTCGGCAGCGGTTGCCGACGGTCTTCTCCCCCTTGCGGAAGGGACCGATGGCGGCGGTTCCATTCGTATCCCCGCCTCGTGGTGCGGCGTCTATGGTTACAAGCCATCATACGGTCGCGTTCCGATTTGGGCGCGGCCGAACGCGTTTTCCATGGACACGCCGTTCATCGCCGAAGGCCCGATCACTCGGAACGTAAAAGATGCGGCGCTGGCCTTGACGGCGCTTGCCGGATACGACGCGCGCGATCCTTTTGCGCTTGACGAAGAGCTTGATTTTGTGGCGGCGACGGAACGGCCGATCAAAGGGCTGCGCATTGCCTACAGTCCGAATTTCGATGTGTTTCCCGTCGAGCCAGAGGTTGCGGCCGTCGTCGAGCAAGCCGTGCGGGCCTTCGAGGAGGAGGGCGCCATCGTGCGGGAGGTGAAGCTCGGCATTACACGTTCGCAACGCGAGTTATCCGACCTTTGGGCTCGGTTGATTATGCCGCTCAATATTACCGGATTGCTCGGGATGCAGGGCGCCGGTTACGACCTTCTCGGCGAGCACCGCGATGATTTTCCGCCGGAATACCTGAGATGGATCGATGAGTGCATGAACATGACCGCTGTGCAGTTCTTCAATGACCAAGCAATCCGCACGGAAATTTACGATGCGATCCAGGGCGTTTTCCAGGAAAACGATATCCTCGTCACACCGACACTTGCTTGTTTGCCTGTCGATAATGCATCGGACGGCAACACTGTAGGGCCTTCCGAAGTGGCGGGAGAAACGGTCGATCCGCTACTCGGTTGGTGCCTGACCTATCCTCTAAACTTCAGTGGCAATCCAGCTGCTTCAATTCCAGCCGGCCTTTCCGCGGGCGGGATGCCGGTCGGCATGCAGATCATTGGCAGACGTTATGCGGATCTCGATGTTCTAGCAGCCAGTGCCGCGTTCGAGCGGGTCAGACCCTGGCAACAGACGTACGACCGATGTCGGGCAAGGCCGCTGTAGTCGTATAGCGTTCTTGAAGACGGGGTGTGAGGGCTAGTAGCATGAATAGTTTCACACGACCCCCCTGCGTAATCTTTGGAAATCACTACTGAACTGTTCATTGACAAGTAAGTCTATTGTCAAGTAAAATATTGGGGTAATTTTCATTGGGTTAACATGAAGACATTCTCTACACAGGCTATTGCTAGCGGGAGACAGTTGTCGGCCTGGCGGGAGATTATGTCCGAAGTTTACTTCAGCCTCGAAATAAAGAGCGAGGCGGGGGATGGGTTTCGCGGTCTCATTAAAGAGTACGACGTTGGCCCAGTTTCCATTACCACCCTCGATTCAGACCAGCAGCGAGCGTTTCGCACCAAGGGGAGAATCTCCGTCGATCCGGATGATTCATTTGTTTTCATAATGCCGGTGCACCAAGAGCTCTATTTCAGCCAGTTGGGGCGGAGCGGTACGGTGACGCCCGGTGGCTATGTCTTGGTGAGTACGTCGGAGTTTTACGAGTTGGCTTGTCCAGATGGATATTCGAACTGGACAGTGAAGATGCCTGGAGAGGAGTTGCGCCGGCGCATACCTGACATCGAAGACTACTGTGCCTGCCGGTTTCCAAATAACATGGCGATGGCAAAACTTGCCGGGCATCATACCAGGGCAGTTGGACTAACCTTTGAGACAAAAAGTGCGCCAAACGAATCTGCACTCGCGCATAACTTGATGGATTTTTTCGCACTCGTGGTGAGGTCTGAACCTGACAATTCGTGCACGGAATGGCAGACACAACACCGTCTTCGCAGGCGTGTCGTAGATTATATCCGCGCCCATCTGCACGATCCCGATCTCACGCCAAGAAGAACCGCTGATGACTGCGGTATCTCGCTCAGCTACCTATACAAGGTCTTTCAGCCGTCGGGTGTTTCCGTTGGCAAGTTCATCTTGAACGAGCGTCTTCAGGCCGCCTATGAGCAGCTCGCGGCACCTGAAAAGGGCATGGTGAGCGTGGCGGAAGCAGCGTATGCAGCGGGTTTCCGGAATGTTTCACACTTCTCGCGCGCGTTCAGCCAGAAGTACAGCATGCCACCAAGCACAGTTCGCAAGCGGTCCATCTCTCGACCCGCGCATGAAGATTATCCGGTGGTTCTGGAAGGTTGACGAGGCCGCCTGACCGGAATTTGAACCCGCGCAAGGCCGTTGAAACTTTCCCTGATCCGCAGATGCGTTTCCCTGTTGTGGCGAGAAAAATCCCTGATACGCTGCCAAAATTCCCTGTTCCGATTCTTAGGGAATTCGTAGTTAACCTACTGAATTGACGAACGGATTCCGCTGGAAATTCCGCCAAACTGGCCAAATTAGCGAAATTTCCCTGTATTTTCCCTGTTTAACAGGGAAATCGCCGCTCCAGTCCCCGAGACGGGTTCGCTCTGGACTGCCTGCACCACCAGCCACCCCGGCCACTTCTGGTGTCCAATTCCGGCTTTGTCAGACTAACGCCAATTAGGTTGAAAATGTGATTCTAGGCTGCCCATGAAGCGCGCAGAAAACCAGTGATTTTCCACAACTATTAGGCGATTAAAAAATGCCCAGAATTTTAATCTGACAGTGTCTTGACGAGGTTTCTTGCCCTCGATCCTCTCGATCTGGGTCAACCAATCGGAAGCGTGTGCTCCACCAGAGTTGCCCAGTAGCTGGCGCCGACTACCGAGGCTTCGTCGTTGAAGTCGTAGTGGGGGTTATGCACCGGGACGCCACCTGCCTCGCCTTGGCTTCCGTTGCCGAGCAAGATGTAGCAACCTGGTTTGGCCCCCAGCATGAAGGCAAAATCCTCGGAACCCATGATCGGATCGGCATCGGTATCGATACTTTCTGTACCGACAACTTTGGCCGCGGCAGCCGCGGCGATCTTGCTTTCATCGGACGAGTTCACTAGGGCCGGATAGCGCCGCTCGTAGTGCATCTTCATTTTGGCGCCCTGGGATCCACAGATTCCTTCCGCGATGCGCCGGATATCGTTTTCGATCTGCTCTTGTACGTCGTGGCGGAAACAGCGTGTTGTTCCTCTGATCACGGCCTCCTGCGGGATCACGTTCCAGGTGTCACCCGCATGGAATTGCGTGACGGAGACCACTACCGAATCGATTGGGTTGGTCCGCCGACTGGCGATTGTCTGGAGCGCGCCAACGATCTGCGATCCGACGACGATGGGGTCGATCCCATGATGCGGCATGGCGCCGTGGGCGCCGACGCCGGTCACGGTGATCTCGAAAATATCGAAAGACGCCATGGCCGGACCGGCCCGCAGTGCGATTTCGCCCACCGGCAGTTTGGGCCAATTGTGCAGGCCATAGACGGCCTCGACAGGGAACCTCTCGAAAAGCCCTTCCTGCATCATGACGTTGGCGCCGCCCTCATTTTCCTCGGCGGGTTGGAAGATGAACGCGACTTTGCCGTCAAAATTCCGCGTTTCACTCAGATACTTGGCCGCCCCGAGCAGCATGGTCGTATGCCCGTCATGGCCGCAGGCGTGCATCTTGCCGGCGTGTGTCGATCGATGCTCGAAGTCGTTGAGTTCCTGGATGTGAAGAGCGTCCATATCGGCGCGCAGCCCGATCAAGCGGCCGTTATCGCTTTGTCCTGAAAGCACGCCGACCACACCGGTTCCAGCGAGTCCCCGGTGCACCTCGATACCCCATTCGGATAGCTTCCCGGCAACAATCTCCGACGTCCGTTGCTCTTCAAATGCGGTTTCTGGATGCCGGTGAATGTCGCGCCGCCAGGCTTTCATCTCTGCGTGGAATTCGCCGATCCGATTAATGATTGCCATGTCTGTCACTGCTCTTTCACGAAGTCGGCCGTAGCCGATATTCTCAAGAAACCTCGATCTCACTGGCTAGCCCAGAAACAATTCCAGGTCAAATTTCGGCGGGATATCTTGCTAACCTTGCCAATTGGCCACAATATTGGCCATAGACAGCTGACGGGATGGTTGAGGAGGGATGGGGGCTCTCTCGTGTGGAGGTCGAGGAAATGGAGATACTCGAAGAGTTCCAGAAGCAGACGGACCAGGTATCGTCCAGTGACGCGCTGTCGTCGGTCTTGGAACGGTCGGCCACCGGTTTGGGGTATCGTTATTTTTCCTATCTTGCGCCGCGTACCGCCGGGAAACCGCTTTCGGAGAGTGCTCGCCCCCTTTTGCTGACAAATTATCCCGATGAATGGCGCCGGCGTTATCTAAGCAAATGCTACCATTTTCTTGATCCTGTCGTGATCGAAGGACGCCAGTCCTGCCGGCCTTACCTATGGGGCGGAAGCCGCTACATGCGCCGGCTACATGCGGAGCAGCGGACCTTCTTTGAAGAAGCGCGTGCGTTCGGGATCGTTTTCGGCATGACCATACCGGTGCATGGCCCAGACGGGGAGTGCAGCTTTTTCTCCGTTGCTTCCGATGCCGGACCCCGCGCCTTCCAGGACTTGGTCGAAGAGACGACCCTCCCGGCGCAGCTTTTGGCTCTACAGGTACATACCGTGGCCATGGAATACATCGTAGAGGACGATGAGGGGCCGGAGATACGGCTGACGGACCGGGAGCGGGAGTGCCTGCTGTGGACAGCGCAGGGTAAGACGAGCTGGGAAATTTCCCAGATCATCGGTCGCTCAACCGCTACGGTGAACTACCATTTGCAGAAGGCGATACATAAGCTCGATGCCTGCAACAAGGTTCAGGCAGCCTTCAAAGCCTATGAACGAAAGCTTCTGATGTAGCTCCCGAATCGGGCCGAAGCCGTGTGTGGCTTCCGAAATCGAGCCGATTCAATCGATTATCTCACCCATTCGCCGGGAAACTAGCAACCTTGCTAGGCGCCCTGCGGCCTCCTGCTGTGGGAGTTTTCTCTAGACTGCTGTGAGGCGCGGCCTACCGAATGGCTGGGGTCGGCGGTCCGTGTGACTGCTCGCGGCTAACAAACAAAAACTGGGAGGTAGGGATGCATATCAATTGGAGCGCATCTATTCGACTAGGACGCAGGGCTCTTCTCTGCGGCCTGATTGGTGTGGCCATGACCGGCTTATCGCTTGGCATGACAACTCAGGACGCGGGCGCGGCGGAAACGGTGAAGATCGGCGTTCTGGCGCCCTTGACCGGGCCGGCCAGCGCCGACGGAGAGGAGTTTGTGCGCGGGACGACCATGGCCGTGGATGATGCTAATGCCAAAGGCGGCATTGCTGGCCACAAATTCGAAGTCGTCGTAGGCGACGTCAAGGATGGCAGCGCCAACAACGTCACCAGCGCGGTCGAGCGTCTGTTGGGTAACAGCGATATTCACTTCATCATCACCGGCTATGCCAGTATCACGAATTTCGAGATAGACCTCATGGCCGATGCCGACATGCCCTTCATGCTGGCCGGGCCGTCGGGGCAGACAAGCGGCATCATTTCGCCGGACCCCGACCGCTACTGGTGCTGTTGGTCGTTAACGCCGTCCTTCAAGGCCTATGAAACAGACGTTACGTTGTTGATCGAGGAACTGGCGGCACAGAAGAAAATTACACTCAAGAACAAGAAGGTCGCGATTATCTCCTCCGACAACGCCTATTCAAAAACCATCTCGGAAGGGATGAAGGACGTTTTCGGCAAGGCCGGCTGGGCCATCACGGTGGATGAGTTGGTGCCCTTCGGTGAGGTGAACGACTGGCGTGCGATGCTGGCCAAGGTGCGGCAAGATCCACCCGATGTCGTCATCAACACAGACTATCTTCCCGGTAACTCCGCCTCCTTCCTAAATCAGTTTATGGAAGATCCGACGGATAGCGTGGTCTTTCTTCAGTACGCACCTTCGGTGCCGGAGTTTCTCGAGCTGACCGGCAAGAAATCGACCGGCGTCATATATAATCAACTCGGCGGGGTTCTCGATACGCCGAAGTCGCCGCGTGCCCGGGGCCTGATGAAGAAATTCAAGGACCGTTGGGGCGTTGACTCCGGACCCTACGGCGTAGCGCTCTATGAAATGACGCAGATGTATTTCGAGGCCCTGGAGAAAGTCGGCGATCCGGAGAAGCACAAAGAAATCGGCCTGGCCATCGGCGCGACGGATCGTGAGGCCGCGGAGGGCCGGGTAAAATACGATCCGAAGACTCACCTGGCAATCCAGGGTTCCGACTATATCCCGATCCTGTTCTTCCAAATCTGGGACGGAAAACGCGTGCTACTCTCGCCGCAGAAATTCGCCACGGGCGAATTCCGTTTGCCGCCCTGGATGGCGCAGTAGAAGCTGACCCGCCAACCGTCCGGCCCATTGTTCCCCGCGAAAAGGGCCTGTGGGGCCGGGCCGGGTGGTTGCCGGCTTGCGGTGGTCGGGTAAAAAGCAAAGATAGTTCCCCATGGCGGGTCTTCTCGACGTTCAGGGCGTGTCGAAAACCTTTGGGGCTCTGAGAGCCGTCAACGACGTCTCGTTTCAGGTGGCCGAAGGCGAAATCTTCGGCATCGCCGGCCCCAACGGCAGTGGCAAGAGCACGCTCTTCAACATCATCACATCCACCCCGTTTCCTGCCGGCGCGGGCGAAATTCGCTTCGCCGGCGACGCGATTCACCGCGAGTCTCCCCACGAGATTTGCCACTTGGGGTTAGCACGGACGTTCCAGCGCGAGACGGCGTTCGAGAGTCTGACGGTGCGCGAGAACGTCGTCTTGGGCGCGGTCTTCGGGCCGGGCGGAAGCCGGCCGGGGAATGTCGATACACGTGTCCGGTCAGCCTTGGAATTCGTCGGGCTCGCGGGCGCCAACTTGGACCGCCGGGCGGCGGAGCTATCCGTGTTCGACCGGAAACGCCTCATGTTGGCCAGCGCCTTGGTCATGGAGCCGAAGATGATCCTTCTCGACGAACCGGCGTCGGGCCTCACCAAGCCGGAAATCGGGGAGACGATTCGGATCATCAGGCGCCTCAACGAACGAGGCATCGCGGTTGTCCTGATCGAGCATGTTCTGCCCGTTCTGCTCACCCTTTCCCGGCGTCTCATGGTGCTCAATCAGGGTGAGGTGCTGACCATGGGCGATCCGGACGTGGTGGTGCGCGACCCCCGCGTGGTCGAGGCCTATCTCGGAGCGAAAGGGGCGCGCGATGTCGGCGTTGCTTGAAGTTCGGGGGGTATCCGTTGGGTACGGGCGCAGCCGTATTCTCAATGGTGTCTCGCTCCAGGTGGGCGCGGAGGAGGGCGTGGGTCTGTTCGGGCCGAACGGCCACGGAAAGACGACGCTGTTGAGGACGATCTCCGGGCTGCTGAAGCCCTGGGGCGGCGATATCATCTTTGCTGGAGAACCGATCGGCGGTTTGCCACCTCGTGAAATCGTGGCGCGCGGGCTTATCCATGTCCCGCAAGGAAACCAGCTCTTCCCGGACATGAGCATCGGCGAGACCCTTCGGCTTGGCGCGTTCTCGTCGGCGGCACGGTCCTTCGCCAAGCGAAATCTCAACCTGGTCCATGACATCTTTCCGAAGCTCTTGGAACGCGATGATCAGTTGGTTCGCACGCTTTCGGGCGGTGAGCGCCAGATGGTGGCCGTTGGCGTTGGGTTGATGGGCAATCCCCGCCTTCTGATGCTGGACGAGCCGACCCTGGGTCTGGCGCCCAAGATTAAGGGTGAGGTTTGCAAGGCGATCGCACGGGTTTCCCAAAGCGGCGTGCCGCTTCTGGTCGTGGAGCAGGATGTGGAATTCCTGCTGGAGTTGATCGACCGGCTGGCGATGATCAATCATGGCGAGGTGACCTTCGAAGCCTCGGCGGGCGAGGGGCTCGATCACGACGAGATCATGGCAATGTATTTCGGGCCGGGTACGGCGGCATGACCCTCGAGACCTTTCTGTACATCCTCATGAGTGGCCTCGTTCTTGGCTCACTCTACGCCATGATGGCCGTTGGTTTGGCTTTGGTCTGGACGACGCTTGGCATCTTCAATTTCGCTCACGGCATTTTCATCACCCTGGGCGCCTACCTTGCCTGGGCGGTCGCCGACGGCCGTGGGCTCGGGTTGGGGTTGGCGGCCGGGATCGCGGTCGCCGTGGCGGTCCTCATGGGTTTGGGGTGTCTTGCGGAGGTCTTGCTCATCCGGCCCTTCTTGAAGCGCGATAATCTGGTCTTGATTGCGGTGATCACTACCTTGGCCGCCGCGACTTTCCTGGAAAACGGGACGCTGTTGATCTGGGGTGGCCGGTCCAAACAACTGCCGCCCTTGGTCGAGGGCAATCTCAACTTTCTCGACGTGGGCGTTTCCGCTCACGAAGCGGCGATTGTCGCGGTGGTTCCCGTCATCCTCGCTCTTGTTTGGGTGTTTCTCCAGCGAACGCGTCTGGGGGCAGCACTTCGCGCGGTGTCGCAAAATCAGGAAGCGGCGCTGCTGATGGGGATCAATGTTCACCTGCTTTATGCCCTCTCCTTTGCCATTGCCGCGGGTCTTGCGGGATTGGCGGGCGTTTTCCTTGGCGGGATCAAATTCATGTCACCCAGCATGGGCACCGATCCCATGGTGAAGGCGCTCGTTGTCGTTATCTTCGGTGGCATCGCCAGCCTGTCCGGGCCGATCCGGGCCGCCTATGTGATCGGGCTTCTGGAGGCGGTCGGTGTTTAC
>Ga0209633_10002145_pt1 | contig 19419 bp, 17 predicted proteins | sample Cruoilmetagenom1_FD_187290 | JGI IMG/M metagenome (GOLD analysis project Ga0209633, IMG submission 187290) | Oil polluted marine microbial communities from Coal Oil Point, Santa Barbara, California, USA - Sample 1 (SPAdes) (version 2) | ecosystem: Environmental > Aquatic > Marine > Oil seeps ... | reverse complement strand
CTTCCGATCTCATCTCATTTAATAATCTGTAAAAATCATTTGAACGAACTGCAAACAATGGTTTACCATAATTATTTTTAATATTTTCTGGTGTATCTATTTGAGGAATGTTTCCATCTTGAATAAGAGCAATACGTTCGCAAAGACTTGCTTCATCCATATATGGTGTGCTTACCAAAATTGTAATTCCCTTTTCTTTTAGTCGCTTGAGCATTTCCCAAAACTCTGCACGACTAACTGCATCAACACCTGTAGTTGGTTCGTCTAAGAATAAAACTTTTGGCTCATGAACTAATGCACAGCACAAAGCTAATTTTTGTTTCATTCCACCGGATAGTTTTCCAGCTCTTCTTTTATTGAAAGGTTCTATCTGGATATAAATTTCTTCAATCAATTCATAATTTTCTTCGATTGTTGTACCGAAAATAGTTGCAAAGAAATTTAAATTTTCTTCAATTGTTAAATCCTGATAGAGAGAAAATTTACCGGGCATATAACCAATTATTTTCCTAATCTTTTTGTAATCATTAACTGTATGAAATCCTTCTACAAAAGCTTGTCCACCATCAGGAATAAGTAATGATGTCAGCATCTTGAAGAGAGTTGTTTTACCAGCTCCGTCAGGACCAATTAGTCCAAAAAGTTCACCTTTGGCAACATCAAAGCTTACACCTTTTACGGCTTTTACACTTTCAAATGATTTGCTAATATTTTCTATGCGTATTGAAGATTCCATTACAATTAGTTTTCTTCTTCATTATTGAAATTAACTTCTGCTGGCATACCAATTTTTATTAGTCCATTGTCATTAGGCACTCGTGCCTTAATAGCATAAACAAGATTAACTCTATCCTCTTTTGTTTGAATTGTTTTAGGTGTAAACTCAGCTTGGGAAGAAATCCAACTTATAGTTCCTTCCAATTCTGTAAAATCATCTTCCCCCTTGTCAATTAATACTTGAACTTGTTGACCAGTATTTAATCCTTGCAATTGAACAGCGTCAACATAAAAGCGTATGGTCATTGTATCTAATTGTCCAATACGATATAAGGGCGAACTTAAGCGAACCATTTCATGGGCTTCAGCTAATTTAGTTAGAACAGTTCCATCAATAGGGTTTTTAATATATGATTTTCTGATTTGCTCATTCACAACATCTACTTGGGCAAGGAGCGGTTCCTTCTCAGCTAATATGGCTCTGTTACTTGTATTGGTTTGTGAGCGAAGTGCTTCAATTTGTTTTTCTACAACATCAACACTACCATTTAGATCATCCAATTGTTTTGTGGTCGCAGCTTTTTTTTCGACCAATCTTTTAACTCTATCACGCTCTCTTGTAAGATTATTTTTTTTGTTTTCCAATACACTAATATCAGCAATAGTATTTCTTAACTTCTTAGGAAGTGTGCCTATTGAGGCTTGTAAAAGTTTTCTTTGCAAATGCAATTGTGTTGTATCTACCAGACCAATCAGTGAACCAGCACTTAATTTTTCACCTTCTTCTATATCAATGAATAATAAACGACCGTTTGCTTCAGAACTTACAGTTGTTGCTGTAGCCTCAAAATTTCCATACGCATCTGACAGATCTCCATTGTTGCCACACGCAACAGTAATAAGAAGTGATAGAATAAGAATTGAATACTTTTGCATTTTTAATTTATCTGTCATTTTAATTTTCATTAAATCCACCTCTTTCATTCCAGAAATCTAATTGTAGTTTTAGTAATACTGTTTCATGTATTAATATATTTTGTCGTGCTTTTAATTCTGCATTAACTTGGGTTATGTATTCCGCCGAAGTTATTACACCTTCATCAAATTGGAAAGCCAGTTGTTCCAATATTTCTGCCTGAAGTTTAGCTATTTCTTTATCACTTGCTTGTTGTTTTTGTAAACGAGTTAATTCAGCTAAATAGTTTGCTTCACGAGTTTTTAAGTTAAACTCAAAAGTCTCCCGAGCATTTTGTAATCTCTTCGCTTGTAATTCTAAAACTTCATTATCTAAACTCCCTTTTCCCCAATCATAAAATTTCCAGTTAAATCGTAAACCTATTATTCCATAATTAGCTGTGTTGTTATCAAAAAAATTAAGTGGATTTGGATAACCAATTCCACCTTGTGCAAAAGCACTTAACTTAGGTATGCGACTCGCATCAATCAGGTCAGCATTTGCTAAAATAGCTTCTTGCTTAAGTTGAAATAATTTTTGCTCAGGTCTGTTAATATTTGGTATATGAGAAGGATCAGAAAAAGTTGGGAATTTAAGTTCTACATTTTCTGTAAGCTCTACTCCGAGCAACATCGACAATGTGTTTGTAACTCCCAAAAGTTTAAAATTTACATTATCTTTTTCAGCTTTAAGCTCCAGTTCTTTTACACTTATTTTAGCAACTTCACTTTCTAATAATGTACCCTCTTCTGTTGCTGCAGTTACACTTTTTTTCCTTTCAAGCAAATCATTCAAGGAAATATCAAATAGTTTATTCTGTTCTCTGAGAATAGCCATATTTACAAAGAGTTGATTAACTCTTTCCTTTAAAGCATATCTATCAACTTCAATATTTTGCAAATCTGCTTTTAGTTGAAGTTCCTTTACTTTTCTATTGGCGTTGTTCATACCTCCATCATAAATATTGTATAGTAATTCCACATAAGATTTTGCAGAATATAATGGCAAATCCATTTCAAAAGGTAAAGCTGTGCCTGGTGCCAAATCAATACTGGGAGTTTCTGATTGCCCTTTTGCTTCAGCTTTTAGATAAATTTCTGGTAATCGGTTTCTATTAAGTTTACTCTGCTCTTTTTCGTGAATCTCTTTTAGCACTCCGCTATCTTTTAATGAAGGATACCGATTCTCTAAAAGTTCATACGCCTTATCAAGCGAAAGACTTTTTAATGTAGTTTGCCCATATCCCAATTGAGCCACAAAGAGCAGAATGATTATTTTTATGCCATATTTTCTAATCATAATATTTGTTTAATTTATTCTTGAAAAATTTATTTTACTTCAAGAGCACTTTTAATACATTCCATGATAATTGGTTTTCGTTCTTTCATCAGAATTGCAAATTGTTTATCAGAAACTCCAAAGATTGTGCTTATCATTGGTTTAGCTATAAAAGGAAAAATTGTCATACCTAAAATATTTAACATAAGTTGAACAGAAGGAACTTCTCTTATCTTCCCTTCTTTCATCTCAGTTTCCATCTGACTCATAAAAGATTTAATTGCAGGGAAATAGGACGGTTGCCTTTTAATTTCGCCAATAAAAAGTGCACTATTTTGTGAAAGTTCCGATATTATAAACAATGGAATTTCTGGATTTTCACTTATTACTTCAATATATGTATCCACTAAATACTCGGCTCTTTCTAAAAATGAGCCTTCACCAGACAATGCATCTACAAACCTGGGAATCACCTTATTCAACGTTCTACGAATAACTTCTTGATACAATTTTTCTTTTGTCCTGAAGTAATAATGCAACATTGCCTTATTGATACCGGCGTCATCAGCAATTTCTTGAGTCCGAGTAGCCACAAATCCTTTATGAACAAAGTGCTTGTGAGCAGTATCTAAAATTATTTTTTCAGTATCTTTTTGCATCTTAACCAAAAAGTTAAACTATTTAGTTGGAATTTGCAAATGCTTTCTTCTCAATTAGAATTCTTACTTCATATTAAGTTTGACAAAAAATATTTATTATATTTTACTGATTAAGAAATCATATATTTCTAAACTAAATTTTCAGTTCTATCAAATAAATTATTCCGAAAGTATAAATGCCATTAAGTAAGTTGAAGCAAAATTCTTTATTCCCAATGATCATGTTGATTTTCCTATCAATGATTTGGGGAAACTCTTTCATATTGATTAAGAAAGGTTTACTTGCGTTCAGTCCTATTCAGGCTGGAGCCATAAGAATAATTTTTGCTGCAATAGTTTTACTACCAATTGCATTTAGACATTTGACAACTGATTACAAATCTTATTGGAAAAAAATAATCTTCTTGGGATTAATTTCTAATTTGATACCAGCAATATTATTTGCAGTTGCTGAAACCAAAATAAATAGTTCACTTGCCGGAATGTTGAATTCTTTAACACCAATTTCTACAATTATTGTTGGCGTAATGTTTTATAAGAGCAAAATAAACTTTATGCTTTTTATAGGATTGTTTATTGGGTTAATTGGTTCTGCACTACTTAGTTTTGTCGGAGGTGAAGGTGGTTTAGGAGAATTTAATTTTTACGCTCTTTATGTAATATTAGCAACTATATTATATGGAATCTCAGGAAACATGTTGAAAGGATTAACTCAAAAAATAAATCCTACAGTAATTATTTCATTACAACTAATGTCAATGTTGCCTATTGCAATCTTTATTTTATCAACCACTAATTTTTACACACAAGTTTCAACAAATGATGATGCTTTATTTTCACTAGCCTCACTTTTTATCTTGGGTGCAATTGGAACAGCTTTTGCTGGTTCGATATTTATTAAATTAGTAAAACAGACTAGTGCAGTTTTTGCATCTGCTACAACTTATTTGATTCCTATTACTGCTATTATTATTGGATTGCTTGATAATGAAGTTTTATTTCCACTTCATTTTGTTGGTATGGGATTAATTATTTTTGGGGTATTGATAATTAATAAGTTTAGATGAAAAGTTTACTCACTTAATCTCGTTCTTCTTTTTATTTTGTAGTTGTTTTGCATTTTTAGATGAAATAACTTTTTTGCCCGTTTTTTCTTCAATTTCTTTGCGTGCATTTCCCGCAATAGTTCCACCTTGTTTTGCAACAATTTTGCTTCCTTCTAAATCTTTTGGCTTTTTTCATTCGAAATTTCTGTTGTTGTAGCTTCAGCTAACATATTCAAAACCAATTCAAGGTTACTCATATTATCACGTAGATTTTCTTTCTTTAAATCTTTATACTTTTTATACTCTTTCGTGTTAAGTCCAGCCCATGCTTTGGTTATTTCATCAGTTAGAATTGCAAATTCTAACCCTTCTTTAATACCTCTATTTTCCCATTCATCTGTTAAGTCTTTTCTAACTTCAATACTTTTCAGTCTTTGGTTAATCCAACTTTTTGAATACCCTTTATTTAGATACGTTTGCATTGCTCGGTCAAATGCTTTTTCAGGATCTTCGGTTTCTTCAATTCTTTCATAACCAACTTTTGCTAACCAAAGTTTGAACGGCTCCGCTTTTGGTGAGGGAATTGATTGGATTAGTCTTAATAATTGCTCAGTGTCTGCCACATCTGTAAGTCGCATTTTACGATCTTTAGCTAACATTTTCAAACCGTGACAGTTTGTCACGGTTTGATTTCCTTCTTTTAACAATCTTTCTTTTAATTTTCTCCAATAAGCTTGTGGATTGATACTTTCAGTTAAAACAGTAATTACGTCAACAATTGAAAAATACCATTTCTCATTTTCATCGTTCCATTGAACTCGTACTTTTTTTTCTTGAAATAATTTAATAGCATTTTCTTTTTTCATTGTAGTTACTCAATAAAATTTTATGGAAGTACAATTTCTATAACTATTTCATTCTCATCCAACACATTCAATTCAAAACTACCGCCGCTAAGTTCAACAAACTTTTTCGCGAATAATATTTCATTTGGAACATTTGTAAAAACAATTTCATTTTCCCTTAGTTTCGTTAAAGGAAGTATTTCTTTTTCTGAAAGTTGCAAAGTGAAAGCGAATTTTAGAATTGCATTATTCTCAAAATTTACTGCTGAGATATTAAGATTACTTTTCTCTATTATACTCTTATTTATAAACGAAAAAAGGTTCTTAAGTAAACTGCTGATCATTTGAACATCAAATGATATAATTATTAACTCAGCAAAATTTATATTAACGTCGACTTTCTTTTTTATAAATTCATTTTGAAAAAGTGATTGAATTGAAGTTACACTTTCTAATAAATTGATTTTTTCTTTGCTTATACTTTTAGGATAGTGTTCAAGTTTTAGCCAATTTGTAAAGCTTTCCAAAAGCTCAAATGTCTCTTTTGTTCTAAAATCAATTCTTGAAACAAATTCTTTAATTTCGTTTTCGGTCGTTTCTTCGGTCGGATCTGAAAGAATACCAGAATAACCAAGGATGCTAACAAACGAACCACGTAAATCGTGATTTAATTTGGAGAATAGTTTTTCTTCGGGTGTGGATTTTTTACTCATTCAATTATTACGTATATTTTTTTCTTAATTCATTAATACCATTTACATCTCCCATTATTACTATTCTATCTCTATCTTTCAGCATAGTATTACCTTTCGGAATTAATATTTGTCCACCTCTCTTTATTGTTGTAATCAAGCAACTTTCTGGAATGTACATTGATTTAATTTCTGTATTTACTAATTCTTTGGCATTCCCTTTTTCTCTAATTATTATTGTTAAGAATTGTTCGTCGTATAACAATGCTTCCTGTACATCATGTTCATTCTTAGAATTTTTCCATTTATCAGCAAAGTCTTCATCATCAACTCTACCGGCAATTTTTGCTAATATTCTCAAATGCTGAGTAGGATCACTTTCCGGACTAACCAAAAAGAAAATTCCATGGACAATTTTTGTTTCTTCAACTTCATGTGTTAGTGGATCAAAGACATCAATGCTAATTCCAGGATTTGATTTAACCAAAACCATTTCAGCATGATCAATATTTTCGCATCTAAAATGTGGAAGTGCAACTGAATGAGTTACCGGTGTAGCTCCAACTCTTGTTCCTTCCATAATTCTTCGTTCTATTTCTTCTTCGGAAAGTTTTGTCGGATAGGTTAAAATTTTTGTAACTTTTTTTATAACATTTTCAAAATCTGTTTTTTTAGTTAATTCAACAACAGCACTTCTGTGGACTATATCATCAAACGGATCATCATCCCTTAAACCTTTTTCTTTTAATATTCCTCTTAACTCAGTATCAATTCCATCATATCTTGCTCTTCCCCATCTTTCAAATACATGATAAATTGCACCTCGTCTTACAACTTTATTCTTAGCATAATACCAATACCAAGTTGCTCCAAGTAACAATAAGCCAGTAGAAAAAATTATTGGTAAAATTCCCATATAACCTATTAAAATAAATGATGCAACAATACCAAACAATTGCATCCAAGGATAAAGTGGTGATTTATACCCAGGATCATATGAATCAATTTTACTTTCTCTCATTACAATAACTGCGAGACATAAGAATGCAAAAATTAACAATTGAAATGCACTTGCTAATTTTGCAATTCCCGTCGGATCGAAAGCAACAAGAAAAAGAACTATTACACCTACTGTAATTACAATGGATAAAATTGGGGTTCCTTGTTTACTTAATTTTCCAAAAATTTCTGGCAAGATATGATCCCGACTCATGGCTAAAGGATAACGAGAAGCACTAAGAGTACCAGCGTTTGCAACAGATAAAAAAGCAAATAATGCAGCAACAGAAAGAATATAAACACCTCCCTTGCCTAAGAAAACTTCAGCAGCTGAAGCAACAGGTGTTAAATTCCCTGCTAATTTTTCTATTGGTAATACGCCAACCATAACAGAAGTACCAAGTGCATAAACTAAGATTGCCGTTCCCATGGCAAGCAGTATTCCTAATGGCAAATTTCTTTCTGGATTCTTTACTTCTTCGGATAAACTTGCAACTTTTGTAACTCCAACATAACTTATATATACTAACCCAGCAGTTCCAATCAATGAAGAGAAATCAAAATCAAACATATTGTTCAATCTACTATAATCTACTGAGGGAATTCCACCACCAATAAAAATTGCAAGGATTGAAAGAAGACCAACAACTAAAAATATTTGAAGCTTACCAGTTTTTTTGGCTCCAAAAATATTTAGAATTCCTAAAATGATGGCTATAACAATAGCTATAGGTATAATTTCTAATGTTGGGAAAAACAAAGCAATGTAAGCACCCATACCAATCAGAGCAAAAGCAACCTTAAGAACTAAAGCTAGGTATGTACCAACTCCGCCTATTGTTCCGACAAATGGACCCATTGTTCTATCGAGGAAATAATAAACTCCTCCAGCTTTGGGCATTGCGGTAGAAAGTTCAATAATACTAAACATTGATGGGATTAATGGAATTGCTGCAATTATGTATGCCAGAACTAAAGCTTCACCAGCACTAATGGCAGCTAAACCCGGTAACAAAAAGAATCCTGCACTAAGTGTAGTGCCTGCAGCAATAGCATAAACACCAAGCAATCCAATTTCTTTTTTTAAACGAGTTTTCTCTTTCATACTTTGAGTAAGTTAAAAAATATTTTGAATAAAATACTAAAAAATAATTTAGTTATTATTAAATATAATTCTAAACGTTGTTCCAATTCCTTTTTTACTTTCTACTATTATTTCTGCTTTATTCATTGTACAATAATTTTTAACTAAAGCTAAACCCAATCCGTTACCTTCAAACGTTCTAGTGTAACCTTGTTCTTCTTGAGAAAATGGATCAAATAATTTTGGTAGATATTCTTCAGCTATACCAATCCCAGTATCTGCTACAGAAATTTCTAGTGCATCATTTTTATTCAAGTGAATACCAAGTTCAATAAATCCTTTTTTAGTGTATTTAAACGCATTCTCTAAAAGATTTACAAATATTTGAGAAATTGTATAAGTATCAACATTCCTAATTGTATCATTTGTAGTTTTGTTAACTCTAAACTTTACATTTTTATTTATCGATGAAACCTTAGCTTCATCAATTAAGCTTATCAAAATTTCAGAATAAATATCGGCATCTCTTGGAGTATAATCATAAGTACCAGTTTGAATCTCTGACATGTTTAGGATTAGATCTATTGTTCTGGTCATTCTCTGACCAGCTGAATTTATAATTTTAAAATTGCATTCAATTTCATCGTTAATAACATCTTTAATATCTTCATATATTAAACTACTAAAACTTAAAATAGTATGAATGGGTGACCTAATTTCATGAGAAATTTGAGCTAAAAATTGTGACTTTAATTTATCCGATTCTTCAGCTTTATTTTTTGCTTTCAAAAGCTCTTCTTCATAATGTTTACTATCAGAGGACTTCACAGAGGTTTCAAGAAGGTTATTATATTTTTGCTCACTTTCAATTAATTTTTGTTCTAATTTTTTTTGTTCGGTAACATCTGTACAGCAAACTTTTATTTCATAAACATTATCCTTGCTATTAGAAATTTGAACAAATTCTCTTACCCAAATTATTTCACCATCTTTTTTTAGCTTTCTTAACTCCCAATTTTCATAGTCACTACCATTTTTGACTAAGTAATCTAATCTTGATTTTAGTTTTGATTTATCTTCAGAGTAAGAGATTTCCAAAATTTCTTTTCCAATAAGTTCATCAGATTTATAACCAAAAATATTTTCAACATTTGGACTTATATTTTCTATTTGCAAAGATGTATTTAGGGTGAAAACAGTAACTGGAGATGTTGTGAAATTATTATTCATAAACTTTAGTCTGATATATTTTTATAAGTATTAGTTCTAACTTTTTGTTTCAATTTGCAATAATAACAAAGCCTCATTTTGAAACAATTAAGGGAGGAAATATATAAAATATATGATTGTATTTTACACAATAAAAAATAATTTCGGACTTAAGGTGCTGATTGATTTTTCAATTAATTGTAATTTAATTGAAAATTTGATATAATTTGGTAGTAGTACTTTATTGAAGTATAAAGATTGACAAAAGGCTTATTTCAAAATTATGGGAAATAATTATATTTTTTGCTCGACTAAAAATTACATATTATTTTGCTAATGTTCTTACTAGTTTCCTTTTTGCCACAGGTAATATTGTTTCTATAAAAGGGAAATCTAAAGATGTTTCAAAACTATAAGTTGCGGGATTAGGTAGATCAGGATACTTTTCTAATAAAGAATGTTTTAAGTCATACATTGATTCGGCTTCTGGAGCATTTAGACTTATTAAATCTACTAGTTTGGATTTTAATGTTCTTAAAGGATTTTCTTCTGTGGAAAATAAAGTCATTTCATATCTGTAGACTTTCATTAATTGGTTTTTAATATCCGAAATGAAAAAATACCCTTCATTTTTATAAAGTGGCATCACTCCAACTTCGTTAATTTCAATATTCTCATCAACAAAATCGAAAATTGCTTTTCCTTCTTCAATGGCATTTTTTATTTCGGGTAAAGCCCATGTTATGAATTCAAAAACTCTTTGTAAATCAGTTTCATCGTATTCGGTAGGTTCCCATGGTGAATTTTCTTCTTCTGTAAAATCTGAGAAATTAAGATTTAGAACAAATTCAGCATCAAACAAAGACATTTGTTCAACCAATAATTCCAGCTCATTTTTAATGGAGATCAATTCTGCAAGTGCAGGGTAAAGTCTATTTTTGTGAAGAGCATTAGTATATTTTTTTAAGATTGCTAAAACTCTGTATTTACTTAATTCAACATCGTCGGCTGCTTTAATAAATGTGCTTAAATTAAGTGTTTCCATTAATACCCCAATTGACAGTTGTTATCTTTTTGCAAAAATTAGACCAACTCAAGATTTGAGGTATTATCGTTAATTTTTAAGTTTAGTTAAATCGAAAAAGCATAATATTAACCAACTGTTAATAACTGGAGTAATAAAATGAGGTTATGAAGAATGTTCGACTAAAACTTAGTATTTTTAATCTTATTATTTATAGGTTACAAATTAATTTTTGAGGATAAAATGAACTTAAATAAATACAAAGCGCCAGAAGGGAAAAAAGTTTTATTAAAAAATTATAGTACTGATTCAACTGGTGGAATTAAGGATAAAAACAAAGCTGTAAATCAATTAGAAAAAAACAAATCTAAAATGATTGAGTTGCAGGATAAACTATATGCTCATAATCAACATAGCTTGTTAATTATTTTTCAGGCAATGGATTCTGCGGGAAAAGATAGTGCAATTAAGCACGTAATGAGTGGATTAAATCCACAAGGAACACAAGTTTTTAGTTTTAAGCAACCTTCAAAAGAAGAGCTTGATCATGATTATTTATGGAGAACAACTAAGGCATTACCGGAACGCGGAAGGATTGGAATATTTAACAGATCCTATTACGAAGAAGTGCTGGTTGTAAAGGTGCACGATTTAATTAAATATCAAAACATTCCAAAGGAACGAGTAAAAAAAAATATATGGAAAAATAGATACAATGATATAAGAAATTTTGAAGAACATCTTTACCAAAATGGAACTACCATAATTAAATTTTTTCTCAATCTTTCTAAAGATGAACAGAAAATAAGATTTATTAAGCGATTAGATACTCCATCAAAAAATTGGAAATTTTCAGCCGGTGATTTGGAAGAAAGGAAGTTGTGGAATAAATATCAAAATTGTTACCAAGATGCAATTTCTGAAACTAGTACTAAGAACTCTCCATGGTATATTGTGCCTGCAGACAATAAGTGGTTTACTAGATTAGTTATTTCTGATGTGATTGTAAATACTCTTCAAAAATTAAAAATGAAATACCCAACTTTAGATGCTGAACAATTGAGTAATATTGATAAGTATAAGGAAGAGTTAAGTAAGGATTAAAAAACTTTAAAGTATACCAGTTTTAATATTGGCAGAAAAAAAATCTTCTCCCTTTATTGGATTATTATTAAGTCCACTCAACATTGAAATTTGTCCAATATGTGTTAAGATATCTGAGAATGGACCTTGCAACAATCGTTTCGAATAATTAATCTCAAGGTCTTTTTCAGAAAGCACATTATCAATATTTTTTAGTTCAGAATTAAATCTATCAATTTCTAGATTCAGATCAAGCTTTTTAGGTATGTCATTTTTATATCGTTCAGTTTCAATGAAGAGCCTTGTAGCCCTTAAAACTTGATACATATGATTAACTATTTCTTTAGGTGTTCTACTTCCCTTTCCAGCACTATAATTACCAAAGTCATTATCAAGGAAGTTAACAGATTTTTGAAATCTATAAGATATTGTTGACAGTGTATGTCTTAAAAATTCATTTTTAATCATTATGACTCTGCAAAAGTTAAAATATTATTTCTTCAATCTATTATAAGCCTTCATACCACCTTCAACATTTTTTGCTTTGTAGCCATTTTTTAGTAAAATTTCTGTACCAAAAACAGAACGATTTCCTGATCTACAAATTACTGCTATATTTTTATCTTTATACTTTTCAAGTTCTCCAACTCTTCGTTCAATTATTTGAACTGGAATATTAATCACACCTTCTATTTGTCCGTGTTGACCAGTAAGTTCTGGGGGAGTTCTAACATCTAAAATTACCAATGATGTATCTGTTCCCATTGCTTTTACAAGCTCTTCAGCCGTCATGTTAAAACCTTCTTTTGCTTTCTCCTGACACGAAACTGAAAGTGTTGTAAGAACAAAAATTATTGGAAGTAGATATATAAGTTTTTTCATTTTGAGTCCTTTATGATTATCGATCCTTATAATTAAATTACTTCATTAATTAAATTTCCTATGTCGGAAATGCGACAAGTTATTATATCGCCTTTTGCAACTTTGCAAACTCCTGCTGGAGTTCCGGTATAAATTAAATCCCCTTTTTCTAAAGTCATTCTGGAAGAAATAAATTTAACAATTTCAATCGGTGAAAAAATCATTTTATCAATTGTGGAATTTTGACGTACTTCATCATTAATAAATAATTCAATATTTTCATTTCCTTTTAATTTGTAATCTGAAGCTAAAGTAATGTCTGATATAACAGCAGAAGTGTCAAAGCATTTGGCAAGAGTCCAAGGTTTTCCTTTTGCTTTTAATTCACTTTGCAGATCTCTTAAAGTCATATCCAAACCAACACCATAACCATAAATTGCTTCTTCAGCTTCTTCATCGTTTGCATTCTTAATAGTATTCCCAATTAGTAAAACCAATTCAACTTCATAGTGCATTTCATTAGAATACGTTGGGTGAATAATTTCTTCATTATTAAAAATTAAATTGGAAGCCGGTTTCAAAAAAATAATTGGAAATTTTGGAACTTCGTTACCTAGCTCTTTAGCATGTGCAACATAATTTCTACCAACACAAACAATTTTACCAACTGATAATTTTTCGGTACTATTAGGTAATGATATTTCTTTCATATTAAATCCATTATTATTTGATGTTGAAAACTATAGAGAGATTCGCAATTGATTTCCCGTTTTTAAAAAAATCCAATTTATACTAAAACAAAACTGGTTTGAAAATTCTCACTTAGATTTAAGCTTAGAGATTCTCACGTCATCAAACTACGGACTCCTCAGAATGACACTTTGTAGTTTCCGTTTTTTTGTCTTTCTTTTTTTCGTCTTACTTCTTTCGTTTTACATCTCACGTTTTCTGCTTTTTCTTTTTTGCTGCAGGAAAAAGTATATTGTTTAATATCAATCTATAACCTGGAGAGTTTTTATACAAACTTAAATCAGTTGGTGGATCGTTAACTGCGTGTCTGTAATCTTCCGGATCATGTCCACCATAAAATGTGAAAGTACCTCTTCCAAATTTCCCATGTATATATTTAACTTGGTTTGTCCCTGCTCGTTCTCCCATTATTACAACAGAATTTTTAATTAGGTCTTTGCGGAACATTGTTGTTTGTCCCATAAATCCTTTAATAACATTTGCATGACTTTGGGTTAGCATTGTTGGAACAGGATCAAACTTTGCTGAGAAGTCAAACAATGTAAAGTAATCATTATACTCACTTCCAATCTCGTTTAACTGAATGTCAATATTACTGTACTCATAAACAAGAGGATTCATTACCAATTCAAAATTTTGGAATGCTAGCGTTTTTGAGAAATCTAAACTATTTTGCACATTTGGGTCTGGAGCATCTCCATCGTACATTTTATCAACTATATCAATACCTTCAGCTGATAAAGCAATATCATAAGAATCTGTTGCGGAACACATTGCAAAAAGGAAGCCACCTTGACCAATAAAACTTTTAATAGTTCTGGTTACTTGTTTTTCCATTTCTGAAACTTTTTTATAACCAAACTTTTTTGCCTCAGATTCATATAGAATTTGATTTTCTTGGTACCATCTTGCATTCCTATAGTTTGAATAAAACTTTCCAAACTGTCCTGTAAAATCTTCGTGATGAAGATGAAGCCAATCATATTCTTTCAACTTGTCCGTCAAAATTTCCTTAATCCAAACTTTATCATATTCAACTTCAGCATATTCTAAAACTAAAGTAACTGCATCATCCCACGGTTGAAATCCTGGAGGAACATACACAGCAATACGTGGAGCTTTCTCAAGTCTAACAACTTCCATATTTTGATCATCACTCTGCACTTCGGAATAAATTTCAACTAGCTCAATGTTATCAATTACTTTGTAGGTTACATTTCTGATTCTACATTCCAAAATTATTCGTTCGGAATAATCCAACATGAAAGATCCGCCTTTATAATTAAGAAGCCAATCTGCTACTACCCCTTTTTTTAATCCATTAAATGTTATTCCATAAGCCTTCAAATGATCTGTTTGAGAAAGATCCATCGGAATTAGAATTTTGGATTGACCAATTACAGAATTGACAATAAATATTAATATGATTAAGGCTAGTTTTATTTTATGCAATTGATTCTCTGAGTCTTCTAGGTATTATAATGCTAAAGTGTTTTTCGGAAAAATGATTTTAGAAGTTTGTCATTTCGAAATGAGCTTGTTTTTTAAGCGATTGAGAAATCTTTAATTTATAAAAATTATAAGATCTCTTACAAAAACATGTTCGAGATGACAACTTTTAGAATCCCGACAAAAAATTTGTATTTAGTTTTAGATAGTTATTATTTCTACAACCATTTTACAAAAAAGTTTGAATAAAAATAAAAGGCAATCAACATAATTAAATATTGATTGCCCAATTTATAGATTTACATAATTTTTAATTTGCCGTAGTATCTATTTTGCCACCAAGATGTTTAGCAAAGAATTTTTCCATTTCTCCATAAAAATCAAATCTATTTTCTTCGTTTCTAAATCCATGACCTTCGTTATCCTTAACCATATAAGGGACATCAATACCTTTAGCTTTTAATGCTTCAACCATTTGATCGGACTCATCTATATTAACTCTTGGGTCGTTTGCCCCTTGAGCAATAAATAATGGAGCTTTCATTTTATCCACATGAAAAACTGGAGAAGCATCATATAACATAAGTGAATCTGTTTTAGGATCACCAACCATTTCATGGAGCATTTCTAAGTATGGTTTCCAATATGGAGGAATTGTACCCATAAATGTAAATAGGTTTGAAACTCCAACATAATCAACACCACAAGCATAAAGATCTGGCGTAAATGCTAAACCAGCTAATGTTGCATAACCACCATACGAACCTCCATAAATTCCTATTCTTTCTGGATCTGCAATACCTTCAGCAATTAACCATTTCACTCCATCCGATATATCATCTTGCATCGTTTTTCCCCATTGCTTAAAACTTACTTCCCAAAACTCACGACCGTATCCAGTAGATCCTCTAAAGTTCATTTGAATAACTGCATATCCTCTATTTGCAAGAAACTGAGCAGTAGGATTGAAACCCCATCTATCTCTTGCCCATGGACCACCATGCGGATGAACAACAACCGGAAGATTTTTCGCTTCTATTCCAACTGGTAAAGTTAGATATCCATTAATAGTAAGTCCATCACGTGATTTATAAGTTATTGGTTTTGTCTCTGCCATAACTTCTTCATTTATCCATGGACTAACTTCTACTAGTTTCGTTAACTTTTTATAAGAAAGTTCATACATATAATAAGAACCTAAAGATTTATCACTATAGGTTCTAACCAAAAATTTATCTTCAGCTTTATTTTCACTTGTTATTGCAACTTCGTAACCAGCTAATTTGTTTTCTAGATCTGCATAAATTTCTTTTGTTTCTTCATCAAAAAATTCGTGACCTGACTTCCATGTTGTAAAACTAACACCAACTATTTTTTTTCTCTTTTTTGAATAATGTAAACTAGAAACATCAACCTCAGGATGTTCATATATTACTTCCAACTCTTTATTATTTGCAATGTCATATTTTATTATTGCTAGTTTATCTCTTCCTAAATTAGAGCTGGCATATACATTTTTATTATCAAAAGTAAAAAACAAAGGAGCTAATGTTTCCTTAAAATTTGTTGTAAGCACACTTTTAAATTCTTGATCTTCAGTTTCTCTGTACAATATTGAAGTATTTACACCATCTGTTGTTGTAGCAATTCTTAATTTGCCATCATGATCAGTTTGCCAACCAGTTATGTTACCTGGATTCTCAGCAATTTTTTTCATCTCTCCAGTCTTTACATTAATTCTAAAAACGTCAAAAATTCTAGCATCTCTTTTGTTCATAGAAATTAACATTTCTGTTGGATTTTCTTCAAGACCATCGACAATACCAACTCGAACTTTTTCAAACGGAGTTAAGTCTTTGGGATTGTTGCCGTCTTTATCAACACCAAACAATCTAAAGTTTTCATCTCCTTTGGCATCTTGAATGTAAATAATTCTGTTGTTTCCTTTCCAAAAATAACCAGAGATATCTCTTTCTGTTGCATGAGTAACTCTTACAATATTTTCTTCTCCAATTTTTTGAATGTGTACATTCATGCGACTTTCATACGGTTGCATAAAGGCTAGATACTCACCATCTGGGGAAAGTTGATAACTTCTTTTTTCAGCATTTTTAAAAAAATCTTTCATTGGAACAATTGGAGCTTCAGCTACCAAGGGCTCATTTGTATTTGTAGAACATCCAACCAAGATTGCGAAAAGTGATAAGATTAACATTTTCTTAATCATAATAGATTCCTCCTTTAATTAGTTTATAAAAAGCAACTATTCGGACCTAATAAGAATATGTATGTTTATTTTTTAATGTACTTAACTCTTTTGTATATGTAAATATCACTATAATTCTAACCCAAATCCATCCAAAACTTTTTATATTTACACTTTTTAATAATCATCTAATGTGCTTTTATGATTGAAATAGTGAACTTACACAAAAGCTTTGGAAACAAAGAAGTTCTTAAAGGTGCTTCCTTAACAATTGAAGTGGGCGAAACTTCTGTTATTATTGGTAAAAGTGGAAGTGGTAAAAGTGTATTGCTTAAAAATATTGTCGGATTACTTTCTCCGGATGAAGGTTATGTTAAAGTTGGTGGTCAATTAGTTGATAAAAATGATCAAAAAAAGCTATACGAAATAAGAAGAAAATTTGGGTATTTGTTCCAAGGTGCCGCTTTGTTTGATTCAATGACTGTAGCGGAAAATGTTGGTTTACCACTAGTTGAGAATGAGAATCATTTTTCAACCAGCCAGTTAAATGAAAAAATTGAAAAAGTTTTATCCTTAGTGGATCTTCCCGGGACGGAAGAACTCAAACCTTCGGAACTTTCCGGGGGAATGAAAAAACGAGTAGGTTTGGCTAGAGCATTAATTACAGATCCAGAATATATTTTATACGATGAACCTACAACCGGATTAGATCCAATAATGTCAGACTCTATTGATGATTTGATAAAACATCTTGCCGAACAATTAAATGTAACTTCCATTGTTGTAACCCACGATATGTTCAGCGTAAAAAATGTTGCAGATAAAATTGCAATGATGCATGAAGGAAAAATTTATTTTGAAGGAACTCCCGATCAGTTAATAAATTCAGAAGATAAAATAATCTCTGATTTTATTAACCGAACTGGATTTTAATCTTTTTTATAGAAGCTTTATTGAATTTAAGTTAGTGAGATATTTTTACTGTTATTGATTGTACGCTTACATTTCACTTTCTTTTATCTAATAAAATATTAACTTTAAGTAATAAGTATTAAGCAGAATTAAATTAGATATATACTTAAAATCTAATTGGTATTGGGGAAATGGAAAACTTGAGTTTGTCATTTCGAAATGAGCTTGCTTTTTGAGCGATTGAGAAATATTTAAACCAAGAGGGGAATTAGATTTCTCACAAAAAGAGTGTTCGAAATGACAATCTTAAGAAATACGAAAACCAATTTGAATTTAGAATTTTAACTGTAAAATATAATAACACAAAAATATATAAAGGACGAAAGCATGAAAATATTAAACTATCAAATTTTATTACTGTTTACTTTATTATTTATTACAACAATTTCAGCTCAAGAATTTAGGAAATATGGCAATAAAAGTGGGATGGTTGAATATAAACTATCCGGTGATGCATCCGGCAGTAGCCAAACATATTGGGACGATTGGGGCAGAAAGGAAGTCCAAATTCAAAACACAAAAACAACTGTTTGGGGAATGACAACAGTTGAAGATAAAACGACTTTAATGTTAGGCTCTGATATTTACACGTGGAAGAAAGGCGAAACACAAATTCAGAAAAGTGTAAATCCGGTTGCTAGAGTTTGGGAAGAAAAGAATTATGATGAAAAAGATATTGATAGCTTTAGCAAAAAAAGTTTAGAATCACTTGGTTATAAAAAAACCGGAGAAGAAACTTTTGATGGAAAAGACTGTGATGTTTATGATGGACTTGGCGGTAAACTATGGATTTGGAAAAAGAACAAAATTGCTGTTAAGTTTAATGTAAATATTTTAGGGATAAATATTGTTTCCGAAGCTTCTAAAATAAAACTTGATGAATCAATTGATGCTTCACTTTTTGAAATTCCAAAAGAAATGGAAATAGTTTCTGTGAAAAGTACAAACGACCAAGATTCTGCTGAATACGAAAATGTACAAAATAAGATTAAAAATATATTCAAGAACAATTCTTCAAAAGGGAAAGATGTTTCTGCAACAGATAAAGACAGTGTATCTGCAAAGTCGGATGAAAACTTTACAGAGGAATTAATAGAAACAGGGAAAGATGCTGCTGTTGAAGGGGCTAAAGAAGGTGCAAAAGAAACAGTAAAAGAAACAGCCAAGGAAGAAGCAAAAAAAGCTACAAAAAAAACAGTAAAAGGTTTGCTTAAAAGTCTTTGGTAAGAAACTTTCTATTCATATATATTAATTATTTTGTTTCTGATATTTAAAATTGTCATTTCGGACATATTTTTGTTTATCTCGGCTCTTTGTGACGGATGAAAAATCTTATAGCCATTTAACTCTAAAGATTTCTCAATCGTTTAAATAACAAAGTTTATTCAATGTTCAATAGAGCGAGCTCATTTCCAAATGACAAATATTAAATTTCCATCTTTTCAGTCACTTTGTTCAATATTAAATTAGGTTAAATATTTACATCTAAATAAAACATGGCAAAAAGTAAAGTTAAATACATTTGTACAAATTGCAGTTACGAATCATTAACATGGTTAGGAAAATGTCCTCACTGTAATAGATCGGAAG
>Ga0209633_10002144_pt1 | contig 19419 bp, 22 predicted proteins | sample Cruoilmetagenom1_FD_187290 | JGI IMG/M metagenome (GOLD analysis project Ga0209633, IMG submission 187290) | Oil polluted marine microbial communities from Coal Oil Point, Santa Barbara, California, USA - Sample 1 (SPAdes) (version 2) | ecosystem: Environmental > Aquatic > Marine > Oil seeps ... | reverse complement strand
ATAAAATGTATCAGGCAGGCTTGTGTATGAAAAATCATAAGTGAGCGCGTTTTGCGTAGTCTTGAGCATCATAATATATGTTTACGCCACTTTAACTCCAAATGGCAATAGTTGCGGCTTGTTGTTTTTTCTTTCTTTACTTTCTGTTTGTACGTAAGGTTTAAAGACGATTGAAAGTTCAAAAATTGAGCGCAATAGGGGAGGTGTAACATGGTTGATATAACCAATTTAAATCCAGAGCAAATTGAGGCGGCGTTAAAAGCGGGCATTATAGACGAAGCGCAAGCAAAAGCACTTCGCGGGCAAAGACAGGCTCAGAGTCAAGAGAGCAAGTATGCCGCGCAAGTCGGAGATGAAGAAAACCCAAAATTTGTGCGCGGCTTCCACGATATTTTTATCGCGCTGGGTTTGGTGATGTTATCCATTGGGATAGCAATTTTTGGCGCGCAAATGATGGACGGCATAGGCATGGCGATCGGTGCCGTCATAATGTGGGTGCTAGCCGAATTTTTTGCGCGCATTAAGCGCCAGACCTTACCTAGTATTGTAATTGCCGTTTCGTTTATCATTTTTGTTTTTGTGACGGCGGGGCTAATAGCGGAGCAATATGTAGGTACAAATTATCTTTCGGCAGCACCTAGAGGGATACTTGGTGTGGGGGTGGTGACATTTGCAGCGGCGCTTGCTTTTTATGCGCGCTTTCGCCTGCCGTTTTGTTTGGCAATCGTTGCGGCTACGGCTGTGCTGTTATTGTGGGGTGTTCTGGCAGTTATGTTGCCGCAAAACATAAACTCATTTAAAATTATGGCGTTTAGCGTTTTACTCTCTGGTATCGCTATTTTCTTATGGGCTGTGCGGTATGACGTTAAAGACCCACACAGAACCGGGCGGTATTCTGACAATGCGTTTTGGCTGCACATGGTTGCTGCGCCACTTATTTTGCAGGGCATAGCTTTGCAAATCATCAAAGTAGGGTTTGGCAGGGGTTTGTCGGGTTTTGACAACATAAATTTTGGGTCGGGCCTTGCAGTGGCAATGTTGATATCAATCTTTGTATTGGGTTTAATTGGCCTATCCATCAATCGCCGCGCACTCTTGGTCGCGTCTCTTAGCTATGCGTCCATAGCCATTGCATTTCTTGCCTCTAAAACAGGTATGGGCGAGAATTCCGTTATGGCAATGAGCCTTTTGTTTGTCGGTGGCGGCGTCGTGTTTTTGGGCGTTGGTTGGCAACGTGCGCGCCATGGTCTTTTGAAAGTGTTGCCGCGTGAGGGCGTGTGGGGCAAAGTCTTCCCACCAGAAACAATATACGAATAAGAGATCTACATAATCACGGCTTGAATTAATCCCAGCGGCACTTATTTAATAAGAAACCACAATATGTGCTGAAGGAATATATATGTCTGAATTTTCGCCGCGTGAGATCGTCTCCGAACTTGACAAACACATTGTAGCGCAGTCCGCTGCCAAGCGCGCGGTTGCCATTGCGCTGCGCGGACGTTGGCGGCGTAAAAATGTAGCGGGCAGCTTGCGCGACGAAATAACACCTAAAAACATCTTGATGATCGGGCCCACGGGCGTTGGTAAAACAGAGATCTCGCGCCGCCTTGCCAAACTGGCTGGTGCGCCATTTCTTAAGGTCGAGGCCACTAAATTTACCGAGGTCGGCTATGTGGGCCGTGACGTGGAACAAATCATTCGCGACCTTGTGGAAATTTCTATAAATCTAACCCGTGAAGCCCGCCGCGCGGATGTGCAGGCTCAGGCCGAAAGCGCCGCTATGGAGCGCATTATTGATGCGCTAGTCGGGGATGCTGCAGGCGATGCCACACGCGAAAAGTTTCGCCAAAAACTTATCAAGGGCGAACTTGACGATACGGACGTAGAGCTTGACCTCGCCGATAATAGCTCGCCATTTCAAGGCATTGAAATTCCGGGCCAGCCTGGCGCGTCTATGGGCATGATGGACCTTGGCAGTATATTTGGCAAAGGGGGCGGCAAAACGAAAAAAGTTAAAATGAAAGTTAGTGATGCCTATAAACCACTTCTCGCTGACGAAGCCGATAAAATGCTCGACGAGGAGACTTTAATTAAAACGGCCATTCGCGCGGTGGAGGATGATGGCATTGTGTTTCTTGACGAAGTTGATAAAATCACCGCGCGTTCAGATGCACGCGGCGGCGGACAAGTCAGCCGCGAAGGCGTGCAGCGCGACCTGCTCCCGCTCATCGAGGGCACAACAGTGACAACAAAGCACGGACAGATTAAAACCGATCATATTTTGTTTATCGCGTCGGGCGCTTTTCATGTAGCTAAACCCTCCGATATGTTGCCTGAGCTTCAGGGCCGCTTGCCTATTCGGGTCGAGCTGCGCGCGCTCACACGTGAGGATTTTGAGAAAATACTCACGGAGCCAGAAAGCTCTCTCATCAAACAATATGTGGCCATGATGGCGACTGAAAACGTGGCGCTGGAATTCACCAAAGACGGCATTGCCGAAATCGCTAAAGTATCCGCAGACGTTAATGCTAACGTAGAAAACATCGGCGCGCGCCGTCTTCACACTGTGATGGAACGCTTGCTCGATGACATCAGTTTCACCGCGTCCGACCGCGATGGCGAGCACCTAAAAATCGACAAGGCGTATGTGCGTAAACATGTCGGCGAACTTGCCGAAGATACCGATTTGTCCAAGTTTATTTTGTAACGGTGAGGCTTTGCCTACATTAATCTGCAACTAGGCGGCATATTCATGATCAAGACATCTTGGGCAATGGCAAGAAACACCCAATAACCAAACACATGTAAGAGTGCTGAAACATACAATATATAGTTTCGCCTTAAGTTACGGTCTCTATAAATCATTGTCGCCTGGGCAATTGCAAAAGTTATTACGGATAGCGCGATTGTGCCCATTGTTGGGCTACATAACTCTACGTCGTCAGACGCGGGAATGGGCAGAGCAAAAAACAGCGCTAATAAAAAGAAAAAAACAATAAAGAGCTCTAGTACAATTTTGTTTTCAGGCTGCTTCATCTTTAGCCCAGCTCCAACCGATACCCGCCCGGTTCTGTCATTAGTAGTGTCGCATTGCCTTTTTCGGGTTCGATTTTTTGGCGGAGGCGATAGACATGTGTTTCTAGGGTATGGGTGGTGACACCAGAATTATAACCCCAAACCTCGTGGAGCAGCTCTTCGCGGGCTACGGGTTTGCCGCCAGCGCGGTAGAGATATTTTAAGATATTAGTCTCTTTTTCGGTCAAACGGATTTCGCGCTCGCCTTCTTTCTCAAGCCGTTTAAATGCGGGTTTGAACGTGTAGGGGCCAAGCTGGAAAATAGCATCTTCGCTTTGCTCGAAACTGCGTAGGTGCGCGCGTAGACGTGCCAACATCACGGCAAAGCGAAACGGCTTAGTGATATAATCATTAGCGCCTGAATTAAGCCCCAAAATTTCATTCATATCGCCGTCATTACCTGTGAGCATGACAATCGGTGCCGCCACGCCCCCCTTGCGCATGAGCTGGCAAGCTTCGGTGCCGAGCATGTCGGGGAGGTCAACATCGAGCAAGATAAGGTCATAGTCTTTGTCTTTGGTCGCCTGTATGGCAGCGCCCGCCGTCGCCACATCATCGGTATCAAACTCATCATAGAGCGCAAATTGCTCCACAAGCTCAACCCGCAAATCTTCGTCATCATCGACGATTAATAGTCTTTTCTTGACGCTCATAGTTTGTACCTTTGTTTGTGCCGCTTTATATATTCTAAGCCCGCTTACCCTTGCAAATCTCGCCGCGTTATAGCTTGCAATTATATATATACTAATGGCAATTTGCTTACAGTATATCACAAACCCGTGGGGAACACGTGAAAATTATAGTTGATACAAGTGAAGGCAAGTTAAAGGCTGGTCACAAAACCTACAATTGCGCCATCGGTAAGAATGGCATAGTGCCCTTCGCTAAGGGCCGCGAGGGTGATGGCAAGACGCCATTGGGCACATATCATGTGCGCTATGGTTTCTACCGCGCCGATAGATTTGATATACCCAAAACGGACTTGGTCATGTATCCGCTTAGCCCTGATGATGGCTGGTGTGACGCGCCAGATGATCTTGCTTATAACCGCCCCGTGCGCCTGCCATACCCCGCCAGCGCCGAAAAGCTTTACCGCGAAAGCCGCGTCTACGACATCATCATCGTGCTCGGCCATAATGACAGTCCGCCTATGCCGGGGCTTGGCAGCGCCATATTTTTGCATGTAGCAAGAGAGAATTACGGCCCAACGCAGGGCTGTGTGGCGGTTACCCTAGAGGATATGTTGGCATTACTTTCAAAACTGACAAACAAATGCGCTGTAAAGATAAGATAGTAAAAGCCACGAATGGAATTCGAAGAGTATAGCCTTGATTTATCGCGCAAATTTCTTACCTTATTTACATGAAAAATTTAATTTATATGAACTGTGGTTCAGAAAACGAACTTTTGCCAAGCAAGTTTGCAGCGTCCGCTGACAGGCTTAGAACCGACTGCGGTTTTTACGACCATGTAGGTACAGCTGATGGAAATGGTATGATATATGCCAAATCACGAAAATATGGCTGTCTACGTTTAGTTACACCCTATCAATTCAGCGAAGGTAGGCCAATACATAATGAAGGGCAGGTAGGAATATATCCTTCATGGTACGTCTTGAAAAGATTGCATTCAAAGTTAGGCGAACCATATGATTTCCTGAACGGAAATTGTGAACATGCAAACAACGAGGCTCACGGCCTAGGTCGTGTAAGTCCTCAAATTAACAACCTATTTTTCAAATTGTTTGTTGTTGCCGTTGTTATTACCGTAGCCCGTGCTGCATAGAGCTTAATCCCGCGCGCCAAATAGGGCGCTGCCGACCCGCACATGTGTGGCGCCGAACTCTACTGCGATTTCGTAGTCGCTACTCATGCCCATGGAGAGGTTTTTGAGGCCGTTGCGGGCGGCGAGTTTAGCGAGCAGCGCAAAATGAGGGCCGGGGGCCTCGCCGGGGTGCTGGCCTACATATTGTGTGAAAGCGGGCGGGATACACATGAGGCCCTCTGGCTCTATGCCGTAATCGCGCCGGAGGGTTTTGATGAAACCGTCCAGCGCGCTTGGGATAACACCTGCTTTTTGTGGCTCCTCGCCCGTATTGACTTGCACGAAAAGCCCCGGCATATGCCCGCATTTATCGGCGGCCTTGATGATGGCTTTGGCAAGTTTTTCGCGGTCCAAAGTTTCGATAACGTCAAAGAGCTTGCAAGCGTCCAGTGCTTTATTGGTTTGCAAAGGCCCGATTAGGCGCAGCTCTAACTCGTTGCGCGCGCTGGCAAATGTATTGCCCCAGCGTTTTTGCGCTTCTTGCACGCGGTTTTCACCAAATACGGCTTGGCCAGTTTCCAGCATGGCCGCGACTCGCTCATCTGGCTGCTGCTTGGATACAGCGACCAAAGTAATCTCTTCAGGCGCTCTGTTTGCAAGCTTGGCGCGCGCGGCAATGCGGTCTAGGATAGCGGTTCTTGAATTTGAAATGGATTGGTTCATGGGGTTCACATATACGGGAAAGGATAAGCTCGCAAGTGTTGCGGCGCGGCTTTATAAGGCGCGTGTGCGCACCTGCGCCCTTTCTCCGCTCATACTCATGAGTGACCCGCAGCGCTTGCCTGATATTTGCGCAGCGGCAAAAACCTTGCCGCGCGGCAGCGCCCTCATCTATCGGCATTTTGGCGCGAAAGATAAACAAGAGGTGGCGGCGGGCTTGCGCAATATCTGTTTTGCACGTGGTTTGCAGTTTCTTGTCGGGCAAGACGAAGACTTGGCGCGCGGGTGCGGTGCAGATGGCCTGCACCTCCCTGAACGCGAATTAGGGCGCGCACAGGCGCTACGCAAACTCTACCCTGATTGGATGCTCACGGGCGCGGCGCACAGTGCGGCGGCGCTAGCGCAAACAAACGCTCTGGACGCAGCACTATTATCGCCAGTGTTCGATAGCCAAAGTCCCAGCGCAGGGGCGCCATTGGGCATCGGCACATTTACGAAAATAGTGCGAGGTGCGCCCGCGCCCGTGTTTGCGCTGGGCGGCATTAATGAAAAAACGGCGCCGCAATTACTAGGCTCTGGCGCAGCCGGTATCGCAGGTGTTTCGGGCATAGGGGGCAGCAATGATTAAACCTGTTCCTTTATTATATGCATCGCAAATGGCAGCTTTGCATAAAGCTGGGTTTGCCAAGGGCTGGCCTGAAAATGATTTTACCGCTCATATCGGTAGCCCGCTAGATGATGTTTTGGGCTATTTTGACGAAGGAGTTTTGTGCGGGTTTATTATCATGCGCACCCAAGATGACCAAGCGGAAATCCTGACCATCGTTGTTGATAAACAACGGCGCAGAGACGGGCTTGGCGCGCAGCTTTTGCGCGCGGGGGAAGAGGCAGCGACCGCGCGCGGCGCAGATATTATTTTCCTTGAAGTTGCAAAGGATAACCCCGCCGCGATAAATCTATACCGCCAAGCAGGTTATCAGCCCTGCGGCGTGCGCCCGCGCTATTACCGCCGCCCGCGCGGACGTGTCGATGCGCTGCTTTTTCAAAAGCATTTTTAAAATGAGAATAGCTTGCACTTACATCTAAGCCCCCTTATCGTAATCCCATGAGCCCGATCGAGAAAAAATGTGTGGAAAAAGGTTTGCGTATGACTGAGCAGCGCCGCGTCATCGCGAGCGTTTTGTCAAAAGCCGATGACCATCCTGACGCTGAGGAGGTGTATGCACGCTCGGCTAAGGTTGATAGTAAAATTTCACTGGCCACTGTTTACCGTACTCTGCGCTTGTTTTCTGAAACTGGCATTATCGATACCCACGATTTTCGCGATGGCCGTGCGCGCTATGAAGCGGCTGATAATGACCATCACGATCATTTGATAGACTTAACCACTGGCGACGTAATCGAGTTTGTTGATGACGAGATCGAGAAGCTCCAGCACCTGATAGCAAAGAAACTGGGATATGAGCTTGTCGACCACCGTTTAGAACTGTATGGAAAGCCGCTAAAGAAATAGCGTGGAACCAGTGCAAACAACAAAGAAAACAAAAAACACCAAAAAATTATTCATCAAGACCTATGGGTGCCAGATGAATGTTTATGATAGCGAGCGCATGCGCGAAGTGCTGGCGCCCGTTGGCTATGCGCCTGTGGACGGGCCAGCGGACGCCGATATGGTTGTGCTGAACACCTGCCACATTCGCGAAAAAGCCGCCGAGAAAGTTTATTCAGAGCTGGGGCGTATTCGCAAACTTAAGGAGAAAAAGAAAGAGCAGGGCGGCGAGATGGTTGTCGCGGTGGCGGGCTGTGTGGCCCAGGCCGAAGGCGAAGAAATTATGCGCCGCGCCCCTGTTGTCGATTTGGTGCTGGGCCCGCAAACCTATCATAAACTGCCTGAGATGATCGCCAAGGTTAGCCGCGCACGCGGCGAGCGGCTTGAAACCGATTTTGATACCCAAGAAAAGTTTGACGCCCTGCCAGCGGCGCGCAGCCCCGAAGGTTTTACGGCGTTTTTGACCATTCAAGAAGGCTGCGATAAATTTTGCACATTTTGCGTTGTGCCCTATACGCGCGGCGCTGAGTTCTCGCGCCCCGTCGATCAGATTGTAGCAGAAGCCAGATCATTGGTGGCGCAAGGCGTTAAGGAAATCACTTTAATTGGGCAAAACGTCAACGCTTATCACGGCGCGGCCCCTGCGGTTGAAGGCGGCGAAGATTGGGGGCTTGGGCAGCTTATTCGGCATCTTGCCAAAATGGGCGGGCTGGAGCGTTTGCGTTTCACCACATCCCATCCTCGCGACATGGACGAAGACCTCATCACGGCCCATGGGGACGAAACAAAGCTAATGCCGTATCTGCATCTCCCTTTGCAAGCAGGCAGCGACAGGATTTTAAAAGCCATGAACCGTGGCCATACCTATGAGCACTATAAAGGCGTGATTGAGCGCATCCGCGCCGCGCGGCCTGATATTGCGCTGTCGACAGATTTTATCGTTGGCTTCCCGGGTGAGAGCGAGCTTGACTTTCAGCGCACATTAGACGCGGTGGAAGAGATAGGTTACGCGTCCGCCTTTAGCTTTAAATACTCCGTGCGCCCCGGCACGCCCGGCGCTGCGCTGCCCGGACAAGTGCCAGAAGATGTGAAATCAGAACGCCTCGCGCGCTTGCAAAAACTGCTCGGGCAACAGCAAAAAGACTTTAACCAAAGCCTTATTGGCAAGACGCTCGATGTACTTGTCGAAGGCACGGGCAAAGACGAAGGCGAGCTATTTGGCCGTGCGCCTTACTTGCAGGGCACGCATTTTTACGGGCCAAAGAGCCTAATAGGCCAAATGGTCAAAGTGAAAATCGAAAACGCAGGCCTTAATTCTTTGCAAGGAGTATTGGTTAATGGCTAAGAAAACCGCCGATATTCTAGAATTTGCTGACGCGGACTTGGTCAAAGATTTGTGCGGCCCCGGCCACGCTAACTTGGCGCTGATTGAGCAAGCTTTTGATGTTTACCTTGAAGCGCCTGGCGCTAGCGTTGTCATTAATGGAGATAGCGCCGCGCGAGCGCGCGCAGCAGAAATAATCAAAGAAATTTACGCGCGCCTACAAAAGGGTTGGCCGTGCGCGCCTGCAGATATTGAAACGCTCATCCGTGCGTCGGGCGAAGGTAAAATCGAAGCGGCGAAATTTAATACAATCATTCCTTTTCCGCGCCGCAAACCAATTGTGCCTAAAACGCCGCGCCAAGAAAAATTCATCAAGTCGATGGCCAAAAACACGATTATTTTCGGTGTTGGGCCTGCGGGCACGGGCAAAACATTTTTGGCAACGGCTTACGGCGCGTCTCTACTCGCGAGCGGCAATGTGAAACGATTTATTGCTTGCCGCCCCGCCGTCGAGGCAGGCGAAAATTTAGGTTTTTTGCCAGGCGACCTTAAGGAAAAAGTTGACCCTTACATGCAGCCGATTTGGGACGCGCTTAATCAAGTGCTTGGCCATAGCGAAGTTGAACGCCGCATGGAAAATGGTGAGATCGAAGTTGCGCCGTTAGCGTTTATGCGCGGGCGCACTTTATCGGACGCCTTCGTGTTAATCGACGAAGCGCAAAATGCCACTGTGCCGCAAATGAAGATGTCTTTAACGCGGCTTGGCGAGCGCGCCAAATACGCGGTGACGGGCGACCCCACCCAAAGCGATTTGCCGCGCCATGTCCCTTCTGGCCTTGCTCACGCCCTTAGTATTTTAAAAGACATAAAGGATATTGATGCCATTACATTTGAGGCGAGCGACGTGGTGCGCCATCCTTTGGTTGGAAAAATTGTTAATGCTTATGAGAAAGACGCGAAACTGCCATGACCTCAATGAGTGTTGCCGCAGTGGACTATGAAATTGATGTCCGCATTGAAGAAGGTTGCTGGTCTGGGGCGGATAGCGCGCTAAGCTTAATTGCCCAAAATGCATTGGCCGCCATTCATAAGCTTATCAATGCGCGCCCTTTTTCAGAACTTAGCATCGCTATGCTGACGAACGATCAGGTTCAGGCCCTTAACAAACAATATAGGGGGAAAGACAAACCGACGAATGTTCTGTCTTTTCCTGCGTCCGCAGATGGGTCTTGCCCGCTACTTGGTGATATCGTGCTAGCCTCAGGCGTTGTGCGCGCCGAGGCTAAAGCCAAAAATGTTTCACTCGCAAACCATGTGTCGCATATGCTGATCCATGGGTTTTTGCATTTGCAGGGCTATGACCATGAAACGGAAAACGAAGCAAAGGTTATGGAGGCGCTAGAAATAAAAGCGCTTGCTGATTTGGGAATTGTAAACCCTTATGCTAGAGATGACGAATCGTGAGTGAAAATATCAAACCAGAACCATCAGGTTCATTTATGTCTCGCCTTTTGCGGGGCCGCAAAGGCGCTGCCAATAGTGCGAGCGGTCAAGAGCGCGAAGACCTAATGAGCGCGGCGGAAAACTTCCATATTCTAACGGTTGAAGATGTTATGGTGCCCCGCGCCGACATCACTGCTGTAGAGGAAGCGACAAATTTAAAAGACCTCGTTAATCTTTTTAAAGACGCAGGCCATTCGCGGCTACCTGTATATAAAGACATGCTAGATGAGCCAATTGGTATGGTGCATGTCAAAGACTTGTTGCCATACCTAGCGTTCGATGCGCGCGGCCGCATGGGCAAAACCTATCCTGACAAAAAAATTATCAAAAAAATTCTGCGCCCAGTTTTGTTTGTGCCACCCTCTATGGCTGCGGATGATCTTTTACGTAAAATGCAGGCAGGGCGTTGCCACATGGCTATAGTTGTTGATGAATATGGCGGCACGGACGGACTTATAACGCTTGAAGATTTGATAGAGCCGATTGTCGGTGATATCGAAGATGAACACGATGAGAGTGAGCCTGAAATTAAAACTCTAATCGACGGTAAAGGTGTTACCTATTGGGAGGCTGACGCGCGAGCCAATATTGAAGATTTTGAAGAAATTTTTGGCCGCGACATAGCGACTCCCGAAGAAGACGAAGAGGTTGACACGCTTGGCGGTGTTGTTGTGTCGCTCGCAGGGCGGGTGCCAGAGCGCGGCGAGATTATCCGCCATGATTATGGCACCGAGTTTGAAATTCTTGACGCCGACCCGCGCCGCATTAAAAAAGTGCGGGTGCGCCAGACGCAAATGGATATTGATGCGTCTTCTTCAAAGGGGAAATAGATGTTTGAGCGCCTGATGCGCGCGCGCGGGGGCAAGGGGTTTTTACTTAACTTTGTGCTGGGCGGGCTCGCTGTTTTAGGTCATGCGCCGTTTTATATCTGGCCTCTCACTATTTTATGCTTTGCAGTGCTTTTGTTACGCCTTGATGGCGCGGGGTTTTTAGAGCGGCCCAAAAAAGCAGCGTTTTGGACGGGCTTTGCATTTGGCCTTGGGTATTTTTTGTTTGGGCTTTATTGGATTGGCTCGGCATTTATGGCGCGTGGCGGCCTCTATGTGCCGATCATGCCATTTGCTGTACTTCTGCTGTGCGCAGGACTTGCTGTGTTTTGGGGGCTTGCAGGTCTCACCTATGTGCGGCTTGCGGCCGCCGCGCCTAGCTCTGCCTTGCGGGTTATACTATTCGCCTGCGTGTTTTGGTTGGCTGAGTTTACGCGCGGGCATTTGTTTGGCGGGTTTCCGTGGAACCTGCCCGGTTATGTGTTTCCTGCAGGAAAACCGATTTCACAAGCGGCTGTTTATATAGGCATTTACGGGCTTAGCGCTTTAGTATTATTTTTAGCGGGCGCGCTCGCGCTTGCGCTAAGTGCAAAGCCGCGCAAAACTATTCCCGCCCTCGTTGGTGTTGCGGTTCTTGGCGGGCTTTATGCGGCGGGGGCTATGCGGCTGGAAGGTGCGAAAGTAGACTATGTGGAGGGCGTAAAGCTGCGCATTGTCCACGCCAACATTCCCCAAAAAGATAAATTCATACCAGAAAAATATAACAGCACGGTTTATCATTATCTGAACTTATCAATGAGCGCGGGGTTTGAAGATGTCACCCACATCATTTGGCCCGAGGGCGCTGTACCGGGTTTTATGTTTGAAGACTCTGGTTTGATGGCTGAAGTGGACCACGCGTTCCGTTCAGGCCCTAGGCAGCCGCCTGTATGGATCGCGCAAACATTGCGCAGGGGCGCGGACGAAAAGACATCAAAGTTTAAATATTACAATGCCGCCGCAGCGGTGAGTTTTTCTGACGGCGCGGCCCCAAAGTTCACTCCTTATTATGACAAGCGAAAGCTTGTGCCTTTCGGTGAATTTATGCCGGGCGGGTCATTGGTAGAAAAGCTTGGCATTCGGTCTCTTTCCACAGCAATGGAGGGGATGAGCCCTGGCAAACGCGACCGTGTTCCCGCCTTGCCAAACCTACCGCCTGTTAGCCTTCAAATTTGTTACGAGATTATTTTTACAGGCTTTACGCCCAAAACATTGCAGCCAAGCGGCGTGCGCCCTGAATGGATATTAAACCTATCTAATGATAGTTGGTACGGTAATTCAACAGGCCCAAGGCAGCACGTAAACCAAGTTCGTTACCGCGCAATAGAAGAAGGTCTTCCTGTGGTTCGTTCAACCTCGGGGGGAATTTCAGGAGTTATAGACCCTTATGGGCGTCAACTTAATCAATTAAATGTTAAAGATGATGGCATAATTGATGCTGCGCTACCTAGACCTGCGCAAAAAACTGCGTATACTCATCTAGCAACCTATCAATGTTTCATAGTGATTGTCTTACTGCTTTTGCTATGTTATATGAGGTTGTATAGGGCGCGTTAACTGCACTAGCGCGTTACAGTCAACCAATTGGTCAGCGTGGGGACGTATATAAGACCATCATAAGAAAGCCAAAGGAAAACCTAAGGGATGAGTAATAATATGAAATCACAACATGCGCCGCGGTCACCAAACCCGGTAGATATCCACGTTGGCTCGCGCGTACGCTTGCGCCGGCAACTTTTAAAAATGAGCCAAGAAAAGCTCGGTGACCAATTGGGCGTCACGTTTCAGCAAGTACAAAAATACGAGCGCGGCGCAAACCGCGTCGGCGCGAGCCGTCTATGGCGTATTGCACAAGTAATGGATGTACCTGTCAGCTTTTTCTATGAAGGCCTTGGTGAAGAGATGCCAACTGCTGAATTTGCCGAAGGCGATCAAACGCCAATTGTTTATGATTTTATTAATTCAACAGACGGCGTGTCTTTGGCCATGGCTGTTTCAAAAATTAAAAGCAAGGGTGTGCGCCGTCAAATTTTAGAATTAGCGCGCTCATTAGCCGCCGATCAAGACGAGTAATAAAACTTAGCCCGCGTAAATTTTCTCTACTGGATTTTTTGCGCCGCTAATTCTATAAACCCTGCTCGATAGAGCAGGGTTTTTTTGTGACTGAAAAGATGATTGAAAACAAGACCATGACAGGGCCACGGCTTTGGGGCCGCTCTAAAGGTAAGGCCCTAAGCGCTCATCAGGCGCGGCTGGTCGAAACCTTGCTGCCACAACTAAGCGTAGGCGCGGCGCCCTTGGCGGGGCTTGAAAGTTATAGAAAAATTATTCTCGAAAGTGGGTTTGGCGGCGGGGAGCATTTGTTGCATATGGCGGCGGCTCACCCAGAGACAGGCTTTATTGGCGCGGAGCCATTTCTTAATGGGATTGCAAAAGCGCTTGCGGGCATCGAAAAAATGAAGCTAGAGAACATACGTTTGCGGCACGGAGACGTAGAAACAGTTTTAGACGCGCTGCCAGACGGGTCATTGGATATGCTCTATAGCCTATATCCTGATCCGTGGCCTAAGCCGCGCCATTATAAACGCCGGCTCATACAAGAAGATTTTATTGCCAAAGCGCACCGCGTTCTTAAACCAGGCGGCGAGTTTCGATTTGCCAGTGATATTATTTCTTATGTAGACTGGGCGCTGGCGCGCGTCTTGCGTCATGGCGGGTTTGATTGGCAGGCAAGCAGCGTAAGCGATTGGAGGGCGCCTTATGAAAGTTGGCCGTCAACGCGGTACGAAGCCAAAGCGCTACGCGAAGGCCGTACGCCGCACTATTTCACCTTTGTCAAAATTTAAAGATGGTTATCTAGCCAAACAGCGCACTTGTCCACAATGTCTTCCCAACCCTTTTCGCCTAATACCCAATGGGCGTTTTCGGGCAGGTGAATATAGTCCGCCTTGCCCTCATATTTAGCTAGAACTTTCTTGCAAACGCTGCCGTGAACAACGCGGTCATGGGCGGCGGATATAATCAAGACAGGACATTTAATGGCGCTGTAATTAATGCGTGACGCTTTACGTTTGTCCAGTGTCCACATGGCGACTTCAAAAGTGGCGCGCCCCGACTCCCATTGTGTGTGTGCGTAAATTTCTTTGGCGTCTTCATCGCTCATTTTGTTGAGTAGGGAGTATTTCTTTTCTGCGAGCGTTGGAAATGTGGGCTTGCGCCACCAGCCCCAAGTCAGCAAAATCCGCCGAAAAGATTTCAGCGTTGATAGCTTAAGGGCGAATACGCCCGCAGGTGGTGCGGGCGTTAGCGCGATAACCGCGCGAACCTTATTTGTTTTGGCCGCAGTAATTTGCGCCAAAAGCCCGCCCATGGAATGTCCGATTAAAATTGGTGCTTCGCTCATTTCACCAATAGCTGCCATTATGTCATCGACATAATCCAGCAGACTCGTCGTACCCAAGCCTTTAGGTGCAGGGTCTCCAAATGCAGTGCCGTGATGGCGTAGGGTTAGTGCACTAGTCTTATACCCAAGGCTTTCAAACCGTTTTTGATAGTTTTCCCAAACCGTTCCGTTACCCCACATACCATGAACAAATAAAATCGGTGGTTTGCTCATACGGGTCTCCTAGTGAGCCGAATATATGGCCTAAAAATATTTACGTGTCAAAACCATGCACCCAATTAAGTTGCTATGGCTTCAATATATGGGCAATCAATGATAACTCAGTACAGGCTTTACGACGTAAAAGGGCGTTATATGCTAGATCCAGAGCGGCGCACCCTTCTAAATGGCAAGCCAAATTTCGATGTTAACCGACTATGTGGCCTAGAGGGCGTTAGCTAGCTTATTGCTGTTATTGGCTCTCAGGTGTTGTCACCACGATGCCGTCTAGCTCGTCTGTGACCAAAATTTGGCACGAAAGGCGGGAATGCTCTTGAACGTCTTCGGCGAAATCGAGCATGCTCTCTTCCATATCATCTTTTGGTTTTAGCTTTTTGGCCCATTCGTCCGCGACATAGACGTGGCATGTTGCGCAAGCGCAGGCCCCGCCGCAATCGGCATCAATACCAGGGATCATGTTTTGTACGGCAGCTTCCATAATGGTAGAGCCTGCTTTGGCCTCGACGTCACGGCTTGTGCCGTCTTGATCGATAAAGGTAATTTTTGGCATTTTGTCTCCGGTAAGCTGTCAAAAAAGGTCAATCTGTATTTAGCGAGGATAAAAGGAATTGCAAGGGGCCAATGCGGGCGGCTATCACATGTAAATGAGTCTTGTATTGAAAACCATGAAATTGCTAGATGCGACGGACACCATGGCATTGGGCGCACGGCTGGGCACTGTGCTTAGCGCGGGCGATATAGTGCTGTTGCGCGGGGGTCTCGGCGCGGGTAAAACCACATTTGCACGCGGACTGATTTCGGCCTTGACGGGCACGCAGGATGTCCCCAGTCCGACCTATACATTGGTGCAAACATATACTGCGCCAGACTTTAATATCTGGCATTTTGATCTCTATCGGTTAGAAAACGAATCTGATGTGTGGGAGCTAGGTATAGAAGAGGCACTAGATATCGGTGTGTGCCTTATCGAATGGCCCGAACGCATTGCAGGTCTGCTAAGCGGGGCAGAGCTGTCGATTGATATAAACATGAATGGAGCTGGGCGCACAGCGACATTATCGGGCAACAAAAAATGGGAGGCGCGACTTGGTGAATTCTAGGGACGCACACTTAAGTGAATTTTTAATGGCCCATGGCTGGGACAAAGCGTTGCGCACGGCGGTTGCGGGTGACGCTTCGTCGCGGCGCTATGAGCGGCTGGAAATGGACGGTCAAAGCGCCATACTCATGGACGCGCCTTTTACAGGCGGCGGCGCGCCATGCCCGCCTGGCGCTGGTGAGGTGAAACGGAAATCTCTTGGCTATGCTGCGCTCACGCGGCTTGCGGGGTCAAGCCCAAGTGCTTTTGTTTGTCTTGCGACAGAATTGACACGGCGCGGGTTTTCTGCGCCGCGCATTTTGGGCGCGGACATGGACAAAGGCTTCTTGTTGATGGAAAATTTGGGCGTAGGCCGCGTGTCAGAAACCTTACAACAAACACCAGAGCTTGAAGCCGAAATATATGGCGCCGCCATAGATACGCTCGCTGCTATTTACCGCTCCAGCTTTATGCCAAGTATTGCCGTGGGTCTTAATAATTGGTATGTGGAAGATTATGACAGCCTAGCTTTGCAGGCTGAGGCGGACTTATATACGCAGTGGTATGCCCCGCATTTCGATGGCGGAGTCGATGCGGCGGCGCAGTACCAATGGGGCGAATTGTGGGCGCACGCGTATGAAAAACTGGACGCACACGTCTCTGGTTTGGCGCTACGAGACTTTCACGCAGAAAATATTTTCTATATGCCGCAGCGTTCAGGCGCCGCAAATATTGGCCTGATAGATTTCCAAGACGCCTTGTTCGCCCACCCGTCTTATGACCTTGTATCTTTGCTTGAGGACGCGCGCCGTGACGTTGACCCTGCTTTGATTGAGCCGATGATAAAACGGTTCTGCGCAGGCGCTGGCATTAAAGATGACGATAGCTTCCGCGCCGCCTACGCCGTGCAGGCCGCGCAGCGCAACGCGAAAATCCTTGGCATATTTGTACGCCTTAATACCCGCGATGGCAAACCGCACTATCTGAGCCTTATACCGCGCGTTGCCGCGCACTTCCGCCATGACCTATCACACCCTGCGCTGGCGGGATTAAAAGCTTGGACCCAAGAATATACGCCATCATTATGGGAGCGCAGCGAATGACGATAACCACGGCAATGGTTATGGCGGCTGGGCATGGCACCCGCATGCGGCCCTTAACGGATAATACATGTAAAGCGCTAGTTAAGGTCGAAGGCGCGGCGCTCATAGATCATATGTTAGCGCGCCTTTGGGACGCAGGAATAACGCGCGCCGTGGTAAATGTGCATGCCTTTGCAGACCAGCTAACGGCTCATTTACGCACGCGCACGGGCGGGCCTGAAATCATCATATCTGACGAGCGCGAAGAACTGCTGGAAACGGGTGGCGGGGTCGTCAAAGCGCTTCCACTGCTAGGCAAGGCACCAGTTTTGATTTGCAATATAGACGCTGTATGGCTTGAATTTGCGCCTGTGCTTACGGAGCTGATGGCGGCGTGGGAACCTACGCACATGGATGAGCTGTTTTTACTGGCGCGCAAAGATGCAACGCTAGGGTATAGCGGGGCGGGAGACTTTCATAGGGCTAGTTCGGGCTTACTGACCCGCCGCTCAGGCGCGTCCGCAGACCATGTGTATGCAGGCGTAGAAATTTTCAAACCAGATCTGGCGCGTAGCTTCCCTTGCGAAAAATTCTCGCGCAACAAAATATGGGACATAGGGCTTGCACAGCAAAAAATATTTGGCCACATCTTGCCAGGGTTTTGGATGCATGTGGGCGACCCTAAGGCTGTCCGTCAAGCTGAAGCCGTATTGGCGCAGGCGCAGAAATTGTACCCATGAGCGAGAACGGTAAGCTCATAACACCAAAAGACCTGTTCGCGCCGCATGCTCCTAATGTATTTACGATGCCAACGGGCGCGCCGTTTTTGACGTGTCTGGCAAAAGGGCTGCGGGCCTCACTTGGCGACGATCTACCCAGTGCTATGATTTTGTTGCCGACTCGCCGCGCCGCGCGCGATCTTACGGATGCGTTTTTACAAGTGAGTGATGGCCGCGCTACATTGCTGCCGCTAATGCGCACATTGGCCGATATGGATGAAAACGAACCACCCTTTGCGCCAGGAGATCTGGAAGCTAGGGTTGCTCCTGCCATAAATTCCGTGCGCCATAGTTTCGAGCTTGCCAGAATGGTTGCTGCGAAAATGAACAAAGACGGCGCAGTCCCCGATGCGGCAGGCGCCCTCGCCATGAGTGCGCCGTTGGCATCATTACTATCCGACTTGGCTATGGAAGAATTACCAGCGCATTCACTTAGCGCCTTGGACGAAAATTTAGAAGCGCTGCCGGAACATTTCCAAGACGCGGCTGTCTTCGTGCAAATCGTCGCAAAATTTTGGCCTGCGCACCTAAAAGAGCTAGGCCTTTCGGAGCCTATGGCGCGGCGCGTAGCCCTGCTTGGCGCGGCGTGCGATGTTTGGGCTAAAAACCCACCAAACCACCCTGTGATTATTGCGGGCTCAACCGGTACGCTGGGCGCGACGGCCCGCTTAATAAAAACCGTATCACAATTCCCGCGCGGCCTCATCGTGCTGCCGGGGCTAGACACGCATATTAATGGCGTGAGTTTTGAAGATATTGACGATCAGCACCCGCAAGCATCCTTAAAAAACCTACTGACGACGCTGGGCTTAACGCTTGCGGATGTGCCTGACTTTCCAGGAGCAAATCTTGATCATAAAGCACGGATGCGGGCCCGCATTTTGTCGGAAAGTTTAATCCCTGCACAAAATACATCAGATTGGCCCGCGCGTATCGCGCGCATTAATAGCGCCGTTTCGGCAGGAAACCCCATGCGTGATGGCTTATCGGGACTATCTTTAATCGAAGCGAAAACCGACGAAGAGGAAGCGGGTGTCATAGCGCTTATTATGCGCGAAACATTGGATCATACGGGCAAGACCTGCGCGCTGGTGACGCCAGACCCTGCGCTAGCGCGGCGGGTACGCGCGCGGCTAACACGTTGGGGTGTGGCCGCAGATAGCTCGGCTGGTGAACCGCTCGAAGAAACGGCGCACGGTACATTTTTAGCTCATAGCCTAGAACTGGCGCTTGATCCATTTGACCCGCAAACCCTAACAGCGCTCGTTAAGCACAAATTGTTTGCGCGTGATGGGGATGAGGCCCGCATTTGGGACACGCTGGAAACTCATGCGCTGCGCGGCGTGCGGGCTACATCATACGAACAAATTTCGCAGCGCTTGGAAAAAGCAAAAGTAGGTGAGCAGGGGCTGTCCGCGCACCAAGCGCTACATGAAAAATTAGCACCCTTGGACGCTCTGCGCTCTGGCACTCTCCCGATTTCGAAAGCCGCTAGCGCTCATGTCGCCGTGCTAGAAAATCTAGCGGGCGGGGTGGAAAATTTATGGAGCGGCGAGGCGGGTGAAAAAGCCGCGTCTATGATGGAAGAGCTAATTTCTTACGGTGATATTTTGCCGCCCGTTGACGGCCCTCAATATATTCGTTTGTTGTCACAAATGATGCGGGGCCGTGTGGTGCGTCCGCGTTATGGCACCGAAGAGCGGCTGCAAATTTTAGGCCCACTCGAAGCGCGAATGCTAGAAGCGGACACAATTATTTTAGGCGGCCTAAACGAAGGCGTGTGGCCTGCTGCGCCGAGTATCCATCCCATTTTGTCACGCGGTATGCGCCAGCAAATTGGGCTCTCGGCGCCAGAGCGCCGCTTTGGTCTCGCCGCACATGATTTCGAAGGTCTTGCGGCCAAAAAAAACGTCATATTAACCCGCTCCCAAAGGACGGCAGATGGCCCCGCCGTGCAGTCGCGCTGGTTATGGCGGCTGACCACGCTCGCGCGCGGGGCGCTTGGCGGCGAAATGGACGTGGCCTTTGCGCCTGAGAAACCATGGCTTGCGTGGGCG
>Ga0209633_10002143_pt1 | contig 19424 bp, 20 predicted proteins | sample Cruoilmetagenom1_FD_187290 | JGI IMG/M metagenome (GOLD analysis project Ga0209633, IMG submission 187290) | Oil polluted marine microbial communities from Coal Oil Point, Santa Barbara, California, USA - Sample 1 (SPAdes) (version 2) | ecosystem: Environmental > Aquatic > Marine > Oil seeps ... | reverse complement strand
CCAAGCCCGTTGAGGCTGCAGTTCCTACCGTTGCAAGCAATGACATAATAGGTGCAATTCCGGGAACAATTACCGCTGTATATAAGAATGTCGGCGATGCGGTTGCTTTCGGCGAGCCAGTTATGGCATATCAGACAGGTGATGTAGAAATACAGATTCCTGCTCTCAACACAGGAACAATCCAGACTTTAAATGTTGCAGTCGGCTCAGCTGTTGCTGAAAATAGCCTGCTTGGAACAATCGGTTAAAACCGTCCTATAAATGATAATCAGGGGCAGACTGAGAAGTAATCTTGGTCAGCCCCTTCTTTGAATTTGCTTTCGTCTGAGGCTTTTCATATGGTTAATCTTGATCTTGAAATCAATATCGACATACCTTTTTTCAGCATCATCTATGAAAAAAAATACCGCTTGGTCTGATTATTTCGGAGATATTGACCAACAGCATAAAACATGCCTTTCCCGGAAATGATTGAGGCAGAATTTATATCAGACAAAAGAGTCAAGGATGTAGACTCATTGACATTCTATCGACTCAGTTAGGATGAGAACCTGAAATTTCCGGTCTTAACGAAACCCGCTATTGTATAAAAATTCCACTCCCGGTTCTTATTGGAAAAGGTTAGAAACCTCTTTGATCTGCGCGCCCTTTTTCATCAGATATACAACATCAAGAGAAGCCACAACTTCAGTGACCGGTTTTACAGTATTCAGAAAAAGTGACTTAGATAAATACTCACCAACTCTCTGCTCAGTTGCCAATCCGTCGATATTATTCCAGAGCAGCTGAACCATTCCCTGGATATCATTCTCAAAAACAACCGGTTCACATCCGAGATTCTCTGCTACTCCTTCGGCGAACGAACCCTTCTGAACCCCGATCTTCCTGCCCTTGAAAAAAGAGGAATCAAGCTGCTCATCCGATTTTGCAAAAATCTTGATCTTGAAAACTTCGTATGGAGATGACGCGATGACCGGCTGTTCATCGAAAAAATTATTCGGCCATCCTACATTGGCAATAATATCAATATCACCGCCAAGCATACTCTGGTATAAATCTGCCCACTGACCACCGATAAAATTGAACGGAACGTTTTTGTCCTTAAAAATCTTCTTGGTATGCTCAATGCTGATGCCTGCAGAATGACCATTCTGAATGTAACACCATGGCGGATACGCAATATCATGGCCAATAGATACCACAGATGAGACCTCACCAACAACGACCTTTTTCATCTTAGCCGCATCTATCTGACTATAAGCCTTTTCAAGACTCGTTTTAATTGAATCAATGGTTCGTCCATATTTATCACGCGCTTCATTAATATATGGGGCATTTGCTATGGTAAAATCGCTGCTGCTGTTTACCTTTTCAAGAGAGTCGAGAAGCGATGCGGTACTCTCCGCCTGATCACCAACAAGGTTGTTTATAGAATTAATCTCGGAATTAATCAGCTCCAGTTCATCGGTAGAGACCGACAGGCTCTTACTTGTCTGGCCGATATTTTCAAGTACCTCTTTTTGTAATTCACCGTAATTCCCGATTATCACCTCCGATAACTCAAGCCGGCCTGTCAGTTCTTTCAGAACATCAGTTATTTCAGAGGTGTTAGTGTGGCTTCGGTCTGCAAGCTTTCGAATCTCCTTGGCAACGACCTGAAACCCCCGCCCCTTTTCGCCGGCCCTTGCAGCCTCAATAGCAGCGTTTAAAGCAAGAAGATTGGTGAGTTCAGAAATATCCTCAATAACATCAATACGTTCAACAATAGTGCGAACAGAATTATTCAGTTCATTAAATATATCTTGAAGCTCACTATATCCTTCATCCAGCTTGTCCACAGATTCCGCAGCTGCGGTCATCTCGGTGATATTATACTTGGATGATTTTATATTATGCTGAATAGTCTCTGAAGAACTGTTTACGAGCTCAACCACCTCCCCGGCGTTTGAATTGACTGATGTTAAATCTTCGTAGGATGAATGAATTAGTTTCTGAATTTTTTCTGTAGAGTCCAAATATTCCTTCTGGAACATCATGATAATCTGAAAAATCTGATCAGAATCTATGAAATCACTCTTAAGGTTATTTATTATTTCTGTTAGTTGCTGTTCCATTTATACCTCTGTTATAAGTATAACAAATCGGTATATCGAAATGCAAATTTTTTATATAAATTTCATAAAAAGAATTAATCAAAAAAGTCTTCCGAGCATAACCCCGGACGACTTAATGTTCACTTGTGATAATAATTACTTAGCTGCTTCAGCAAGCTGTTCAACGCTCACAATTGAGCCGTACTTGTCTTTAAGGGCAATAAGTTCAGCCTTCTGAGCAGCATAGATCTTAAAAATAGTCTCAGGTACTCTCTCATCTTTCTTGAATGCGTCATCCTGAAGATCAATTCTTGCAATGATGTTATCAAGGTAGAAAGCAAATTGTCTATCATATAGATCTTTAGGATAAGCTTTGTTGATGCCGTCAAAAAGTTTCTTCAGGTCTTCATAAAGCGGGATAAAACCGATTGGAGTCTCGATTGCTTCAACATCGCCGTTTACTCTGAGTTCGAGCCATCCTAGCCATACTTTAACATCTTTCTTTTCACCGAGTAGTTTCTTGCCCTCGCCGCCTCTTGCTCCTTCTGTCAGGAAGTAGTTGAGACCGGCCATAATCGGCTTTTCAGCTATCTTGTTTGAGTTGAAGAACTTGAACTGTGCATCCATGTAGTCTCCGAGTGCACCCGGAATAAATGGAGCATTCGCCCAGGGCTGACGTCGGACACCGGTCGCACCGACCTCTGTTGCAGTTGCAGCGGAAACAATTGAAGCACCGATTGCAACACCTGCATCCATCGTCTTTGCGACCCATACAGGAGGCATTGTATCAGCATCACGTCCTGAGTATGTAACAACCTGTACCTGGACACCGTCTGCACTCTCTGCGGCTTTAGGATTGTAGTTGTCAATTGCATCGCAGATGATGGTACATCTTGCATTCGGATGTGAAATGAGAACGTCCTTACCCTTTGCATCCTTCTTACCGGGGAACCATTCACCCTGGAAATTAGTTCCCTTCGATGGTACCGGATCGCCGTCTCCGGTCCAGTGGGGGGTATTAGATTCATCAATGAGTAGATTGGTGAAAATTACTGTGGTGCCCTCATTTCTGAGTAATGGCATCAGGTGCGGATCGCCTTCATAATTAACGTCAGCGACAATGCCGAAGATACCGGATTCAGGGTTGATTCCTCTGATTGTTCCGGTTTTTTCATCAATCCACATCTGACAGAGGTCGTCCCCGATGAAGTCGGTTCCAACCATTGCAGTTGTTGTTTTACCGCAGCCTGAGGGAGCAGCCCCTGCAAAATAGGTTTTACGTCCGCCGGGACCGGTCATACCGGTGAGGAACATATGCTCTGAGAGCTCTTCCTCAACCTTGTAGTAGGTTGCCCGGTCAACTGCAAATCTATGGTTGCCCTTCTTAAGAAGGAGGGTGTTTCCTGCATAGGTACAGAAGGTTGAGAAACAGGTCTGCCAGCTTCTGTCCATGTAGATTTTAGCCTTGGGGACATCTTCTGATCTGTTAGTTCCCTGGCTGTGTACGTTTGTAAAGAATGTTCCGCACCGCTTAACTTCAGCATCAAAATCCTTGAAAACATTCCGGTAAAGGAGATCACCTGATGTTTGAACATAGGTTGATGATGTAATCATTAAGGCCGGAATTGATGCCTGAGCACCGACAGGACCTCTGTTAAGGAAGGATATATACATGGTAAGGCCGTGCATTATACCCTTCATGTTTTCTTTAATGTATTCATGTGATTCGGCTCTGAGCTCTTTCTTGGCAATTGAGCTGATATCTTCGCCTTCATTGACAATATAGAAAGTCTGATTTACGAGTCGTCCCTGATCTTCAGGAAGGTCGTAATGAATTGTGTGATCCTTGATGGCTAATTTACTTTCTTCACCGGTTTTGAGGCTCTGCTCTTTAACATAAGCAGCGTCTTTTCTAGTGTCTGAGATAATGAATACATCATCAGGCTCACACATTGAAATCGCATTAGCGATCTTTAAAAGAGCTTCCTCGTTTTTAATAGTGTTAAGCTTTGCAAGGTTATCTGCATCGAGTTTTGATTCAAAAAGCGATTTAGCGGCGACAATATCTGCGACTCCGCCGACATCAGCCAGAATGTCTACACCCTTCTTCATTTCTAACATGTCATACTCCTGTTTTATTTATTGATTGTAAGTAAATCTTTCTGATAATACTCTTAGAAGCATAGAGAATTTTAACAAGAATAGTCAAGCGCCTTTGAACAATTGTGCAAGTTTTTCCCAAAAGAAATTAGATTTCAACCCATTTTTTCAGCCGCTGGCCGAAAGACTAGGGCATCGGTTCATTGAGTAGAGGCAGAATATCCGTGGAATGAAGACTATTATAAAGCCAGGTTTCCATCGCCGTTAAACGCCTGTAAAAGGCATAATAAGGATCAAGCAGAAGATTAACAAAATCATCATTCTGCATTACAACTCCGCAGTAGCCGTAGATAAGCAGTGTATCGCTGCAGGGAATTATCTGAAGAACAATATCCAAATCGTTAGATTTCACAGCAGTGACAATAAATTTCAAATCGGTCATATTTGATATTTTTAATGTAAATATCTCCGGTTCAAGATTGTAATCAAGTTTATAATATCCCCGACCGAGTGCATTCTCTTTCATATGCATATACAATTCATCAGAATAATTTTCATCGCCGGGTTTCGGATCAGCCAAATGCTTCTTCTTTTCGGTAATATTTACAGCATAAACGTCTGTAAACAGTACTGCATATCTGTTTCTACGCTCAGAAAAGTATTTCGCGCCTGAAATTGTACTGACCCGGTGACTCAACTCATAGAGATGTTCAAGAATATTTGATAAATCATAGCCTTCAGGATAGGGTATTTTGTATACGGCTTCCACCATCACTTCAGGTTGTGATGACTCGTATATTTCACGAATACTATCGGCGCGATCAGTATTCGGAAGATAGAGATTTCCAAATAATTCATCATCATATCTGAAAACTATATTATTTAATTCAAGTTCATTGAGAACATCGTCATCCAGATGTCTTAACAGCTCGCTACTTGATGCCGGTGATTCAGCCTCCAGAGTAACGGCTGCTGTAATAAAAATAAACAGACTAAAAATTCGGTAAAACTTCATAACAAACTATATCCTGAACACGAGGCTTACTGCCGGTTCATTAAAAGCGGAAACTCTTACTGCAAGCTCAGTGTCTTCATTTACCCGAATTTGATGAAGCAGAGGAATTCCAATACCGTATGCCGTGCCGATTAACGATCCCGCGAGCACGTCGGTAATAAAATGGTTTCCCGAGACGATTCTAAGGATTCCTGTTACAGCAGCGATTGAATAAGCACCAATGACTATAGGAAGCTTCCATTTTGAATCGGGATTCATTTCAGCAAAAACATAGGCTGAAAAACTGCAGACTGCAAAAACCATCGAGGTGTGCCCTGAAGGAAAACTATTCATATAATCATCATCATCTGAAGCAGGTAATGCATGATAGGTGTAAGGCCTGAAACGCGGCACAAGATCTTTAATAATATCCTTGGTTGCAAGCGTTAAAGCCAGTGTTTCGATAAACATGACTCCAACTTCTGCAATTGTACCGAGGTCCTGACCGATCATTGCAGCTGCAGGAAGGATGAGGGAGCCGGCGAAAAGCAGATCACTTGCAGTATCAAGTCCGGAATTGTATGGAAAAACACTGAATCTATCAGGGAAAATTAACTGATCCTCTGGATGCTGGACACCGGAGACAGGCTCGATAAAATATTCAGCAAGTATGAGGGCTGCGCCTGTAACAGCCAGAGGTATATCAACAGCCGCAGACAGCTCAAATGCAGTTTCAGCAGTTCTGTCGGTATCAACCTGCCCGAACACCGGACCGACAAGCAGTAACATGCTGAAAATAAATAATATAAAGCATTTTTTAACCATTATGAAGAATATACTCCGCCGTAATTGAATTATCAATATGGCAGCTGTCTTTTCGGGCTCTGCGCCTCGCCCAAGGCTCAGCCGAGGCTGCTTCACATTACATGCTGATTAAATACAATGATGTATCAGTGTTTTCTCCAGAATCTGAATTTCCTGACGTAGGCGCAATCGCCGGGCAGGTAGTCAGCAAAAAGAGCGTGAAATATCGTCATGGGGATACAGCTTCGGCATACCCGGAAGCGTTTTTCATACACAAGGCAGTTACCGCTTTCGATATCGAAATAGGCGCAGGGCCTGCTGTAGTCGATAAAATAACGCCGGTTGACAGCCTGGATTCCCGGCATCCTGCGCGGCTTGTTTTTAACGTATTTATAAGGGATCTTTTCACAGCAGCATTTGCCGCATCCAAGGCAGATTGAGTCCCAGTCCTCTTTTATTTTTTTGAGGAGCATTTAGAAGGTTCCGGGCTGAAAATAACCTGTTGACTCTCTGCCGCTGCGGTTATACAGAAATGATTCAACCTCAAGCGGAATAAAATCATCGGGAGAGAGATTTGTGTTAATGGATTCGAATACCAGGGTGTAGGTTCCGTCGGATTCATCCGCAATATCATCATATAACCTGCTTAAGCCCTCAGGCTGATAGAGATAAAGCACTGCTCCGCCGGTTTCTTCACATATATAGCTGAGTTCTTCCGAGATTCCGTTAACGTTTGAAACATCGACACAGTAAAAACTAATGCCGTTATTCTTCAGGTAGGCTGCGAGTTCAACCGGATGATACTGTTCAAAGGATACAGGACTGTTGCGGCCGTCGGTGATGTAAATCACCGTTCTTCTGCCCCGCCAGCTAACCAGATCGGAGGCGGCATGTCGCAGGCCGAGGTCAAAACGTGCGTCATCACTGAAGATTTCGGGATTTGACGCTGCTGCAATGAACTGTCTGCTGCCTTCAACTAAGTCAGCATCAGTTACCGGATTGGCTCCGGCTGTCACCAGCCTCAGGGCGGCCCGTTCTCCGGCAGAATTCATGAGTGAATTGACTGCCTTAATCATATCCGGATGAAATTCCTGCATGCCGGCCGCGCAGTCAAGCAGTACCACAGCTTCAATGTGATCATCGGTATTGCCGGTATACACAAGCTCAACATCCGGAACCGGATATCCGTTTTCAGTGATTACAAAGTTATTCGGAGATAAACCGACAAAGGGTGCACCGGTTCGATCCATAATCCTGAGATCGGCAATGATTTCTGGATAATTCGTTGAATCAATCCGGTCAATCTGCATGAAAAGACCGGAGTACATATTAGACAACTCGGTAAGTACCGTTATCCTGCTTAAATCAAAGTCTGCAGTGAGCAGATTCCCGTTTGCATCAATCGCGGCCTTAGTAACCCTTCTGCCCTTTCCGTCAATGTCCGAAACAAGCCGTACAATGCCGTTATCGACGTTCAGACTCATTACACGGCCTGAATCAGCGACCAGGACTGAGCGTTCATCGAGTCTCGAAATCCCCTCGGGAGCATATAAGCCCTCCGCAGCCATGGAAGCGATATAGTTGCCGCTGTAGTCGAACACCGAGATATCACCTCGATCAGCATCGGCCACATATACCCTTTCGTCAAAACATTCTATGCCTGTTGGACTCTTAAATCCGTCAAAATTATAGTTATTCCGGCCGAAACTAAGGATAAAATTACCGTCCCCGTCAAATTTCACGACTCTTCTGTTGCCGGAATCCGTAACATAGATAAAATTCTTTTCATCAACAGCCAGATACTGCGGACCAAGCAGCTGACCGTCTTTTCGCCCCGATTCACCGAATTTTATTATGCCTCTTCCATTAGAATCAAAGCGGCTGATTCTGTCACCGTTGAATTCAGTAACATAGAGATAGCCGTTACCGGCTGTTTTGATATCGAATGGATGGTTAAAGCCCTCAAGACCGCCGTTGATCCGGTTTGTCAGAGCTCCGTTTGAATTGAATCCGAGTACTTCATTTGTTCCGTAGGAAACAATATAGAATCCGCCGTTATCATCAGGATAAACCGATGCAGGTCTTCTGAAAAGCGTGTAATCCTCCTGAATGCCTTCAAGCTCCATTGCGGGAAGATATCTCACGGAGTCAGGGGTTCCTGCGGTTACGCCTGTCTGATATTTTAATATTTCAAGCTTGTTCATAAGGAGGGAATCGGCTTCGCCGGCGGCCTGAATGGATTCCCACAGATGAATTGACGCATCGGTAAATCCGGAACGGAACCAGGCCTGGCCCAGCCATTCCTGCATTTCAGTATTTTCAGGCTTATATGCAAGGGCTTTCTCAAAAGCCCGGGCAGCTTCATTGAACAGGCCGCGGTGGTAAGCCTTCACGCCCCATTTAAACTCATCCCTGGCGCTGAGCATGTCGAGGTCGATAGCATCCTGTGTAAAACTGTTAATTGCAGGAAGAAGCAGTAATAGAAGTAAAAATAACCCAATTTTAACTTTCACGAACACATTCTCGGTTTTCACAAAGCCAAGTATACAACGGTTAGATAATTATATCTACCTTTCTCTTTGGGTCCTTAACGGGTATATCGCTCTTGATTCCAAGAAACAAAATAGCTCTTATTTCTTCGACATCGGCCACCTTTCCCCGATGTTTTACAGTGGAGTTGTTTATACTGTTAAAATTCATGCTTTCAACACGCATATTAATCTCCTTATATAAATTTTCGTCATAAAATTTCATTGGTATAAGAGAATTCTTTCTTTTTATCCGAGTTTTGCGCGATTTATACGTTCGATTTCGTCGATTACAGTACGAAGATGGGCTGCAATGGTTTTATTACCGACAGCAAGATCGAAAGCCCGCTTCAAATAATGCCGTGCTTCCTCGTTCTGTCCCGATTTAAAGAAGGACCAGCCGAGAGAATCAAGATAAGAGGGGTTTTCAGGCTTCGATTTGACTGCTTTCAGACAGTACTCAACCGCTTTATCGCTGTCTATCCCCCTGTCGGCAAGAATATAACCTATAGAATTAAGCGCATTTGAATTATCAGGATCCAGATCAAGCGCAAGATAGAGATATTCTATGCTTTTTTCAACCTTTCCGGTTTCATAATATATATAACTGTAGTTTGAATATACCTGCGGTGACTCAAAACCCTCTTCGATAAGCTTGTTAAGCTCAAATTCAGCGAGTTTGATTCGGCCGGTTATCGTATAGATGTAACTGAGGATCATCCTGCTCTGATATATTCTCAGAATGTCATCATGACTGTTTACAACCTGTTCAAGAAACAGGAGGGCGTCATCCCACTCTTCTATCTTCGAATAACACAGCCCCAGATAATAAGAGAGATCCGGATTATCCAGCGGCTCGTCGCTGACCTTCAGGAATTCCGATAAAGCCTGTCTGAATTTGCCGAGTTTGTAGAGCTGTTTCGCATCAAAAAATCTATCAGCCATCAGATTGTCCTGAAATCGGCATTCTTATATGCCTGGGATTCATCCCGGTTTTGCGGATGAAGGAATATCGGCGACACCGAAACTGCGCCGGCCGCGATCGCCTCGGAATCAGAATCATTACCGGAAAAACTAACCCCGCTGCCCTCAAGGAAGAAATAACTGCCTCCCCGGGGTGCATCGAATCGAACTACCTTATCAGCATATATACGCCGTGAGGGGGCAGTAATACGCACCTCAGAGGGGAATTCGGGCTGGTTGGGTGTATTTACGTTGATAAAGTGATCCGGACGCCATAAAGAGAGCATCAGATCAAGATTTTCTCTGATAAAATCTGCCGTGTCTCTAAAATAGAAGGGTGCGACAAATGAATTGGTGGAAACGGCTATTCCAGGCAGTCCCATAAGCGCCGCCTGTCTTGCTGCGGCTGCTGTTCCTGAGTAAATCAGGTCGGTACCTAAATTTGCACCGATATTGATCCCGGAGATAACAAGATCGGGTTTCTGCGGAAGAGCGCCGAGTACTGAGTACATAACACAATCGGCGGGGGATCCTTCGCAGGCAAATACCTGCTCCTCTAATTGATTGAAACGGACAGGTTCTAAAAATGTTACGGAATGGGATTTCCCGCTCTGTTGGGTAGACGGTGCGACAACCCAGACTTCATGGTCTTTGAATGCCTGCCGCAGGGCTTCCAGCCCGGGACTCTTTATTCCGTCATCATTGGTCAGTAAAATTCGCATTTTTTCCTTAAATTCCTTTAATTTTCCGGAAAAACTATTTTCACCCCGTCAGATGGTTCACAGATAAAAATTTCCGGTTCGAATCCGAAGATATGCTCATATTCTTGTAGTCTTTCCCGATACTTGTCAAGCACCCTTGATTCAATCAGGCTGACTGTGCAGCCGCCGAAACCGCCGCCCGTCATTCTTGAACCCAGAACTCCGTCCATTTCCTGCGATCTCTTAACAAGCCAGTCGAGTTCAGGACATGAAACTTCATAATTATCTCTGAGACTTTCATGCGAGCGGTTCAGCATCCGTCCGAAAAGCTCAAAATTCTTTGATTTTATTGCATCACAGGCATCGATTGAGCGCTGAGTCTCTCCAATGACATGATTGCATATTCTGCGAATCTGCTCAGGCAACAGACCCAATCCGCCGCTGATGTCCTCTACAGTATAATCCCGCAGGCTTCTGCCGGGTTTCTTTTTATTGAGGTAATCAACACATTCAGAACACTGTTCTTTTCGTTCAAGCAGTTCAGCCTCGCGCACGGTATCGGTACCGGGAACATTGGAGTTGACTATAACTATTTTATTTTCGTTCAGATCGAGCGGCAGGTATTCAAAATCCAGGCTTCGCAGATCAAGAAACACGGCCTGGTCCTTTCTACCGATTGTAGACACGAACTGGTCGGTTATTTCGGTGTTGCGCCCTATAAAGGTAGCTTCAGCATATGATGCAGCTTGTATAAGCTGACTGTCCTCCAATTCAAATCCGAAAAGTTCGTTTACAGCCGCTGTAAAGGCAACTTCGAGTGAAGCCGATGCTCCAAGACCGATTCCGGGTACGATATCTCCGCTGATTGTAACATCAAGCCCCTTAACCGTGTATCCCATGTTTACAAGCTCGAACAGCACCCCTTTCAGGTAGTTCGCCCAGCGGTCTTCACGCTTATATTTGAGATTTGGAACTGTGGTCCGTTTTTTCTCGTCCGAATCGGCAAGAAGAAAGCGCAAAGAATTGTCTCTTCTGACGGAGACTGCAACGGTAGTTTGTCTATTGATGGTGGTCTGAATTACGCAGCCTTCGTTATAATCCGTATGTTCTCCCATAAGATTTAAAATTCCGGGGGCGGATGCAATAACCTGCGGTTTTGAGTTGTATTCCGTTTTGTGGCGGGCAATTATACCGTCCATTCTGATTCATATTAAAAGAAATAACATATATTTGCAAACAAAAAAAGATCTAAGAATTATCCTGACGGTTTGCAACAGAATAACTGCCGGCTGAAGAAACCGTCACCGCCAAAATTGGTCGGGAGACCTCTAAAATTTTCACGGCACCGCTTTCTCCCGCCGATAAAACACTGTTGCTACCATCATTAAGTATATCTTTTATGATCACTAAAAAGTAAGCGGGCTAAAAAAAAGAGGCCCTTTTAAAAAGGACCTCTCTGTCAGAAATGACGGTTTGACTCTATTCGTCAACCTTGATTCCGTATTTTCTGTTAAATCTTTCAACACGACCTGCAGTATCAACAAGCTTCTGCTTCCCTGTGAAGAAAGGATGGCATTTTGAACAAATTTCAATTTCCATATCTTTAACAGTAGCTCTGGTTTCAATAATATTACCACAAGCACATTTAATCTTTGTCATTTCATAATTAGGATGTATATCGCTTTTCATGTTTTACCTCCATTATCTATCGGCGCCTACTCCACCGGTATTCATTGACCGGAGGAAGGCCTCATTATTCTTTGTTTTTCGCATTTTGTCAATCATCATTTCGGTACACTCCATGTCATCCATGGGGTTAATTACTTTTCTGAGTACCCACATCTTACCAAGCTCTGTTTCAGTGAGAAGAAGGTCCTCTTTTCGCGTACCGGACTTCTTGATGTTAATAGCCGGATAGAGCCTTCGGTCGGCCATTTTACGATCAAGAATTATTTCCATATTACCGGTACCCTTGAATTCCTCAAAGATTACCTCGTCCATACGGCTTCCGGTTTCTATCAGAGCAGTTGCAACGACGGTAAGGCTTCCGCCCTGCTCTACATTACGTGCCGCACCGAAGAATCTTTTCGGCTTGTGAAGGGCGTTTGAATCAACACCACCGGAAAGAATCTTTCCTGATGTTGGAACAGTCTGGTTATATGCACGGGCAAGCCTTGTGATAGAGTCAAGCAGGATTACGACATCCTTCTTATGCTCAACAAGTCTTTTTGCCTTTTCAAGCACCATTTCGGCAACCTGTACGTGACGGGTCGCCTGTTCATCGAATGTTGAAGCAATTACTTCGCCCTTAACATTCCGTCTCATATCGGTAACCTCTTCAGGACGCTCGTCAATAAGCAGAACCATCAGGAATACTTCCGGGTGATTTGTTGTTATTGCATTCGCTATCTGCTGAAGGAGGATAGTCTTACCGGTCCTGGGCGGTGAAACGATAAGCCCGCGCTGTCCCTTTCCAATCGGGCAGAAGAGGTTGATCATACGTGTGGACACATCCTCTGCCTTTATCTCCATATCGAGCTTTGACTCCGGATAGAGCGGAGTCAAATTGTCGAAGGGTATTCTGGTCTGCGCTTCCTGTGGGTCATTAAAGTTAACTTTTTCAACCCTGAGCATTGCAAAAAAGCGCTCGCCTTCTTTCGGGGGTCTTATCTGACCGCCGACAGTATCGCCTGTTCTGAGATTAAACAGTCTGATCTGCGACGGAGAGATATATATATCATCCGAACCCGGCAGGTATGAATTCTGAGGAGATCTTAAGAATCCGTAGCCGTCGGGCAGGATTTCAAGTGAACCGTAGGAGTAAATCAGGCCGCCGTTCACCGTATGCGATTTAAGAATAGAAAAGATTACTTCCTGTTTCTTCATCGACATCAGCTCTTCGCCTGAGATGTTGTATGTTCCTGCAACTTCACGAAGCTCTTTCATGTTCATCAGGGTCAACTCATTGATGCTGAGCTTCTCGCCGTCCTGAGGGACAGCTGCATCGTCTGCTTTCTTGAATCGGTTATAGTTTTTCTTGTAGTTGTTGCGGGAAGACTGTTTCCGGTCTCTGTTATCTGTGCGTGCCGCAGGGGGCGCAGGCGCCTTTACCGGTGCTGAAGCAGCTGTATCTGAGTTCCCAGATGATTCGGCGGAAGCGTCATCCGATTTCACAATCTCAACTCTTACCTTTTTCTTCCTTGGTTTACGTTTTTTGGGTGCAGCATCGGCTGCTTCTTCAGAATCTGAATTGTCAGACACTTTTTCTTCGGCTGAAAGCTGCTTGGTTACAACTTCATCAGCGGCTTTTTCTACATTTTCAGAAGCATCTTGAGTTGTATCCGCTTTGCCAGCAGATTCACTCTGATCAAGATTAAGTTCCTGTTGTGCTTCATCTGAAACAACTGCAGTCTCCGCGTAGGCAGATTCATCTGAGTCTATTGACTCAACCACAGCCTGCTTCTTTCGAATAATTGCCATAATATCTCCAGTAGATTATTTACACCAGTTAGTTTGTATTTCATTATTATTTTAAACATGCGGGTAATCGAATATTTCGTATTTTCTTCGATACCTACAATATATTAACTGATTTATTACTTGTCAAGGGAGGAATTCCCAAAATACGTATTGGAAGACCTCCCATAGTTAATAAAGTTATTTAAATGGAACGAGCTATTTCTTTAAGCTTATCAACACCTGCAGAGAAGATATCAAGGGTTTCGGGATCCTTAATCATCCTGCATTGGCCGCTGAATTCAACTTCATCAGCGATTCGTACTTTCGAAGCTATCAAATCACCCCGAACCTTTCCTCCGGAAAGGATTTCAATTCGTTCAGAAGCTGTTACGTTTCCTGTAACCCGACCGCTGATAATTACAATCCGCGCATTGATGTCAGCCTTTATTTCAGCCCCCTCATCAACATAGAGAACGGCTTCCGAATCGATTTCACCGCTGAAATTGCCTCTGATTTTCAGCGGTTTCTTAAATTTAAGGGTACCGTCGAGAACTGTACCCGGCTGTAAAACTGTTTCTATTTTGTCGAATTTGCTAAAATCTGTTCTTTTTCCCATAGTACTCAATCTATTTAGTAGTCATCACAAAGACACCGTCCCAATCTTCAGGCGGCGGGGATTCAATATAGTGTTTACATCGTGCAAGATATACCTTGGAAGGTCCGTCTTCCGGATCAACCTTCAGCGCCTTCATGAAGGAAGTTTTAGCGGATTCAAAATCCATAAGCTTATAACTTTTTCTTCCTTCAGCAAAAAACTGTAAAACCTGTTTTTTTTCTTCAGTAATCAAACTGATGCCTCTTTATTGAAAGTCTCTTCTTTTAATGCTTTATAACGCTTTCTGAATTTCTCCTCAAGGTCATTCAGGGCAGAACCGTGAAAATCGTTATCTGCTGTCTGTTCCAGCTCCAGAATTTCCTCTTCAAGTCCTTCGATTGCGGCAAGAGCTTCTTCGCTCTCTTTTTTCACTTTACTGATAAGCCTGGTCACAGCATCCTTATCATTAATATCAAGTCCGTTACTGAGACGCTGAAGCTCAGCCATCGGTTCCTTGATATGCCTGGTAAAAAACTTCAGTGAATCATTCATTGATTCCACTGTTGACAGCCGCCTCTCTCTCGCAACAATCTGCTTTGAGAGAACCCTGTTCTTCAATACCGCTCTGATTCGGGCATATACCTCGGAAAAGTTAAAGGGTTCGGTTATATAATCCTCGATGCCAAGCTCAAAACCTTCAACCTTGTCCCTGACTTTATCCATTGCTGATAGCATAATAATAGGAATATCCCGGTATTCCTTATACTCTTCACTCTCTTTCAGGAGGGTGGTAACCTTCCAGCCGGACAGATTAGGCATTATATTGTCTAGAATAATTAAATCGGGATTAACCTCCTTAACCATCTCCAGAGTTGCATAACCATCTTCGGCTTTATATACTTCAAACCCGAGTTTACTCAAAGTAACCTCGAAAAACTCGAGATTTACGGGCTCGTCATCTGCTATCAGAATTTTTGTTTTATCCATACTAATTAATAATGATACACTTATTGATTCTTGTCAAACTATTTTGCCCGGCTGCGCCTAATTACACGAACGAGACTAAACAGGACTCCTGCGGCAAACACAGCGAGCGATACTACAAGGTTTAAAACAGCAAACCAGTCCCCCCATCGGGTATAGAGGGTTGTCGTTTCCTCATAGATGGGAATCGTACTTATCATATAATTCTCTTCGAAGGGTTCAATAATGGATGTTATCTCACCATCCGGTTCGATTGTGCATGTAATACCTGAATTGGTACCCCTTACCATCGTTCTCCGGTTCTCAACAGCTCTGAAAACACCCATTGCCATGTGCTGCATCTCTGCAGGAATTGAACCTGACCATGAATCATTGGTTAGATTCACTATTATCTGGGCTCCGTTGTTAATATATTCACGTGAAAGATAACCGAAAACATCCTCAAAACATATCGGAGTACTGAATTTCACTCCTGCAGCCTCAAAAACAGTGTATTCTGTCCCCTTCTTCCACCAGTGGAATTCACGTTTTTTGAATTCCTCGTAGAGCCATGGCAGCTGCTTTTCGTAGGGAAAATTCTCGGAGAAAGGAACTAGATGCAATTTACGATAAACCTGTTTCAGTTCTTTGTCGTAAAGAAGAACAGCGTTATAATCAACGCGTTCAAGCTCACCATCCTCGTTCGGCTCTAACTGCCCGTCATCATTTCCTATGACATAAGGAATGTCCTGCGATGCAAAAAAATCAGTCAATTCTTTCACCATTCTATAGCGGACAGGGTCATTTCTATATCTTGTATGCCAGTCTATTCCCGGAACAAAACAGGTTTCAGACCAGATCATCATCTCAATATCGGGATCTTCTTCAAGCGCCTTCCCGCTGAGTTCTATCAGTTTATTTTTATTGCTCTCAAACTGTCTTGTACCGCCCTTCCAGCTGTCGGCATTATGCTGTATAAAACCGAGCTTAATCTGGGGTGAATCATCAAAATTGGAAGGTGCTGCAAAACCGAAAATCAGAACTGCAATAAATACCGCTGCATATATATAGAGAAAAAGCTTGTTCTTTTTAACAAAGGGCTTAAAACCTGATATTCCTTCTTTTAATGCGTTTCCGAGAAAGGCAGAAGGTAGAACAACCATCAGAGATACAAACCAGAAACCGAATACGGATGATATCTGGATAAAGGGTCTGAACAGATACTGAGAATAACCCAGATTGCCATAAGGATAGCCGAGAAACCCCAGGGTTCGCAGATATTCATATGACAACCACAGCCCCGCCTGAACGAGGAATCCGAAACGGGGGAAAATTCTGTCAGTGAGTTTTAAAAGCGGTACCAGAATAAGGAAGTATGCGGCGTAAATAATCGGGACGATTACTATTGCCAGGGGATGAAAGGTAGAGAGCCAGTAATTAAACAGCGCGTAGCATACATAGCCGTATGATAAACCGTATATGAATATTCTACCCCAGCCGGCGCTTCTTATAACGATGAAAAGCGGTGCAAGGCAGATGAAAGCAAGTGGGAAAAGTCCCCAATCATTCAGTATACTGGGAAACGACAGTGCAAAAAGCACAGCCGAAAGAGCGAGCAGGCCAATTTCAATAAAAACCTGTTTTGCACCCGTTGCTGCGATTTTTCTTTCGGTAATACTACTCATGTCTGAGCGGCCATGCGAGTGTCTTCAACTCTTTGCCTGGTCTGAAAACCGCTACACCATGCGCTTTGACTGGAACTATTTCGCCTGTTTTAGGGTTACGTGCTTTATCCCGTCCCTTTCTGGTACGGATTTCAAAAGTCCCAAAACCGCGTAACTCTACAATCTTATCTTCTTCGAGCGCCTGTTTTAATTCTTCGAAAAATTCATCAATAACCATATGTACGTCTTTCCTGTTCAGATCGACACGTTCATGAATATTTTCGATTATCTCAGCTTTTGTGAGTTTATCTTGGCTCACAAGCAATCCCCTATTATTTGTAAATTAGTTTTATTCTGCAGAAAGTGAATTCAGAAGTTTTGTCATTCTGGATTTTTTTCTTGCAACTGTATTTCTATGATAGATACCCTTACCGGAAGCTGTATCCATAAGTTTTGTCATTTCTTCATAATCTACTTCCGCAGCTTCTTTATCGCCTGATTTAACGGCAGTCATGAAACTTTTAGTTACAGTTTTTACCCTGCTCTTTGCAGATCTGTTTTTAATGCGTCTTTTTTCACTTTGTTTATAGCGTTTTGCAGCTGAATTACTGGTTCCCAACTTAGTCCTCCGAAAATTTTTTCGTTTTATCACTCAGTGATTTTCATCACAGGTATTTACTAACAGTATTAAAATGCCGGTATATCCGACAGTGTGATAAATTAACAGATAAATCCTTTATAGTCAAGTAGATGTATCACTTTACAGACTATGCTTCAAACAGCAGGATTAACATGTTTTTAAGGCCGATATAAAAAAAGGCCGCCATAGAACCATCAAAACAAACCATATAGGTTTATCATTTCTGACGACTTTCGGCAGGCCCTTTCTGTCAAAAAAAGAGATCTTTTTATAAATCGAAGTCTTTCGGTCTTCTTTCTCTTCTATTACAATTCTCGCATACAGCGACATTTCTCAACTTACCGCTCTGAAAAACAGCTCTCATCTTGACGTCTCCGCCGCAAGAACAAACGTGTTTATGTGCAGTTGAGCCTGTTCGCGCATTCTTACTCACCTGTGCCATATTAAGCTCCTTTATTTATAGTCTTTTCATTTACCGTGGAAGGTAATCTAACAAAATTACATCCAAAAGTCAATGTCATACTAATCAGTCCTCGAATTCACCCTCGAATTGCCAAGGTGAATTATCACCATCTTTATAGAATTGACCGGATCCGGTGCCGACCTTACGGCCGTCCTCTCCGAGCAGGGTCACCCTCTTAGACTGTATATTAACATCAATGACCTTGAAGGTTGTCCCCTTGATTGTCATCTTGTATCCAACTGACGGCAGTTTCTTTTTCTCTTCCCGGTAGAAATCATATTCATAGGAGAGACAACAGAGAAGTCTTCCGCAGGGACCGGAGATTTTCATTGAATTAAGTGATAAATTCTGTTCCTTGGCCATCTTAATGGAAACTGACTGAAGACGGTCAGTTACATTATGACAGCAGTACTGTCTTCCGCAGACGGCAACTCCACCTAGAACCCTCGATTCATCACGAACACCTATCTGACGCAGTTCAATCCGCATCTTGAAAATTGAAACCAGATCCTTAACAAGAGCTCTGAAATCGACACGGGCATCCGCCGTGAAGAAAAAGAGGATTTTGGACTCATCAGGAAGGTAATGAGCGGAAACTAGCTTCATATCGAGCTTGTGCTCGGCAACCTTTACTCTGCAGGTTTTTACAGCCTCTTTCTCTTTTTCTAGATTGGTCTCAAAGGTTTCAATATCTTTTTTAGTTGCCTTCCTAATAAAGGACTGCTCTTCACCTTCATGCTTGGCGGAACAGCTGCAGCCGCCAAGCACCCTGGCCATATCTTTGCCGTAGCGACTTGAAACGATAATAAATTCACCTGCTGTGATATCGCCGGCATCTTTAATCTCAATAATATGAGTTTCGCTCGAGTGAATTATCTTCACTCTATACTTTGTCTGTACATTCTGCACAGTATCCATTAAATCTCCTAAAAACTACCGCCATGGAAGGCGGATAATAATCAATACTCTCAAAACATCAACTCGTCAAATCGACAAGAAGACCATTTATCTCTTCAACTTTAGCAAGCAGGTCCAGCTGTTTCCCCTGATTCATAAGGATTCCTGCTGCGAGTTTATCGAGTTTATCATCTATTACGCTGATGAGTGTATACCTTTTCTGCTTATTGGAGGGTTTAAATCGGTTAAATTTCGCCCCTTCGATAGATTCTACCTTTATAGCCTGCTGTAAAACATAATGAATAAAATTTCTTACCGAGTTTTTATAAGCTTCAACTGATTTAATAGAAGGAAACTTAACAAGTTTTTCCCCCCACTGATGCACATCATCAAGCAGATCTTCAAGATCCGAATCTTCGTCAAACGAGTCTATTCCCTGTACAGCATTTGCAGTCAGGGTTTCAGACTCTACAATACTTTCAAATACTGCCGGAGAAGACTCGTTTTTTCTTACGCTTTTCTTATTATTGCTGGATTTTTTATATCTGTTGCCCGGATCG
>Ga0209633_10002142_pt1 | contig 19426 bp, 17 predicted proteins | sample Cruoilmetagenom1_FD_187290 | JGI IMG/M metagenome (GOLD analysis project Ga0209633, IMG submission 187290) | Oil polluted marine microbial communities from Coal Oil Point, Santa Barbara, California, USA - Sample 1 (SPAdes) (version 2) | ecosystem: Environmental > Aquatic > Marine > Oil seeps ... | reverse complement strand
ATAAATCCAGAACCGAAGGAGTTTCTCATAAGTGTGGTCACGATGGTCATATGGCAATATTAATGGGTTTAGCAGAATTATTTTCAAAAGACAGAACATTTAAAGGACAAGCAGTTTTACTTTTCCAGCCATCCGAAGAAAATGGACAAGGTGCTTTTAGAGTTGTTAATGATCCGAAATTTAAAGAATTGACTATAGATAATGTTTTTGCATTGCATAACTTACCTGGTTTTCCGAAAGGAGAAATAGTATTGAGAAATGGACCCTTTGCTTCAGCATCTAAAGGAATAATAATAAAGTTATTAGGGAAAACATCTCATGCAGGTGAGCCTGAAAAAGGTATTAGTCCGGCAGTTGCAATGGCAGATATTGTAAAACAATTAAATGATTTATCACACAATAAAAATGCATTTAGAGATTTTAGTCTTGTTACGGTGGTTCATGCTCAGTTGGGGGAAGTTGCTTTTGGCACATCTCCAGGTTATGCTCATGTTATGGCAACATTAAGAAGTTTTACAAATGATGATATGGAGTTATTAACTCAAAAAGCAGAAGATATAGCTCGTGAAAAAGCAAAAGTTAATAACTTAAAAATGGAGATATCGTATGTTGAAGAGTTTCCTGCAACCGTAAATAATCAGGAAATGGTTAAATTAATTGAAGACTCTGCATTGTCTATTCAAGCAAATCAGATGTATTTAGATAAGCCATTTAGATGGTCGGAAGATTTTGCTCACTTTACCAATATTTTTAATGGAGCTCTTTTTGGTTTAGGAAGTGGCAAAGAATGTTCACAATTACATAATCCCGATTATGATTTTCCAGATGAGATTATCGAGAATGGAGTTGATATTTTTCATGAGATCTTTAATCAAATACAAAATAAAATAAAATAAATTTAAAATAAACTCCTTAATTCAAAACATTTTGAGAAGTTTTTACGTTAGATCATAGGCAAGAAAACAGCAAATGTTTTTGATTCTACGAAAAAAATTGTTTCTTTGCATGATTTTTCGTATAGTTGTTTGTTTTGGGGTTAGGGCAATTATTCATCTACCAGAGAACTTAATACTTCGAAGGTGTGCTTTTTTAATGCATATATCCCTGTGTTTATCGATTAATTAATAGTTCGAAAAGGAGAGGCTGAAATGAGACAGTTAAAAATTACAAAATCTATCACTAATCGTGATAGTTCTTCTCTTGAAAAGTATTTGCAAGATGTAGGAAAAGAGGAGATGGTTACTGCTGAAGAAGAAGTAGAATTAGCTCAGAGAATTAAAAAAGGTGATAGAGCAGCTTTAGAAAGATTAACAAAAGCGAACTTACGTTTTGTTATTTCTGTAGCTAAGCAATATCAGTTTCAAGGATTAAGTCTTCCTGATTTAATTAATGAAGGAAACTTGGGACTTATTAAAGCGGCTGAACGTTTTGATGAAACAAAAGGTTTTAAATTTATCTCGTATGCTGTGTGGTGGATTCGTCAGTCAATTTTACAAGCAATTGCTGAACAGTCGAGAGTTGTTCGTTTACCTTTAAATAAGGTTGGTTCGTTAAATAAAATACATAAGGCATATTCAACATTAGAACAAAAATTTGACCGTACACCTACAGCGGAAGAATTAGCAGAGTTCGTTGATTTACCACAAGATAAAGTAGAAGATACATTGCAGTTATCTGGGAAACCATTATCAGTGGATGCACCATTTTCCGATGGCGAAGAAGGTAGTTTGTTAGATGTAATGGAAAATTTTGATTCTCCAAATGCAGATTCTTCTTTATTAGATGAATCTCTTGCAAGAGAAGTTGAAAGAACATTAAGTATTTTACCAGATAAAGAAAAATTAGTATTGAAATACTATTATGGAATTGGTGGTAAAGAATTGTCGTTAGAAGAAATAGGGTTTGAATTAGGATTAACACGCGAACGTGTTCGTCAGATTAAAGAAAAAGCAATTCGTAGATTGCGTCATTCTTCTAAGAATAAGCTTCTTAAAAAATATTTAGGATAAACTATTAGTTATTATATACTAAAGCTACTCAATTGAGTAGCTTTTTTTATGCAAAAAATTAGAGATAATAAGTTTTTGACTGTTTTAATTCATAAATTTATTGAATAAAATTATAGCTATATGACTGAGCATAAAACGAAAGGCTTTGGTACTGCGCCAGTGTTTTTTACAGCGATATCGACCATATTAGGCGCGATACTTTTTTTGCGATTTGGATTCGCAGTAGGAACTCTTGGAGTAGGTGGAGTCTTATTAATAATTCTTATTGGTCATTTGGTTACTATACCAACAGCATTTGCAATATCAGAAATTGCGACGAACCAAAGAGTTGAAGGTGGTGGGGAATACTTTATTATTTCCAGATCTTTTGGATTAAATATTGGGGGTACAATTGGTATAGCCTTGTATTTATCGCAGGCAATTAGCGTTGCATTTTATGTGATTGCGTTTACCGAGGCTTTTGCACCTATTTTTAGTTGGGTTAATAACTCATATGGCTGGGATTTACCACGCCAAATAATAAGTCTACCTGCAATGGGTTTGCTTTCAATATTAATACTTCGTAAGGGAGCTAACATGGGAGTTAAGGCTCTGTATATTGTTGTAGCTATACTTTTTGTTTCTATATTTTTATTTTTTATTGGAAAAACAGGTTATTCAGAAAGTGCTTCGGTAAAATTAGATGGAAGTATATTACGGAATATGGATAATTTCTTCTTGGTTTTTGCAATTATCTTTCCTGCATTCACCGGTATGACAGCTGGTGTTGGTTTATCTGGAGACCTTAAAAATCCGGGTAGATCTATTCCTATAGGAACTGTTGCTGCAACATTAAGTGGTGTTGTTATTTATATATTTATAATTTTTAAATTGTCAAATTCTGCATCGCCCGAAGATCTGGTCGGTAATCAATTGGTAATGGGAAATATAGCTTTGTGGGGATGGATATTCATACCTGTAGGACTTGCTGCATCTACTATATCATCAGCCTTAGGTTCTATAATGGTTGCACCACGAACTTTGCAAGCATTAGGGAATGATAGAACTTTTCCGTTTACTAAGTTTAACAGATTAATGTCGAAAGGTAAAGGCGAAACAAACGAACCTTATAATGCTTCTGTAATAACGATTTTTATTGCTTTTATTTTTGTTGCAATAGGAGATGTAAACGTGGTAGCTAGAGTAATTTCTATGTTCTTTATGTTGACTTATGGATCTTTGTGTTTAATATCATTTTTAAATCATTTTGGTGCATCGCCATCGTACCGTCCTATGTTCCGTTCTCATTGGATATTATCTTTAGTTGGTTTTGTATTTTCTGTTTTCCTAATGTTCAAAATGGATTCATTATATGCCTTGTTAGCTATCGGAATAATGATTATCCTTTATATTTACATAAGTTATTATCATTCTGAACGACAGGGTTTAGAATCGATTTTTAGAAGTGCACTATTCCAAGTTAACAGGAATCTTCAGGTTTATTTACAAAAAAATCAATCCATAAAGAAAAAAGTTAGTTGGCATCCTTCAGCAATTTGTGTTACAGAAGTGGATTCAGACAGAGACAATGCCTTTAAGTTACTTACTTGGATTTCGGAAAAATATGGATTCGGAACATATATACAATATATAAATGGTTACTATTCGAAAACTGCTCATGATCAGGCAGGTGAAGTAATGGATTTGTTGATTGAAAGGGCTGAGTCAAGAAAAACAAATGTTTATGTTGACACAATTGTTTCCCCATCTTATACCTCTGCAATTGCTCAGATTATTCAAATGCCAGGAGTTTCGGGTTTAGATAATAATATGATCTTGTTCGAATACGATAAAAAAGATCCCAAAAATTTAGAGCAAATTGTTGAGAATTATTCATTGGTTCGATCTGGAAGTTATGATGTTTGTATATTAGGTGGATCAAATCGTGGAGTAAATTATCATGAAGGCATACATATTTGGGTTCGTAGAGTTGACGAGGATAATTTAAATCTTATGGTTCTTCTAAGTTATATTATTTTAGGTCATCCGGATTGGAAAGGAGCAAAGATTAAGATATTTAATGTTCGCCGACAGGGAGTTCAGGATGAGGCAACTGATCATTTATTAGAATTGGTAAAAACAGGAAGATTACCAATATCATTAAAGAATGTGGAGTTTATAGATATTGATGAAAGCATGAATCTAAAGGGATTGATACTTGAGAAATCAGTAAAAGCAGGATTAACTATGATCGGATTCCGAAGCGAACAAATTAAACACGAAGGCCAAAAGTTATTTGAAGAATACGAAGATATGGGAGATGTATTATTCGTAAATGCATTTAGAGAAACTAAGATCGATTAAACCTGCAGATCAATTGTTCCTTTGTAAATTATTTCTTGTTCGGGATATATAATTACCGTATTAATATTGTTTTCGTGAACATTAATCTGATAAGGAATTTGCTTAACATGTCTATTGTAAGATAATGTATTTCTTCTTGCGCTGATAATAATTAATAAATCTTCTTCGGTCATTTTTCTTGAGATTACTTTTAGCATTGCAATACATTTAGCCTTACGATAATCAATATCGCTGGAAACACTTTTTTTTAGAATAAACTGTTTTATTTTTTCGTGTGTTGATTCGTTTCCCCAAAAAAGGATCTTACTCAAAGATTCATTAGCAATATGTAAAACAGACTCAAGCCATTCATCAAATCCAATTTCTAATTCTGCTGCTGGAGGAATTAAAATATGAATTTTTTTAAATGAGTTAAGATTTTTTTTAAGATGTACTACGTAAATTGTTTTCCCGGTTTTGTTTAATATATTTTCTAGTAAGGATCCAAAAAACAGGTCTTTCTTAGAATTATTACTATGCCATCCTAAGACTACTTTTGTTATTAAGAACTCTTTTACTGTTCTGGCAATTCCATCTGCAACATTAGTGTCGATGCGAGGTATAATTTTAGTTATATTATTCGACGAAGAAGCATGACTTCTGGCCTTTTCAAGTATTTTCTTATAGTTTATTACATTTTCTGTTGCCTTTTCGTCGTCGTTAACAACAGTTAAAGGATAAAGTGGCTCTTTTGATTTTGGATTTTTTATAAGTATTGCAAAATTAATTAGTTGTTCTATTTTAGATGGATTAGAAATAGGAATTAAAATTCGCTCGGGCAAATCACTTAAATCGGGTTTCTCATTTTCTTGCAGAATAGCAATTTTACGTGCTGATGCTTGTGTTGTAAAAGAACTAATCAATGTGGATGCAAGTATCAATATTATTGTTGCATTCATTATAGATTCATCGACAAGATTTAGTTTAAAACCAACCAGAATTATGGCAATTGCTGAAGCTGCTCTCGCTGAACTTAATCCAAAAATTAAGTTTCGTTCAGTTTTAGTGTATTTGAAAATTTTTTGGGTTAGAAATGCAGCTAAGTATTTACTAATTCCAGCTACAACAACCAAGGCAACAATAATAAGCAACAAGGAATAACTATGAGTTAAAACACTTAAATCTGCCAACATCCCAACAGTAATTAAAAAGAACGGAATAAATATGGTGTTGCCAATAAACTCTATACGATTCATTAAGGGAGATGTATGTGGAATATGTTTACTAAGTGCTAAACCAGCAAAGAAAGCTCCAATTATTGGTTCTATATGCGCATATTCGGCAACAACAGATGCAAGAAAAACCATTGCAATAACGAAAATATATTCAGTTCCGCTTTCACCATCATAATTTTTAAAGAACCATTTACTTAAGTTTGGGATTATATAAAAAACAAGTAATAAGAAGAAAAGAAAGTATCCTACAAATCGAAAAATAAATAAGTGATCAAGTTGGCCTTTGGCTGATTCAGAAACAACAGCAAGTATTAGTAAAGCAATGGTATCTGCTATTATTGTTCCTCCAACAATTACATTTATTACTTTATTTTGGTTTATCCCAAATCGACCAACTATAGGATATGCAACCAATGTGTGAGAAGCTACCATGCTGGAAATAAGCAACGACGCTATAAAAGTCATATCAAAAGCATAGAAAAAAAGAAATCCGCTAAGGACAAATGGTATGATAAAAGTTAGTATTCCAAAAGTAATGCTGGGAGCTTTATTTTTGTAAAACTCTCTAACGTTAATCTCTAGTCCAGCTAAAAACATAAGGTAAAGTAATCCAGTCTGACTAAAAATTGATAAACCAACATCTTGTGAAAGTAAATTAATACCATTCGGACCAACAACTACTCCAGCCAGAATTAAACCTATTATTTCGGGTAACCCTAACTTCTTAAACATGGTTGGAAATATCAATATAATAAATAATACCAGTGCAAAAATTAGTATAGGATCAGTAACTGGAAATGTTATTTTTAAAAGTAGAGCCATAACTAGATTGTTGTTTTACTTATAACCCAATATAGCAAAAGTAGTTCAAAAGCCAATAATAATTGCTTGTATAATAAGGCAATAATAAAAGAAATCGATATCTTAAATACCAACTTTTAGGTATTGAGTGCTATTTAGAATCATTCCTTCTTTGCCGAAGAGAAATTAGTCAACTAATTAAAAAAAACATAAACAGAACAAATAAGATTCTTAAATCTAAGAAAACAAACTAATCCTTTTTCAAGGTTTCGTTAATCTTATGTTCAATCGAGAGTAATAAATGAATATCTGTTTCACCTAGAATCATTAGGCGTTCCATAATACGATTGTAGATATTAGAATCTTCTTTAAAACCAATATTATGAAGAATATCTTGGGTTTTTGTCTTTAAAATGTTTAACTCAGTTTGATCAGATTTGTGATCCAACTTTTTTTCTTCATACTCCAACATCGAAAGAGTATAAGCATATATCATGACTGATTGAGCTAAATTTAAAGAAGGATAAGTTGTTTTCATTGGAACACTAGTAACGATATCGCAGAGTTTTAATTCGTCATTAGTTAAACCACTTTCTTCGCGACCAAAAACAATTGCTAAGTTTTTAATAGTATTTGCTTTAGCCTCAATAAGATCGTTTATTTTATTCGACGGATAATAATCTTCATTTACTCTACGCTTTTTAGCTGAAGTTCCAATAATCCAATCAATGTCTTCAATAGCTTCTTTAAAAGAGTTATATTCTTGGGCATTTTCCAAAATTTCGTTTGATGCATGTGCAAGCCATGATGCTTTTTCATCTTTATGAGCAACAGTATTTACTAATCTTAAAGAAGAAAACCCCATGGTTTTTATTGCCCGTGCTGCAGCACCAACATTCTCTGGAACAGCAGGTTCAACTAATATAAAGTGTATTTGCATTTTTTTGTTTTTTAGTTGTCATTCCGGGCGAAGACCCGGAATCTGTTAATTGTAAAATAGATTCCTGCGAATGCAGGAATGACTCAATGCTTATTCATTTATACTTAACTGATAATTTATAGCTTCGTTTATAAAACTATTGAATGGATAAAGAGTTTTAAAAGTTTTGTAAATTTCATCGGCAAACTTGTCTGATGTTATTACTTTTTCAGAGATGTTTTTAGAAACAATATAATGTTTATAACGAAGCAGATCAATATCTTCAAAATCTTTTGGAAAACCTTTTGGTGCTGTTTTTAGTTTACCATCACTTAGAAGTTCTTTAAATGTGCCTTTAAAATTTTTGTTATTTATGATTTTCTTGAAATCATCAGCATTTTCAAAAATTTCAGTTCTTACTGCTTTTAATTTATCAGGAGCAGGCATGTAAATACCGCCTGCTAAAAAACAATTCTCTGGTTCGATATGGACATAATAACCTGCATTTCCTGCCTTTTTCCCTCCGGGCACAATAAATCCGCCAAAGTTAGTTTTGTAAGGCGATTTATCATTTGAAAATCGAACATCGCGATTTATTCTAAATATGCACTGTTTTGGATCAAGATTTACAACCGATTTGTCAAACTGAGCTATTTCTGCAATAACATGCGCTATGAATTGTTCAAATTCCTTTTTTACCTTTTGATATGTAGGCTTATTTTCGTGAAACCATTCTTTATAATTATTCTCTTTAAGATCAGTTAAAAACTGCAGTAGACTTTTGCTTAACATGATATTATTTTTTTATAAGTAATTTCGATTTGATTAGTAAATTGCATATTACAAATATCAGGAAAATTTCAAAATACGAGCGCTAAATTCCAAATAAATTCTAGACATTAATTTGAAAAAATTTGAAAAGTTATTGTTTCAATTTTTACTTGTAATTTGAGTATTGTTTGTTTTTTAATAATTGTTATTTGGAATTTCTATTTATAAATTGATATTCTTTTATCTTTACAATTAAATACAAAAATGGTTTAAATTAAAGATATGAAACAAGATATATTAAATAGATTTTTAAGATACGTTCAGATAGATACTCAATCTGATGAACATTCAAAAACATTTCCAAGTACTAAGAAACAATTCGATCTTGCGAATATTTTAGTAAAAGAATTAAAAGAAATGGGATTAAGTGATGTTGAAGTTGATAAGCATTGTTATGTAACAGCTAGCCTTCCTTCAAACACCGAAAAGGATGTGCCGGCAATTGGGTTCTTTGCACATATGGATACTGCTCCTGATATGAGTGGAACTAAAGTGAGACCGCAAATATTTGAAAATTATGATGGTAAAGATATTTTGTTAAATAAAGATCTAGGAGTTTCTATTTTGCTTAAGGATTTTCCAGAAATAAAAGAATACAAGGGGCAAACACTTATAACAACTAGTGGCAATACTCTTCTTGGGGCAGATGATAAAGCTGGAATTGCTGAGATTATGACCGCAATGGAAACTTTAGTAAAAAATCCTGAGATAAAACATGGAACTATAAAAGTTGCTTTTACTCCCGACGAAGAAATTGGAAAAGGGGTTGATCATTTTAATGTAGAAAAATTTGATGCAGATTATGCTTATACTTTAGATGGAGGACCAATAGGTGAATTAGAATATGAGAATTTTAATGCTGCAGGAATTGCCATACAAATTCAAGGTAGAAATATTCACCCAGGTTATGCGAAAGGGAAAATGATAAATGCTATTCTTGTTGCAACTGAATTAAATGAGATGTTGCCAATAGAACAGCGACCAGAATTAACAAATGGCTATCAGGGGTTCTTTCATCTTATTAAGTTCTTTGGAACAGTAGAGACATCTGAAATTCATTATATTATTCGCGATCCCGATAGGGAAAAGTTTGAGAGTAAAAAAGAGTTAATTAAGAATGCCGTAGAATTTATTAACAAAAAATATGAGAAAGAAATTGCTCAATATAAATTGGAAGATCAGTATTATAATATGCGCGAAAAAATTGAGCCTGTATATCATATTGTAGAACAGGCAAAACAGGCTATGATTGAAGTAGGTGTTACACCAAATATTAAACCAATTCGTGGAGGAACAGATGGCGCACGACTTTCGTATATGGGTTTACCTTGTCCAAATATATTTACAGGCGGGCATAATTATCATGGTAAACATGAATTTATAGCATTAGAGTCGATGGAAAAAGCTGTGCAGGTTATTCTTAAAATAATTGAAAAATCAACAAATTAAATTTTATCATTTAATTTGTTGATTTTATCTTTTAACACCAGTTTGTTTTATTGGCTTTGCTCCGTTGGCTCTTAGTTTTTTAGATTTGGCAACAGATTTTTTATTGTTTTTTGATCCATCATACAATAAATCTAATCCTTGGTTTACTTCCCAAAGTAAATCGAAATGAACCCCTTCGGTCCAACTTACAAAGCCATCAAGGTTTTCGAAATTTGCTACAATTTCCATTGCATCCCAGGCATCGTAATACCCTGTAGCTTTCCATTCTCCATCATTGGGAATAGTGATGTCATCAGTAATTTTGTATTCTGGATCACCTAAGTTTACGGTTATTGAAGAAAAATTATCAGAACCATAATTTTTAAAATTAATAAATACAAAAATATCATTAATTGTAAAATCCCAAAAAAGAGATCTGTCATCGAGTATTATATCTTCGTTCCAGTAAATTAATAAACCTATTTGATTTCTGGTTGATGTTAAACCAGAAGTTTCAGCATAATAGCTAATTTTTGGGGCACCAATATTTGCTAACAAAATAGTTTCATCAACAGGAGCAATTTTATTTTGACCGTTATGAGTTATATATATATCGGCCCAAGTTGAGTTATAAAAATCGCCGATATTGATGTAGTCAAATTTAGTAATTTCTTTTGTTCCACTTGTGGTTCTTATTGTTAGAGTAACATTATATGTCCCTGCTTCAGAATAACTCACCACCGGATCTCTTTCGTACGACACGGCAGGAGTTCCACCTTCAAATGTCCAGATCCATTCTTGAGCTTCAATATTAGATAAATCTGTAAAGTTTATAGCTATTTCCTTGTTTGTTGATGAATACTGATGGGCATTAAAATCTGGAACAATCTTAGTTGCATCATCATTACAAGATGTAAATATAAAAATAAGCGATGTTAAAATAGATAGTGTATATAGAATTCTCTTTTGCATGATATATAGTCTTTGGTTAAACACCATTGAGATCGCAAAAATAGTACCAAACAAAATTTAATACTAGTTAAAATTCAGTATATTCTGTATTCTTAATTTATCTTATTGGAAGATATGTTGTTTGTATTTGATGAGTTTAAAGCTGTAAATTTCAGAAGCGGGTATCATTTTAGTTGAAATTACCTTTTTAATTATTCTGGTTTTTTACAATTCATCTTTTTCGAGAATGTTTTCCAGTAGTTAAGATGAAAGTAGTATGAATTATTTTGTAAAAGAATATCTTTTCCAGATATTAACTCATCGTTTGGATGTTTTTTATATTTAATCTCACGATTATATAAATATGTTCCTTCGGGGTGAAATTGGATTCCTAATACATTAGGGTATTTTTTGTGCTTTATAGCTTCAATTACTTTTCCATCAATAGATGTAGCAATTACTTCTAATCCTTTTCCTAATTTCTTGATTGCCTGATGATGATTACTATAAACAAGTGGTTCTGAAATGTCGTCGAAACTATCAGTTAAAGGAATTTTATTTTGAATTTTTATTCGATGAAAATTTCCTGAGAAAAGGGTAGAGTCAATTACTAAATTGTTATTGTAATTGCGGTGTTGAGAATTATTGTCTGAATTTAAAACATCTTCAACCGTTTTTAGTCCATAAATTTCGCTCGGGATATCCTGAATCATTGTTCCTCCGGTAGCAATATTCATTGTTTGCATTCCAAGACAAATTGTATAAACTAAATAATTTGGATTCTTAATTAATAAAGCTTCATACTTTTCGTTTTGAGAACCTCCAAGTAAATGAAATAAAAATGAAGCTTCGAAATAATGTCTGTAAGGATCTGTCATTCGGGTTATAAGACTCATCGATTCTCCATAAATTGCTGGCGGCAAGTCTGGGCCTCCAAAAAAGAAAATGCCTTTACTTTTTTTAAATAGATCAGCAAATGTGGGAGTAAGATTATTGTTTTTATACAATTGATTCGAGTGAAGTTCTTCTTTAATCTCTTTTAGCTCGATGAAAGATAACTGATGATTATTAATAAAATTTTCTGATTCTGAATAGTCATAATTTTCCTTTGAATAATAAACTCCAATAATCTTCAGATTATTAATTTCTATAATTTTATTTTCCAATAAATAATTAAATAAACTAAGATTATATTTTGTTGGATGAACAATAATCAGAGTGTTATCATTTTGAGCAAAAGAAAAATTAGCAATACAAATAAGTATTGCTAAAAGAATTAAAGATTTTTTCATGTAACTATTTTAGTAGATTATGGAAGGAATCCCAACATAATAAATATCAAATCCACCTTTTCCACCTGTTCTGTTCGAGGAAAAAAACATTAGATCATTGTCGAAATTTGAATAGTAAATTGTTTTAGGATTTATTTCATCGTATTCTGTATTTATATTTGCACCAAAATTAACGGGTTCCTTCCAAGCTCCATTTTCGTAATGCGAATAATAAAGATCGTATCCACCATAACCACCTTCTCTATTCGAAGCAAAGAATATATAGTTTCCGTTAACATGTGGGCAGATATCATCAAAATCACTATTTAGAATATCAAATCCTTCTTTTACTACATCTTCATCTAACTCCAACCACTCTTTGAATGTTTGTGTTATGTCTACGTCAATTTTATAAATATCGTAATTACCCGATTCATCAGATGTAAAAACTACTCCATTATTATAAGCATTAAAATCAGCTTCGTTATTATCTGTGTTAATTTTTTCTAGATTAACAGGGTCAGACCAAGTTTTATTATCATAATTACCGATTGAATAAAATATGTCCGAATTATCAATCTGATTAGAAGTGAAAACAAACACATCAGAAGTATGATAATTATTATATGCTAGGTATGCATCTGATTCCATATTGGAAGTGTTAATGTTAGTTAGGGCAGAATCAAAATACGTAAATCCATCTTCTTTAATATAAAAGCTTAGTGCATTTGAAGTGTTTTGAAAACTCAGGTATATATTTTTAAAATCAAGATTATCACCTTCACTATTTTCATCTGAAGAATAAATAAACGAAATATCATCGTATAAAAATCCACCAATGGTCTCATTGTATTCGTTAAATGAAGTATTTATTGCTTCTACATTTCCTGCTGTGGTTGGAAAAGATTCTAAGGTAATTGATTCTTCTTCACAAGAATAAAATAGTATTGTAAAAAGAATTGTAATGGCAATAATTCTATATTTCATAAGGATTTAATTTAAATTGATTATTTAATGTAAGATATATTTATTGTGAAAAAGGTTGCTTCATATTTCCATTTTGGTAAAAATATATAAATGAAATGAAGTTTGGATATAATTGCTTTGTTAAATTCTGTTAACAATTTATCTGTAAGAACATTATTAAGTATATTAGCATTATGAAAAAACCTGCCATTCGTCTTGTTATTTTTTTAGGTGTAATTTCTATTATTGGAGTTATAGCTATTCAGGTGTATTTCTTTCAAATAACGTTTAACAACGAAGAGCGAAAGCTAAATCAAAAAATACAAGTTGCCTTATGGGATGTTGTTGAGCAAATTTACGAATTAAAGAATATTGAATATGTAGGGAAGAATCCGGTGTTTCAATATTCATCGGATTATTTTGTGGTTAATGTTAACGATTTTATTGATCCCGAGGTATTAGAACATTATTTAGTTAAAACATTCAATAAGCAGAACATTACGCTCGATTTTGAGTATGCGATTTATGATTGCCAAACCGATGTGATGTTGTATGGTAAGTATGTAAATCTTAGTAATAAAAAAGAAAAACCATCGCAAGTAATGCTTCCTAAGCACGATGATTTTGTTTATTATTTTGGAATTTACTTTCCGTGGAGAAATCAGCATATTTTAGGAAATATCAAAAGTGTTTATTACTTATCAGCCATATTAATTTTTGTAATTCTATTTTTAGCGTATGCTTTAATTGTGATTTTGCAGCAGCGACGATTTTCAGAATTGCAAAAAGATGTTGTTAATAACCTTACACATGAGTTTAAAACCCCACTTTCGTCAATATTATTGTCGGCTGATGTGCTGCACGAAGATAGTATTAGTAAAGAGCCTAAGCGGATTAGTAAGTATGCTCAATTAATTAAATCTCAAAGTCAATATTTATTAAGTCAAGTGGAAAAAACTTTGGGGATGAGTAAATTAGAGAATGTGAGAAATATTAACAAAGAAAGAATTAATGCGGTAACACAAATAAATTCTATTATTGATGAATATGCTTGGAGAGTTGAACAAAAGAAAGGTGAAATATTGTTTGATCATACTTCAAGGGAAATTCTAATTTGTGCCGACAAATTCCATTTTAACAATTTACTTTTTAATATTCTTGATAATTCGATAAAATACAACGATAAAATTCCAGAGATCTTAATTTCAATTTCTGAGATTAAAAATCATTTTAATCTAACTATTCAAGATAATGGAATTGGAATTGATAAGAAATATCAAAAAAAGATTTTTAAGAAATTTTTTAGAGTTCCAACTGGAAATGTCCATAATGTAAAAGGGTTTGGAGTAGGTTTAAGTTATGTTAGTAATATTGTAAATCAACATAAGTGGAAAATAAAAGTGGAAAGTGAATTAAATAAAGGAACAAAAATACGTATTGTTATTCCATTAAAAGGAAAAGTTTGTGGTAGAAAAAGCTAAAATATTGTATGTTGAAGATGACGAAGCTTTAAGTTTTATTACTAAAGATAACCTCGAACGTAAAGGCTTTGATGTTACTCAAGTTGATAATGGTATAGATGCCTTTGATTTATTTTCAAATCAACAATTTGATATTTGTCTTTTTGATGTAATGCTTCCTAAAATGGATGGCTTTGACTTGGCGCATAAGATTCGTTCTGTTAATCAGGAAATTCCGATATTGTTTATTACCGCTAAAACTTTACCTGAAGATCGAATAAAAGGATTGCTTATTGGTGCCGACGATTATATCACAAAGCCATATACAATGGAAGAGTTGGTATTAAGAATCAAAGTGTTTTTAAAACGGAAGAGAATAGTCGAAAGTGATTCGGGACTAGATGGTTTAAATATTGGTAATGTTAAATTCGACTGGGAAAATTTAAGATTAATCACGAACAAGAAAGAACATAAAATTACATACCGCGAAGCAGAATTATTAAAGTTTTTTATCGATAATAAAAACACAGTTATTACGAGAGAGCGAATTTTAAACATGTTATGGGGCGAGAATGATTATTTCGCAGGTCGAAGTTTAGATGTTTTTATAAGCCGATTACGTAAATATTTCAAGAGTGATACCAAAATATCAATTGATAATAAACACGGCGTTGGATTTATTTTTAAAGTAAACGAATAAAGTTATTCAGGATATAAAACCTTCATTTGGCAATTCTTACAATCAAACTCAAGTCTATATTTTCTATTATTATCTTCTAAAAATAATGGCTCCGAAAATTTCTTTGGATCTTTTTCAAATTTATCGCAAGCACCCATTTGGTATTTAATGCAATGCTTGGTTATCATAATTTCTTTATTTGATAAATCAGACTGAATCTCAAAAGCATTTTCGAAATCTTTTATTCCGTGTCGTTTATAGAAATTTTCAGAAAGTTTATTTGATATATTTTCTTTATAATCGACCTTTTCTTTTATGTATGGAATATTGGTTTTTTCTATTTGAATCGATTCTTTTGGATAATTTTTTACACGTTCAATTTCGAGTAATTCTAAAGCTTTACGGCGCAAATTATTAAGTTCCGACATAGGAAAAAACAAAGCATGTTCAAATTCAGTTTTCACTTCCGTGATTTTAAAAATAGAATCACCCGATTTTGCGAATTGTTTTTTAATATTTTCAAATGCCCTTTCAGGATTTGTTGCAATCGTTTTTTCTAATTCCTGCTCAAAGTAAACCTGATTGTTATCTTCGTCAGAGGCTTGTACAGAAATGCCTTTAATAGTTTCTATAACGCTAATTTTCGCAAGTATCTTACGCTCTGTTTTCGACGATGCTAGTTGCTTTGTAAAACGATTATCAAAGTTTCGATAGATTTCAGTTTCAACTTCAATATTTTTTAAACTATCCGGAAAAATCTTATTGTTATCAGTTCTATTTACTTGAGTTCCTTGTAAACGATCAATATTATCGAAAAAACAGATTCCATCTCCATTGCTTAATTTTTCTTTCGATTCAAGAATAAAAAAGTTTTTACTTTCAGGAATTGATTTTACTTTTCCAATTCGCTTTCCAATGGCTTTTTGAGTATTTGGCGATGCAATATCCTTGTTTCTTTTATTTAAAAAATAATCGGTGTAACCACGATTAAAAGTCTTTTCAGGATCAGAAGTAAAGTCAAAAACTATTTTCCCCGAGGATGATTTCTTAAGATCATCTCTTCGAGCGAGAGCTTCGTCAATCTTTTTCCGATAATAACTTGTTAGGTTTTTAACGTAGTCAACATCTTTTAATCGACCTTCAATTTTAAATGAACTTATTCCTGCATCCAGTAAATCATGAATATGGTCAGAAAGATTTAAATCTTTTAACGAAAGCAAATGCTTGTCTTTCACAATTATTTTCCCATCATTATCGACCAAAGAATAATAAGCTCTGCAAGCTTGAGCACATGCTCCACGGTTAGCGCTTCCTTTTTCAATAGCATGACTAAAATAACATTGACCACTATAACTTACACAAAGTGCACCATGAACAAAAAATTCTAAGTCAACATTTGTTTGAGATTTTATTTTTTTAATCTGATTTAGCGAAAGTTCACGGGCAAGAATTACTCTTTGGATTCCAATATCTTCAAGAAATTTTATTTTATCTGCAGTGTAATTATTCGTTTGAGTACTTGCAAATAATGGAATTGGCGGCAGATCCATTTCCAGAATTCCCATATCCTGAATAATTATTGCATCAGCACCTATTTCATAAAGTTGATGGATTGTTTTTTGAGCTTCTTCTAATTCTTTGTCAAAAAGAATGGTATTTAAAGTAACATAAACTTTACAGTAGTACTTGTGAGCAAAATCAGTTAATGTTTTAATATCTTCTAACGAATTCCCTGCGGCAGCTCTAGCACCAAATTTTGCTGTTCCAATATACACAGCATCGGCACCATAATTTATAGCAGTAATTCCCGATTCTAAGTTTTTTGCCGGAGCAAGAAGTTCAATTTTCTTCATCAAATACAGTTCAAAAAGTTCTTGTGCAAATGTAAATTATGTAATTAGTTTATACATCAATAAATATAAAAAGTTTAAAGTCGTACTTTTGTGAATATTTATTATCGATATGATTGAAAAAATAACGAGCACAAATAATCCTAAGATTAAGAATATTCTGAAGTTGCAACAAAAATCTTCGGAACGAATAAAGCAAAACCTGATCGTAATTGAAGGTTTACGCGAAATAGGCTTGGCAGTAAAAGCAGGAATAAAATTAAATACTCTTTTAGTTTGCACTGATATTATTTCTGTTGATAAGGTAATTGTTGAATTGAAATTTGACGATTTAATTTTAGAAGTAAGCATGGATGTTTATAATAAACTCGCTTACAGAAGTTCAACCGAAGGAGTAATTGCTTTGGCAACACCAAAATATTTAAATTTCGCGGATTTAAAACTACGAAAGAATCCATTAATTATTGTTTTAGAGTCTGTTGAAAAGCCTGGAAATCTGGGAGCGATTTTACGAACTGCTGATGCCGCAATTGTCGATGCTGTTATTATTTGCGATCCATTAACCGATATTTACAATCCGAATGTAATTCGTTCGAGTGTTGGATGTGTTTTTACAAATAGAGTAATTGCAAGCTCGTCCGATGAAACAATTAATTGGTTAAAAGAAAAAAAGATTGAATCCTTTGCTGCAGCTTTAACAGCAACCGAAAATTATCACGAAAAAGATTTAACTAAGCCAACGGCAATAGTTATGGGAACAGAAGCTGTGGGTTTAACCGAAAAATGGTTAAAGAATACCGATAATCAGATTATTATTCCGATGAGTGGTGAGATTGATTCTTTAAATGTATCCACATCAACAGCAATATTAGTTTTTGAAGCAATGCGACAAAGGAATTTTTATAAGTAACGGCACTTGGGTATGAAGTTGTGCAGGATTTGCACGCAGTTTCAGTGTTACCTTTTAACCTGAAATAAATTTAACAAATACTTGTCAATTTTTTTTCATAATATTATTAAACAAGCCTACTCGAAGTTTTGCATCGTCCAGTTCATTTAGGTTTGGCGAAGTTATATCGTAATTAAAATTGAAATATACGCTTGTAATTCTATCGGGTTCTACAATTCCAAAATTATCTTTGCTACCAACTAAAAGCCATTCTCTTTTGCTAGTGTCAGCAATACACTTACCATTACCATAATTTTTAGTGGAATTTTTTGAGTTAAACGGCAATGCGATACAAATGCTTAAATCTTAAGATTCAAAATAAGATATGTCGATTATTTAATTTTTTTCTGATAGTTTTAATAAATCTGAGACTTAAATTTTGAGATTCCTATAATTTAAATGTATTTTAAGTGTTGTGAGTGTTGAACCTAGAATCAAAAAATAAATCAAAGAATATTTTCCTTGAAATATACTTTCAGTAAACAAATCGGTCATTGATAGAATCAATAATAGTATTCCCGTAAAATATAGTAATGTAGATAATATAATCTGCTTATGTGAAGGATTTTTAAACCAATTATTCTTTTTTGTTTTCATTTTGTTTTAAAATTCTGGTTGCCTTATTTATAATAGTTCTTGGGTATGAAATCGTGCGGGATTTTCGTCCTGTTTCATTATCCACCGTTGAATAACTTTACTAAGATAAAACTTAGTCAGCAAACTACCAAAACCCCGCATTTTTGTTGAACACGTGTTAGGTTTAGTTTTTTACATAAATTTATATTTTGTTAATCTTTTATCTCCTGTTTTATCAAGTATGCCTTCATCAACAGCATTCTTTAAATCTCTACTGGCAGTTGCTGCTGATATTTCTTTATTATGCCTTAGATATTCCTGTCTTGAAAAATAATTATCTCCAACAATATCTTTAAATAGATTAATTCTGTCAGTATTCTTAACTGTCATATTTTGAGTAGTTAATAAATCTTCTAATGCAACATGAATTATGTCAAGCATAAATTCAATAAAAATTGTTGAACTTCCTTGACTATCTGACTTGCCAAGCGAATTATAATAATCTTGTTGACGCTCTTTTACTAAAGTTTCAATTGGTAAAAATTCAAATACTGGCGAATACTCTTTCAAAATTAATGTTTGCCATAATCTTCCTATTCTTCCATTTCCATCCAGAAAGGATGAATAAATTCTAATTCATAATGAAACACACAACTCTTAATAAGTAGTAAATCATTATCATTCTTTAAATAAGCAAACAAATCTTTTAGCAACGGATAAACCATTTCTCCGGATGGTGCCAAATGAGCAATTTCAGCTCCTTTTACGATCCCAACCGATGTTCTTCTAAGTTGTCCTGCATTATCCAACAAATCATGCATTAGCATCTCATGAGTTTTACATAAAGAATCTAATTTAAAAGTATCAAAAGAATCCAATTTTGAATAAACATTAATCGCATTTTTAACTTCTAAAATATCTTTCTTTGGCGCTAAAATTCTTTTATCATTTATCAAATCAGTTATTTGCTCAACTGTTAGAGTATTTCCTTCTATTTCAAGCGATGATTGAATTGTTTTTATTCTATTCCGATTTCTCAGTTCTGTATGTGGTTCTATTAGTCGTGCAGCTTTAACTTCCAATTTTCTCAGAGATTAAAGAGATTAAGTTGAGAATAGTACTTGTTATTTCATAAGGTGGTTTCATATTATAATTATTTTAATAGTATCATTTGATAGT
>Ga0209633_10002141_pt1 | contig 19467 bp, 10 predicted proteins | sample Cruoilmetagenom1_FD_187290 | JGI IMG/M metagenome (GOLD analysis project Ga0209633, IMG submission 187290) | Oil polluted marine microbial communities from Coal Oil Point, Santa Barbara, California, USA - Sample 1 (SPAdes) (version 2) | ecosystem: Environmental > Aquatic > Marine > Oil seeps ... | reverse complement strand
CCCAGCAGAGCCTGATCATGGACCCGCTTACCTTCAGAAAACAACTCAAACCCTTTTACACCGAAATGATCCAGCGTTTCAAAGATAAAAAGCCTGATATCATACCCATCCTCCACTGTGACGGGGCGGTAAGTGAGCTCCTGAAGGATATTCACGAAATGGGATTCGAAGTTTTTAATCCGGTACAACCCGATGTGCCGGGCCATCTTCCCAGGGACATGAAGGATGGTTTCGGAGATCTGTTTTCTTTCTGGGGAGCCATTGATCAGCAGGAGCTCTTACCCAAGGGTACTGATGAAGAACTGGAGAAAGATATCATGGAGAAAATAAAAATACTGGGAGAAGGCGGTGGCTATATGATCTCACCGGCTCATATCATCCAGAATGATGTAAGTCCGGAACGTGTATTGAAGTTTATCGAGCTATGTTACAAACATGGTAAGATCCAGTAGCATATTATCCACAATTCTGAATTCTGACAAGAATGGAAAAAATGATCTTGAAATATGCGGCATTTTTTGCCCTCGGTCTATTATTACTGGGATGCGACAGCCAAAAAACAAAAACAGAGAATGGTGATGTCGTATTTACTCAGGTAAAGCTCAACTTTAAAAACCCTGAAGTCAATAGTGGTGTGAATTGCTGGTGGTGGTGGTTAAACGGCAATGTGAACAAAGCTGCCATCACCAAAGACCTGGAGGCCATGAAGTCCCGTAATTTCCACGGGGCCATGATCTTTGATGCGGGAGGGCATAACCAACGGGGCAACAGGGATATTCCTGATGGGCCCCTCTATGGTTCCGACTCATGGAATGAGTTATTTGTCTTTGCCCTGGATGAGGCCAGGCGCCTGGATCTGCAAATGGGTTTTAATATCCAGAGCGGCTGGAATCTTGGAGGTCCCAGGGTAAGTCCGCAGTATGCGGCCAAGCAGCTTAGCTATTCGCAGACTGAGGTAATGGGCGGTCAGCATCAAAGTTTACTATTGGACCAGCCGGAAAGCCGTTTCGATTTTTATAAGGATATTGCTGTACTGGCTTTCCCCCTGGAGGCTTCAAATAAGCTCCAGGAGGGTATTTCAGATCTGGATCTAAAACTGGGCTATCATGAACTGGGAGGATCGGCACCAGACTGCCGTTATTTACTAGGACAAAGGAAGGTCAATCAAAATCAGGAAGAAGAAGCCTACAGGGTGGATCAGAAGGATATCATTAATCTGTCTGCGATGATGGATGACCTGGGTAAGCTTAGCTGGGAAGCACCTGCAGGAGAGTGGGTGGTGTTGCGCATCGGTTATACCTGTACCTCTTCGCATGTTTCCACATCCAGCAACGACTGGCAGGGAAGTGTGCTGGATTACATGAGCAAGGATGCCTTCGATTTTTACTGGAAGGATGTGGTGGATCCTATTTTTGAAGCGGCCGGCGAGCATGTGGGGACTACCCTGAAATACATGGAAACAGACAGCTGGGAATGTGGTGGGATGAACTGGACCGATAAGTTTGTGGAAGAGTTTAAGCACTACCGGGGATATGACCTGATATCATATCTTCCAATTGTGGCAGGCTATGTGGTGGATGACATGGAAAGCTCCAATGCCTTTCTGGCCGATTTCAGAAAAACGCTGGCCGACCTGGTGGCCTATAATCACTACGCCCGTTTCCAGGAATATGCACACAAATATGGCATGGGTATCCAGCCCGAATCGGCCGGTCCACATGCCGGCCCCATGGACGGGATTAAGAATTATGGGTTCAGCGATATTGTGATGAGTGAGTTCTGGTCACCTTCACCACATCGTCCGCGACCCAATAATCGCTTCTTTCTGAAACAGGCATCCTCGGCAGCACATATTTACGGGAAAAAGATAGTGGGAGCAGAATCCTTCACTACCATCGGACCACACTGGAACGATGAGTTGTGGCACGACCAGAAGTCGGCTTTTGATCATGAAATCTGTGCCGGACTGAACCGCATGTACTTTCATACCTTCACCTGTTCACCGCCTGAAATGGGTTTGCCCGGACAGGAATATTTTGCAGGCACGCACGTAAATCCCCAGGTGACCTGGTGGGGACAGTCAGGGGCCTTCATCGATTATATGCACAGGACCCAGTCGGTGGTTCAGGAAGGGAAATTTGTGGCCGATGTGCTGTACTACTATGGGGATCATGTGCCCAATGTATTCCCCTTTAAACATTCCGATCCTGCGGGGGTAATGCCCGGCTTTGATTACGATGTATGCGATGAAACCATATTCCTGCAACTGGAGGTGGAAGATGGTAAGATAGTTGTGCCGGGGGGAGTGGAATACAGGATTCTGGTGCTTCCCGACCACAGGGTCTTATCACTGGCTGTGCTTGAAAAGATGGAAGAATTGGTGCAGGACGGCGCCACCATACTGGGCCACAAGCCGGAAAAGCAAATTAGCCTGGTAGGAGGGAAGGAGGCACAAATTAGCTTTCGTGAACTGTCCCATAGAATTTGGGGGGAAGCCAGCTCTGAAAAGGGTGAAAGAAGTTATAGCAAGGGAAAGATCGCCTGGGGCATGTCGGCGCGAGAATATCTAAGATCACAACATGTACCGGTTGATTTCGATGTTTTAGAAAATGAAAGCAAGACGGACTTCGATTTTATACACTACACGATTGGCAATAGCGATGTCTATTTTGTCACCAACCAGACCACCAAGAGACAAAAAATCCAATGCACATTCCGAGTTTCAGGCAAACAAGCTGAATTATGGGATGCCTTAACAGGGAATATTCGCACGGCCAAAGCTTTTAAGCAGAAGGATGGATTGACAACCGTTCCTCTGACCCTTGAGCCTTACGGCGCGGTAATGGTGGTATTCAATGAGAAAATTGCCATTGATAAACAAGGCACAGCACAGCGCAATTACAGTGATTATGAAACCCTGGCGGAGATATCCGGGGAATGGACAGTCCAGTTCGATCCACAATGGGGAGGGTCCGGATCGGTACTCTTCCCTGAACTCATGGATTGGTCCCAACATGCAGACGAAGGGATCAAGTACTACTCCGGAGCAGCTGTGTATCACAAAGCTTTCTCCATAGATTTTGAGCCTCAGAAAGGGGAACAATACTTCCTGCAACTGGGCAGTGTAAAAGACGTGGGCATCGCAGAGATAAAGATCAATGGAATAGACAAAGGTATCGTCTGGACCTCACCCTTCAGGACCGAAATCAGTAATGAGCTTAAAGAGGGAGAGAATATCCTGGAGATCAAAGTGGTAAATTCGTGGTTCAACCGGGTGGCTGGTGACCAGATGTTTCCGGACGAAAAAACATACACCTCTACCAATATCGACTTTAAACATGATTTCAGGGGCAGACCCATAGATGAGATTCCTCTGGAACCATCCGGATTGTTGGGGCCTGTTACTATTCAGGTCTTTCTCAATATCCTTGAATCTTAAGCAAATGAAAAATTACAGCATTGTCATCAATTTATTGCTATTCCTTGTTCTTACAATGCATGTCAGGGCTCAGGAAAAAAAGGAATTCATAGGTCTTAAAGTAGATTATGAAAACTACTTATCGAAACATGACGTCGTTTTTCAAACTCCTAATTACGAGGGATATGAAGGGTTGACTGTTGGCAACGGAGATATTGGTGGAATGGTTTGGTGTACAAGATCAGGAATAGAATTACAAATAAATAAATCGGATATATTTGACAGGCCTGACAAAGAATCGAAAACAACATTGCGAGCTGCCGCAAGATTGAAGATCGATTTTGGTATTCCAAATACTGAATGGCTTTACCTGAACGATTTTGAAGCTCGCATGAGCATGTATAATGCCACCTCGTCTTTTGAAAGCAAGACTCCTTTCAGCAATACTTTTATCGAAACCTGGGTTGATGCCAACTCTAACTCATGGATAATTGATTGTAAGCTTAAAACCATGGGAGAATTACAATCGGGTACTTCTATGACAGTTGAATTGGAGCGATGGGGAAGCCGGTCATTTGGGGGTTGGTATGGCGGCTACAGTAAAGACGCTTCGGCGGGGCTTGGAAAATCACAGGTCAATACGAAAAACGGGGATATTTATTTCACAGAACAGTTTGATGGACTTGAGTTTGTGGTAGCATGCAGGCTTATAGGAATAGAATCTTCGCCAGAAATTAAAAACAGCAAGTTAGCTGTTGTTGAGACAGGTAGAAGCAATGATATAAATGCCGGGATAATTGTTTCAGTAGTAAGTTCGAATGAAAGTAATAATCTGCTTGAAGATGCCATAGAAATACTGGATAACAAAGAGAAGGAAACAATAAAAAAATCAAAAGCGGCCCATGATGCCTGGTGGAAGAATTTTTGGGAACGTTCGTTTGTATGTATTCCCGATGATTATATCGAGAACATCTACTATTATCGCAGATATCTGACAGCAAGCGCTTCTCGCGGTAAATTCCCTATAGTTTTCAACGGAAGTCTTTGGACCTGGAATCACGATTTGCGCCAATGGGTAACTCCGCATCACTGGAACACTCAGCAACAATATTGGGGGGTAGCAGTTCAAAACGATTGCGATCTTATGCTACCCTATATCAACACATATTTCAGGTTGATGCCTTATGCTGAAGCATATGCAAAGGAAAGGGGTGTTGAAAATGCTCTGTTATGGAGTGAAGCGCATGATTTTCTTGGTAATATGGTCTACAAATACAGGGGTGATATGATTAATAATTTTACACCTGCCAGTCAGATTGCTGCCGTTTTTTGGGAGTATTACCAGTTTACTGACGATAAGGAGTTTCTAGAAGAAAAATGTTATCCATTCATGAAAAAAGCAGCTCAGTTCTATGTTGCTTACCTGAAGTGGGACGAAGAAAAGCAGGAATACTATTCTTTCCCGACTCAGCCTTATGAACATGCTTCAAATAATCAGCTGAAAAACAGCAGCTCCGACAGATATATGATTGAAGCTCTGTTGAGTTGGTGTGTTGAGTCGGCAGAGATACTTAAAGTAGATGAATTAAAAATACAAGAATGGACAAATATTCTGAATCACCTATGGGAACCTCCGGTGCTTAACATTCCTGACAGGGGTAAAGTGTTTGGAACTGCATTTACTCAAGAGGGTAAACCTTACCCGGCTCCTGAAGACTACAAGGGAGGCAAGTATCATTTTGATGCCCATACAACACAAGTATTTCCCGCCAATATATTGGGACTCGATGAAAAGGAGTCCGAGTATTTCAAAATTGCAGAAAATGTATCGCTTTATCAGCCTTCTTACAAAAATGCAATTACTCCGGGTTCCATAGTTTCGGCAAGACTTGGCTTGGGAGATCAGGCATTAAAGAAGATGACGAATTCAATAAGACGAATGCAACATTTTCCCCAGGGATTATTTTACAATATTGATCACTGGTATCTGTTATCGAGATACGCCGATTCTATATCCACAGCCGATGTAACTAACCAGAGAGATTATATTTACGATAAAAGGACTCATTATTCCAAAAAGACAGCAGGTAGTTCCGGACTTCCTGCCGCCCCATTTGTTCAGTGTGGAATGGAAGCTTTAAGCATCGTTAGTACTACCGTTTCAGAAATGCTAATACAAAGTCACGAGGGTAAAATACGCGTATTTCCTGCTGTTACCAACGAATGGGAAGGTGCTTTTGTTTTAGGGGCTCGGGGAGCTTTTGTCGTTTCTTCGGAAATCAATAAGGACAAAGGAATTTCATTTGTTGGTATTGAGAGTATAAAAGGGAATCCATGTAAGTTACAGAATCCATGGAGTAGTTCAGCAATAAGGATTCTTAATCTTGAAACGAATAGCAAAGTAAAACATAAGCTTTCAGATGAAGGTCTTATTTCATTTTCTACAGAAACAAGTGGTAAATATCTGATTATGAATGGCAATGATAATGTTTCTGCAGAAAGAAATTTCACAGGCAAGCAAAACAAGGGGCCAAAGTATTTTAATGAAGCTATTCTCGGTAGCAAAAGGGATTTCTAAACTGAAATTACATTTAAAAGACAGCGGATGAAGATTTTAATTTTCTTATCGATATTTTTTATCTGTTCACTCGGGTATTGTCAAGATGCAGAATTGGAGAGAATCAATCCATCTACCTATTTAAATGATCTCAAAAGGGAGATGCAAATCCAGTGGCCGAATAACAGAACAATCAATCTGGTCTTTCACGGACATAGTGTTCCAGCCGGCTACTTCATTACACCAGAGGTAAATACCCTGGCTGCTTATCCTGCTTTAGTCCTTAAAGAAATTAAAGGCCAATATCCCTTTGCGGTGGTAAATGTTATTGTTACTGCAATTGGTGGTGAAAACTCAATACAGGGAGCAGAACGCTTTGAAAGAGAGGTGCTCATTCATAAACCCGACGTACTGCTAATCGATTATGCTTTAAATGATCGTGGTGTGGGATTGGAAAAATCCTACCATGCATGGACGCAGATGCTTGGAGTGGCAAAAGAACAGAATATTAAAGTGATTCTGCTGACTCCTTCTCCTGATCAAAGTGTGGATTATACTGATGCGAACAATGAATTACAACAGCATACGGATCAGATCATCAGGCTGGCAAAGGAACATCAGGTGGGATTGGTTGATAGCTATAGGGCATTTGAATTTCTATACACAGACAAGGATGAACTCAGGAAATACATGTCTCAGGTCAATCATCCCAATGAAAAAGGACATGAGTTGATAGCCAGGGAAATAGTTGAGTATTTTAAATAAATACGCATGATTAAATTGGATTCTCCAGGAACTGCCTTTCGTGCATTTGTCAGCCTGCTTGTTATTATATTTTTTGCTGTCTTTACAATGCAGGCATGTACCGCACAATCAAATGATCTGTTAAAGGAAGCATTTGAAGATCCGCCGGATTCATCGAAACCAGGAGTCTATTGGTATTTCATGGATGGTAATTTATCCATGGAGGAGATGACAAAAGACCTGGAATCAATGAAGGAGTCAGGGATAAATCATGTAATTTTCCTGGAAGTGGGAATAGGAGTTCCCAGGGGGCCCATTGATTTCATGTCTGAAGAGTGGCAGGATCATTTTGTTCATGCGGTGAGAGAGACAGAGCGACTGGGCATGAAAATACTTATGGGGGCAGGGCCCGGATGGTGCGGAAGTGGTGGTCCCTGGGTGAAGCCTGAAGAATCGATGAAGCACCTGGTATTCAGTGAAACCAGGATCACGGGGGGTAAAGGAGTGGATGTGGAGCTCCCTGTTCCCGAGCAACGCAGTACCACCTGGCACAGGATGAAAGATCCCTATTACGAGGATGTGGCTGTTTATGCTATTTCAGCTGAGGCTAAACCGCTCATCTCTGATATCAATGAAAAAGCGCTCTACGAACGAGATCCTTATTCGTCCAAACCCAATGTAAAGCCCTATTTGCCTGCTCCTGCCAGCTATGAAGAATTAAATGAGAACATGGTTCTGGCTCAGAAGGATATCATTAATGTCAGTCGGTATTTGCAATCCAGTGGACACCTGGTCTGGGATGCTCCAGAAGGCAAATGGACAATCATACGCATGGGAATCCGTGTCACCGGGGCAAGTACCCGGCCATCTCCTGAACCGGTCATTGGTCTTGAATCCAATAAGTTGGATGCGGGTGATTTTGAAAATCACTTAAAGAATTACACAGATATTTTACTGGAGAAAACGGCACCACGAAAGGAGGGTGTGGGTTGGACCGGTTTTCACATGGACAGCTGGGAGAGCGGTGCGCAGAACTGGACCGATGGTATTGTAAAAGAGTTTATAGAGCGGCGGGGCTACGATCCGGAACCCTATTTTCTGGCCTATACAGGCCGTGCCATCGAGAGTGTTGAAATCACCGAGCGCTTTCTGTGGGACCTTCGCCAGACCTGCAAGGAGTTGCTTTTAGAGAACCATGCAGAATTTGGGAAGGCTTACGCTCATAAGAATGGATTGGAGCTGACCATAGAACCCTATGATATGAATCCGGCCGGCGACCTGGATCTGGGATCAGTGGCCGATGTGATTATGGCTGAATTCTGGAGCAAACGATTTGGATTCCGCACATCATACGCTGTATTGCAAGCCACTTCCATATCCCATATCAGCGGGCACCCGGTTGTGGGGGCTGAGGTTTTTACATCCAACAACAACGAAGCATGGCAGGAATACCCCTGGTCCATGAAGGACCAGAGCGACTGGGCCCTGGCCCTGGGAGTGAACCGTTTTGCATACCATACCTTTGCCCACAAACCGCTGGGAGAGGAGCACCGCCCGGGAATGACCATGGGGCCCTATGGGGTACACTGGGACCGGGGACAAACCTGGTGGCCCATGGTGGGAGCCTATCATAGCTACATCAGTCGCTGTTCCCACATGATGCAGCAGGGACAGGCTGTTTCTGACATCCTTTACCTCACTCCCGAAGGGGCTCCAATGATATTTACCCCGCCTGCTGATGCGCTGGAGGAAAACGGAGCTATTCCGGATAAGAAAGGATACGGATTCGATGGCTGTTCACCCAAGATGCTTTTGGAAAGAGCCGATGTGGAAAATGGTAAGATTGTATTCCCCGGAGCATCCTCCTATGAAGTCATGGTCTTACCAAACTTTGAAACCATGACCCCCCAGTTGCTGGAGAAAATAATATCCATGGTTGATAAGGGAGCCAGAGTGATTGGCACACCTCCTGTGAAGTCGCCAAGCCTGACGGACTATCCCAATTGCGATATCCGGGTGCTAAAGCTTGCAGAGGAGTTATGGGGCTCATTTCTTCCACCCGATGAACTAAGTGAAAGAGTTTATGGGGATGGTACCATTTATTGGGGAGGCAATCTTACCTCCGATGGGCTTTATCCATCATATAAAAGTACTGTTGAAGTCTTATCAGGATTGAATATTCCTGCTGGTTTTTATTCGGATAACAACACCATCCGTTTTGGTCATCGCAGAAGCGCAGATAAAGACATTTATTTCATTGCCAACCGTACAGATGAAACTCAAAAGACTACTTGTACTTTCAGAGCTTCCGGTGAACCTGAATTATGGTCGGGTGTTGATGGGAGTTCAAGAAAACTGCGGCAATACAGGACCATAGATGGCAAAACAAATATCGATCTGGAATTTGTACCCTTTGAAAGCTATTTTGTGGTTTTCAAACGCAGTAAAGTAGTCAGCAATGAGATAAAAGAAGGTGAGTCAAACTTCCCCATATATAGTACAGTTCAAAGCATTGAAGGTGCCTGGGATGTTTCATTTGATCCGAAGTTCGGAGGACCGGAAGAAATCCAGTTTGACGAATTAGAGGATTGGACAAAGCACGAAAGGCGAGGGGTGAAGTACTACTCCGGGATTGCCACCTACAGAAAGACCATTCATTTGGATAAGCTTGAGGACAAAGAATACTGTATCGAACTGGGAATTGTAAAGGATATTGCCAGGGTAAAACTTAATGGAGAAGACCTGGGTGTGATCTGGTGTGCTCCATGGAGAATCAATATTTCAGGTGCCTTGCAGGAGGGAGAGAATGTGCTTGAGATAGAAGTGGCCAACCGCTGGATCAATCGTTTGCTGGGTGATAGCCAGAAACCGGATGCCAATGTCAGGACTGTCCAGTTTGAAAATGGGCTGATGGGTGGACTCAAATACCGAACCGGCAGGTACACCTTTACCACCAGAGCGGCCATGGGCTCATTTAACTTTAAAGAACCGCTGCCTTCGGGATTGCTGGGGCCGGTGGAAATAAAAACTATGAATCTCAAGCAATGAAAAAACTATTCGCCTGTCTTCTGACACTCATGATCCTGCTTCCTGCATGTGATGCTCCCCGATCACATGTTCGGGATGGTAATGCCAGCCTCTGTAGGGTTCCGACCACTCTTTTAGAGTCTGTTCATCAATGTCTAATTCGGATTCAACCAGCTGCTTATCCTGCCGGCTGCTCGGGCCTGAACAGGCTGTCCAGAGGCAGCAAACTGCAGTAAATAGCGAAAGAATCAGAGGGGTTTTATTCATAGTATTAATTGGTCTCAATTTTAAAATATTCTAGTCTTTTTTTACTACAATCATTGCGGCATTAAAAGCATCCAGTGCTGAACTTTGGCATGATGCATTGGTTTTTTGCGGTGGAGCATTCCATACACTGCCAATTTTATTATTTGTTTGATCTCTTGCAACGGACCAGATAGAATCAGCATTTTTCAGGATAAAAGTTTTGTACTCCTCTCTTGGGGATACAGTATAGAGCTTTCCCAGATGTCGCATGAAGATACCCTTGAACTGAGTTGCGTCGCCATTGAGATTCGGTTCTTTTGGATCTTTTAGTATTCCATTCTCATAGACCAGGTTGGTAATTGTCGCATGGGCAATTTTATGAGCCAACTCCAGCAGTGACTCATCTTGATTCTCCTTATATAGTTCTGCCAATGCGCTTAAGATCATGCCCTGATTATATGTGTGGTAACTTCCAACGCTTAATTCACATTGCTTATTTAAACCGTTCTCTACAAGATATTTTTCATTTAGCATTCCTGAATTCATAAACCATTCCCATGTATCTTCTGCCCATTCCAGATAACTTTTCCCAAGTGTCCCGCCTCCTCCTCTTTGATGTAATCGTATTGCACCCAATATAAATAGTTCGTTTTGAACCGCCGATTTTCCAATCTTTGGTTTTTTCCAATAGACACCACCACCACAAACCTCATCCCAACCTGTAGCCATATCAGCAAAAGTGATGCGTGCCATTTTAAGGTATTTGTCATCTTTTGTAAGTTCATATGCTTCGATCCAGGCCAATATCCACCAGCCTTCATCATCATAGTAGTCATTGATATAATTTCGGCATATCCAATTATCCTTAGGATCAGGCATCTGTACTTCAAATTCTTTGCAGATCTCAAAAGTATTTTCAACAACATGGAGATACTCCTTAGAACCTGTTATTCTGGAATAATCAATAAGAGCCGTGATTGCATTGGCAGCATTCCACCAACTTGTGGTTTCATATAGCCCCGTCTCCTGATTATACCACTTTTGTAAAGTCGTAATAGTATCATCAGCATATTGAATATATGGCTCGTCATTCTTACATGAGTTGAGCAGCAGACTCAACATGGTTGCCACTATAAATACACTTGTTTTTCTCATTTGATTAAATCCTTGTGATGGTTCATCTGTTTATTCGTTAAAATCCGAACGGGTCCCATCAACAGCCTCAATCACATAGCTTCCAGCTTGAAATTCAAAAACAATATATTTCTCCGATTCGGTATGGTATGTGACCTTATCGCTGGACCCGGTGAATTGTCCATCCTGCCAGATGAGTTTATCATTCACATGGATGGTAAAGTGTTCAGAGGATTGAAGAGGGATATGAATCATGGCGGAGGTTTTTTCGGGAACCACAGCTTCGATCTGCAGACCTGTTTCAGCACCATCTTCCTTCAACTTTCTCAATTTCACGCTTATATTACCAGCTAGAGAAGGAATTACACCCTCAGCCCATTCCAGATCGTAGAGGCAGGGTTTAATTCTGAACTGCTTCCAGCCGGGCTGTAGTGGTTCTACACCAAATACGATCTCCGGCAGAAGCGCCGTAGGCCCGGAGCACCAGGCATGAGATTTTGTCATTCCCCGTGGGGACTCCCACATTTCGTACCAGGCACCGTTAAAGTCCACCTTGTTCATTTGATTACCCCAGTAGGTGCGAATATAGTCAAGTGCCCACTTTCCTTCTCCTTCAGCAAACAGGGTATGAAGCAGCCAGTAAGAGAATGACTGCTCGCACGAACGTCCCTGGCTTGTTGCAAATTCTACTACCGGTGCTTTCTTATCTTCAGGCACAAGGCCGTATTTCAGAGCGTAAACCTGTGTTTGTTGTGTAATACGGGAGCTTTCAAACCCATCCTTGTAGGCATTGTCTTTGTCCGACCATAAATATTTCTGAATGGAGTTTTTAATAGCCTGGGCTTTTTGCTCCCATTCAGTGGCCTTTGGCTTATCTTCCATGATATTCCGGGCAATCCATGCAGCAGAATTCAGGGCTCCATAATACAGACAGTTTACAGCAGTGTTTTCACCATCAACATCCTGTTTGTATGTATCGGGATGATCCAGCACCACCCAGCCAGGAACTCTCCCAACAAGCCCTCTTTCTGCAATTTCATAGCCCTCGAAATAGTGCAATAACTTCTTTAGATTCGGATACACCTGTTTAACTATGCCAGCGTCTTGGTAGTACATATAATATTCGTGGAGCATCAGTATCCATTCGAGCTGATAGTCCGGAATATAGGTTGATGTGGTGGGGCCAAGGTGGGCCCCTGTTGGATAACGTGAGCGTATGGCACCTTCTTCAGAATGACGTTGGGAGAAGGCCCCGCTGAGAATATTGTAATCATGCAACAACTTGATGTTGGGTGCGAAGGCATAGACAGAATACCGAATATTATACCTGGTATCCCCTGAGATATACTGGGTCTGTTCACGCCAGGGAGTATCCATCCATGTATCGTGGGCACAAAGTTGCATGGTCCAGCGGCCTGTTTCCCAGATTTGGTTAAGCTCTTCATCTGAGCAAGTGAAGCTACCCGTTCTTTTTACAGGAAAAGATCTGAATTCTGCACTGATATTCTCAAATGAAACAGTGGGATTCTTTTTGATAGCCATATACCGAAAACCACGCCAGGTAAGAGGCTTCCAACTCTGAGAGCCCTCTCTTGTGATGTATGTATCGGTATAATCTACATTATCTTTCATTAAGGGAATACTGTCACTGTCCAGTCTTTCTCCGGTTCCAAGAATGATTTCCACACCCTCCTTAGCGGCAGTAAGAGAAAAGCGGGGGAAAGCAGTGATCTCTTTTCCGAAATCAAAGACCCTGTAGCCCCCGGCAGTCCACTCAGAAACCGGTTTCAGGGTTTCATAAAAGAGCCTTTCTCTTTTGACCACCACCAACTGGTTCCAGGGCTCCACAGGAGGCACGCCAATTTCTGTGGCTGATTCCCAGGCTGAATCATCAAAAGAGGGCTCCTGCCAGTCTATATATGCGAGTCGTGCATCGTAGCGTTCCATCATCCCAATGGTAAAATCGTTCTGACGCTTTTTTGTACTGGTATCCCAGGCAAGAGCCTGAGCCACACGCCAGCTTTCGTCACTATGTACCTTTGTAACTTTTCCTGTCCTGTCGTTTATAGCAGCCTGAAAGAAAAAACCACCACGTGCATCCATCCGGTGATGCAATCCAAGACCGGGATTATAAACAAGCGCTGCAATCGTGTTCTTTCCTTTTCTGAGGTAGGGGGCCAGGTCAATCTCTTCATAAGTCTGGTATTCGGGATCGGGGTTGGTGGGTACCCGGTCCACATAGCTTCCATTTACATATAGTTCTGCAAAGGCATGAGCAGATATAAAAGCCCTGGCTTCGACGGACGATTTTTTCAACTCAAAGGACTTCCTGACATACAAATAGTAGTTCCGGGGATTGATCTCTCCCGAATCCCAGATCCAGCTGGCTTCGGGTTGAATATCATCAAGCAGATGAGAGGGGGGTAATATATGTCCACCACTGTACTCAATTTCTGTTGTATCTATGGTTTTTACATTACTTTCATTACTGCAACTCGATACTGAAATACTGACAATCAATAGTAATAATTGGAAGAATCGCTTAAGCATCATGTTTTTTTAATTAGTATTATTTATCCTCTTCCCATAAAATTTTAACAGGCCCAATAAGTCCTGCTTCATAAGATTGTCTGTATATAGGAGGAGTAGGTATGGTTGAATAGTGATTTACCAGAGTGCTGTAAACTAAAATTTCAAAATAGTTATCGCCTTCTTTCACAAACTCTGTTATATCCGTACGAAATGGTCTCCTCACGCAAATCCCCGCTTTCTTACCATTGATATGTATTTCGGCTGAAGCAGCCAGCTCTCCAAGATCCAGAAAAATTTTACCAGAAAACTCCTCTTCGCTTAGTTTTACATTTTTCCTGTACCACAGTCCTCCGGAATAAGCTTTCAACACTCCCATTTCCGACCAGTCACCTGCTTTAATATTTCCTTTTTCACATTTTAATTCAACAGGTTCAGGAAATGCACTTCCTCCATAGAAGCCTGGCACATGTTCGATTTCGAAACAGATCTCAGAAAAATCCTTCTTTACTTCATTTATTACCAGCTCATAAGATTGCAGGCCCTTTTCGTTTATGGGTTTGATTTTTTCAGCCTTTATTTCTTCTCCATCCTGGTAGACTTTAACTGTTCCGTAAACATCAAAATGCATTCTATTCAATCCCGGAGGGGCTGTAAATCTGTAGTATCCAACTTTTCTGTTCTTTTCATATGCATCATAGTCAAGAATACTCACCTGTCCGTACCATTTCATTGAAAGGGATTCAGCTGGCTTTAAGATACTGCCTGATTTTTTAAACAGTACAGCACTTCTTTCTCTTAAGTCTACCGTTTCCCAGTGATTACTGAATTTCTTTTCCTTTACTTCGGTGTAAAGTAAAATCACAGAATTAGTTCCTTTTTTTAATGATAAAGTGCCTGATTTTGTTCTTTTTCCGTTTATGAATATGGCATCCGGCTTTTTGCCTGATATATCAATATCTACCAGAGTTTTATTTTCACATTTTAAATAAGTCTTAAAGAAATAAGAGCCTTCTTTGGGCATTAACAGGAAATCATCACTGATCTTATATTTTAAACCATGGTATCCCTGCGAACCCGGATTGTCCTCTACTCCCATACGTAGTGAATAATCATATGCTTCCCATTCATACGCTTTCTTCACATTTTCAATATTCTCTTCATTCTTCAATATCTGTTTGAGAAACGCCTTCGAATCATTGTCTTTGCAATGGAGTTTCCAGAATTTTGGGCCATAAGAATAGGTAACTTCTTTCCAGCTTGTATCGTCCCCTGTTAAAAAAGCAGAATTATAGTCATCAGTAATATGATACTTAAAGTGTCTTGCTTCAATCCCAATTGTATCTTCACTGGCAGGGTTGCGATAATCTCCCCAGCGGTTATCGAGGGTGGGCACAAATTCTGACTCCCAGTATCCATCAATAAGAGATTCTGAATATTTTTCCGAACCAATATTATCTTTTTCCACCGTCGGTTCACCCGGAGTAAATAAAATCAAATTGGCTTCATCGATTCCAAGTGGCAGGCGTAAAAATATTCCCTCTTTTGTTTGTTCAACGATATCCATATGTTTATAATCCCCGGTTTCAGTATTTAACAATGAGGGCTTTCCTGATGTCCTAAAAAAACATTTCGTTTGTTTGGGCATATCCATCACCATATATAGATCTTTATCACCAATTTTTCGGTGCAATACGCTACCCTTACTGTTTTCAGGGTAGAAGTCCCGATGTATATAGGGTGATATTACTTCAGCCATGTTTTCACCGGCAGTGTGGAAATAAATTCCAACACCTTCTTTTTCATGAATGTAAGACTTTGTAATATTTGTGGCTTCATGTGCTGTATGCCCGAAGATTGTCTTTAATATTTTGTCAATTTCAGTATCGTTGGCCCCTGTTCTATCGCTGGCAACAGGTAATCTACCGACTCCGACAACAGTCCCCCCCTTATTGAAAAACTCCAGTGCTTTTTGGAGTGAAGAAAAATGTATGGCCGACATATCGGCCAGTACCAGTACCTGGTAGTTTTCATCGGATACTGAGAATTGGCTATTGCTTACTTGTGCCCTGTTTAAGGATTGAAAATCAATGAAATCAAAGTCCATTCCCGAGTTAAATATTATCTCACCTGTATTGAAAGCCTCCGTTTTGTCCCCTCCGTTTTTTGCCTGAAGTGGTGCCACGGGATACATTATTGCCACATCGCAAACATGCTTGCCCTGGCTTAAGAGGTAACTGAGCCTTTCAGCTGATTTTAACCAGTTCTTAAAATGGGGCCAGTAGGGCATCCTGAAATGAAAGTCGGGCGGGGCCCATTCCCACCAGCCTCCATGGGTTGAATAATACAGTCCATGCAGGCACAACAAATTTGCACCGAACTGGTAATGTTTATTTGTCGAAAAATGAATCTGCGAGGGTTGTGCATTCCATCCCATACTATGATAGGCTTCTAACCAGACTCTTGGCCTTTTGTAAAGATGAGCAACAGAACTTGATACTTTTGTTTGAATAAAGGAATAGCCCCTCCTGGGAGAATCATTCCCGGGGGCACTGAACCAGCGGGTTGCCCTAAAATAATCGCCGTACCCTGTTGGTTCCAGGCCTCTTCCCCAATTATCGCAACCAAAGATCAGTCCTCTTTTCCAATGCCACTCAAAAATTGGTTTGAAATATCTCCTCTCAACAAGTTCAATCATTACATCACTGTAGTCGAGCCTAATTTTCGGGCTAATATTTCCAATTTCAAAATACAATGCAGGTAAAAAAGGCCGGATATCATATCCCTTTTTAGTCTCAAAAATCAAAGCAAAATCTTCAGACCATACATAATTGTCAATATCCACATCCAATTCATCCTGAAAGAAAAAATTCATGCCTTTTCTTGCTGCCGGTGATAAGCGATCCTCAAATATTTGATAATAATATTTTATGAGGGTATTGCCATGTTCCGGATGAATCATATATCCTAAGGTGGTTTCTATGCTTATTATTTCCCAGTCAAAATCGTTGGGGGCCAACCAGTTTATTTTATGGTTATCGGCTGATTCCAATAGATTTACAGCTTTATTATAATCGTAAGTTCCGTTGATTATCGGATAAGCCATTGCTGTAATAGTTGTCCCGGATAGTACTTTTGTGAACTTAGTTCCTCCTATGACCCTTACAGTTTCATTTACAACTAGTTTCCCCTGATAATTATCTGCTAATAATTCAGTATCCACCTGATCTGCCCAGTATCCGGCTCCTTTGTGGCCAACCACATAGTCATCGAGGCCCAAACCCATATTACGTTTGCCAAGTTCTTCCGAAAACCAATTCCAAAGATCCCACCATTCACCGGTCATAAATTCCGGATTACTTGGTTCCGATACTCCAAATAAAACATCCCTGCCTTTATTGGCAGTGGAGTCTGTAACTTTATGGGTATGATTATAGCTGATACTAAGCCCCAGCAATGAGGCCTTACTTAATTGGTCCAATTGCCATAGCAATCGTTCCTTGGTAAGCTCCTCTCCACCTGTCCACCAATAAAAAGGTACCTCTCCGTAGCCATGGGGAGGGTCCTTAAATTTTTCCAATATTTTATTAGCTGATTCTTGAGAAGGATAAGCCAGATTGTTATTGGGCTGGCTGACAAGATTTTCTTTTAACGCATATTTCCCGTCAGATACTGGTGGTATTTGACCCAAACAATAAACAGAAAATGTTGTAAGTACTGTAAAAAAAACAAGTCGTTTCATAAGTTTTCAATCTATTTCCTCTTGGTCAATCCCGGTTAAGAGGTGTCATTGTTACAGGATTCAGCAGCCCTGACGGCATGGGTTCTGCTCCTGAGGCATCAAAAGGTTTCACGGTATATGCTGTGGAACAATGGCGCCATGTTCTTTTAGCTCTTGTTTAATATCATTGATGGGGACCTCAGCAGGTGTGCTTCCCTGTTTACTGGCCAGAACCGCCGCAACTGCCGCTGCCTGACCCATGCCCATGCAGGAAGCCTGTACCCGGAGTGCCGAATTGGCTCCCCGATCGCTGCTTAAGCACCTTCCAGCCACCAGAAGATTCTTGCTTCCCCGGGGGATCAGGGCCCTTAAGGGGATGGTGGCCACCACATTTTCAGGAAGGTATTCCGGGTGCACTCCGTTCTTGTCGTGGATATCGATGGGATAATAGGCATAGGAAATGGCATCATTAAATAGCTTCCCGCTTACATATTCCGATTGCGTCACCTGATGGAGACCATCGATCCGGTAGGTCTCCCGGACTCCAGTCTCGGTTTGAACTTTTACCACCCGGGTATGTTCACATCCCGGCAAAGTTCTCAGAAAACGCAGCATTTTATAGAGCGCCCTGCGCCCGTTAATATTGGTCGCTGTATGGCTTACTGAAGTGGTGGAGTCCGCCCCGAAGACATGACCACTGAAGGTATACCCATTGCTGTTGAGCACCCCCCGGATGCTCAAGAATTCTTCCCGGACCATATCCCCCTTTTTCAGCTCTTCTGCATAAAGGTGTTCCAGATGATCCATATCCAACTGAGACTTGTCGTAGCCTTCCAAAGTAAATAAAAGGGTGCCGGGTTGGGTTTCGGCTTCCCTCAGCACATCGAATCCAGCCATGGAGGTCACCAGGGCATTGCCGGTGCAATCTATTAGTTGACTGCATGTTATCTCTGTGTGGGTTCCCTTTCCAACCGTCTCCACGATCCATCTATCCTTCTTAAATTCGATTCTATAAGGAGTCTCGTAAAACCTCAGTTCCACACCCGCTTCCAGACATTTGTCTTCTGCCAGAAGGGTGTACAGCGGGCCATTAATTAATATCTGGTGTTTGGGATGGGTCCTGCCATGGGGAATGGAGAAATTGGGTAAGAGATCGTCATTCATGGCTACACATTCCCGGACCAGTTCCCAGCCTATGCCTCCGATGACCTGCTTCCCCCAGGCATGAAAAATCCCGGGAAAAGATACGCCTCCGGTGGTTGTGGTGCCTCCCAGCTGACTCCCAAATTCTACCAGCACCGTCTTTGCCCCGGCTCTTGCCGCCTGAATGGCGGCCACCGTGCCTGCGGTACCTCCGCCCACCACAAGTATATCTGTTTCTATGCTGTTTTTCTTTGTTTTATAAGGATCTGCAAGGACTTCTCCCTCGGCAGGGGATGGAGCCACCATTCCCAGAGAAAGTGCCCCCATGGATTTTAGTACGGATCTTCTTTTCATGCCCTCTATTTCTCTTTTGATAAATATAAGCAATGATGAGCTATGGATAAATATCTGATGTGGACCATTGTTTGCACTTTTTGGATCAAAAAATACAAACAAAAGCGCATTAGGGATATTGATTCCCCACTGCCTTTGGTCTATATTTGATTACTTCACAGTGGGAATAAATACATTGAACAATGAAGCGAAATATCTATTTTCCAGGAGTCAGGATACGCCTTAGCCTCTTGCTGGCCATTACCATGCTCTTTACACTCTGTACACGCCCGGTAAAGATCTCCCAGGAGGTATATGACCAGATCCAGGAGGGATTTATCACCCCGGCCGATACCAACAAACCCTGGTGCTACTACTACTGGATAGGGGACGATATTTCCAAAGAAGGCATTACCAGAGACCTGGAGGCCATGAAGGAATTCGGACTGGGAGCAGTGCTTATCGGGAACATCAATCCCGATGAAGTCGATGGCCCGGTGCCTCTGTTCAGTGAGGCCTGGTGGGATGCCATGGTGCATGTGGTCAACGAAGGCCACCGTATCGGGATCGATATCGGATTTTTCAACTGCCCGGGATGGAGCCAGAGTGGCGGTC
>Ga0209633_10002140_pt1 | contig 19469 bp, 23 predicted proteins | sample Cruoilmetagenom1_FD_187290 | JGI IMG/M metagenome (GOLD analysis project Ga0209633, IMG submission 187290) | Oil polluted marine microbial communities from Coal Oil Point, Santa Barbara, California, USA - Sample 1 (SPAdes) (version 2) | ecosystem: Environmental > Aquatic > Marine > Oil seeps ... | reverse complement strand
GCCAACCACAATAACCATCACCGACGGGTTGGGCCGTGAGGTCACGATCAAGAAGCCGGTAAAAAAGGTGGCTATTGGGCATTTTGTAGTTTCCGAGATGATGAAGCTGCTCGGAGCCGAAAACAGGGTGGTTGCAGTGGACCTGAGAACCACAACTGACACGCTACTTTACCCAGAGATATCCCAATTACCTGTTATTCAGTCTGCCGACATGCACTACGAGGGAATAAACTACGAAAAGATATTTGAGCTCCGCCCCGACATCTTTGTAACCGCGGCATTCGTTGGGCAAGGATTCGAGGATATCCTGGCCAAGCTTGAGCCGGAAATTCCGGTCGTAGCACTGGGCGTTGATGATATGGAATCAATACTGGATAGCGTAAAACTTCTTGCAAGCATCCTTGGCGAGGAAGAGAGGGCCGAGGAGTATTTCGCCTTCTGTGACGCGTCTATGGGCACCATCGCCAATAAGGTAGCAGAAGTCCAGGAAGAGGATAGGCCTCGGGTGTACTTCGAGTTTGTACCTTACATGACTTTTAATGATGACTGCCCTGTGTTTGCCGATTTGATAGCCCAGGCTGGCGGTATAAACATTGCTGCGGATATGTCTCAACAATGGGGACAGGTTGACCCGGAGTGGGTAATTATGCGCGATCCCGACATCATCGTCTCTCAGGCACAGCCCTATCCCATGATGGGCACTCCTGGGGTCGCCTGTGGGTATGACGTGGATGATCCGGCGGAACTGGAGGCACACCGAAACGCGAGTACGGGTCGAGCCGAATTAGCTGAGCTCAAGGCGGTAAAAACGGGAAAGGTCTACGGATTTTATTATGGGTTGACTGGTGGAGGTAAATTGCTCGTGGGCACCGCCTATCTGGCGAAGTGGTTCCATCCCGACCTGTTCAGCGATTTGGACCCACAGGCCATCCATCAGGAGTACCTGACCAGGTTCATGCGCATTGACTACGACCTGAGCCAGCATGGGGTGTTTGTGTATCCGGAACCGTAATCGAGGTGGGTAGTAGCAATAGGGTAAAAAATTGAAAGGAGGAAAAAGGATGAGAACTAAAGAAGAAAGTAAAAAATGAAAGACAACCTGCTTTTACGAGCTGCCAAAGAGAAAAAGCGTGAATTTTTACTATCTACCATTCTTGCGGCTATAGCGTCCCTGCTTGCCATAGTACCTCTTGCTCTCATCTATTACATCGTTCAGTACTATCTGGAAGCAGGGGTCGGAGCATCCGCGGAACCCGTGCTTAAAATGATAGGCTACGGGATCATCGCAGTGGCTCTATCATATCTGCTGACAGTCTCTTCGTTTGTGTTCAGCCATATTGCCGCTTTTGATCTGTTATACAGGATCAGGGCGCGGCTTATCCGGCATATCGGCACTCTTCCGATGGGTTTTTGGACAAAAAATAATTCCGGCAGGGTGCGTAAAGTCATTCAGGAGGATGTTGAGCTAATTGAGAATTTTGTTGCCCATCACCTCCCCGATATTGTTTCAGGACTGGTGCTGCCCGTGGCCACCCTTGCATTCCTGTTTTACATCGATTGGCGTATGGCTCTGGCAGCATCGATCCCACTTCTCATTGGCATGGTTCTGATCAAAATGATGTGGGGCGGTGCATGGACCGGCCAGAATCGCCAGGAGCTTATGCGGCAGTGGCACAACTCCCAGGAAGAGATGCACTCGACAACCGTGGAGTATGCCCAGGGGATGCCTGTGGTCAAGGTCTTCAATTTGACCATTGATTCCTTTAAGCGATTGAAAGAATCTGTGTTAGCCTATCGTAAGTTTAACCTCTCCGTTGCAAAAAGCACGACTCCCTTCTGGGCTATGTTTACCGCGATTGTACTGGGGGGTGGGATTTTCATCCTCCCTGTGGGTCTATACCTGCTTCAGATAGGTCAAACCGATGTCCCTACACTTATCCTCTTTTTACTTTTGGGAACCGGCTGTTTCAGTAAATTTGTCGGATTAATTACCATCATGGGCCATTTGGGGATCATATTTGAGGGGGGCAATCGTATCGATGCCATTCTGAAGGAAAGCCCGCTTTCGGAACCCGCACACCCAAAACTTCCTGTGAGATATGATATTGAACTGAAGGATGTAGGTTTTCGATACCGGGATGACGGCTCAGAGGTCCTCGAAGGGATCAATGCCATACTTCCAGAAGGCTCTTTTACTGCCATCGTGGGACCAAGTGGGGCAGGTAAGACTACCATGACCAATCTGATTGCCCGCTTCTGGGATGCACAATCCGGTACTATCTGCATTGGTGATGTCCCCATTGAAAAACTTTATCCAGATAAACTGCTTTCTCGTGTTGCCATGGTATTTCAGGACGTATACCTCTTCAATGATACGGTTGCCAATAACATTCGGGTAGGAAAGCATGATGCCACCGACGAGGAAGTGAGAGAGGCGGCCCGCTTGGCCCAATGTAATGAGTTTATTGAAAACCTTCCACAGGGATATGATACTTTAGTAAGCGAGGAGGGAAAATCTCTTTCGGGAGGAGAACGGCAGAGAATTTCCATCGCCCGGGCTATTTTAAAGGACGCCCCCATCATATTGCTGGACGAAGCCACTGCCTCCCTGGATCCGGAGAATGAGTCCGAGATCCAAAAAGCGCTGGAAAACCTTGTTCAGGAGAAAACCCTGGTTGTTATTGCCCATCGTTTCAAGTCTATACAGAATGCCGATCAGATACTGGTGCTTAAGGATGGCCAGATATATGAAAGAGGGACCCACGACAGCCTGGTGGAAACAGGAGGGCTTTATCAGCATCTATGGGAAGAGCAGCAAAAGGCGGGAGGCTGGAAAATGCGAGGTGGGTGGATGTTGTTGAGTCTTTCAAAAAAAAAGTGATAGGAGGGTAAATGGAAAAACATGTTCACGGTTTCTCTGAACATCTCTTCGAGCATCGTTCCGTTGAGAAGAGAAAACTAACACTATCTCTGATCATCACGCTAACGGTGATGGTCGTCGAGGTAATCGGCGGATTTCTTACAGGCAGCATAGCGCTGATAAGCGATGCGGGACATATGTTCACCCACTCATTTGCTATCGGGATAAGCTTGATCGCCATATTCATCGCCAGAAAACCTCCCTGCCACCACAGGACATTTGGTCTTTACAGGGCAGAAGTGCTGGCTGCTTTCGTTAACGGGTTGGTCCTCCTTCTCGTGGTTGGGGTCATCGTTTATGAAGCAATTCTGAGGATCCTGCATCCGATGGAAGTAATGGGGCTTCAGATGTTGTCGATAGCTTTACTCGGACTGGGCGTAAATCTTCTCAGCGTTTACATCTTAAGAGGGAGCCACAAAAATCTGAACGTTAGGTCGGTCTTTTATCATATGGTGGCGGATGCCGTCTCTTCAATCGGCATTATCGCAGCGGCAATAATCATAATATATACGGGTTGGAATATCCTGGACCCTCTGGTAAGCCTGGGCATTTCAGCAGTAATCTTGTATTGGGCCTTTGGCGTTCTGAAGGAATCGACGATAATACTTCTAGAGATGGCTCCAAGAGGCTTGAATACGGCTATGATAACGGAAGATCTTATGAAAAAATTCCCAGAACTCAAAGGAGTTTACCGCCCGCACCTCTGGGCTATCACGGACGATATGTTCGTCTTCTCCGCATACATACAGCTGGATAATGGCCATAAGGAAACTGTATCAGGGATAGATAAATACCTGTCTAAAAAATATGGGATAATTGAATCCACCCTTCAGGTAGTATATGGTGAGCCTGAGTGCGACAATCAAGCCACGAAAGGAAAAAATGAATAGATCAAATGTCTCACGAGCTGAAAAGCCGATTTTTCGGGCGGGGTTAGAGCCCGATTCATGGCAATAGCACATAGAACCATATACAAGAATGTGGCTGCCGCGTTGAATCTCCAGACGAAAGACGATTACCTGGAGGTGGGCTGTGGTTCGGGGGTTTTCATGAAACTATATGCATCACATGTTCACAGCGTTGCTGGACTGGATCACTCTGAAGATATGGTCAAATTGTCAACACGCTATAACCAAAACCGCGTTGATGAAGGTACGGCAGAATTCCGTCATGGTGATGCATCAGAGGTCCCCTGGGAAGACGAAAAGTTCAGCGCAGCCGCGGCGATCGCGACCTTCATGTTCTGGCCAAATTCTCTGGGATCCTTGAAGGAGATTCACCGGGTATTACGCCCTGGAGGGCGGTTAGTTATCAGCTTGGGCTGGAATGCGGATGATGGTATAGATCATACAAAACACATCAAAGAATGTGATATCAGACTTTACACGGGAAAAGAGGTGCAAGCTATGTTCAAAGAAGCTGGGTTCTCTGAGAATTTTATTACCTACTCGAAGGGCTTTGGGATGCCCAGGATCATGATAGCGTCTGCGGTAAAATAATAAGAAATAAATTTAAAAAGAGGGAAAGATGGAGAAGATAATCTGCTTCCTATAAAGAAAATGCTATCGAAAATTTGTGTTGGGGATGCCCAGGCTGTGGTAAAGTGCCTGAAATCTCAACTTTTTAGGATTTTCATCCGGAACCTAACAATATTAGGGAGAGTTATTTCCGTGCCTAACTATATACTGATGTTAGGAATGCCTAAATCCAGGAGTGATGAAGATGGAAGAAGGGAGATAAAAAAGATGAAAAAGAAAGAAGTAGTTAAAAGGCTGAAATGGAGCCGTCCCGTCATTGTTAAACACGTGGGAGAAGATCGCTACGATCTCTTTTGTGAGAAGACGCTGAATGAATTTCAAAAATTAGAGCCGGGAGCGCCGGTATACCGTGAATCCATGAATAGGCAGAACTTCAGCTTTGGTGTTTTAGGTCTCTCCATATACCGAGTCCTCCTCAGCGAATTCGGTTTTGAGACGGCCCGGGCCTTTGACGTTTTAAACGACTTTATCTGCGACAGCGCAAGACAGACAAGAGAACACTCCCCTCTCATGAGATTTATGTATTCAAAAATGAGCAGATGGAAGTTTCTAGTTAAGGCGGCAAATAAAAAAATGGAGTTTCCATATGAACCCGATGGCTGGCTTTTTAAGATTCCCAAATCTGATGCCTATTGGGCGATGGATATTCTTCAATGCGGACTGGTCAAATATCTAAAAGATCAGGGAGCTCCTGAAATCTGCAAGGCTTTCTGTAATGCAGACTATGTTGCTGCCGAGTACATGACAGGGCTTAACCTTGTTCGAACGAAAACCCTGGCCGATGGCGACGATCTTTGTGATTTCAGATACTATAAAGAACGGATGGTGGAAAAAAATGAATCTAATGCCAGATTTTGAAATTGGATTATGGAATGCGTGGCTGGGAATGCTCATTTTATTGATAGCGAGCAATATCCCCATAATGATAAGATCAGGAGCGGGAAAACGGGCCTTCGATGTATCGTTTTTCACACAGAAAGAGAACAGGGTGAAGAATCTCTTCTCGGCGATCTATTTCATCGCATTGATCTATTCTATATTCGTTCCATTAAAGCCCGGGACAATCTGGTTTTACGTTGGGCTGGTGGTATTCACAATCAGTTTAATTTTTTATATCGTTGCCGCCACCAATTTCGCAACAACACCTCCAGATAAACCGGTTGTTAAAGGGATGTATAAAATCTCTCGCCATCCGATATATCTCTTCCACGACATCGCATTTTTGGGGGTATGCATCGCTTCAGCATCCCGGCTTTTGTTGTTGTTACTTATCCTGTACAACCGTTTACATCACATCACGATTAAGGGGGAAGAACGCTTTTGCCTTGAGAAATATGGTAATGCATATCGCGATTACATGAACAGAACGCCCAGGTATGTAGGCATCCCAGGAGGTAAAAGATGAACTTTGGTTATTCGCAGATATTCCTCCTGATATGGATAATCGCATTTTGGGTATTCTACGCTCTAACGTATGGTAAAGTTGAGGCGAAACACGAGAGATCAATGAGAGAAAAGTATAAAATTACCAGCAGATGGGGACCCCTTTTTGGGGTTACACTTCTTGTATACACGATATTAATTTTTCTTTACTTTTTCCATCATGGTTTCGCCAACTGGTGGAAAATACCCCTGGACAACGATCCCGTCAAAATAGTTGCGATGGCCATCATGTGCTTTGCGTTTTTATTAAACATTTTATTTATCCTCTCTGTGGCCAGATCCATTAAAACAGGAGTTGAAAAGGGCAAAAGACCCAAACTGGTCACCACCGGGATTTACCACTATATCCGCCATCCAGCATATTTTGCCCTCTGTCTGGCCGTATTTGGGACTTTCCTCATCATTTCCAATGTGCCTATGTTAATTTTTCTGCTATGCACAATCGTTGTCGTATATGGACTTACTCGAGAAGAAGAAAAAAAGTTAATCAAGGTATATGGAAAAGAGTATGAAAAATACAAAAATCCGAATTTGAAGGAAGGTAAAAAATGAAAGTTGCAATAGTTGTTTTTAGCCCTTCGGGGCATACCCTAGAGGTAGCAAAAATGATGGAAAAAAGCATGACGAATAAAGGCATGAAAATTCAACTCTTAGATATTACGGGAAATAAAAAAATTTTCAGAGAAAATAGGATGGAACAATATCTCAAAGAGAAGATAGAACCGCACGATTTGATTTGCGTTGGCGGACCAGTATACGCTGGACATTTAGAAGGAAATGTGATGAATATAATAAAAGCATTGCCTTATCTCGATAAAACATGGGGAAAACTGGCTATTCCATTCGTTACTTATGGTGGTCTTCATACCACTATTGCCTTAAAGGAAGCAGGAAGTTTGTTTCATAAAAGTAAGCGAATAAATATTTTAGGGATGAAAATTGCTGCGTTTCATACACTTACAAAAACACTTGAATTTAAAATAAATGAGAATAAACCAGGAAAAGAAGCATTATGTATTATAGAAGAACTTGTAGAAAGAATAATAGAAGTAACCAATAAAGATTTTTCAGAAATTAAAGATATACGAAAATCTTTTGACTATACTCCTTTTACCTCTGAAAAATTTGGATGTACGCTTTTCGGACAAAAGGTTCTTCGTAAAATAATGTTCTCTAAAGGGGTAAAAATTAATTACGATAAATGTATTGGCTGTGGTCTATGCGCTGAAAGATGTCCTGTTAGTTTATATGAGATGATTGACGGTAAACCACAAAAGACCAATGATTATTTTGAATGCATTTGTTGTGCGGAATGCTATCACAACTGTCCAGTGAGTGCAATTTCTCTTGATCTAATGAAACCAGAACAACATCATTTATCCCCAAAATCTAAACACCATAAAATGGAGTCACCACAATCAGCCGTATATCCTTTACAAGATGTATAACGAGGTATATGGACGAAGAAAAATCTGTTGAAAATCTATGGAAAAGGGTATGAGAAGTATAGGAAAGGAATGCAGGAAAATTCCTAAAGTGGGAAGAGGTAAAAAAATTAAAAATATGGAAAGAACTGGAGATTACGAGAGGCTTCATGTTAGAAATAGATAATCTATCGGTAAAAGTAGACGAAAAAAACATCTTAAAAAAAATCAACATGGAAATAAAAGATGGAGAGACGCACGCTTTGCTGGGTCCAAATGCCTCCGGAAAATCCACTCTGGTTTATACGATGATGGGATTTCCGAATTATAAGGTTACGGGAGGAAAAATAGTTTTTAACGGAAAAGATATAACGGATTTGCCCATAGAAGAAAGAACTAAGTTGGGGATAGCTTCGGCATTCCAGCACCCCCCTTCGATAAAAGGGTTAAAACTATCAAAACTTCTGGAGAAGATCGGTAGACGGACGATAGACACAGAGAAGTTTTCGGTGGGCACTGACCTTCTGGAGAGAGAGGTAAACGTCAATTTTTCCGGTGGCGAAAGAAAGCTCTCGGAGATAATACAGGTGATCGCTTTAAACCCGAATTTCGTAATTTTCGATGAGCTGGGTGCAGGACTGGATGTGGAAAACCTTGAGAAACTATCATCCCTGATAAAAAGTGAACTATACGATAAATCCATCCTTTTGATTACACATAGGGGCAGAATACTCAAGTTCCTTAAACCGAACATTGCACACGTCATAATTGACGGAGAAATCGTATGTTCATCGGAGGATTGGAAGAAAACATGGGAAACGATCAGGAGGTATGGCTATGAAAAATGTAGGGAATGCGAACTACGTTCAGATAGACTATGAAATTCAAACACATGAAAATGAAGGGACGACAATACTTCCCAGCCCTGAGGCTTATAGAAGATTTAAATGGACAAAAGAATATTTCAATGAGAAACCAAAAGAGGGATATTTTATCTGGGCGAGGAAATCGTCGGATCGCCCCTTGATCACCCGTATCTCAATCTCCTCAAAAAATGTTTCACAGAATCCGGCAAATTTGGTGGTGATAGAGAAAGATGTTAAGGCCAGAATATATAGCATCTGCAATGCGGTAAAAAAGGATCTGTGTGGAAACCATGTGGGATCCTCGAAGATCATTTTAAAGGAAAACTCTAGATTGGTGATGAACCATTTTCACAGATGGGGGAAAGAAGACAGGGTCAATTCGGGCTTAGAGATCTTTCTGGGAAACGGATCGGAAATATCTGACGTTTATAAGTGCCTTGAAGTGCCGATGAGGCTAAACATGGAGAATAATATCTACCTGGAAGAAGGTTCTTCAGCAAATCTCGTAATGACCATTTTGGCTAAACACGGCGAGGTTAAGATGCACGACTCCACTTTTCTGAACGGGAGAGGATCTAGGGGAATCTCGAGAATAAGGATGATCGGTGATGAAAAATCCAGAATAGTTGCTCATAGCCGGATGATCGCAAATGATGCCGGGACTGGACATGTGGACTGTATGGGTCTGCTGTTGGCTGAGGATTCGAGCATAAATGCGATACCGGAGCTTGTAAACAATAATAAAGACGCTTCATTAACTCACGAGGCATCGGTGGGTAAAATATCAGAAGAGGTCCTGAATTACTTAAGGAGTAGAGGTTTGACTGAAGATCAGGCGATCGATCTGGTCGTAGCGGGTTTTCTGGGCGAAGAAGACCCAATTGTTATAGAGGGGCAGGTCATTCCCTTAAAATCATACATGTAGAAAAGGCATAAAAATGGCAGCGGAATTAGATATCCTAGAAATAGTCAAAGAAGACATATTAAGGATCCTTGGAGAAGGAAAAAAAGAAGAAATTTCTATAGAGTCCATAAAATCGGAGATCAATGCTTCTGATCTATTCATATCCAAAGCGGTTGAAGAGCTTGAGAGGGGGTTGATAATAATACATCACGATAGTTTTATCTCGTTGACAAAAAAAGGAGAAGAAAACGCAAAAGATGTTCTGAAAAAACATCTTGTTATCGAAGACTATTTCAGAGAAAAAAACAAAAAAGACGCACACAAAATCGCTCATGTTCTCGAGCATTATGTTTCCAAAGAGGTTATCGATAACATAAAAAAATTGTCTACATTTAAAGGCGAGGGCGTTCCCTTAAGAGAATTTGAAATCGATAAAGAAGGCGTGATCACCGATATCACTTTTCCCGACTATGGAGTCTTTGAAAGGATAATCAGCATGGGGATACTCCCTGGGGAGAAGGTAAGGATAACAAGTAAAATTCCGAATGGTGTCGTCGTTGAAATAAAAAACAAAAAGATTGCTATAGACAAAAATTTAGCAAGAAAGATCAGAGTGATTGATGAAAAAACTTAAGATACTTTTAATCGGCCAGCCGAACGTTGGGAAGTCCTCCTTATTAAATGCATTGGTCGGCCCAAAAGTTGTAGTATCTAACTACCCGGGAACCACCGTTGAGGTTACCAGAGCCGAAAAAAGATCCAACGATACAAAAATAGAATTTGTGGACACTCCTGGCATATACTCCATATCAGATAGAAGCGAAGAAGAAAAGGTCACCGAGAAAGCACTGTTTGAAGAAAAAGTGGATGGAGCGGTAATAATTGCTGATGCGACCTCTCTTGAAAGAAGTTTGTATATGGCTTTACAAATCCTGGAGGCAGAAATACCTGCGGTTATAGCTTTAAACTTCGTGGAAGACGCTGAAAAGAAGGGGATAAAAATTGATCACGAAAAACTGAGGAGTCTCCTCAACGTTCCCGTGATCCCCATAAATCCTTTAACTAAAATGGGGATAGATGAGCTCCTGGACTCTTTAAAGATCGAAGGAAGGAAGAGTTTTATCGTTAGATATGATGATGATATAGAGAAAGCGATAGACGAAATATCCCCAGAGGCAAAAGGAAAGCTTCCCAAGAGGTTTATCGCATTAAGAACTCTGGAAGATGATGAGGACTTTTATAGATATTTGAGGGATGAAGGGAAGATCAAAAAGGTTAAAGATGGTTTAACCGACCATCCGAAGGTCGCCGAAGATATATCCATAACCAGATACGGCACCGCCTCACTTATTGCGGAGAAGGTCACTCAGATAACTCCTATAGAGAAGAAAAAAAGGCTGCAAGAGAGAATCGACGACGTTCTTCTGCATAGAACCTGGGGGCCCATTATTACGGGTTTATCCTTTCTTGCCATATTTGGGATACTACTATATCTTGGCAATTTTATGCAGGCCGCCCTCATGGGGTGGACAGAAACCCTTCTATCTTCTCTTGGCATGGTGCAAGATTCCATCCTTGCTGTGGTGTTAATCCAGGGTTTAACTGGACTTGCAGCAGGGGTTTCAATCGCTCTGCCCTACGTATTCCTGTTTTATCTGCTCATAGGATCGTTAGAGGACGTAGGCCTTCTATCTAGATTTATTGTCAATGCTGAAAGATTTCTCAAAAGCATGGGTTTGCCCGGGAAAGCGTTTATACCTCTGGCATTAGGGTTGGGTTGCACCGCACCAGCCATTAGATCAACAAGAGTGCTCTCAACGAAAAAAGAGCAATTCCGTGCTGCTTCTCTATTTGCTTTTGTGCCCTGTTCCAGCAGAATCGCCATAATAATGGGTGTGGTTGGATTTTATGGGGGAATAAAGCTGGCCCTCTCTGTTTTTGCTACTTTATCTGTGGCCGGCTTGATCTGGGCTCTCGGAGTAAAAAAATTCGGACACATAGAGAGCGAACCTTTATTATTGGAACTGCCCCCCTACAGAAAGCCTTTGATTAAGAACGTTCTCGCTAAAAGCTGGATCAGGATGAAGGATTTTGTGTACATAGTCATACCTCTTTTAGCAATCGGCGGGATGGTTTACGGCATCCTGGATATGATGGAGATTACAGGAGTTATAGTAAGACCTTTTTCACCCATAACTTCATGGCTGGGGTTACCGGATGAGACCGCCATCCCCCTGACATTCGGATTTTTGCAAAAGGATCTGGTTGGGGGAATGCTTGTATCCGTTCTAGGTAGTGAAATATCCTCAACATTAACGTCTCTTCAAATTTATACATTTGGCGTAGCATCATCAATTGGAATTCCATGTATAATCGCTCTGGGAATGCTCATCAGAGAATTTGGGTTTAAACGAGCGATAGGTCTAACGATGGCATCGATAGCTTATGGCCTTCTATTTGCGGGTTTGGCCTGGAGGATAATTTCGATTTTTTGAGTTTACTGATATTTTTGCGTTTTCCAGAGGCGAGCTAACTGAAAAAGGGGCGATCAAATGCACAAAAGAGATCCAAGAAGGCGCTGAATTTATTGAATCTCTGTTCAAGTTGAAATCACTCGCAAGGGTTACGCAGTAACCCTCATCCCAACAAGCATTTTTCCTGCTCCTCGATGAAGTACAGCAGCAGGTCTATGAATAGATCTTTTCTCTCTATGGCGGATAAATGGTTCGCAAATAGGATAGGTACAAGCTGCGAGTTTTTAATTTCCGTCTGGAGAAGAACCGCCTCCTCGTATGGAAATACTTAGCCGCAAATTCAATATCGGTATATACTAAGATAGCATTCTAAGGGGCCCTGAGTCCTATAGCACCATTTTATACCTTTTTTCGGTCCATCCGGGACCTACGAGAACACTCACTACAGCCTTCCATACCTCTTATGAGCCTCTTCGATTGTCAACATAGACATTATCTTTACTCGGTCATGCTCCACCTTATAGAAAAGCGTGTAACTCCTTCCCACGTGCATTCTATACACCTCACCATCTATATCAATCCCCCTTAGCCTCTTCTTATCTCCTCTGCTTCCGGGGTATGGGTCCTCTTTTAATATCTCCAGGTATTTTTTGAGAATTCTCTTGGACTTCTTGGGCAACGACTGCAGAAACTTCAGCGCGGACTTCTCTATCAGGAGTTCATAGCTCATTTAAGTCAAGCTCGACGAACTCTCCCTCACTTTCTATTCGCTCAAGGTCTTCTCTAAGCTTCGCCTTTTTTCTCCGCTCTATCAACTCCCCTATAAGCTCATCATAGGTCTGACCCGCCTCTTTGATGGCCCCCAGTTCCTTCCAAGTCTCTTCTCTAACTGGGATTCGCTTAGTTGCCTGCATGATACTATGTATAGTATTTACAATATTTAACATTTTGTACATGCTCTGGAGGAAATTATCGTGCTCTGCGTTTAGTCGTTCACAGATCAAAGATCGATGGTTTTATAAATGACTAAGATATTACAGTGTAATACAATAACAGTATAGTGATACCATGAATAATTGTAATCGCCAATTCGCTCCGCTAAAGAGATATGTTCGCGCACTCCATTGTACTATAAGGTGGACCATTATCCAGTTTATCGGGAAAGGTAAAAAAGGCACCAAGGAAATCTATGACTATCTGATCGAAAAGGGTGAAAACTTAACCTCATCCGGCCTGTACTACCATCTCTCAGAACTAAAAAACGCGGACATAATCGAAGTTGCTGATTATAAAGAAGAGGGCGGTGGGGCGCCGGAAAAGGTATGGAAACTGAAGACCAAAAAAATTGTAATTGATCTTTTAGACGAGAAAATCTATCTAGACGAATCCGAGAAGGAGAGGGGCTGATGCATGCGATAACTGCCGAAAATTTAACCAAGAAATTTAACGGTTTTGCCGCTGTTGATGATGTATCCTTCACCGTGGAAAGCGGCGAGCTTTTCGGTCTCCTCGGTCCAAATGGAGCCGGCAAAACAACGATCATCCGCATGTTCACGGGAGTTCTCAAACCCACGGGAGGCACCGCTCGCATAGGAAAATACGATATCCAGAGAAATCCCCTGGAAGCTAAACAGCTGATGGGAATCGTTCCCGAAATGGCCAATGCCTATGTGGATCTTTCTGCACTCAAAAATTTGTTGTTGATTGGAGAGTTGTATGGAATACGGAAAAAGGAGAGGGGGGAAAAGGCGGAGTATCTGCTAAAGTTATTCGGGTTATACGAGAAAAAGCGCCAGAAAGTGAAAACCTTCTCCAAAGGAATGGAGCAGAGGCTGATCGTAGCCATGGGTTTAATGAACGACCCAAAATTATTGTTTCTGGATGAGCCTACTTCGGGTCTGGATGTGGAAAGCGTAATACTGGTCAGAGAGCTCATCAGGGAGTTTAATAACAATGGAACCACCATTATCTTAACGACCCATAATATCGAAGAAGCAAACCAGCTATGCGACAGAGTGGCAATAATGAACCACGGTAGGATAGTGGCCATCGATCGACCTGAGGAATTAAAACGCACAATTCAAAGCACGACCTCTATTGAGGTCGCCTTCACCACAAAGGTAAACGCGGAAGAACTCATGTTTGATAATGTTAATGAGATCAAGAAAGTTGGGGATAAACTTAGACTATACGCAGAAAAACCTGAGGACATCATTCCGATTCTGGTTAAATACGCTCAATTTTCAAACAATAAGATAATATCTCTTAACACTTTAGCGCCCAACCTCGAAGATGTATTCTTAAAACTGACTAAAAATGAGGGGAAATGATTTTTGAACAGTTTAGGAGATCACTAGCCATCACGAAAAAAGATTTATCCATCTTTTATCTGAAGGGACCTGTGATGCTATCCGGTTTACTGATGCCCGCTTTTCTGTTTATCGCCTTTGTTTTTGGAAGGAAGCTATCTCTTGAGTTCCTACTCCCCAGCTTATTGGGAATGACGCTTTTTGTTACCGTTTCGTCCATAGGGCCTATAATAGCGCCATGGGAGACGCGGATGAGAACGTTTGAGAGACTGGTTTCGGCACCAATTGCTTTATGGGCGATCATTTTAGGAGATATAATGGCCTCTTTTTCATTTGGCCTTTTTATAACTTTATTTATTTTTTTAGCAAGCATTATTTTGCTGGGAATGGAGATAGTAAGTTTAAGCCTGATCATCGGCACGATTCTGGCAGCTTTTTGCTTTTCTTCTTTGGGGCTAGTGATCTCTGCTCCACCGACCGATAACCCATCGAATATAATGATGCTATCAACTTTAATTAAATTTCCAATGATTTTTATAAGCGGGATATTCATCCCAATTGGCGAGATGGGTGACTGGAAAATTATCTCATATATTTCTCCCTTAACCTATTATACCGATTTAGCGAGATATACGATAGGCGGAAATTATTTTTCTCCCGCTATCGATTTGTTGGTCCTCCTCGGTTTTAATATTTTATTCTTCGCTATAGCAGTAAAATGGCATAAGAAAAACCTAGCTAAAAGATTCTGATACTTGCAAGGAACTTCTACCTTTTTCGGATTTTTATCTTAAACCTGCTAAAAATAGGTACCTTTAAGAACTTTCGGATCTAAATATCTGAGGCACATGATAAAACGATTTGGCGTCTCAATAGATAAAAACCTCCTGGGCAGATTCGACGAGCTTATCGAGGAGGAGGGTTATAGCAGCAGATCAGGGGCTATAGAGGACATGATAAGGGAAAAAATACTGAAAAAAGAGGTTGAACAGGGAGTCAAAGAGAGGATGGGGGTTATAACCGCCGTCTATGACCATAGCTCGATAAACGCGGTTAAAGAGCTTCTGGACATACAGCACGAGTTTGGGAAGGTGTACGCCACGATGCATATCCATCTAGATGAGGGGAGATGCCTGGAGATAATAGCCGCTGAAGGCAATCCCCGAAAGATAAGCAATCTGGGAAACAGGATAAGATCGATAAAGGGCGTGATCCACGCGAGTCTAATATTCACCTGTTGATGGCAAGATTTATCTACCCTTCCCACATTCGCTTTCCACGTGGCAAGGAGCGCTTACTCATACATGCCCCTTCCAGCAAGAGAAAATCTGATTCAGTGGAGAAGGGAACCTACGATAACCAGAGTAGAGAGGCCAAGCAGGTTAGGCAGGGCTAGAACGCTGGGCTACAAGGCTAAGCCAGGGTATGTTTTAGCGAGGATCGGCGTCAGGAGAGGTTCGCTAAGGAAGAGCCGCCCCAGAGGAGGCAGAAAACCCTCCAGGATGGGGGTCAGGAAGATAACCTCTGCCAAATCGCTCCAGCTCATCGCGGAAGAGAGGTGCGTCGGTAAGTTTCCCAACCTGGAGGTCCTAAACTCATACTGGGTCGGTGAGGATGGGAAGCACAAATATTATGAGATCATAATGGTCGATTCCAGACATCAAGCCGGCAAAAGAAAAGGCAGAGCCGTTAGAGGTCTGACATCGGCGGGAAGAAAGGTCAGGGGGCTGAGGTAAAATAGACCTTCCTCATCTCTGGATTATACAACTCTCGTTTTGATGGATATTACATCACCTTCCTTCAGTTCATAGCTCAATCCCACCCTCTGTCCGCTATATTTGGCGTTGGGCCCATCCAAAATTGCATACTTAAAACCTTTACGAAAATCGGTATGTATCTTGACACAGACATCTTTAACTCGGTCTCCCGTTTTAACGGCCATCGGGTTAATATCGCCGCAAGCATCCTTCAAGAAGACCCTGATCAGGCCCAACTTTTCAATGATCTTGTCTTTTATGTTAATTGGTTCGTCCGAGGATATGCCCTCCCCTTTGAATATTTGTGAAAGAGAATTTTCGCCGTCTCCACCCCTTCTCACCAGTATAGATGGGACATAAGTTCTGTTGCCCGCTAATCCGTCAATCAACCTATCATAGCTAAGACTCTCATATAGAACTATGTCCGCGTTGGAGTAAAACTCCTTGGCTATGTCTTCGATCTCCTCTTTCTTAAGCTCCTGGGGAACGGTGCTAATCACCCTCAACCCTCCAGAGCCCTTCTTCTTAACCCTCATGTTGGGAGAGTCCCTGTTTACCCTTATCCCCTTTCTATAGAGCTCCCTCAAGTATTCTTCGATTCTAGACTCGTCGTTAATCCGCTCACCGTCGAAAACCATGAGGATCAGGTCAGCCATTCTAACTATCGAGAAAAAATCGCTCTTTCCAAAGAGATTTTCCGGGAGCTCAAAGAGCTCTACCTTGGCCCCATTGTGCTCCATCATCCCCACCCTTATCTCATCATCTCGAGAACCGTTAACAAGAAAATCAAAGAATGATGTGGGCCCGGGGATTATGACTACTGTGCCATCGCCCTCTTTTCTCAAACCCCTCTCCTTCTTCTTGCCCTTCCCCTTTTTCTTTTCCTCTTCCTCCCTCAATCGCGCCAGTTTCGCCTTTAACCTACCGATGTGGTGCTGAGTGGCTTTATTATAAGGGGTGTCTCTAATCTCCTTTTCCACTCTAGCTATCTCGTCGGCCGAACTCATCTCTTTTCTTCTTCCCTGAAAGTTGTAATTCTCTAGGATTAACTCTAATCATCTCGACCATGTGGCGAGGGCATATCTGATCATATATTGAGAATGGATACTCCCCCTCCTCCTGGCAGTAAGGGCAGAACTTGACCTCATCGGTGGGCAAGCTCTGATAGGTCTTATTATCATAGTGGAAGGTCGTCAGATCCTCATCTATCTCCACCACGACTATCTCCCCGTTGACATTGTAGCTCTTTTTGATCATCGCGCCACCCACAATGACATCGAATTCATGCTATATAAAAATATTGGGCTATATGGATCGATCGGGCTAGGGGACCAAAGATTTCACCATCAAATACTTAGGTAAGGAGAATTAGCTCTTCCCATAATATAAAAAGACAACCCACAAAAAAGTGGATTTCTTTATTTCCCGGCTAGGAGATAGTGCTCACCCTAAAACTTCAAAAGCGATAATAAATTTTTTATACCAAACAGAAGATAGCCCGTCATAGGCGATCCCGTGGAGAAGTGTGAGATTGTGGGATGCGAGAAAGAGGCGGTGAGATCCGTCTCTAAAAGGGCTGTGGAAGAAGCTCTTCCCGATCTGGAATTCGAAGGGGAGGGAAAGAGAGCGCGCCTGTGCAGAGACCACTACAAACTGTACAAACGAGAGACGAAAGAGAAGAGGAAGATCGAGAGACTCGATTGGTAGCGGGGATGGCCCAGTCTGGCTACGGCGGTGGCCTGCTAAACCTGTGGAAAGCCACTGGTGCACAGCACCACGCGGGTTCAAATCCCGCTCCCCGCGCTGAGAGGGAAGGAGAAAATGGCTGAGAAGAAAGGAAGAATAATAGAAGGGCTGAAGGGAGAGAAGGTGACCGCGGTCTACGCCGTGGGCGGTTATGTACAGAGTTTGTCCGGAGTTTTAAAGGGCAATGATAAAGAGTTTCTGGTGTTGGAGGTAGACAAGAGGGAGATCTATCTGGCTCTGGATAAGGTGGTCTCCATGGAAAAATCCCCTTAATTAAAGGTATTGCACGGAGTCACGAAAATTTTATATAAAAATAAAAAGAAAGCTCGGGTTTGGCTCCCAAGCGAATCGGTTAATAGCTTAGGTTTTATGCCGGTGCCCCAGCGCGCCTGATCAGTTCGTCGTATTTCAGGTAACCGATCAGCAGAAGAATTCCTGGCAAAAAGCCGCCGAGAATAAAGCCAAGCACCATCCAGACCAACTGCTTGCTCTTCGCTTCCCCGTAATCGCCCTTATCTATCATCTCGTTGATCGTTTTGAGATTGCTCCATATGATGAGATCCACTATCCCAAAGATCAGGGGTATGATGCCTAAGATCAGGGGTAGGATGCCTACGATGAATATTATAGTAGCTAAGCCCGTTATGATTAGTATTATTCCGAATATCATCATTAAAATGCCCGTTATCCTGTTTAAGTCTTTTATCGAACCCGCTTCCGGTGGTACACCACTTTTTCCTATATATGAATGTATAACAGGGCTAGTTATAAGAGCTTTGAGGGCTCTTTATTATGTTGCTTAAATTATGTTGCTTAAACTCGTGAATGTTTATCATCTTCGTCTTCAGGGTTTATTTCGTTTCGAAACCAGGCGGAAGAACATTCAAAATCAGAGCGATTATCGTCCTAGTAGTGATGGGTGAGGCGTACATCGCCCAGGTAGTAAGGCAACGGTTCAAGCACTCCCGGGTTTATGGCCACTCCCAGGCCGATGGAGAGCGACCCGTCCACATTATCATGTTCTTATAGCTTAACCCCTTGAAGCATCTTCATCCTAGAAAATGCCACCATCCCAAACATGGCTAGAGCGCCCAATTACGGGTCCCGGTATGAGAAAAACCTTCCGATGGAGTTAAGAGTAATAAATGGGCAATATCCCACACCTCTTTATTTGAGGAGCTCAGCGAGTTGTACTCAGCTTTTAAAATTTTAACCTATGAGTTGCAATAGGAAATAGCGTTATCTCGTCGGTCTTTTGGATCTGCTCGTCTCAAATAGAAAAGATAGAACTAAAGAGCTCAGAACGACGCTCTCCAAAGCCATCCCTATATGTAGTATCAGTAAAGGTTCCACCAATATGAACTCTTCCGGAAAAACGGATAGAACGAATATGGTCCAAGCGCCATACTTCGCCAGGCCAAGGGCAGTTAGGGCGTTGAGCCACTTTATATCCTTTCCAAAGTATATCAGAATCGCGCATATCGCCATCAGAAGCGTATAATTAGGGCAATCGGGCCTGAATATGTAATCTAAAATCCCGGCGTTTGCGAGATCATCCTGGTAGTAGTAGTACCCATATGCCATCCCCACCAGGTTGAAGATAACCAGCATGGCCACGAACCATGGATTGGACATCGGTTTGATCTTCGTCTTCATCTCTCCATGGGTTCGATTGGAACCCCTCCCACCACCCCGTCCACATCCTTGTTAACCTTATGAGCAAGAAATCTCCGCCCTTTAGGGCGTAGATGAGTTGCTCACAGCCACTGGCAATTTCATAAGGTTTTTTCTGCAGAAAAATTATCCACCTTAGGCAGGGCGCGCCTAGCGGCGCTTTGGAATCCTGCCAAGGAGGTTATGATGTCTTTAGTTAGGGGTAGCCATAGCGTTGGCCAGAGCCTGTACCACTTCGAGTGGTGCCCGAAATATAGGTACAGAATGTTTAGGAAGGAAGAGAATAAAAAGCTTTGCGAAACAATCCTGATAGAGGTTGCAGAAAGACATGGGATAGAGATCGTGGTGCTCACCGTGATGCCCGACCATGTACATATGATTGTATCGATACCGCCAACGATGACCGTATCGAAG
>Ga0209633_10002137_pt1 | contig 19477 bp, 19 predicted proteins | sample Cruoilmetagenom1_FD_187290 | JGI IMG/M metagenome (GOLD analysis project Ga0209633, IMG submission 187290) | Oil polluted marine microbial communities from Coal Oil Point, Santa Barbara, California, USA - Sample 1 (SPAdes) (version 2) | ecosystem: Environmental > Aquatic > Marine > Oil seeps ... | reverse complement strand
TTTCGGTGAGAAGGAAGCGAATGAACTCATTGCGACGATGAATGAAGCAGAGCGGAGTGCAAAACATTGACCATCAAATGGTATCTCGCCGTAGCGCATAGAAACTCGGTTCTCGCATCAGTCGATCACGACAAGCGGGACGAGGGCGACAATCCAGTTTCCCTGTTCCGGGCTGAGAAGGAACTCACTGAGCTTGGTTGTCATGTGTATTACCCGCGCGAAACCATTCCAGCCAATCGATTGAACCGGCGCATCAAGATCGATCGGACGCTTTTGTACAGCTACGTGTTTGTTGGCATTCCCGAGGGCATACACCTGTATGACGTTGAACAGGCACGCGGGATTTATCGCATTCTCACCTATGCGAACGGTAAGCCGGCACCAATTGACCCGGCTGACGTGGAGCGCTTCCGCAGGAATGAACAGAGGGGAGTTTACGACTCCACAAAGAAGCGCACACAGCCGTTCAAGCCAAATGAGAGGGTGAGGGTGTCTGAAGGGCCTTTCACGGGCATGACGGGCCTCGTGCGGCGGTGTGGCCGGCACAATATCGTCAGGGTGTTCCTTGAAGGGAAGCACGTGGTTCATTTCCCGTTCGAACATTTGATGCCCGCTTGACGATATGGAGAAAATCAGGTACGTCTTCATGCAGACTTTGCGGACTGAAGACGTATGGCAAGCCCGCAAACTTGACCATACGGAAACAAACGCACCGGAACTCCGCGCGAGCTTCGGTGCTTTGCCGTGTCTGAAACAAGGTCTTAGAGAAAGAGGCAGCAGCAACCGAAATTGCCGCCGCCTCCCAGTTAACTCAGCAAACGAAGCATCAACATCGCCGAAACGATGATTGACGCAGGAATGCTGATTTTGACCGTCAGACTAATCCGTAACATTGGAATTTGCCTTTCTGGTCTCGGGACCCCGAGAACCAAAAAAGGTTTTCGGAATTCGCGCCCAGTTAACGGATAAGCCACCGTTCATGGGGTCATAGGCCCATCTTTGACGTTCCAGAACCGTCGCCAATGGCCCCGCCTGACATCCCTGACTGATAACGGTTTTCTATCTGTACCGCGCCTGGTTGAGCGCAGTGCGTTCACCAGCAGGGTGCGGGCGACACAAAGAGCAGGCGGGTTATCGGGGTGTCACTTCCGGCCCGCAGTAGCCTTGTGCCGACTCGAAGATATTAGCGCGATTCTGTTGCTGTCGCATTCAACTGACAGGTTTTTTCCAAACCCCCTTCGGGCTCACCCTTGGCCCGAACCAGCGGCCCCGTTGCCTCCCCACTGTGGCGGGGCCGCGCCCCTTCATGGTGAACAAATGCAACGCCACGCACGCATAGGCCACATCAGATTAAAGCCGGGTTTTGTTCCGATAGGCGATTGGGCTGGCCGTGTCTGCATTCGCTGCCTCGCAACCGACGAACTGCACCCAGTGTCTGCGGACTTCAAAATGATGATTTGGACGGGCGGGCCGCTCCAAGTGCAACCCGTCAACTGCGACCACCTTCGCTACCTGAACTGAGGTCCATAATGGAATGGTTTTTACTCGTTACCTCGATCGGTATTAGCGTCATGACTGGCTCACCGACAACCCCAACAATGGCATGGCTTGGTGGGTATACGGTCGAACAGGAATGCAAGGACGCGGCACAAATCATTGAAGGTAGTTCAACGTCAGAACTCGAAATGAAAGCTGTCTGCGTTCCAAGGCCGGGGCACAAGCACTGATGAGCAAGCGGTACGTAGATGAACAGATCACCATCACTGAGACATTCAGGAACAGTGCCGGCGAAGCAACTGACCCGACAACGGTTACATTCACCTATCGCATTGGTCCTGACTGTACAGACACGGACGTGACACCGACAAAAACTGACACGGGCGTTTATCAGGCTCAAATCACGCCCGACAAGTCAGGCAACCTTTACGGCTTCTTCACGGGAACGGGAGCTTTGATCAAAACCATTCCCGTACAGGTTCCGATCTACCCCAAACAGGTATCGGTTAGGTGATATGGCGAAGCGCGGAAGGAAGCCCGGTTTTGTCATGCCAGAAGAGCATCGGGTTAAAATCAAAAATAGCAATATTCTCAACGCGTTGATTGAGCATATCGAGGGCGACCGGGAAATGTCAGCAACGCAAGTAAGCGCAGGGCTCGGTTTGCTGCGTAAAGCGCTGCCTGATCTGTCGAGCGTCACGCTTTCCGGTGATGAGGACAATCCAATCGTACACAAGCACGAAGGTGCAGATGAATTCAGAAGCCGAATTGCTGGCATTGCTTCCAGAGCAGGATCGGGAAAAGCTAATGGCCACGCTAACGGAGGAACAGGCAACGGCTCTGCTGAGTGACTGGAGTTTTTGGGCAAGACCAAATCAGATTGCACCTGATGGCGATTGGCACACTTGGCTTGTTCTCGCAGGGCGTGGCTTCGGCAAGACGAGGGCCGGTGCGGAGTGGGTCCGTTCCAATGTTTGTGGTGACACACCACTTGCGCGGGGGTTGTCGACCCGTGTCGCGCTGATTGCCGAGACAGCGGCGGATGCACGTGATGTCATGGTAGAAGGTGAATCCGGCTTGCTCGCAATTCACCCGAAAGGTTTTCGTCCACATTATGAGCCGTCCAAGCGCAGGCTCACATGGCCGAACGGAGCCGTGGCAACGCTTTACAATGCTGTTGAGCCTGATCAATTAAGGGGGCCGCAGCATGACCTGGCGTGGTGTGATGAATTGGCGAAGTGGCGATATGCTCGAGAGACGTGGGACCAATTGCAGTTTGGTTTGCGGCTTGGTGATGATCCCAGACAGGCCATAACCACAACGCCGCGTCCTATTCCTGTAATACGTGAGATTATCCGCGACCCCCACACAGTTATTACGCGAGGGTCAACCTACGAGAACCGGGCAAATCTCGCGCCAAAGTTCTTTGAAAAGATTGTCACGAAATACGAGGGAACGCGGCTTGGCCGTCAGGAATTGAAGGCGGAAGTCCTCGAAGACGTGCCGGGTGCGCTTTGGACGCGCGCCAACCTCGATGACCACCGTGTGCATGAAAGGCAACTGCCCGACTTACAGCGGGTAGTGGTTGCGATTGATCCGCAAGGTGAGAGTCACACGGACGAAGGGTCCGAAACCGGCATTGTTGTCGCCGCGCTGGGTGTAGATGGACGCGGTTATGTACTCGCTGACATTTCTGCGAGCCTTTCACCAAACGGCTGGGCGCGCAGGGCGCTATCCGGGATCGATCTGTATGACGGTGATGCCATCATTGCCGAGACGAACAATGGCGGCGAAATGGTTGAAAATACCATCAAGTCCGTTCGTCCTACGGTGAAGGTGATTAAGGTGCGGGCGTCGCGCGGCAAAGTGACCAGAGCCGAACCAATTTCCGCGCTGTATGAGCAGGGTCGGATTTCTCATGTGGGTTCGTTGCCTGAGTTAGAAGACCAAATGGTTCTGTTTACGCCATTCGGGATTGAGGGCGACACGACCGCAGATAGGGTGGATGCGGCCGTCTGGGCGTTCAGCCAGTTGTTCCCGGAAATGACAAAGCGCACAGACCAGGCCGCAAATCTTCCACCACCTCCAAAACCTCGCGTGCCACGCGGGTCAAATACCTGGATGGGTTCTTAATGCCGCTCGATCACAAAGAAACCGCCGAGCTTATCGTTGACGACGCGGAAGCGGATGACAACAACCGCGAGGACGCGCTGGACGATCTGGCACACCTGGCGCTTGATCAATGGCCGGATACGGAGAAGCGGCGTCGGGAAGCTGAGGGCCGTCCGTGTCTGACCGTCGATCAGTTGAACAAGTTCGTCAACCAGGCGGCAATGGATATCCGCGGGGCCAAGGCCGGCGTCGAGGTTATTCCAGTTGACAGCGAAGACGACGTACCGCTTGCCGGTGTGTATGAGGGGCTCATTCGGCAAATCGAATATCAGTCGGGTGGCGAGGGCGTTTATGCACACGGGGCGGAGTCTTCAATTCGCTGTGGCATAGGCCACTGGAGGCTTGAAACCGAAACCACGACCGATTCCGTGTTTGATCAGGATATAAAGCTGCGGCGCGTGCTTGATCCGCTTTCCGTCATTTGGGATTCGGGTGCTTCAGGTCTTGTTCGTGAGGACGCAGAGCATGTGTTCGTGACCGACTGGGTGCATGAAAAGGCGTTCAAGAAGAAATATAATCGAGACGGCGAGGACATAGATACCGGCGACTTCCGGCACAGCAGCAACTATGAATTCTGGAAGCGCGACGAATTTATCCGCATTGCGGAATATTGGTATCACGTAACCGAAAAGCGCCTGCTCGTCCTGCTTGTTGATGGATCGACGCTTGATATCACGGATATGGACGAGGCGCAGATACAGCAACTCCGCTTCTCGAACATGATCGTGAAGGCGCGCAAGGTTGATGCCAAGAAGGTGCGCCGCCGCCTTATGGACGGCCGCGACTGGCTGAAGGATGAGGAAGAGTGGGCCGGGCGCTTTTTACCCATCATTCCGGTTCTGGGATCTGAAATCGGCTACGACGGCAAGGTCGTTCGCAAGAGCCTCATTCGTGCGGCCAAGGATGGTCAGAAGCTTTACAACTATTTCCGGTCTGCGAGTGCGGAAGCTATCGGCCAGGCTCCCAAGGCCCCGTGGCTCGTTCCTCTCACATCTATCGCCGGTCTGGAGGGATATTGGGCGAATGCCAACCGTTCGAATCTCCCTTACCTGCCCTACAACATAGACCCCGAGGCACCGACCGTAAGGCCCCAAAGACAGGACCCGCCCAATGTGCCCGCTGCCATCTGGCAGGAGGCGTCACTTGCTATCGAGGACATGAAGGGCGCGACAGGCCAATTCGATGCGTCTTTGGGTTCAAAAAGCAACGAAACCAGCGGTGTTGCCATTCAGGCCAGACAAAGGGAAGGCGACGCAGGTTCCGCGGTGTTCTTCGATAACTTTGCTCTGGCTCTACAGCGAACCGGAACCATTCTCGTTGACCTTATTCCCAAGATCTATGACGGCGACAGGGTTGTGAGAATTCTCGACAAGGGCGGGTCGGAACAGTTCGTGCCCATCAACCGATCGGTTCAGATGAACAACGGCGAGGCGGTTTTAATAAACGATCTTAGCCACGGGCGGTTTGACGTTCGCGTTCAGATGGGTGCAGCAGAAACCACGGCACGTATCGAGGGTAGAGAGTTCATGCGCGACATGGTGCGCTCGAACGCCGATCTAATGCAGGTCATCGGCGATCTAATGTTTGAAAACTCCGATTTCCCGGGTGCGCAGCAGATAGCAGACCGCATGAAGCGCATCATGCCACCGCAGGTTATCGCTGAAGAGCCTCAAGAGCCCGATCCGATGGAGGAATTGGCCGTGAGGCTCAACCTCGCTAAATCACAGGCCGATGTCGACAAGACAGTGGCGCAGGTTGAAGAAATCGAGGCCAAGACCGTCAAGATAGCTGAAGAGGCCGAAAAGGTTCAGGCCGAGACAGTGAAAACCGAATTCGAAGCGGCCAACACCGCTAGAGAACCAGTTTTAGTCCAGTAACCCCCAACCAAATCGTCGTTAGCACGCGCCGCCCCTCTTGGGCGGCTTTATTCGTTGGAGAACCCAAAAGTGACTGATGAAGAAACGGTGATTGCTGACACCGCAACGGATGCAACAGAGCAGCCGGAAACAGCAACGGAAGCCCCTGTTGAGACAGAGGAAGCCGCAGAACCCACCGCAGAGGCCGGAGAAGACAAGGCCGAAGGCGCAGACAAGGAAGAGGGCGACAAGCCGAAGCCCAAACCGAAACAGACCATCAACGAACGCATGGCCGAACTGACCGCTCACAGACGTGAAGCGGAACGCAGGGAAGAAGCGGCGTTGCAAGAGGTCGAACGCTTGAAAAAGCGCATTGGGACCGAAAGTCCCACACCGAAGGAAGCAGACTTCGCGAGTTTCGAAGAGTATCAGGCCGCTTTGACGGCCCATCATGTGTCGCAACACAACCAACGGGAACGCGCCGAAGACTTGAAGGACGCACAATCCCGCGCCGAGCAATCCACTGGACAGTTGAGCCAGGCAAAGCGCGCCGCATTCGATGCGCGCGTTCTGGACTTCGTTCAACAGGCTCCGGACTTCCATCAGGTGTTCACTGATTCCGTGCCCGTCACTGAAAGCATGGCGGAAATCATCACGGATTCGGACCAAGGACCACAGATTGCCTACTGGCTTGGAAACAACACGGGCGATGCCGCCCGCATTGCGCAGATGACCAATCCACGGGACGTGGCGCGCGAGATAGGCAAGATCGAAGGCCGTCTTTCCACCCCGCCTCCCAAACGCACAACACAGGCCCCCGATCCTGTTGGGGCCGTCGCCACTGGCGCTGGCTCGAAACAGGCGTTCGACTTGGCCAAGGCATCTGACGATCAGGTTTCAAAGCAACTCGAAAGACTGGGGGTCATCCAGAAATAGAGGTGACTCACAATGGCTGATACCATTGTCACAGCAGACGTGATCGCAAAGATCGCGCTGCCTATCCTCGATAACGAACTGGGCGCTCTGAGCACGCTTCACCGTGCACACGAGAGTGAATTCGGCCAGACCGTTAACGGGTACAAAAAAGGCGGGTCGGTTTCCATCAATCGCCCCGCAGATTTCACCGTCACGGACGGTGCAACACGTTCCAACCAAGACATCATCGAGGGTAAGGTTACGCTCTCGGTCGATCAGCAGAAGCATGTCAGCTTCAGCCTGACTTCCGAGCAGATGACCCTTGATATGGAGAACTTGGCAACTCGTGTTGTAAAGCCTGCCGTGATCAACATCGTCAACGAAGTCGCGCGTGATACGTTCGATCAATTCTACAAAGGCGTTTACAATTGGGCCGGCACACCGGGTCAGGTTGTAAATTCCTATGCGGATTTTTCGAAAGCTGTCGAGCGGCTTGACGAAATGGCGGTGATGCAAAACGACCGTCATGCCGTCATGTCACCGGCTGACTATCACGCAATGGTCGGCTCCAATGTCTCCCTGTTTGTGCAGGACGCGGCGCGATCTGCGTTGCGTATGGCGCAGCTTGGCAGCATTGGTGGCCTGAACACGTGGATGACGCAGGTCACGCCGACCCATACCAACGGCACGCCTGACAACACCACGCCATTGGTTGATGGTGCTGCACAGAACGTCACCTATGATGCGGCTAAAAACACCTATTCGCAGACGCTGGTGACGGATGGTTGGGACCCGGAAGGTGCCACTCTTACCGCAGGCACGGTGTTCACGATTGCCGGCGTCAACATGGTGAACCCGAAGACCAAAGCCGATACCGGTATTTTGCAGCAGTTTGTTGTGACCGCAGATACCGTAACCAACGCCGCGGCTGCGAATGATACCAACATCGTGATTTCGCCTCCGATCATCACGTCTGGTCCTCATCAGACCGTAAGCGCCGTACCGGCAGACGATGCCGTTATCGTGTTGGCTGGTGCTGCAAGCACTGGCTACAAACAGAACCTTGCCTATCATCGCAATGCGATGGCCCTGGCTGTGGTTCCGCTTGAAATGCCGCAAGGCAATGTCGATGCAGCGCGCCGGACTAAGAACGGCCTCAGCCTGCGTGTCGTGTCTGACTATGACATCGACAACGATCTGAGCGTTTGGCGTCTGGATATTCTTTACGGACGCAAGCTCATCGATCCGCGCCTCGCAACACGGTTCTCCGGCACGGCGTAGGCCCTGCCGGGAATGTAGGGGGCGGGGGTTTCGGCCCCCGCCTTTTAATCAATCAGCAAACTGGAGCAATCATATGTCTGAGCAGGAAGTCACTTCAACTAAGGAAGACAAGCCAATCCACCCACGTTGGGGATACAGCAAGGACGGGCCGAAGTTGTTCGAGAATTTGCGCGAAGGCGACAAGCTCCCCGCGGGCTATTACGACAGCCCGGCGAAGGTGCCCGGCGACGCAAACAAGAAAAGCGATATCGCTGGAGCCAGGGCGTAATCCATGGCCACGATGAACGATATAGTCACGGGTGCTGCACGGCGCATTCGGCAAATTGGTCTAACCGAAACGTTGGACTCTGCCGAAGCTGCCGCGTTTCTCGCCGCGCTCAATGACATGCTTTCATCGTGGCAGGCGGATGGTATCGATATTGGCTGGACTGCGGCGCTAAAAATCGGTGCGACATTCCCGATGGAAGCGAAGCATGAGCAAGGCGTCAAAGCACTGCTTGGCAAGCGAGTATCGGAAGACGCGGGCAAGCCGGTCACGAGGCAATTGGATATCGACGCCAAGCGGGGGTGGAACGCGATACTGGCTGACTATCACTTGCCTGACCCGATGAGATCCGATGCGGCTTTGGCCAACATGCCGTCGCAACGGCGCATCATAAGATAATGCCCGAAGTACCCATTCCCTTCGGCCTGCAAACGTCAGAAGGCAAGTATGGCCCGGACGGCGGCTCACGGCTCACCAACTGTTACGTAGAGAAGGTGGCGGAAGAAACAGGCGTGAACTTCGTGGCCTATTGCCGGCCCGGCCTAAAAACGTTTTCAGCAGAGTTGGGGAGTGGTGGTTTTCGAGGCGGCATAGAATTCGAAGATGGCGGGTATGTGAACACAGGCACGGTTCTTTACCGGCTCGATGCAACCGGCAACCGAACACAGATTGGTGGCCTGGCGGGCGATGGTCCGTCACAATTTGCGAAAAACCAGGCAAGCCCCGCTCAAGTGGCCGTTGTTTCTGACGGCAACAGGGGCATCATTTCTAATGATGAGTTTGCGAAAATCACGGACACCGACTTACCCCCTCCAAACGGCGTTGTGGTCATCGGAAGTCGTTTCGTCTTTTCAATCCCGAACGGACAATACTATTGGACGCCAGTTTTGGATGGCGACTCGATTGATGCGCTCGACTTCAAGACGGCTGAGGGCAACCCGGACGGACTTGTGGGAATACAGGTCAGGCAGAATGAGCTTGTCTTGCCCGGTGAAAAGACAATCGAGTTCCACGCAAACACCGGGTCAACCGAAGTATTTGAAAAAGTCCCACAATCAACCTTGCAACTTGGGTGTCTGTCAGGCCCGGCCATGCAGAGTTTAAGCGGCGTGATTATCTTCCCCGCTTCAGATGGAACAGTGAGGCAGTTGAACGGCTACAGCCCGGAGCGGATTTCAACTCATGACGTTGAAAGGGACATCAGGAAGCTCGCGGACAAGTCCACGCTGACAGCCTTCACCTTCTCCAGTGATGGACACCAGTATTACGTCCTGAATTCCGGATCGTGGACGTGGGTTTGCGATCTTCTCTACAGGCTCTGGTTCAAGTGGGAATCCTATCAGAAGGTAAGGTGGCGGGGGCAAGGGGCCGTGGACATCGGCGGCAAGACCATCATCGGGGATAGCGAAAGCACAGCCCTTTACGAGTTGGACCCGGAGACGGAAACCGAAGCGGGCACGCATCTTGTTTGGGAAATGATCTCAGGTCCGATTGCACGCAGGCGTCACGAAACAAACAGCTTGGGTTTCAAGTTTATTCCGGGGTCCGGGCTCAACTCCAGTGATGAACACATCAAGAATCCGAAGGTGAGTGTTGCTGTCTCAAAGGACGACGGAAAGACGTTCGGAAACGAACGGACAAAGGCAGTCGGCAAGATTGGAGAGTTTGACAAGCGGGTGAAGATGAACGGTTGGGGCACGTCCGATGAGTCCGGCCACAGGGTCAAGCTGTCTATGTCCGCGCCTGTCACGCGGGCTCTGGTCGAATCCAAGGCCGACATTCAGGTTCTGGCGGATTAGATGGCCCGCAAGTTCGTATTCCCGAATGGCGCTCTGATTGATGGGCAAGGTCGCGCCACTCAAGCGGGGCTGGCCTTCTTGCGGGGAATTGAAGACGGCGAAATCCGACTTAACACGGCCGGTGAATTGACCCTTTTGAGCGGTGACACCAACACCACAAACATGAGTGCGAAAATAGACGCAATCATTACAGCACTGAAGGCAAGCTAATGGGACTGTTTGACGAAATTGGCTCGATCCTCTCCGGTGGAGCGGACGACGCCGCTGAGGAGGGCGGACAGATCCAGGCGGGTGCCGCGCGCGAGCAGGGCCAGATTGCCGAAGGTTTTCAATCCCAAGCATTGGGTGAGATTTCCGACGCGGAACGGCAGTCCATCGCCGCGCTGGATCAATCCACAAAACAGGCTTTGGCGGAACGCGCAAAGGCCGGTGAGGCGCTTTCGGACGCTGAACAGCGTGCGCTGGCTATCCTTGAATCCTCAGGAGACGAAGCGGTCAATGCCATTACCGGTGGACTGGCGACAGTCGATCGATTTGCGTCAACGGGTGTGGATGCCAATCAGGAAATTGCCGCACTCAATGGTCTACTTGGTCCAGAAGCGCAGGCAGCAGCGCGTGAGCGCTTCCAGACATCACCCGCGTTCCAATTCAGGCGTGATCAGGGTGTTGAAGCCCTGGAAGGCTCTGCCGCCGCAAGGGGTGGGGTGCTATCGGGAAACACCCTGAAGGGCATAACAGAGTTCGGGCAGGATCTGGCGTCAGAAGAATTCGACGCGAGTTTCAATCGTCTGAACGTTCTAGCTAACAGAGGGCTGCAGGCAGGCGGCACGCAGGCAAATGCCGGCCAGGCTGTTTCGAACGTGCTGGCAAATCGGGGAACCGACCAGGCTGGTGTTGTCACGGGAACTGGGAACGCTCTGGCAAATCTTAGCGCCGGGTCCGGCGATGTTCTCCTGAACACAGGGGCCAACAAGGCAAACGTTATTACCGGCTCTGCGCGGGACCGGGTGAACGCTTTGTTACAAGGCACAGGTTTGCGAACCAGCGCTGTTGCTGGTGAAGGCAACGCCAAGGCGGCTGGAATCGTCGGTGCGGCTAATGCCCGATCGCAGGGTATCAATAATCTTCTGCAAGTCGGTGGCACTATCGCGGGTGCGGCTGCGGGCAATCCGGCTCTGTTCGGCGGCAATGCGCTGGCCAGGAGGTAGCGATGGCTAACACATTACGCACAGATATTCCGCTTCAGGCAAGGGCGCCAAATGTTGGCAATGCCTTGGCAGCATTCACGCAGCAACAGCAAATCGGGCAGCGGAACGCTCTGATCGCGCAACAGCAAGAAGAGCGCTCCGAAGACCGGGCGTTCAGGCGTGAGCAGGCGAGCCGGGCCCAGGCGAACGCGGATAGATCGTTTTCATTGTCGAAGGAACGACTGGATATTGCCAAGTCCAATGCAGAATTGACAGGTGAGCGCACAGGATTGCTCAACCGGCTAACCGAAGCGGAAATCGACCTGAAGAAAGCTGAAAAGCTTGCACTCAAGGGTGGCGGGATTACAGACCCGACGAAACGCGCAGGTGTCGAAGCGGGGCTTCGGAAGGAATTCACCGGAATTAGCAAGGACTTTCGAACCGTTCGCGATGCGTTTGGGCGGGTTGAGGCCAGTGCGAAAGACCCCTCAGCGGCCGGTGATCTGGCGTTGATCTTCAATTACATGAAGATCCTCGATCCGGGTTCCGTGGTGCGTGAAAGCGAGTTTGCGACGGCACAGAATGCTGCGGGTGTGCCGGAGCGTGTGCGCAATATGTGGAACCGTATAAAGCGCGGCGAGAAGCTTGGTCCCGCTCAAAGGACGGATTTCACCGATAGAGCAAAGAAGCTGTTCACTAAGCAAAATCAACAGTTTGCCAAAACAAGCCAGCAATTCCGGTCGATTGCAACACGTATCGGTGTGAATCCGGAAAACGCGGTCCCCGACTTTACGCAGGCTGCACCTCAGCCGTCAGCCGGGCGCTTGGACTTCACAGGCGCGCCGCAGAGCCAACCAACTCAGCCGGGGTTGCAGTTTCTCCGCCAAAACTCGAACAATCCCGATGTTGTCAGGCAGTTTGATGAGAAATTTGGACAGGGTGCCGCACAGCGGTCGCTTGGTGGTCAGTAATGCCAAACATCTTTGACCAGTTCGACGCCCCCGCTCAACCTACAACCCAACCGGCGCAGGCGAATGTTGTTGCTATTCCGGTTCAACCGACACCGACTGTAGAGCCTCAAGCGCCGCAAAACGTGTTCGATCAGTTTGATAATCCAGTTCAGGAAGGCGACCCGAACGAAATTGTGAAGCGGGGCACCATCCTGCCGCTAGGTCTCGAGAGGGGTGGGGATCTGACCTTGGCGCTTCCCGAAATTCTTGAGGGTCCACGGCAAACGATTGTTGATCTTATCGAGGGGCGAAGGACTGCACAGGATGTGACCGGCGAAGAAGTTCTTAATCTCGGACTGGTGCTAGGCGGGGCGGGTGGGGCTCGCACAATGACCACAACCGGCAACAGGGGTCTAAAACTGCCGGCACCAAAACAGCCAACGCCGAAGGCAGCGCCCGCTCCGGCGCCGGCTCCAAAAACGCCCGGTGCTGAGGTGGCGGAGGCTGGCGCAAGGATAGGCGTCGAACTGCCGCGCGCTGCAACAAGTGATGCACTTGGTGTTCAGGGTGTGGGGCGGACGGCTGCGAATATTCCGATTGGTGGAACACCCCTAAGAAAGGCTTCTCAAGAAGCAATTGAGCAACTCGGGAAAGCCGCAGATGACGCGCAATCCCAACTCGGAAGCGGAAGCGTCGAGTCTGCGGGCGGTCAATTGCGTGCCGGAATCGAAACACAGATAACCGAAGCATCGGCGGCACGTGTCAGCGCGAAATTCGACCGTGTTGCTGGTCTTGTTGATGAAACAGTTACAGCGCCGCTTGATAATACATTACGAACGGCCATTCGGATCGGATCACGCAGAGGCGAGGCAGGGATAAGTGGAGACAGCCAGGCGGTGGCACTTGTCAATGAGGCGCTATCGCGTCCGGGCGGTCTGTCCTACCAAGGGACAAAGGATTTGCGGACCTCCATAGGCCAGATGTTGGATAATCCATCTGCACTACCCGCCAATTTCCCAAAGGCAGAACTGAAGCAGATTTATGGTGCGCTGACGAAAGACCTGCGCAACGTCGTGAGTGTTGCCGGTGGGGGTAGGGCACGGCAGGCATTTGATGCAGCCAATGCCTTTACTGCGCGTCAGGCGAACATCAACAAACGGTTGAACACTGTCCTCAAAACACAAAGCAATGAGGGTGCGTTTGCCAAGATCGTTGCCACCGCTGGGTCAACATCACGTGCTGATGTTTCCTTGCTTCGCCGTGTCAGGGGTGCAGTTGATCGCGAAACGTGGAACGAAATCGGGTCCGCGGTGGTTTCCCGCTTGGGACGAGACGCGGAGGGACAATTCTCTCCAGCACGGTTCGTGACCGCGTGGGGAAAGCTTACGTCTGAGGGCAAGCGGGTGTTGTTCCGCTCGACGGGCCGAGGCGATGTTGCTGGGGCGCTCGATGATATAGCGATAGTCTCCAGTCGGTTCAAACGTCTGGATCAATTTGCAAATCCGTCTGGCACGGGACAAACCATCTTTGGCGGCGCGACACTCTTGGGTGGCTTTGTCGATCCGCTCACTGCGGCTACGTCCATTTTGGGCGCACGTGTTGTGTCGTCACTGCTGGCGCGGCCCTCAACCGTCAAGGGTGTGGCGAATTGGGCAAAGGCTTATGAGCGCGCGGCGATTAAGCCCGGCCCCACGACAACGCGCGTGCTTGAAAACCAGTCACAGCGGCTTGGCGTCATCATAGCCAAGGAACTTGATGTTCCCGAGGTTGCCATTCGTATTGGTCGAGAACTGCAAGGTCCGGTGCCCAGCGCAGCAGATTCCAATGAAGATGATGGAATAGGGGAAGGCAGCTAGCCACCACACCAGAAAGCACCAGACCAAAAGGGTGCGATTGTTCATTTCGACAGCTGCCACGCGATGTAAGCGAGGATCGCCGCCACGATGATCAGCAACCCCTTGATGGATTGTATCTCGTATTTAAGTGTAACCCAACGTTCTGTGTTTAGCCTTGATCGCGCAGCAAGTTCTTTGCGCAATGCATCAATGCTGTAGCCGGGATCACGCTTCGCATCTGGGTCTAGGTCCATGCTCATTGTGTTTTAACTAATCACTCAGGCCCCGTTTCGCAAGTCACCACAGCCCGGCCCATCGGCCAATTTCATATCCGAATGTCGCAACAATAATCGCGACGGAAACATAAACGCCGGGGTGCGTGTAGCGCATAGCGCCTCAATCTAAACCAAACAATCGAACCGACAAGAGCCGTCCTTTGGGGCGGCTTTTTCCATTTGGGGATAACCATGCGGAAAATCCGTCAATTCCTGATCTTTGCTTTGGCCTTCATCCTGGCCAACGCGCCGGTTGCACAGAATATCGGCCCGTGGTCGCCATATGTGCCGTTCACGGTCCTTGAGGCGCGTGCGGGTGATCTGCAATTCCTCAAGGGCTCAAGCCCGTTTCAGGATGCAAACGGCGATCCGCTGGCAGGTGGCAAGGTCTATTTCTACGACGCCGTTACAGCAAACGACAGAACGGTCTATCAGGACGAAGATCAGACGATTCCTCATACCCAGCCGATCGTTCTGGACTCGGCTGGGCGCTTTCCGGCATCGGTCTATATTCCAACCGGTGATTGGAAGATTCAGGTCGATACATCCGCCGATGTCACAATCTTCACCGACGACAATATTCAGGGCGCGCTAGATACAACTCTTTTCTCCACCGAATTCGCCAAGCCTGAAGAACCGGTTGTATCCGTTACGACCACACGCACTCTGCTGTGCACGGAAGCCGGGAAGGTCTTCAACGCCGATCCGACAGGCGGCACATTCACAATCACGCTACCTGACGCTGTTTCCTGTGGGAACGGGGCGGAATTCACAGTTCGCACGCCAACATCGACGAATTCTGTTTCCGTTCGTGCGACAGGTGGTCAGACAATTGATGACGGAACCGTCACGAGTGTCACGACCGCTACGGAAACCCTGCGTCTCGTGTCGAATGGCGCGAACTGGGTTTCCATCGTTAAACCAATTCTGGTGCCGGGTTCGGTCGATGCATCCTCACTGGATGAGAATGTAAACGGACGGCTTCAGGTTGCGGGGCAAATCTTCGCATGGTCCACCGGCTCGTGTCCGGCCGGTTCGCTTCTTATGGACGGGTCAAACCGTTCGCGATCCACATATGCTGAACTCTTTACGTTGTGGGGCGTCACCTACGGAAATGGCGATGGATCAACGACTTTTGGCACGCCCAATTTCCAGGGGAGGTTTCTCAGAGCCACCGACAACGCAGCCGGTGTTGACCCGGATGCGGGAACAAGAACAGACCGGGGCGACGGAACCACAGGGGACAATGTCGGCACTCTTCAGGGCGAGCAGGTTGATGCACATACCCATGCGGACGGGACATATTCAACTGCAAATGAAAGCGCACACACGCATGGGGATGGCACCTATGCAGCGGCCAGCGACAGCCACACACACGCCCTGCCAAAACGTGACTTCGGTGGCTCGTTCGCAACATCTGATGGAACGCGCATTTCCGAAGGCAATAATGCGGGCTCAACAGACGGCAACTTTACAACCAACTCCGACGCACACACCCATGATGTCACCGGAACGTCAGGGGCGGGATCGGCCCACAACCACGATGTAACCGGAGCTTCCGCTTCGACGGGTGGGAGCGAAACCCGCCCCGTAAACATCAACGTCAACTGGTGCGTGTTTGCCTCGGCAGCGGAAGCGGCGGGTATATCAGGCTCACTCAATACGCTTCTGAATGGCGCAGGCGTTCCCAGTTCAGGTGACGGGAATGACGGCGATGTCTTCTTTGATACGCAGGGGCAGGATTACTATCTCAAAGTCTCCGGCTCGTGGGTCAAGCAGGCATCCATTGTCGGCCCTCACACGGGTTCCAACTGGACCTTCTCAAGCTCGACGGATACCGCCACCGACCCGGGCTCGGGGTTTGCCCGTCTCAACAACGCGACCCTTGGCAGCGTTACGCAAATCGCCGTGTCGGAGACCGATGCAAACGCGGCACTGGTCGCGGGACTTCTCGCCACGTGGGACGACTCTACATCCACCATCAAAGCCCAACTTCGCTTGCAGAAGAACGGCGATCCAACCGTATTCGGCAGCTACAACCTGACGGCAATATCCGATCAGGGGGATTTCTATCAACTCACCGTCGCCGCTACAGCAAGTGCGGGCACGCTTTCAGCCGACGATGATATCTCCATCACTGTCAGCATAACGGGAGACATCGGTTCTCAGGGAACGGCAGGTCCAACGGTCGCGGTTGGCTGGACGTTCGATTCCGCAACGGCAGACGCCGACCCCGGAAACGGTGAGTTTCGGCTGAACAATGCTTTACCTGCGAGCGCCACAGAAGGTTACTTCGACAATCTGGAAATCGGCGGCTCCACCATCACTGGTTGGCTGGACAGTTGGGATGATGGCGGTTCGGCAAGTGTACGCGGAACGCTCACGCTGGTTGATGCCTCGGATTCCACGGTCTTTGCTGTCTATGATGTTACTGGGTCGATTGTTGATGGCACGGGCTACAGGAAAGTCACCCTTTCGCACCTTTCCTCAAACGGAACATTCGCCGGTGAGGTTGGGGTTCTATTTGCAATGGCGGGCGGTGCAGGCGGAGGTGACGTAACCGGTCCCGGCTCGTCCACGAACCTCGCCATAGCCACTTGGAACGGAACGGGCGGGGATACGCTTGCAGATTCAGCAACCACGATCATAGATGAAGACAGTTTTGCGTCGAACAGCGCGACCGCTGTTCCAACCCAGCAATCCACCAAAGCCTATGTAGATGGTTCGGTTATTGGGCAGCAAACCATCTGGATACCTGGAAAGGCTCTAACGCCGAGGCTCACAAACGGGTGTGCCGTTGGAAGCTCTGAAACCGCCACCAACGATATCATGTTGGAAACGTGCGATTTTGACGACACAACAGTGGAATACGCGCAATTCACGGTTCAGATGCCGAAGTCATGGGATGGCGGTAGCCTGATAGTCCAATTTGTGTGGCTTGCGGCGGATGTCACAGGTGACAAGAGTGTCGTGTGGGGTGCGCGCGCTGGTTGCCTTGCGGATGATGGTGCAGCTGACACAGCATTGGGCACGTTTGCCAATACAACTGACGCAAACGGTGGTGCCGCGAATGATGTGATGATTTCTGGCGAAACGGGGGCAATTACCCCCGCGGGCTCGCCTGCGGGTGAGCAATGGTGTGTTCTTGAGTTTAGGCGTGTTGGCTCAAGTGGGTCCGACAATCTCACGGGCGACGCCCTGCTATTGGGTGTGAAGGTTCATTATACAACCACGGCAGGCACCGATGATTAGACGGGTACTTCTCGCATGCTTGGCGGTCCTGTTTCTGTGCGGGGCGGCGCTTGCGCATTTCGGGGTTACGAACCTTTCCGGCTTCGGCACATCTGAGCCCGTCCCATCAAAGTCGTTTCTTGGCACAGATTCGGATGCGGTAAACAAAACCAACTGGTCTTTCACGAGCTTTCCCCTTGGTGCCGCGCATTCCAGGCGTGCGATTGTCGTTGCGGCCAATTCAAATCAAACCGTCAGCGCGGTGACGATTGCGGGTGTGACCTCAACACAGCTTATAAACATCACGACAAGCGGCAGTGCGTCATTGTGGATTGCCCTTGTTCCAACTGGCACATCAGGAACGATTGATGTCACGACTTCTGTAAGTGCCGGACAGGTTGGGATCGCGGGATGGCGCGTCATCAATCTGCGGTCTCTCGCAGCACAAGATACGGATGATGACGCGGCGGGGAACACGTCCGCCTCCCTCACGCTCAATGTCCCGGCGAATGGGGTTGTGATCACCAATACCCGCCTGCTGATCGCATCAACGCATTACAGATTAAGCGTTGGAGATACACAGCTAGTCGAAGGTGATGCCTCTTATTCAGTCAGTGGTTTGGTTTCCAGCGGTCAGTGGGATTGGACTGGAGTGACGGAAAGGGCCGATGTGGTTGTTGAGAGTTCAGCCGGTGGTGCGAATCAGTCAACAGTTGGTGTGGTTTTAAGGTAATGCTAGGTCAGATATCCAAATTTGTTCAGCGCCTCTCCCGCATCACGGCTGAACAGGGACAACTCGTCAGGTGTTAGGTCGGACTTGTACCGCCCGACACTCTTTGTATTGATGGCCTGCTTGATTTGTTCCGTCGAAAGGTGTGAAGCAGGGTTGCGGTGAATGCTCAGATCCAATTCGTGCGAATGCAGCATTCGGTCGCTCCAATCTACACCAAGGAAGTCGCAGATTTCTTTGGAAATCCGTTCCGGTTCCTCGGCAAGGGACTCATACCGGATCACACGTGCGTTGGTATCATTGCGCTTGCAGAAGTGGTGGAAGCTTTCCGTCTGTTTTGACCAGGACTGTGCAATTTGTTCGATTTCCTTTTTGAAGTCGCCAACGTGTTTTTGGGACGCTGCAACGTCCCGGCCGTCGCGTTGCATGAACAGGAAATAACACTCTTCGGGCGGGAAGACTTTTAGCAGACGATCTGGCTTAAGAGCCTTTGCGCCCCAATGCTGTTTTCCTTCTTTTTGTCGTTTTACATCAACCAGCTTTTCAATGAACCGCATACGGCGCGCAAAGCTGGCAAAGCCTTCTCCTTTATCTATTTGCTGCCAGACGAGCCGGTCGAAGGCCCGATTACTGACGCCGCCACGCAATGCCCTTCCGGAGAGGACTTCAAACTTCCTGGAGGGCCGTCGCGTCAGACGTGCCAGCCGCTTTATTACATTGATCCTTGAAACCGCTGTCTCGCGCACAAGCGGCTCAAGCAGGTGCTCATAAAGTTCATATCCCATCGCGATATGTGGGTGTGCATCCAACATCGTGCACATGAGGGTGCCGCCTGAACGGCTGAGGGCTCTGACGAAGATGCGCTTTGGCTTTTGTTCTTTGGCAGCCATAACGCGGCAGTATTTGCAAGTTCACGCCAAATTTCTACCAACCACAGGTTGAGCATTCGCATGATCGTCGAAACAACAGAGAAGTTTTCGCCGCCTAAGGGTCTGAAAATCAAGGACAAGGCCCCGTATGTTACGGTTGTAAAACTGGATACCGGGCCTGTTGAAAAGGGGACGGAAATTACCGTTTTCGGGCAGAGCCACGGCGATCCCCGCCAGACAAAGAAGCAAAAGGAATGCGCGTGGGTGACAGGAATCTATGTTTACGACGATGAGGGGGGATTGGTTGCCAAACCCTGTCCATTGCGGGGGCGTGACCTCCTGAGGGCCAAGAAAGACGTGGATGACAGGGCATGGCCGTTCACGGTCGATAGGGACTACGCCAACCTTCAGGTTCGGTATCTGATGCGCGCCATCAACAAAAAGGCCGGGGGCGCATTCCGAGTGAGTTGGGCGAAGCTGGCAGTGAAGATTGGTGCACCTGATTACTCCGCAGTTCCAGTGGAAGCCGCACCATGACCAGCACAACTAACGGCTCGGTCTGGCACAGGCACCCCCTTATCGTTACGGCGATAGTTGCCGTGGTCACGGCGGGCA
>Ga0209633_10002136_pt1 | contig 19478 bp, 17 predicted proteins | sample Cruoilmetagenom1_FD_187290 | JGI IMG/M metagenome (GOLD analysis project Ga0209633, IMG submission 187290) | Oil polluted marine microbial communities from Coal Oil Point, Santa Barbara, California, USA - Sample 1 (SPAdes) (version 2) | ecosystem: Environmental > Aquatic > Marine > Oil seeps ... | reverse complement strand
GGGTTGGAAACCCGCCCCTACAAATAGCCTGATCGGCAAATATCCCGATCGGCGTCAGGCCCCGTCAGCCTTCCAGCATTCGGCGCAGGAGATCGATGTCCTCGGCGAAGCCGGCATCGGTCGCGCGGAGTTGTTCGATACGCTTGACCGCATGCATCACCGTGGTGTGGTCGCGGCCGCCGAACTTGCGGCCGATCTCCGGCAGCGAGCGGGTGGTGAGCTGCTTGGCGAGATACATCGCCACCTGACGTGGCCGGGCGACGGCGCGGGCGCGGCGCGCCGAGTGCATGTCCGACAACCGGATCGCGTAGTGCTCGGCCACGCGTTTTTGAATTTCCTCGATGGTGACGTGCCGGTCGGTGGCGCGCAGCAGGTCGTGCAGCAGCTCTTGGGTGTTTTCCAGGCTGATCTCGCGGCCGACCAGATCGGCATGCGCAACGATGCGGTTGAGCGCGCCTTCCAGCTCGCGGACATTGGAGACGATCTTGTGGGCAAGAAACTCCAGCACCTTGGAGGGCACGCCGGCGCCGAGCTGGTCGGCCTTCGATTCCAGAATCGACAGACGCAGCTCGTAGGTTGTCGGATGGATGTCGGCGACCACGCCCCAGCCAAGCCGCGAACGCAGACGTTCCTCCATGCGCTCCAGATCGAAGGGCGGTTTGTCGGCCGAGATGACGACTTGGCGGTTCTCGTCGATCAGCGCATTGAAGGTGTGAAAAAACTCTTCCTGGGTCGAGTCCTTGCCGCTGAAGAACTGGATGTCGTCGACCATCAGGAAATCGACGGAGCGGAACTGATCCTTGAACGCCATCGTGTCCTTGTAGCGCATGGCCCGGATAAATCGGTACATGAACTTCTCCGCCGACAGATAGATGACGCGTTTGCCGGGCTTGGTCTTGCGGATACGGTGGGCGATGGCATGCATCAGGTGGGTCTTGCCGAGGCCGACACCGCCGTAGAGGAAGAGCGGATTGAAAGGCACCGTCAGGGCATCGGCGACGCGCTGCGCCGCGGCGTGGGCCATCTCATTCGGCTTGCCGACGACGAAGTTTTCGAACGTCAAGCGTGGGTCGAGCGGCGCCGAGATATCGTCGTCGAGACTGTCCGCCGGCCCGCCGGCGCGGTTTCGGCCGCGCATGTCGATGGGCTCGTCCGCCACCGCAGTCCCGGCTTCGACAAGATTGGGATCGACCGAAATCTCGATCGCGCGGATCGACGGGTCTTCCTCGCGCCAGAGTTCGCGCAGACGGTCACCGTAATGTGCGGCTACCCAATCGCGCATGAACCGCGTGGCCACCATGAGGCGGACGGTGCCATCGCGCACTTCGCGCAGGGTGAGCGGCTTGAGCCAGCTTTTGAACGCTGCGTCACCGACCTCGTTCCGCAGCCGCCCGCGCACGCGCGCCCAAATCGCTGTCGTCGGCTCGCCTGCGTCGTCGATATTCATCAACTTCTCCATAAGCTCTTCGCCGTCCCAAATTCCTGTGCTGCTCGATCTTGAGCGCTATTCCTGGATCCAAGGCAGGCTGGCCGCCTTCCAGCCTCCCACACTGCCGCGATGTCGTTCGCCGTCGGGCGGCCCCTCGAAGCCGCCCGCCACGTTGTAGCAACGGGCAAAACCCTGACCGGTCATCGCGATAGCGGCGGACTTGGAGCGTTGACCCGAGCGGCAAATAAATAAAATCGCCTTGTCCTCACCGACCCCCGCCGCGCGCAACTGCGCCGCGAATTCAGCGTTGATCTGCATCGTTGGAAAGCTTTGCCACTCGCAAAAAACAGCTTCACGGCCGAGCCCCGCAAGATCTGGAATACCGACGAAAACCCATTCCGGGCGGGTGCGGCAATCGACCAGCACCGCAGTTTCGTCGTCACTCAGAAGCTTCCAGGCTTCCTGGACGGAAAGGTCCCCAGCGTAGGACTCTGTTGACACGCAATGCTCCCCGATCGGGCAAATGCCCGAGAAATCGTCACGCCCCCAACCCGCAGCGATTTATGTATTCACGCCGTCGGATCGATATTTTTATTAGAGAAATTTCCTGATTGTTCGTCTAATTCACTTTTATATTTGACGAATTCAGGACTTCTTCTCTGTAGGCTACGTAAATCGGGGCAAATCTTGTTAATTCGACTTGCCGCTCTTGCCCACAACCCCCTGTGAGCGTCTCAATCGTAGCTATCGTCTGAGGCCCGCGCAAGCGGACCGTAACAAGAACACAGAAAAATATTAACCATTTTTTCCCGCGCACCGCAGCGACTTTCGCGAGGACGGGGCCCGGGGCACCAAATGCCGGCGAGTTGGCCAGACCCTTGATCGTCGTCCGCGGGCCGCCGAACTGCCTTATTTCAATCTCCGGTTGAGCGACACCAACTTTCGCCGCGCGACGACCGCCGCCGCCGAACCTGGCGCAACCATCAATATCCGCTTCCAATCCGCCCGCGCGCCGGGCAGATCACGGCGAACCAGGCGCAGAATACCGCGCTCGAGCAGAGCATCGGCATGATCGGGCTTGCGCGCCAACACCCGTGCCAGATCGTCCCGAGCGCGATCGAGACGCTTGAGTTTGCGGTAGGTGGCGGCGCGCAGGACGAAGACGGTGAGATCGTCGGGCGCCTTGGCGATCACCGCGTCGAAGTCGTGGATGGCCTCATCCATGCGGTTGGTTTGCGCACGCAGCAGTCCGCGATCGGTTCGGGCGCGCAAATTGTGGCCATCGAGGGCGACCGCGCGCACCAACGCAGCATCCGCGCGCTTGACGTGGCGGGCGCCCAGCCAGGCAAGACCCGCCTGATGGAAGATCCGCGAGCGCAATTGTCGCGGCGCCCCTGTCATGGTGGAGGCGAGCCCGTCGAACATCACCGCGGCCTGGCGATAGCGGCCGAGCCGCAAAAGAGCGGTCGCGGCGCAATGGCGGGCGGGGTAGGCAGCGCCGGTCGCATCGAAAGCGAGCGCGTCGCGAAGCGCGCGCGCTGGGTCGCGCCGGGCGAGCACCATGCATGTCTTGTAGAAGGCCTTCGACGCCTTGTCGCTCGCGAACGGGCTTGCCGCCGCATGCAGCGGCGGCGCACCGGCGAGAAACGCTAGCCCGATCCCCGCCGCGAGCGCCATTGCGGCCGGGAGCGTCGGGCGTCTGCGACAATGACATGCGCAATGACGACAGATGCGGCGATGACAAGCTTTGGGCATGCTGGCCTATGCGGGGTTCCGGATTTCACTAGCGTGGTCGTTTGACCGAACGGGCGCAAGGCCCTATCTCGGAGAGGCTTGTGGTCCGTGCGAACATTCGCGTGCGGCCGCAATCCACACTGCAATTGAGGCGGAAATGGCGCGGCGTCTGTTTGTTTTCGGCCTCGGTTATAGCGCCCGGACGCTGGCGCTGCATCTGCTCGGCGCCGATCCGGGCGCGACGGGCGGCGGAAGAGGCTGGGCGGTCGCCGGCACCAACCGCAGCGAGGAAGGCGTTGCCGCGCTCGCGCAGACGGGGATCGAGGCCTACCGCTTCGACCCTGAGACACCGCTGAGCGCATCCGGGCTCGGCGCGCTTGCCGCGGCCACGCATATCCTGAGTTCGGTGCCGCCCGGCGAAGCCAGCGATCCGGTGCTGGACGCGCATGGCGAGGCGATCGCGAACAGCGGTGCGGCCTGGATCGGCTACCTCTCCACTACGGGCGTCTACGGCGATACGGGCGGGGCCTGGGTCGACGAAGGCGCGCCGGTACGCCCGAGCGGACCGCGCGGCGAACGCCGGGTGGCGGCGGAGCGGGCCTGGCTTGCGCTTGCCGCGACATCTCCGACCGGCAAGCTGCCGGTTCACATCTTCCGCATCGCCGGGATCTATGGGCCGGGGCGCAACGCGCTCGCCCAGCTCCGCGCCGGCACCGCCAAGCGGACCGAGAAGCCGGGTCATATCTTCTCGCGCATCCACGTCGCGGACATCGCGGCCGTACTCGCCGCCTCGATGGACCGGCCCAATCCCGGCGCGATCTACAATCTTTGCGACGACCGGCCGGCGCCCGGACCGGACGTCGTCAGCTTTGCCGCAAGCCTGCTGGGGGTCGAACCGCCGCCGCTGGTACCCATCGAGCAAGCCGAGCTCTCGGCGATGGCGACGAGCTTCTATGCCGACAATCGCCGGGTGCGTAACGATCGGATCAAGCAGGAACTCGGCGTGCGGCTTGCCTATCCCGACTACGAGGCCGGGCTGCGCGCGCTTTACGCGGCGGGCGAAGGCGCCTAATATCCTGCCCCGGAAATTCGTCCCACGAAATTCCGGGACAAGCAGGCCACTAAATATTTGAATCTGGTGTGGATCAGCCCCCGAACTTCGTCACATTGTTGCGACGAACTTCGGGACCATCACACTAGTTCGTTTCAATTTCGTCGAGCAGGCCGGCGACCATGCGGCAGAGCCGGTCGAGATCGCGGGGCTCCGACAGGCGGTGGTCGCCCGCCTTCACGTACGTGATCTCGACATCCTCCGAGCTCAGCGCAGTGGCGATGCGCTCCGACCATTGCCATGGCACGTCGAAATCCCGCTGGCCGTGAATGAGGCGCACCGGGCAGTCGAGCGCGATCGGCCCGCCGAGCAGCAGATGCCGGCGGCCGTCCTCGATCATGCGCATCGTGATCGGCGTCGGCTCGGGGTCGTAGTCGGAAGGCTGATAGATCACACCCTTGTCGGCGAGTTCCGCGCGCAGCTCGGGGGCCATGTTCTCCCACATCAGCGCCTCGGTGAAGTCGGGCGCGGCGGCGATGCCGACCAGCCCGGCGATCCGCGGCGTCATCGCCAACGCGGCGAGCAGCATGATCCAGCCGCCCATGCTCGAGCCCACGAGGACCAACGGCCCCTCGGTCAGGTCTTCCAGAGCGCCGATCGCATCGCGCGACCAATCGCCGATCGACCCGTCGGTGAACTCGCCGGAGGAGGCGCCGTGGCCGGTGTAGTCGAACCGCAGGAAGGCCTGGCCGCGCGCCTTGCAGAGCGCTTCCAGCGCCAGCGCCTTGCTGCCGGTCATGTCGGAGCGGAAGCCCGTCAAGAAGACGACACATGGCCCCTTGCCCTCGCTTCTGTGGTAGGCGATTCTCACCCCGTCCGGACGATCGAAAAATTCGGGCGGCGCGGCAGATGGCTCGTCGGGCATGAGGCGGGTCGCTCGAAGGCGGTTCACATGAAAGCGGCATGAGCAAATCATCTATCTCCGAGACTGGCAAGGCAGCGGACGACGTGTCCGCAGGCATCTCCGCCGATCCGGCCGGCCCGCCGCCGACCGTGCTTCAGATTGTCCCCGAACTGGTCACCGGCGGCGTCGAGCGCGGCACCATCGATATCGCCCAGGCGCTCGCGGCGGCCGGCGGACGCGCTTACGTGGTTTCCGCGGGCGGGCCGATGGAGACCACACTGGCACGCACCGGAGCGGTGCACATCACCTTGCCGACGCAGAGCAAGAATATGTTTGTGATGGTGCGGAATATCCGGCGGCTGCAGTCGATCATCGAAGAGCACGATATCGACATCGTGCATGCACGCTCGCGGGCGCCGGCGTGGAGCGCCTATATCGCCGCCAAGCGGACCGGCCGGCCCTTCGTCACCACATTCCACGGCACCTACGGCGCACAGAACGCACTGAAGCGTTGGTACAACCGCGTGATGACCAAGGGTGTGCGAACGATCGCAATCTCCCAGTTCATCGCCAACCACGTTCGCAATACCTACGGGCTCGACCCCGCCAAGCTGGTGGTGATCCACCGCGGCGTCGATCTCGACATCTTCGATCCCAAGGCGGTAGCGCCCGGTCGCTTCGTCCCCATGGCGCAGAAATGGCGCCTGCCCGATGGCGTGCCCGTGGTGATGCTGCCCGGCCGCCTCACACGCTGGAAGGGCCAGCAGGTCTTCGTCGATGCGATCGCCCGGCTCGGCCGCAAGGATATCTGCGCGGTGATGCTGGGCTCCGACCAGGGCCGCGTTGCCTACCGGGAAGAGTTGGAAGATCAGGTTCGCGATAAGGACCTCGGCAGCGTGTTGCGGCTGGTCGACCAGGCATCCGACATGCCGGCGGCGCTGATGCTGGCCGATGTTGTCGTGTCGGCCTCGACCGACCCCGAAGCCTTCGGGCGGGTCATTGCCGAAGCCGGCGCGATGGGCCGGCCGGTGATCGCGACCGACCATGGCGGCGCGCAGGAACAGGTGATCGAGGGCGAGACCGGCTGGCTGGTGCCACCGGGCGATGCCGACGCACTGGCTGCCGCTATCGAGCGCGCGGTCACCCTCGACAAGGCAAAACGCGAGCAGATGAGCGCCGCCGCGATCGCACAGGTGCGCGGCAATTTCTCCCGCACCGCGATGTGCGAGGCGACGCTTGCGCTGTATCGCGAGGTTACCGCCGAGGCCGGACGCGGGCGTCGATGAGCCGGGCGGGCCGGGGTGCGGAGGCGAGCACCGCCGGAGCTTCCACCGATTCCACCACCGAACGCATCCTGGTGATCCGCCTCGGCGCGCTGGGCGATTTCGTGCTTTCGCTCGGACCCTTCGCGGCCATCCGCAAACATCATGCGGCGGCGCATATCACGCTGCTGACAAGCGCGCCCTTCGCCGATCTGGCGCGCGCCTGCGGCGCCTTCGACGACATCTGGGTCGATGAGCGCCCGACGATGTGGCAGCTCGGCACCTGGCTGGCGCTGCGGGCAAAGCTGCGCGGCGGCGGCTTTGCCCGCGTCTACGATCTCCAGACCTCAGACCGCAGCGGCGCGTATTTCCGCCTCATGGGCCCTGGCAGGCGGCCGGAATGGTCGGGTATCGCGCCTAGCGCATCACATCCCGATACCAATCCCGAGCGCGGCAGCATCCACACTATCGAGCGCCAGCGCGAGCAGCTTCGCCTGGCCGGCATCGCAGGAGTGCCGCTTGCCGACCTGGACTGGGCGAGGGCCGACCTCGATCGATTTGAACTCGAGCCGCCTTATGCGCTGATCGTGCCGGGCGGCGCGCCGCATCGGCCGGAAAAGCGCTGGCCGGTCGGCTTCTACATCGATATCGCCAGCCGCCTCGCCGCGCGCGGGCTGCAGCCGGTGGTGATCGGCGGCAGACCGGAAGTGGCGCTGGGGGCGGAGATCGCCGCGGCCTGCGCGCCGGCACGCGACCTTACCGGACAAACCGACTTCCAGGACATCGCCGTGCTGGCGCGCGGGGCCAAGGTCGCGCTTGGCAACGACACCGGGCCAATGCATCTCATCGCGCTGGCCCGCTGCCCGAGCGTGGTGCTGTTCTCAAGCGCCTCCGATCCCGTCCGCACCGCCCCGCGCGCGCCGGAACGCGCAGTGCCCGTTGCGGTGCTGCGCGAAGACGACCTGGCCGCGCTTGACGTCAACACGGTATGGGCGGCGGTGGCGGAAGCCGCGGCAATCGTTTGAACCGGATTCAGCACGCATTTGCTGCGACTTGCTTCGCACCGCACTGGCATTACGGTTAACGCGGTCTTAAATATGGGCATCGCATAAACTGAGCATGCGCGCGGGTGTTTGCCCGCCGACGCAGGAAGCCTCGAAGACCCGAGTGTTGAGGACCATGGCGAACGCGCAAGCGGCCAAAACGAAGAACGCAGTTGCGATCACACTGCCCGACGGCAGCGTGCGCCGCTTCGATGCACCGGTTTCGGGCGCGGAGCTTGCCGCCGATATTGGCCCCGGCCTGGCCAAGGCGGCGCTGGCGATCAAGCTCGACGGCGCGGTCAAGGATCTGGCGACCCTGATCGATCGCGACGCTACGGTTGCCATCATCACCATGAAGAGCGACGAGGCGCTGGAGCTGATCCGCCACGATGCCGCCCATCTGCTCGCCGAGGCGGTGCAGGAGCTGTGGCCGGGCACCCAGATCACATTCGGTCCCGCGACCGAGGACGGCTTTTACTACGACTTCCACCGCAACGCGCCCTTCTCGCCCGACGACTTCGAGGCGATCGAGGCCAAGATGGCCGAGATCGTCGACCGCAACGAGGCGATCGTTCGCGAGGTTTGGCAACGCGAAGATGCCGTCGCTCACTTCATGGACGCCGGCGAAAAGTTCAAGGCCGAATGGGTCGGCGAGCTGCCGGCCGACGACGATATCTCGATCTACCGCCAGGGCGCGTGGCTCGATCTGTGTCGGGGCCCGCATTTGCCCTCCACGGGCCGGCTGCCCAAGGCTTTCAAGCTCACCAAAGTGGCCGGCGCCTACTGGCGGGGCGATCCGAACAACCCGCAGCTCCAGCGCATCTACGGCACCATCTGGCGCGACAAGAAGGAGCTCGCGGACTATCTCCATCGCTTGGAGGAGGCCGAGAAGCGCGACCACCGCAAGCTCGGCCGCGAGATGGATCTCTTCCATCTCCAGGAAGAGGCCGTGGGCTCGATCTTCTGGCATCCTAAAGGCTGGACGCTCTACCGGGCTTGCGAGAGCTATATGCGCGCGCGCCTGGAAGGCGCCGGCTATGTCGAGGTGAAGACGCCCCAACTGATCGACCGCGCGCTGTGGGAGAAGTCCGGGCACTGGGAGAAGTTCCGCGAGCATATGTTCACGGCCGAGGACGAGCACGACAAGATGCTCGCCCTCAAGCCGATGAACTGCCCCGGCCATGTCCAGATCTTCCGCCAGGGCATCAAATCCTACCGCGATCTGCCGCTGCGGATGGCCGAGTTCGGCTCGTGCCACCGCAACGAGCCGTCGGGCGCCATCCACGGCATCATGCGCGTGCGCGCCTTCACCCAGGACGATGCGCATATCTTCTGCACCGAGGAGCAGATCAACGCGGAGTCGAAGGACTTCTGCGATCTTTTGATGAGCATCTACCGCGACTTCGGCTTCGAGGACGTGGTCATCAAGTTCGCCGACCGGCCCGAGGTGCGCGCCGGCGACGATGCGACCTGGGACCGCGCCGAGGCGGCGCTCAAGGAGGCGATCGACCATTCCGGCCTGCCCTACGAGATGAACCCCGGCGAAGGCGCCTTCTACGGACCCAAGCTCGAATTCGTGCTGCGCGATGCGATCGGGCGCGACTGGCAGTGCGGCACGCTGCAGGTCGACTTCGTGCTGCCCGAGCGCTTGGACGCGAAATATATCGGCGAGGACGGCGAGGCCCACCGGCCGGTGATGCTGCACCGGGCGATCCTGGGTTCGTTCGAGCGCTTCATCGGCGTGCTGATCGAGCACTATGCCGGGCGCTTTCCGCTTTGGCTGGCGCCGACCCAGATCGTGGTCGCCACCATTACCTCCGACGCCGACGCCCATGCCGAAAAGGTAGTCGCCAAGCTCGAAGCTGCCGGGCTGCGGGCGGTCGGCGATCTTCGCAACGAGAAGATTAACTATAAGGTCCGCGAGCACAGCCTTGCCAAGGTCCCGATCATGCTCGTGCTCGGCAAGCGCGAGGCCCAGGAAAGTGCGGTTACGGTCCGCCGACTAGGCCAAGAAAAGCAAGAAGTGCTTGCGCTCGACCAAGCCGTCGATACACTGAAATCCGAAGCGGCGCCCCCGGTGCCGCTTTGATCGCATCCTGCGCGCCGAGGCCGGCGGAGAGCGGCCCGCACGCGGAGGAGGTAGGTTTCGGCCGCAATTCAGTTCATTGTTTTCGAGTATGATACGGCCGGATTAGCATGAACGACAAAGGAGTGAATTAGATAGCCAGACTAAGACGCGACATCACGCCGCCGGTCCGTCAGGGCCCGCGCGTTAACGAGCAAATCACCACAGTCAACGTTCGTCTGATCGACGACGAAGGTGAGAACCACGGGGTTGTGCCGACCGATAGGGCCAGGGAGATGGCCGACGAAGTAGGCCTTGATCTTGTCGAGGTCTCTCCGGGTGCGGACCCACCGGTCTGCAAGATCATCGATTACGGCAAGCTCAAATACGAAAACCAGAAGAAGAAAGCCGAGGCGCGCAAGAAGCAGCGCACCATTGAGGTCAAGGAGATCAAGATGCGTCCCGGCATCGACGATCACGACTATGACGTCAAGATGCGCTCGATCAACCGCTTCCTCGGCGATGGCGACAAGGTCAAGGTCACCTTGCGCTTTCGCGGCCGCGAGATGGTCCATCAGGATCTCGGCATGAAGGTGCTCGAACGGGTCAGGGACGACCTGGAAACGACCGCCAAGGTCGAGCAGTTTCCGAAGATGGAAGGCCGCCAGATGACGATGGTCATGGCTCCCAGATGAGCGCGCGGGCGAACGCGCCTTAGCGCGTTCAAATCGCCCGCCTGACCCGAACCGTCTCGACCACTGCCGAAAACGCGTGCCACCGGGCCGAACCCGGCGGAATGGTGTGGCCTTTGCTCGGGGGCTTGCGGAAGCGGGCCGATGCCATCACTTTGCGCCCGTGCGTGCGTATCTGCCGGCGCGCGCCGGCCGCGACCCACTCCCAGACGGAACCAACACGCCCATGTCCGCGAGTAAACTGTCGGCGAGTAAACTGTCAGCGGGTAAACCGACAGTCCTGGTGACCCGGCGCCTGCCCGAACGCGTCGAGGAACGCCTCGCCCGCGACTACGACGCCCGCCTCAACGCCGACGACAAGCTCCTCGGCCCCGACGGGATGATCGCCGCAGCGGCCGGAGCGGCGGCGATCCTGCCCTGCCCGACCGAGCTTTTTTCCGCCGAGATCATCGCCCGCCTGCCCGACGCCGTGCAGATCGTCGCCTGCTATTCGGTCGGCGTCGACCATGTCGATCTTCCGGCGGCCAAGGCGCGGGGGCTTGCGGTCACCAACACGCCGGACGTGTTGTCCGACGCCACCGCGGAGATCGCCATGCTGGTGATGCTGGGCGCCGCCCGGCGCGCGAGCGAGGGCGAGGCGCTGGTGCGCAGCGGCGCCTGGGACGCCTTCAGCCCGACCTTCATGCTCGGCACGCAGTTGAACGGCAAGCGCCTCGGCATCCTCGGCATGGGCAGCATCGGGCGCGGCGTGGCCACGCGCGCCCGCGGTTTCGGCATGGAAATCCACTACCACAACCGCTCGCGCCTCGACCTGGCACTCGAGGCCGGCGCCACCTATCACGCGGCGCTGGAGGACCTGCTGGCGGTTTCCGACGTGCTCTCGATCAACTGCCCGGCGACGCCGGAAACCCACCACCTGATCGACGCGGCCGCGATCGAGCGCCTGCCGCAGGGCGCCATCCTGGTGAACACCGCGCGCGGCAACATCGTGGAGACCGGCGCGTTGATCACGGCGCTCCGCTCGGGCCGGCTGCGTGCGGCGGGGCTCGACGTCTTCGAGAACGAGCCCGCCATCGACCCGGCTTTCCGGGATCTCAAGAACACATTCCTTTTGCCCCATATGGGCAGCGCCACGCTGGAGACCCGCGAGGCGATGGGCTTCAGGGCCTGCGACAACCTCGATGCCTTCTTCGCCGGCGAGGCGTGCCCCGACCGGGTGGTGTGAGGGGGCGGCAGGTACGATCGAGTTCTATCTGTAGGGGCGGGTTTCAAATCCGCCCGTCGAACCGAAGAATACCACCGAGACACAGAGGCATAGAGGAGCCTCAAGCGCGGCGGCGCCATTCCTTTTCTCTGTGTCTCTGTGCCTCTGTGGTGAAGAGAAACGGGCGGGTTTGAAACCCGCCCCTACAGATAGGCTCCTGGGTCCGAAGGCAAAGAGCGCCTAACACCCCCTTCCCCCGTTGATTTCCGGGGCCTGCGTCGCTATATCCCTGCCTTCGCCGGGCGGCACGGCCGCGAAGGGCATGCCCAGCCGCCTCGAAGCGTCACCAGATACCCAAAGGAACGCAAAATGCCCAAGATGAAGACGAAGTCGAGTGCCAAGAAGCGCTTCAGCTTCACCGGCACCGGCAAGGTCAAGATGAGCGCCGCCAAGAAACGCCACAACCTGCGCAAGCGCTCCAAGAGCATGAAGCGCAAGACCCGCGGCCTGGAGATCATGTCCAAGTCGGACGCGAAGACCGTCCGCTCTTACATGCCGTATCGCTAGGAGGGCTTGATCAATGGCACGCGTCAAACGGGGCGTCACCACGCACGCCCGTCACAAAAAGGTTCTGAAAGCCGCCAAGGGCTTCCGGGGCCGCAACAAGAACGTCTACACGGTCGCGCTGGAGAAGGTCGAGAAGGGGCTGCAATACGCCTATCGCGACCGCCGCAACCGCAAGCGCACCTTCCGCGCCCTGTGGATCCAACGCATCAATGCCGGCGCCCGCGAACACGGGCTCACCTATTCGCAGTTCATGAACGGGGTGACCAAGGCCGGCATCGAGATCGACCGCAAGGTGCTCGCCGACATGGCCGCGCAGGATCCGGTCGCCTTCAAGGCCGTGGTCGACCAGGCGCAAGCGGCGCTGAAGTAGCGCGGCGCATGGGCCCCGCGGAAGCGAGGCCATCTTACCGCAAACCGGTCCTGACGGTCGGACTGGTTTGGAAGCGGGGCGTGAAGTCCTTCTTCACGCAGACATCCTGGCCGGGCTGAACATGCAACTGATAACCTGTCCGGCGAACCGGCTTGAATGCGGGCCAGCTCTTCTGAATCGCAAACAGCTTACGACCGCTGCAATAGTCCAGATCCAGGTAATCATCGACCACGTAGTGCAGCATGGGATTGTCGGCCCATTTGCGACCGGCCTGGGCTTGAAAACGTGAACAATTACGCGGTTCATATTCCAGTCCCGTCCTGTTAGCCGGACTCACGCACTTAACGCTCCGTCGGTCGACCGCCACGCGAAACAGAAAGCCCGACGGACAAGAGTAATAGACGCCCGACCAGTTGCCTGTCCGCGATTTCGACGAGGCGCCCCTTACCGGCGCTATCGTCCTCGACCAGCTCTTCCAGCATTCATCGCGGCCCTTCCGGATAGACCGCCTGAAGCCGTGCGGACAGTAGGCTGGGGTCGTCTCCGACGTGCGGCCATCGCTGCCGACGCCGACGCACCGGTCCAGGTTCGCGTATTCGTTGATGGTGCGCGGAGGGGGATCCAACACCAGCCTGTAGGCGATGTGCTTTCCATTCCGCTCGAACGTTGGGCAGGAAACCGGTACGCTCTTGGAACCGCCGGTCGTGCAGCCGGCGGCGGCGCCGGAAATGTAGAGCCGGTAATTCGCAGGACATCCGTACCAAACCGCCTGATCGTATGGCTCGACCTTCACTGCCTTGTCGCGTGTCGTGCAAGCGCCAAGTGACAGCAGCGCGATCGCAAGAAACATGGCGCCGGCGGCTTCAGTTGCGATTCGTTGATCCATACGGGTCAAGCCTCGTCGGTTGCCTCGCGCGCGCAGGCGGGACGTTGATTGCGCGATGAAACATGCTAGAAACCGCCCGGCCAACCAATGACGCGCGACTGTGGCAGGAAATGGACGATATCGAAGGCCTGAAATCCGAGCTGATCGACGCAGCCAGCGGCGCGGCCGACCTTGCCGCGCTCGAGGACGTACGCGTGCGCGCGCTCGGCAAGAAGGGTGCCATCACCGAGCGCATGAAGGGCCTCGGTGCGATGGAAGCGGAAGCGCGCAAGGCCGCCGGTCAGGCGCTCAATGCCTTGCGCAGCGACGTCAACGCCGCCATCGAGGCGCGCAAGGCCGCGCTCGAAGACGCCGATCTCGACCAACGGCTCGCCACCGAGCAGATCGACATCACCCTGCCGGTCCGCCCCGAGCAACAGGGCCGCATCCATCCGATCAGCCAGACCATCGATGAGGTCGTCTCGATCTTCGGCGAGATGGGCTTCACGGTCGCCGAGGGGCCGGACATCGAGAAGGACTGGTACAACTTCACCGCGCTCAACATTCCGCCCGATCACCCGGCGCGCCAGATGCACGATACTTTTTATTTGGCCGACCCCGACGCCAGCCGCCACACCAACCCTAGCGCCGGGGTCGGGGCCGCCGCCCATGAGAAAAACAGGGGCGGCGGCGGAGCGGTCGTGGGATCCAGCGACGACAAGGATGCCGGCGGCTGGCTGCTGCGCACGCATACTTCTCCAGTGCAGATCCGCCACATGGAAGAGGCCGGGCCGCCGATCCGCATCCTCGTGCCCGGCCGCACGTATCGGTGCGACAGCGACATGACGCACACGCCGATGTTCCATCAGTTCGAGGGGCTCGTGGTCGACGAGGCCACGCATATGGGGCATCTGAAGGGCTGCCTCATCGAGTTCTGCCGCGCCTATTTCGAGGTCGACGACGTGCCGGTGCGCTTCCGCCCCTCGCATTTTCCGTTCACCGAGCCGTCGGCCGAGGTGGATATCGGCTGCAGCCATACCCGCGACGGCATCAAGATCGGCGCCGGCGACGATTGGCTGGAGATCCTCGGCTGCGGCATGGTGCACCCCAAGGTGCTGGCCAATTGCGGCATCGACCCGGAGAAGTATCAGGGCTTTGCCTTTGGCATGGGCACCGAGCGCATCGCCATGCTGAAATACGGCATCCCCGATCTGCGCACCTTCTTCGACGCCGATCTGCGCTGGCTGAAGCATTACGGTTTCGTGCCGCTCGAAGTCCCCAGCCTGACGGGCGGGCTCGCGCTCTAGCGCGAATCGCCGCCAGTCTCGCCAGCATCCCAAATAACGTAGGGGCGGGTTTCAAACCCGCCCTTGGGAATACGTTCCGTGGGAATACGTTCCGTGCCCCTCACATCCAGGCAACCGGCTACCCACGAAAATCGCGGCATGCCGGGGCCACCCCCCCCATATGGTTCGTGTCCGCCCTACCCAATCACGCCCCGCACCGCACCGCGCCCCATCCCACGCCATGGCCGCTCGTAACGTCCTCAATGTCGATGCGCTCGACGAATTTCTCGCCAATCTGGGCGAGCTCGCCGCGCATGACGCGGTGCGCGACTGGCTGAAGACGGCTGCGCGGCGGCATATCCTGCGCCACCACGACCGCGTCTTCGAAGTCACCCGCGAGAAGGCGGGCGGGCGCATCGTGCTCAGCGATCCTGCCGCACCCGACTGGATCGAACCGCGCCCGCTCGATGAACCGGTTCCCGAGTGGTGCGCGGCGGCGCTCGACCGCGGCGACAGGGTGATTTTCCTGCGTCTCGATGGCGGCCTTGCCAAGACCGTGCGCCGTACCATCGAATACCTCGACGACTATCTGCGGGAGGGCCGCCGCCGGGGCATCGGCCGCATCGGCTACGACCAGGCGGTCAAGAAGGCGCAGGCCGCGCGCCGCGAACGCCCGGTCGCACGACGGCCGAAGCAGGAGCCCGGCGCCATTCCGGTTTATCGCCACGGCCGCTCGGTCTCCGTCGTCCAGCTCACAATGCCGGAGAACCTTGCGCGCGAGGGCACGGCGATGAACCACTGCGTCGCCGACTATGTCGACGCGCTACGCCTGGAGGAATGCGAGATCTACTCGGTGCGCGACCGCACCGGCGCCTCGCATGCCACCATCGAGGTCGATCCCGACGGCCGGGTGATCCAGGTGAAGGGTCAGGGAAACGGGCCGGTCGCGGCCGAATTTCGCCCGGCGGTGCGCGCCTTCATCGCGCGGCGCGGCTACGAGATGCTCTACGACTTCTGGAACATCTCCGATATTGCCGACTGGGTGCTCACCTCGGGCTTGCGGCTAGAAGACACGCTGTCCTCGCATGAAGGGCAGATGCTCCTGCGCGCCAATCGGTTCGCGGGCGGCGCCCGCCAGCCCGATCTCGAGCTCGCCGCCTTGGCCCAGCTCATCTGCACCACGGCTTACGACATGTCGCCGGACACGCTGGCCGCAATCTTCCAGGCGCTGAGCCCGGGAACGGGCGCGCCGGTGTATTTGCGCGTTCGCGGCGGACACTGGATCTACGACACCTATGTCTCGGAAGTGCAGGTCGATGTGCCGCTGCTGCTTTTGAACCTGATCCGCTATGGCATCTTCGCCGGCACGGAGGTTGAAGCCGAAGGCTTGCGGATCCTGCGCGCGGTCGAGAACATTCTTCCGACCCTGGTCTTCCGCGAGCTCGACCGGGTCTACCTGCTGGGCCGCACGCGCGTCGAGCCGGTCAATTGGATCTACTTCGATTGGGCCAGCACCGCCGATGTCCTGCTCGACTGCCCCTACGACATCCGCCGCCAGCGCGCCAATCGCCACCGCGCGTTTCTGGAGCGCCTGAACCGAGCAAAGCGCCGCGTCGCCAGCCGTACCAGCCCGGCCAGCGATACCCATATGGCGCTGCGTCGACTGGTCACGGGCGCGGCGGGTATCTACGCGATCTGAGCGCGGTCCCAGGGTATCCAAGACGATCAAAGCGCGCGCGGGCTTGCCCCGGCGCGCGCGATCTGGGACATAAACGCTCGCTTTGAAGGCAGGATGGCCGTTCCCCATGAAGTTCACCCTCGACTGGCTGAAGCAGCATCTTGAGACGGACGCGCCGCTGGCGGAGATCGCCGAGCGGCTGACCATGCTCGGCCTCGAGGTCGAGGAGATCGCCGACCGCGCCAAGGGCTTGGGGGCCTTTGTCGTCGGCCATGTCGTGGAAGCGCGCCAGCATCCCAACGCCGACCGGCTCAAGCTCTGCATGGTCGATAACGGCACCGAGACGGTGCAGGTGGTCTGCGGCGCGCCCAATGCGCGCCAGGGCATGAAGGGCGTCTTCGCGCCTGCCGGCACCTACATCCCCGGCATCGATACGACGCTGAAAGCTGCCAAGATCCGCGGCGAGGCGTCCAACGGCATGCTCTGCTCCGAGCGCGAGATGGGCCTCTCCGACGAGCATGAGGGCATCATCGATCTGCCCGAGGATGCCGAGATCGGTGCGCCATTCGCCGCCATCATGGGGCTTGCCGATCCGATGATCGAGATCGCCATCACGCCCAACCGCCAGGATTGTCTGGGCGTGCACGGCATCGCGCGCGACCTGGCCGCCGCCAAGGTCGGCAAGCTGATCCCCTTCGATGCGACACCGGTCAAGGGCGCTTACGAGAGCCCGATCACATGGGCGATCGACCTGCCCGCCGAGGCGGCCGACGCCTGCCCGATGGTGGTCGGCCGGCACTTCCGTGGGCTGAAGAACGGCGCCAGCCCGCAATGGCTGCAAGACCGGCTGATCGCGATCGGCTTGCGGCCCATTTCCGCCCTCGTCGATATCACCAACTTCGTCACCTACGACCTCGGCCGGCCGCTCCATGTCTTCGATGCAGCCAAGCTCGATCTCGGCCAAGACAAAAGCAAGCGCGGCGCGCTCACGATGCGGATGGCCAAGGACGGCGAGAGCGTGCTGGCGCTCGACGGCAAGGAGTACACGCTCGATAGCGAGATGACCGTGATCGCCGACCAAAGCGCCGTCCACGGCATCGGCGGCGTCATGGGCGGCGAGCATTCGGGCTGCACCGAGGCGACTACTGAGATGTTCCTGGAGGTGGCGCTCTTCGACACGGTGCGCACGGCGGCGACCGGGCGCAAGCTCGGCATCGAATCGGATGCGCGCTACCGCTTCGAGCGCGGCGTCGATCCGGAATCGGCGCTCTGGGGGGCGGAGGTTGCCGCCCGCCTGGTCTTGGAGCTTTGCGGCGGCGAGGCGAGCGAGCTGGTCGTCGCCGGCGCCATGCCCGACACCGCGCATTCGGTCGCGCTGCGCCCCGAGCGGGTGCGGGGACTGGGCGGTGTCGCCGTCCCCGACGACGAGATCGTGCGCATCCTCGAAGCGTTGGGATATTCGGTGCGGCGCGACGGCGAGGCTTTCGCCTGCGAGGTGCCATCCTACCGCATGGATGTCGGCGGCGAAGCCGATCTGGTCGAGGACGTGCTGCGCGTTCACGGCTATGACGAGATCGCGCCGGTGCCGATGCGCATCGAGACCGCGCTGCCGGGCGCCGCCATAACCCCGGCCCAGCGCCGGGTGCGCCAGACCCGGCGGGCGCTTGCATCGAGAGGTCTCCTGGAAGCGGTGACCTATTCCTTCATGGAGGGCGAAAAGGCTGCGCACTTCAGCAGTGCGGACGGCGCGCTCGCGCTGGCCAACCCGATCAGCAGCGACCTCGACGTGATGCGGCCGTCGATCCTCCCCAACCTGATCCAGGCCGCCGCGCGCAATGCCGACCGCGGTTTGGGCGATGCCGCGCTCTTCGAGCTTGGGCCGCAATACCGCGAGCCCGGGCCGGGCGGCCAGGACATGGTGGCGGCCGGTATCCGCGCCGGCGCAAGCGGGCCGCGCCATTACGCGCAGGTGCCGCGCCCGATCGATGCGATGGACGCCAAGGCCGACGCGCTCGGCGCGCTCGATGCCGCCGGCGCGCCGGTGGCCAATCTGCTCGTGACCCGCGATGCGCCGGGCTGGTACCACCCCGGCCGCGCCGGCGCGCTCCGCCTCGGCAACCAGATCCTCGCGACTTTCGGCGAGATCCACCCCAAGGTCCTGCGCGCACTCGACGCCAAGGCGCCAATGGTGGGCTTCGAGGTCTTTCTCGACCGCCTGCCGCCGGTCAAGACGAGGGGCGGCAAGGCACGGCCGCTGCTCCAGCCTTCGCCCTTCCAGCCGGTGGAGCGCGACTTCGCCTTCGTCGTCGACGACGCGGTCGAGGTGGGCGATATTCTGAGCGCCGCCCGCGGAGCGGAGAAGGGGCTGGTCACCGCCGTCTCGGTCTTCGACGTGTTCCGCGGCGAGGCGATCGGCAAGGACAAAAAATCGGTCGCCATCGCGGTAACGCTGCAGCCGACCGAAAAGACCCTGACCGACGCCGAGATCGAAGCCGTCGGCCAGAAGATCGTCGCCGCGGTCGCCAAGGCGACCGGTGGGACGCTGCGAGGTTAGCAACCCCCGCGCTTAGCCGAGCTCGGTTCCGAACATGATGCGATGCCCGTCGGGCGTACGGACCGGCATTTCGCGGACCCCCCAGGGTTTGTCCGCCGGTGGCGACAAGATGTTCGCGCCTCGCACCGCGATCTCACTGTGATAGGCATCGACGTCGTCGACCCAAATGTAGGCAAAGTAAGAATGATCGCCGAGGTCAGCAGGCAAGATCGCGTCGGGGCATTCGCCAAGCATCAGTCGGCAGGGTCCGCGACGCACAAAGCGCCAGCCTTCGGGTTCCATCCAAGGGTCGAACCCCATGACGTTGACCCACCAATCGCCAGCGGCCGCCACGTCGGGCACCGCCAGGACATAACTCGATCCCACTATCGTCACCATACTCGCAGACATCGCGAACCCTACCCCCGTCATCCATCCCAGCGCCCGCGCTCCCGGCGATCGGCAGCCGTCGTGCGGCCGATATACTACGTGGCCTCTGTACGAGGCGACAGAGTGACTTGGCGGTGACCGACAGGACGCTCGTGTGCAGTCCCGCGCTAGCGGTCCCCGGTCAACAGAACCAGCGCGCGGTCGATCCGAGCGGTGCGCTCATCGGCCGTCTCGCGCCGCCGGATCATCACCTCGCCCATCAACAGTCCATAGAGCAGCGCGGCGCGCGCCTGGGCCTCGCCCTGGGGTTGACCGGCCTCGACGAAGCGATCCTGCAGATAGGTGCTGCGGCGAGCGTCGATCTTGAGGACGGCCTCGGCGGTGCGCCGGTCGCGGCGGGCCCAG
>Ga0209633_10002135_pt1 | contig 19485 bp, 24 predicted proteins | sample Cruoilmetagenom1_FD_187290 | JGI IMG/M metagenome (GOLD analysis project Ga0209633, IMG submission 187290) | Oil polluted marine microbial communities from Coal Oil Point, Santa Barbara, California, USA - Sample 1 (SPAdes) (version 2) | ecosystem: Environmental > Aquatic > Marine > Oil seeps ... | reverse complement strand
AACGAATGCGAATGCAGCAAGAAATTCAGATGCAGTCACAGCGGGGGCAGGTTTGGGATAAGGCGATTAACTGGCTTAGTGATAATGTGACAGGGGATAATTTACGCGATATGGCTCCCGGAAGGAGAACACCACAAAAGACAATCTCAAAACAAACAGTAGCTTGTCCTGAATGTGAAGGGGAATTTGCTATACTCGCTACACAGAGAGGCACAGTTGTTTGCCCTCATTGTAAGACGACTGCGGAAATACAGGAGAAACCGGACCCTAGTGAGTAAACCAATGATGTTCCGGGGACAATGTTCCCAATGTGGACAGGAAATTGATGTTCTGGCCGATGTGGATGAGCTGATATCCAATTTGCCTGGAATAGTAAAGATGGCTGCACGCCGGTTAATAGGACATTATAGAACAAATCGAGCAGAATCTATTGTTATAACTTGTAATAGGTGTGGAGAGCCATTTATCATGCATATACTTTCCGGTTGAATCTAGATAAATAGGAGGTTTTTGGTAAGTTGAATCCAGATAAATAGGAGGTTTTTGGTAAGATGGATACTACAAGTAAGGTTATCGCGGGTATTGCGGGCCTTGTTGCCGTTGTTGGAGGGTATCACTACCTGACACGACCGGCACAAGCATCTGAACCGCCTTCAAATGGAATTAGCGGTAATGTCCTGCAGGTGGATTTTAGATCAATTCAGAACCAATCTGCTTTGCAGCAAGCCAATGCGATACTCGCTCAAGGTGTGCATCCCTTAGCTACAAGCATCCCCTGGCAAAGCACTCTCCGAGCAAGCGTTACCTGGGAGAATTTGGGGGCGGCTGGCCATAGGGACGTATATCTCCTGTATGGCGAGAAGAATGCCGCTGGTGATTTTGTCCCAGCTTTCGATGGAATTTCCAAGGGCATTTTGATAGGCTCGAATCAGCAGGTTACTACTAATATAGATAAACAGATAGCCAATGCAGCTATGATAGGCACATGGGATTGTATCGTATTTGTTGGCTACTATGATGAGCCTAATAATACGTTCGAGCCTGATGATTTCCTTTGGGTGACAGATGCCGTTGCAATACAGGGTCCAACGCAAGTATTTGGGAAGATCGTAAATGTTACATACAGCTCAGTCTGAAATAGGATTGCTTCGGACAATACCTGTCCCTCTAGGAGGTATGGTTAACTTCTACATTGTCTTTTCCAATGTGGGAGGCGAATCAGGGTATATTCAACTCCTTACTGGATTAGGCAAATATAACAGTGAAGATTCAAAATTTACATTCGATATCTACCATATTACAGATAACCTGCCAGCGGGGAATCCGGGGGATGTGTGGGAAATAAATATTCAGGCTCCGGCAGATCATGGTGGTACGTGGGATGGATTGGTTGGGATAGGTAGATGGGATGGGGAGACATTCCTGTACACTGATCTGGACATGCAGTTAGAGGCAGTGAGGATCTATTGAATACCTGGAAAATGATTCTGTTGGCATCGGGCATAACGACCGTCCGAGAAATTGCTATGACTGAATACCGATTCCGTCAAACGAGGAAAAAGGAGGAGGGGATGTTAGCAACTTTGAGAAGAGGGATAGAGGTTAAGGCTGATATTCCGAATATTGCTTTTGATATTCCACAATGCTACTGGCCGATCACTATTAAGATGAATGAGCTATTGGATGCCCGATGGGTTTTTATTAACAGAGGCGTAGATACACAGGAGAGTTGCCTTCTGGTCTACTTTAAGGGTAAAGGATATGCTATTTGGATTGGGCCACAAGCGACTAATGTCCGTATGACTGTAACTGTAGCTCCTAACACGCTGCCCGATTTTATCCATGCCCTAGATCCGGAGGAGGTGGTGGAAAGCGGTAAATCGTATGATTTCAATTTTGCGGTAGGCTATGTCACTGAACATGTAAATGGGCAATACCGTGTTAGCGTACAAGATGAATGGCCTGCGTCTACTCGCGTTCCAACTGAAAATGGCGGCATCAGCGGAACTCTGGGAATTCCCTCATGGGCATTAATGGCAGGGGTTGGTTTAGTTGTGGTCGGAGGGGTAGCAATGGTAGCTAAATCATCACAAGAAAAGGCTTCGCTGTAGCTCATGGATACGAAAGATGCTGTTGTGTATGGGGGGGTTTCCCTATTAGGTCTAACCCTGCTTGGCTATGCTTTCTATGCCCAGAGTCAAAAAAATGCGCTAATCAAAGAGTATACAGATGAGGTTCTAGACCTGGAATCCTACTACAAGAGCCGGTCAGCTACAGGTGAAATCAGTGAAGCTGACCTCGGAGGTGTGGAGTGGCGAGAGAAGGCTCTTGAAGTAAAGGAGGTTGAGCTTGAGCGTAAGGGGCAACTCGAATCGCTCCTTGATGCTCTTGCAGCGTTGGGCATCGTTTACTATGGCGGGCGTATTGCATATTCGGTTGTGCGGTATGTAATTACGAGGTGGCCGCCTTCGCCTCCCAGCTATCCATGTCCTTCTTGTGATGCTGTATATAATAGCTCTGAGGCATTAGATCATCATCTTTCAACACAACATGGTTCTGTGAATCCCAGTCCCGCAGCAGCAATGGAAGCTCAGACCTATTTTTTACAGCTTCCTAATTGGATGCAAGATTATATTGCTTATATGTCTGGAGTGCCATCGGCACTTGTTGTCTGGTGGCAGGACCTTGAGGATTGGGAACGATATGCGATTCTGATTGCTACCATTGCAATAATCGCTGCATTGGCATGGTGGTCCGTCGTGGCCGGATCAGTAGCAGCCTCATTACGGGGAATTGCTATGGCATTAGCTCCTGTTGTTGCCTAATAAATAAGAGATGTGGGTATGTACACAATACTTCCAGGTGATTTACTATGTGTCCAAATTTCCTATGAAACTACACATATGGACCCTCAAGCAGGGAGTTCCTTCGATTTTCTGGTAGCCTTTGGCACATATAATGCTGCCCGAGATGAGTTCTATACCACGTTTAGCTACGTTATCGACGATGCCCCTGCTAATGCGCCAGGTGAACCAACAACTTTGGAAGCTGACATAGGTCCATTTGATCAACAAGGCCTTTGGGATGCCATGGTGGCTATTGGGCAAAGCAGGGGAGGAGTTTTTAAGATTGATCACCGGCTTGTTCTCCCCCAGGCCGTGGAGGTAACAGGTACTCCAACTGAGCCCCAAATCCATAGTTTCCTAGTGCAATATGGGAATGTTGATTTATCGGCAATCGGAGCTACAGGCTATGACCTTATCATTCTGGATTATTCGAGAGATGGTAGCGCGACTGGCAAATGGACATCTCAAGAGTTGATGGCGTTACAACAAAGTCCGGGAGGCGAGAAGCTAGTTCTCGCTTATATCTGTCCATCATTGGCTTCCAGTTGGCGATACTATTGGGATCCCGCTTGGCGAGTTGGCAATCCGACATGGTTAGATGTTGAATCAAGCTGGCAGGGGAGCTACCTGGTACATTATTGGGATCCGGATTGGCAAAAAATCCTTTTTGGCACACCTGAAGCTTGGTTAGATCAGATCATAGCTCAAGGCTTCAATGGGGTTTTCCTGGATGTGATAGATGCCTATTGGTATTGGACAGGAAGGCCGACGGCCCGACAAGAGATGGCTGAACTGGTTACACGGATTACTCAATACGCAAGGAAATTTCACTCAAAGTTTTATGTCATCTGTAATGGTGGGGAACAGCTTTGGTCCTTCCCTTTGTATAGCTCTGTGATTACAGGGGTGATGAAAGAAAGTGTCTATTACGGATATGGTGGAGATGGAGTAATGACGCCTGTGTGGGCTACCAATATCTATCAAGCCGATTTGGACCGTTGGGTTGTGGCCGAGAAACTAGTTCTCACATTGGATTACACCCAAATTCCGGGACAAATTGAAGTTGGGTATGGGAGAGCAAGGGAACGAGGATATACTCATATGTGTGGGGTCTCGTCCTTGAATCGACTGATTATCAATCCTGGTTACGAACCAAGCTGACCATCCTCTACTACAGGTTGTAGCGCAGAAGTGCTTTCAGCAAGGAATCTCACTGTCGGGATTCGTTAAGTAATGTTAACTGTAGAGTCAACGTTCTGCATCTCATCCAAGATGTCCTGTGATGGCTCTTCCTTTTTTCCTCCCCTTCGACATTTTTCGATGTTTACACCTTTTTGTGCCGAACTTTACACCACGATGATAGTCTAGTGAACAGTCGGAAGTAATTTAGTCTCGTGGCTTGCCATAAATTTGTGTTAACAGGGTATGGCGCAATCTGGCAATGTTTCCGGGCATCAATAGTTTTGTTGGAAGGATCAACGGGCTTCCTGCTGCCTCATAAGCTTCTTGCACAAGTTCACTGCATACGACATATTCGTCCATTTTGTGAGGGATATTCAAAGGCAAACCATGTAATAAGCAATTCAATAGGTCTAACATGCCAGCTGTGCCAACAGCTTTCCAGATGTGATAGAGGACAAAATGGTCATAATGATATCGCCCCCTTTTTTTAGCCTCTAGCAGCACAAGTTCTTGAAATTGCTGTCTCTTAGGGAGTTCAAGAAATCTCTCAGGCACATGTGATCGAATACCTATTTGGTCGTCCCGTATACGATAAACTGCGATATCAGTATCTTTGTAATGGGTATTCAATGTACCGAAAGCAAGACCTCTTGGAATAGCTTCAATTACAGCATAATCAATGTTTGCAGGATTATTTATTACGGATTCTACTAATAGGGTATGGCTCCAGTATGATCGAGTAACTAGCTGCACCAATCCAGAGCCCAATCCTGTGTTATGGGTCAAGATGATATCAGCCGGTTCCAGTTCGGGCATGTCTAATCTAGTCGGTGTCATGATTCTGCTTCACGCTAAGAGCCAGTTACAGGCTGATTTTCGGCCACTCAACCGTAGTAAGATTCTGTCGGATCAACCTGGCTTGTTGGGTTTTATCGGCAATTCCTTTAGCGGAGGTTATGATTGCCGCTTCAATTTCAGCTTGAGGCGTATCTGGCGCAAATGTAAGAAATGCCTCCCCTAGAACTACTGCTTCCCCTTTTTCTCCTTTTTCATCGTCAATGAGTACGATTTGGATCATTTGGTTCCCTTGGGCATCTATTCTGGCCCCTTCAATCCCAATAGTGGGCATAGAATCACTCTCCTTCTAGTTCCCCTTAAACGAGGCCTCTGAATTATAAGCATAGCTAGGAGCGGTTGCTCCTGTGAGTTCGACTTTCCACCGTAACCGATCCCCAATTGGCAGATCGAGTTTTGTGTCATCGGCTAATGTTCCATCGGTTTCGGTTCTGGCTGCGGCTGAACTATGGGGACGGTCAATGACCAATAGCTTTATGGCAGTTGTTCCATTGTCTCCGTTGTCAAAGTGGATGTTTTCCAGGTCTACCCAATCAGTACCCCCGTTGTAGCTAGTCTGTAGATAGAAATCTACTTCGTCATCTGCATCCGGTGTAGTTATCTCGGTTACATCCAGTCTTATCACTGCCTGGTTATAGATCTCTATATCTGTCACTGGAGTAGATGTTTCGTTAACTGATAGTGTCCCGGATGCTGCCCTCAGCTCAATGTCATTTTTCCCTTGGATACCTACCAAGAGTACATTTTCGTTCGCACCAGTATTTTTGGACGTCAAGCGACGTAAGCCTGTAAGATCCCAGCCATAGAGAATAGCAATGGTCTGCACATTTGAACTAGCAGTCATAGGATCAGGTATACCTGTGCAGCGAACACGATCCCATGCTGCCCCGTCATATGCCCTCATCAGAGAAAGTGTTGCTATCCCGTTATAACTTTGGTTGAAATTGTCACCAGAATTTAGAGCTGTAAAACGGATCTCATTACCAAGCTCATCCAATAGTTGTGTATATAAAGCCCGCTTAGTACCATGATAATCCATTGTCAAAGTACGGATTGAACTACCATCCTGCGCATAAAGCACTGATGCAGTTGGTAGGCAGTTAACGAGGGAGGTTCTAACAAAAGCCTCATCAGCATCCACACATAATAATCGGCGTAAGTTTGAACCATCCCAGCCATAGAGTGCTGCCGTTACCTGTAGATTGCCAATCCCAGCGGCTATTGTATCAGGAACAGAATTAGAACGTATGCGGTCCCACATGGAGCCATCATAACCAGATACCAGACTATTAGCTATTACACCCCAGAAAGAACCAGGGTTTAGATTATCGGGTACGGTTCTAACAAAATCGATATCGTTCCCCGCGCCATCAAACGGCTGTATCTTTAAATGCGGGTTAGTTTGATTTGTTAATTGCAACCGCTGGTACTTAACACCATCCCAAGCATAGAGTATTGCTGCTGTTTGTAGGCATCCTACGGCATCAACCTCTAGTACTTGGATGCCAGCGGTAATTGCTCGTATACGATCATATGCGGTCCCATCGTAGCCATACAATCTCGCGTTAACTTGTAGACCATCGGAAGTATCGGCCACATCATCGGAATCACCAGCGGCTAGTATCACTTCTGCCCATGCTGCACCATCCCATCCGTATATCTCGCAGCTAAGTGTTTGGGTAGGGGCAAAGGTTGCAATTGTTTGAAGCAACCCAGCATCAGTACTGGTTGCTTCTATCAGCGTCCCATCAGTTTTTTTGAGCCAGACAACAGACACGGTGTTCCCCCCCTAAAGCTAAAAAAGATCATAAATATTTGACGTAATCATGTCGTAATCAGACGTAATGGATGGGATTTATATCTGAACGGGTTCGTTCTGCGTGACAAGAATATTGTCTAAATATGTAATTCCATCTCCAGCCAAAGTACCTCTCGTGGTATCTAAAACCAATTCCATGATAGGGGCAGATGCCCAACCAGGAGTGAAATCCATTGCTTGTAGATGCACATCATATTCGACATTATCGAAAATGATCCTTGTCCAATAGCCAGTCGATACATCTACCACTATTTTCAGGACATGAAAAATGGGGCGAGTGCCATACAAACTCGCTATTGGTATAGCTTGACCTTCAAACAATGGAGTAGAAACCCCGGCATCATTTCTGTAGTACAAAGAGCAACTGCCTGCGGATTGAAGTAAATAGACATACGGAAGATATTGCAGCGTCCCGACAGCTATATAATTCCAAAGTGAGACTGTGATTATTGAGGAATTAATAGCAAACGAATATTCCGCTCCTATTCGGCCTAGCTTGGGCAAGGGGAATGCCCTCGCAATTCGAGCATAACTACCAATGGCATCTCCAGCTTTCATTTGGAGGCTGCAATCCCCCCGTGATGCTACAGTAGTAGTTGCCCCTATGTTTCCCCCAACACCTGTTGTTTCGGAATACCATTTATTGAATCCCTGGTCGAAATCATCCATCCAAACGATATCCCCGCGCCTGTCAAAAACATCCGGGGATCCCAATCGGGCTGCTAATTCATAGACATCAGAACCAGCATAGACCGTTGGTTTGGCAAAACTGCCGACAGGAGCAGGGGCAGAATAATCTGGCCTGCCAATGCCTTTATAGGGAGCTGTTCCAGTAACGACTTTTCTCATTTGTCTGATTCCACTTGAATGATACAGCTAATATAATGTGAATTTCCGCCATCACCATTGTAAGCTAGTGTCCACAATGCTTCCTTGCTATCGTAAGGCTCTGCAAAATACCAGGTGGATGTAGAATCATCTAATGCGATGTATCCATCTCTAGGGCATAGGCTTACTTTTCCATGTCCAAAAGCAACATCAACATAATGTTCACATCCACCTGGGAAATGCAAGGTTACTGTTGTGATCTTCCCCGAGAAATAAACATCTTCGAATATTTGCGCCCTCTGAAGAGGAAGAAGGGTGTAATCAAATACGATTTGTTCTTGCATTGCCTACCGTTGCTGATAACATTTTATGTAGTCTACTTCGAGTACCCTTGAGGCAGCGCCAACAACTCCACTCTTGACACAAAGCATTAGAGTCAAATATTCATCATCCGGCCAGTTTGCAGCGTCCGCAGCACTAGTGCCTACTGAGGCTCCATCAATGTAGAAAGTCACCGTGTTAACCCCATCGAAATGAATGCCGAAAGTATGGTAGTCACTGGCGTTGACGGCTGCAGCACCAAGTATCTCTGTCTCATTGGTGTTTTTTGCACAAGCCACATCCCATTCAGCGGGGGTTGCTGCCAGAATTCGGAAATAGGCTCCATCACCACCGTTAAATGCTCCGGTATCGTCGGCCACTGCTTCCGTTTGGTCTTCTGGGACTAGCCCAATCAGGCACATTGTTTCAGCGGTAGCCTGAGCAGCTCTCGCATATGCTTCAAACCAAAGTTTCTTACCTGAATTCTTAGTGATCTTGAACGGTCCTCCCACATCAGCGTCGGAGAGCTTCACATTGGCGAAATCGTTGTCTAAGGTGGCAGTGGTATCCATTTTAAGTAGTCCACCGTGACCATTGATGAGCGCTGCTGTGCCATTGGTGTTGTCGAGCGTCCATAGACTGGTGACATCACCAATACAGCCTCCCAAAAAATCCTCCATGATACCGAAAACACTGCTGGGATTAGCGATTGAAGGGAAATCTGACCAGAGAGTCTCATCCCCCATTCGGATTCGATTGCCATTGATATACCCTAGTTTTTTCAAAAGACCTCCTTTTTGACTAATTCCCTAGAGAAGGGCATTACCTCCGCTTAGTCAGACGTACTACGGGGCATCGACGTATTGCACAAGGATGTCAGCATCGCCATTATCTGTGACGACTCGTAATAGGCGGTCAGCTGTGACAGTGGTATCCATTTCAATTATCCCACCTAGACCCCGGTCCAAAAGCTAAACCGTTGCTGATAACATTTTATGTAGTCCACTTCGAGTACCCTTGAGGCAGCGCCAACAACTCCACTCTTGACACAAAGCATTGGAGTCAAATAAACATCATCAGGCCAGTCTGTAGCGTCCGCAGCACTAGTGCCTACTGAGGCTCCATCAATGTAGAAAGTCACCGTGTTAACCCCATCGAAATGAATGCCGAACGTATGGTAGTCACTTGCGTTGACGGCTGCCGCCCCAAGTATCTCTGTCTCATTGGTGTTTTTTGCACAAGCCACATCCCATTCAGCGGGGGTTGCTGCCAGAATTCGGAAATAAGCTCCATCACTACCGTTAAATGCTCCGGTATCGTCGGCCACTGCTTCCGTTACTGTTGCTGGGACTAGCCCAACCAGGCACATTGTTTCAACGCTATCCTGAGCAGCTCTCGCACGTGCTTCAAACCAAAGTTTCTTACCTGAATTCTTAGTGATCTTGAACGGGCCTCCCAAATCAGTGTCGGAGAGCTTCACATTGGCGAAATCGTTGTCTAAGGTGGCAGTGGTATCCATTTCAAGTATCCCACCTTGCCCACCTGCACCAGTGATGAGCAATGCTGTGCCATTGGTGTTGTCGAGCGTCCACAGACTGGTGACATCACCAATACAGCCTCCCAAAAAATCCTCCATGATACCGAAAACACTGCTGGGATTAGTGATTGAAGGGAAATCTGACCAGAGAGTCTCATTCCCCATTCGGATTCGATTGCCGTCGATATACCCTAGTTTATTCAAAAGATCTCCTTTTTGACTAATTCCCTAGAGAAGGGCATTACCTCCGCTTAGTCAGACGTACTATGGAGCATCGACGTATTGCACAAGGATGTCAGCATCGCCATTATTTGTGACGACTCGTAATAGGCGGTCAGCTGTGGCAGTGGACCCCTGTATGACATAGATAGGGAGTGAATCCTTTTTGATCTCGTCTGGGTCAACCTGAGTTTCATGTTGTGTAACCATTTGGTAGGTATCAGCGGTTGTCATGGCAGCTACTCCAAGTCGATCCCCAAATGTCAGCTCATTAGGTCCCTTATGACGATTGATCACTTTTACTCTGTAGATATACCTGCGGAAATTCTGGGCAATTTTGTTGCCTAAATCAGCTTCCACCGTCGTCGCAACAACTCTTGCTGTTTGAAGTTCTTCGATTCTAGGCATGAGTAGTCTCCGTTCTGGTAACTTCCGATGCATATACCAGTGCGTCATTTCCTGCGATATCTCGTAGCCAATCAGGTATAGGAGCAGGTCGGGGATCAATACCGGCTACGGTATGGAGCTTGGCAGGCCGTCTGCCTGTTAGAATTTCAGCGAGGAGTGTCCGATCCTTGATGATCTGGTAGGTATATCGCATGACATCGAAGTGCAGCATCACATTATCCATTGCATCACCTAGAGGGTTATAAATCTGAAATGCGGGATAGAGGTCTTCTACTGTGAACACCTCCGTCTTGAGTGAAAATGGTCCTTCGTATGGACTATCGTCACCATCGACAAATCCGATATCCCCTACAGTAGTTCGTTCAATACTGGTGAGGCTCCATCGGTCTTGTCGAGTAGGGTACTGGAAAAATACTCGAGCCTTGGGTTTGTTCACTCCCCAGAAAAAATGATTGATGAAAAAGCGTTCTGGAGGGTCCAGCAATCTCCGGCCTGCGGCATCTAAGATCTCATTCCATGATGCGAGATTGCTCTCTGCGGCAACAGCGCCTAGAGAGTAGGGCTTAATATTTGATGGCTCCCGGCCAAGGATGCGAAGGACTACCCATGTATTCCTATTGATCATGCCAAATTGCAATGCCAGTAGGTAGCCTTCGCGTAAAAACATGTTCTCATGACTCTCTTTGAGTAATGAGACATCCATAATAGTTCCCCCTTGTGTATGTATTGGGTACTAACGATGCTACCAGGCAGGAGTTTCAGCTTTGAGCCGTCGGCCTAGCCCAACCACAAACCCACCCAGTTTTAGGTATTCCGTACCAACAACTCCGGTGATGGTAGACATTAACTCAGCTTCGGGCTTCACGACCATTGTAGGAATTGGGTAATGGGAGACATTGTTTTCATTGTCCCCAAGCATGATGTCAGATATGTCATACGGGATAAGATCAGCTCGACCCACCTTGAAATGGACACCACGAACAAATGGCGAGGGAGTAACCTCACTAGTCAGATGGGTAATGATCAGACCATGCTCCTCTGACAAAACGAACCCCGTAGTTGCAGTGGCATCCAGCCAGCGATCCCATGTAGCCATACCTGTGAGGGTTACATTCCAGTCATTGATGATAACGTTATTGGCTTTCACGAACTCAGGACGGATGAAGCTCCACCCTAGTTCTCCATCGGAAGGGTTGATTCCTCGAAACATAGGGCTATTCATCTCGTTCTTGATTGCGCGTAGCCCATTCGCAATCGTTAGGGCGCGTGGCTCCAATATCCGTCGGAGAATACTGTCTGTGGTTCCAACCAACTCGTTGAATTGGGCATTGAATAATTCAAGCTCATCATTGTCCAATGCATCGCAGGGATAATCTTGACCGAAAAGAGTGATGAAATGATGTGCGTTCACTTGGGATAATGTAAGACCTATCATACTAGAACCTCCGCAGAGGATGTTATTGGTACGCCCGTCGGCGATGAAATGATTCCGGGCATCAGCTTCTTGATCGTGGCGGCTGAAACGCGAGAATCAATGTTATTCGTCCTCACCAGAGTACGTGTTGAGGCTGTGGGAATTAGGGCCAACATACTTTGTGGCGTTCCCTCGGGAGTCTCTTTGATTTGTTCGTATAGCTTGCGTCCCAGATTGCCAGCAATGATGCCTACACCACCATAGAGCAATCCTTTTCCCATGTCAGGCATTTTGTTCTTGGCTACCATATATGTACCACCAAGTAATCCTGCCCCTGTAGCGAGCATCTGCCATTTTGGTCGTGGTATAGTTTCGCCCGCGTCTGCTGCTGCATCTGCGGCAACTGCATCTTGTGTTGCAGCCACAACGGATACCGCCATCAGAGCCCCGACACCTACGACTTCTGGCCAGAGTGCATCTTTGACCCTGGTCATCTCCATGTTACGGCCTCCTTTTAGTTCTTTCTATTCCACAAATATATGGTTAAAGTTGTAGTATGTCAACGGAAACACTTAGGAGGTAGGATAAAATGAAAGGAAGTTGTCCTTATTGCCGTAAAATTATAAATTATAGCGACCCTCACAATATTATCTGCCCCTTTTGTGGAGCCTCCCTACACAATTCATCCGCAGCGAATGTTTTGGCTAAATACAACAAGACATTGATGAATTTACCGGGCGTAATTAGCGTCTACCCCAAAGGGGACCGGATTGTTGTCTTGGTGACGGATGCAGATTCAGCGAGCAGTGTTCAATCATCTATCGACGGTATTCCGGTTGAGATTAAAATTACCGGCGAAATCGGATTCCAACCGATATTAGTAGAGGTAAATGGAAATACCCAGATGCGAACACGCCCAGTAGTAGGTGGGGTATCTATTGGACCTGTATTCAGTGGAACGGGGACCTTGGGCGGATTGGTGTATTACAAGGACCAGGCTTATATGCTGTCCAATAATCATGTCTTTGCGGGGATGAATACTATCCCTGTTGGAGAAGAGATTATACAGCCGGGGTATGCGGGAGAATTTGGAATGCCGCCAGAGGATACCGTTGGCCATTTAGCCGGATACATTCCGTACAGAAAGACTAATATTGTTGATATGGCATTAGCATTACCTGTTAGCCCTGATATGGTATCTCCTGAAATTTTAGGGATTGGGATCCCTACCAGCATTACACATGCTGCCGAAGGCATGAGGGTAAAGAAGGTCGGCAGGACCACAGGCTATACCGAAGGAGTGATTAGTAGCATAGATGCTACAATCGAAATACGAGCAGGCGACTTGGGGGCAATTCGTTTTCAGCAACAACTAGTAATCGAATCTGAGGAACGGTTTGCGGATGCTGGTGATAGTGGTTCTGCGATCCTTGATATGGACAACAATTGGGTTGGACTGCTATTTGCAGGAGATACAGAGGGGCATTTCACGATAGCAAATAAGATGCCATTGGTTCAGGCAAATATTAAAGCCTGTTTTGAGAAAAAACAGCAAGGGTTCTCCCCTTGGTGGATGTTGGGATTGACAGGGGTAGTGCTATGGCAACCCTGGAAGAAACTTTGACGATATCATAGATACACAGTAAACTTCCCCTAAAGCCCTTTAAGATGCTTATTGAGGAAGGTTGTTTACTATGTTGAAATCTAATTGCGCTTTTCCAGTATTGTTAAATGTTAAGGAGGCAGCTGACAGACTAAATGTCCATCCTAACACCGTAAGAATATGGAATGATCAGGGACTATTCCCGGCTTACCGTCTTGGCCCTCGGGGAGACCGGAAGTTCGATGAAACCGATATCCTTAAATTTATTGGACAAAGTAGCAGCTCAGGGGTGCGTAATGAGGTCACAATTCTACCTCAAAACCTGGATTCAACCCCACTACCATTAAATAAGGAGAAAAAATCCAGTTTGTCGAACCCCCCACGGAAAAGGCGGACAAAGTAGGTACGCTGGCCGATCCCCGAGCCCTGACCGATCTAAAAACTAACCGAAAATTAACCTTGTATTCCGAAGCTACCAGGAAGGAAAAGGTCCACTGATAAGATAAGAAGGTCCCTACCTTTCTCAAGCTCATCAGCCTCTCTCATTATATCTTCAGTCGCAGTTTGCATTTAGTCATATCCCAAAATCATAGTTGTTGTACAGAGCATGAGCTATTATCATAAGGTCCTTTTGTAATGATTGAGATGTCTGTTCCATGTGCTTAATGTTAAGACGTGATAATGGGCTATCCGGTTCGTAATAAAGAAAGAAGTCTCCTTGAATTGCATTGCACGATGGACATGTATTTGCCCAGTATTTTATACCGGCTGTTCTGGAGTATCTGTATTGGATAGTTTTTGGTACGGGTTGATTAGATGGTGAATTAGATAGTGTATTATTCGAGTTTGGCCAAGCAAATACGAGTATTTCCTTTTGACATTGCCAACAGGTATAAGGAGCGTATCTATAGTAATTTGATGTTGGGAGTGAAACTCCTGTTACAGCAGAAACTCTGTTGACCTTATCTCTGAAGTAATTCAGTTCTTTTCGACATTTTTCACAGGAAAAAGACCTGAACTTGTCAATCGTTGGTTTCCAAAACAAGGGATCATCTAAAATATCATAGCCGTTGACTTCAATGAACGGGATATCCAATTGTTTAGATTTACATTCATCGACAGAATGAGTTACCAGTATCTTAATGCCCGCCGCAGGCCTATCTCCAATCATCAAAGCTACATCTAAGACAAGTCCATTCGGCAACCTGTATTCCTCAATAGCCATATTTACTTGGGGAGGAAGTTGTTGATCTACCAAGGAATGACAAGTCTTGCATCTTCGTACAAGCATCGGCGCGGCATTCTTGCCAGCTTGCCAATCTTTGATTGCTTTTATCACAAGCAACTTAGCTGTCTTATGAGTGATAGTTTCCTGATTGCACACACCGTTGCTTTTGTGTGCAAAATGAGGAACCTTGATTTCACCACGTTTCAGGATAATGACATCGCCACATGAAGGACAAAAATAGCTTTTGTCCTTCTCTGCCGCCTCAGGACCGACGATATTTGATTCTTTGTCACAACCAAACGGAACCTTGAGTTCTGTCATTTATCCACTGTTCGCCTTTGATCTGGTACGCTATTTCTTCACGTCTATGTGAGTTTTCTTGATGTTGATTGTCTGCTCTCTTATGTCCAAGTCGAGATCCAGAGTGTCATCAGATGTGATTTCCAATAGCTCTGCATAGATTGGGGGAATAGCAACTGAAAGATACCCCAGATGATTCTTCCTAACATGTCGCTTTCTATGAATATTATACATAGTATAGACTATTATACTACTTCAAATAGGTGATACAAAGGGGTATCATTTGTGATAGACTAAGTAGATGTCAATCATAAATTACGATAGGAGACTAGCTTTACACCTCCTACAGCCCTCCATTGATGATTATATCCTAGACTGCGGATGCGGCAATGGAGACATTGCATTACAAATTGCCCGAACAGGAGCCCGAGTATTCGCCCTTGATCTGTCAATATGTAATTGCTCACTAAACCATTCGAGTAATTTAGAATTCCATTTTGGTGATATCACCAAAATGTCACGGGACTGGAATCAGCTTTTCAACAAAATATTATGCCATTATGTCCTGGAACACATCTCATCGGAGCAAGTCCCTATGGCTTTTGCTGAGATGCGGCGTGTCCTTAGACCTGAAGGCGATCTTATATTGACAGTCCCTATTCATGATGACTGGATTCATAGACGATTCATATCCCGTATTACGACACGAAAAGCCTGGTCTACTAAAGGACACCTTGTTAGCTACTCAGTAGATCAGATTAAGGCTCTAGCGGATATCTGCGGATTCAATATCATACAAACATTCACAACTTCATATATGGGGATACCTACCGTAGCCCCTTTGGCTACTCGAGCAACCTTTCGACTAACACGGAGATTGGAATGTCACTGAGGATCGACGAATTTGTTGCCGATCTACATAAAAGCCCTTCAACCTGTCATTGTTATGCTGCCGATATGCGTCGGTTCGAGGTATTTCTTAGTGGCAGAGAGATCACCGAAAAACTAGCCCGAAAGTATATTCTCTATTTAGAGATTGAAAAACGGAATCAGCCTGCCAGTATTGCACGTGTCGGCTATGCGATTCGGAAGTACTGTAAGTGGGCGCATATTACCCCTATGGATTTAGAGCTGCCAACTATAACCTATGGAGGGAAACCTAACTATTTCACTGAGGATGAAATCAAGCGGCTTCTAGAGGCTGCCAAGACACCTTTTGAGAAAGCTCTCCTCATGCTATTGTATGAGACTGGTATGAGGATTGGGGAGCTATTACAAATCAAGATGTCAGATGTGAACTGGGAGAATGGTGTCATTGCGATTACCCGCAAAGGAAACCGACCTGGAGAGGTTGCCGTAAGGTCTGCCACACTCCTAGCTGTCCAGCGCCAAGTGGAATGGTTAGAAATAAAACAAGGACTCATATTCCCCTATACCTATTTTGAGGTGCGACGGTGGTTCCAGCTAATGGAACGTAAAGCAGGGTTGAAACGAGGAGGGTTACATATTATTAGACATTCACGGGCTGTCCATTTACGACTGGCAGGACAACCATTAGAAGACATTAGTGATACTCTCGGTCATTCTAACTTGACAGTGACCGAGAAGGTCTATGCCCAAATCCAGCCTGAAATATTGCGGGATCGGATCAAAAAACCTTTCTGGCAGGATCCGGACTGATGGTCTCGCCTCGTACTCAATATCCTAGCCCTGGCGAATATATCTATACTCATTTGACTGAACATGGGGAAGACTTTATTGCCAGTATTTATCGGGGATATAAGGAAAATGTCTATCCTGCACAGCGATGTCGTCCCAAGCGTATCTGTAGCTACGGAAGCTTTAGAGGCTACATCGCTTTGTACATCAAACATCATTACCTGGAGCCAACGCGAACAGAGCCAGCACAAATTCAAGGTGCGGTCAGTTTTCAAGGGGATCAAGCTGTGCATGATGACACCGGGAGAAAGCTCCCATTCCATCCTCGCCGCTATTATCGGTTAACGACCACACTGCCATTGCCCAGGCCCAAGGACATTATGCATGAGCCTGTGGTAACTACCCCCTCCATATCACCAGAAGCCATTGCCCTGCTCTCAAAGATACAAGAAAAATGGCAAAGGGCTAAAGTCCGTAGTTCAACCCGCCTACGTGCAGACATAGAGAAACTCGCTCAATTCGAAATAGATGTCAGTGATGTCGAAACAGCATTGGATGAATACCTGAACCTTGAGCGTAGTGACTATGATTCGGCCGATGAGTACCAGGACGAGAGAGCTGATGCATGGCAATCTGTGTTAGATGCTATCGGGGATCTCGACTCGGAAATCGAGTAAACCACTGTCAGCTAAAGAGGCTGATGTTGGTAGCAGATTGCGGCATCTTCGAAGAGGCGATGAAATACAGGGTCACTCTCGAAAAAACAGAGGAAGGTTATGCAGTTTGGTGCCCTGGATTGCCTGGCTGCTGGTCTCAGGGAGCAACTGAGGAAGAAGCGCTTAAGAACATAAAGGATGCAATAGAAACCTATCTGGCAACAATTGAAGAACTCACAAAAACGCGCGGCTAGTCGGTAGAGCGCCCAAGCTCACGGGCCGCTTCCGATATGCAGAGCAATACCTCCATTGCCATTCGTCGTAGGTTCTTCTAGACTATAAAGTTGACGCTGAGCGGAGGTAGCTGGTGCGCTGCCAACACATCTCCTTTTTGAGCTACTCCGCCCGGCACGCTTTTGGGAGTCTATTTTCCTCCATGCCTTCCAAGCAGGCAGTCTCCACGCACAACGATTTTGAGTATCGCTACCACTAGCATACGTCTGTCAGACTGCTCCCTCGCTACCACCTAGCCATGCACCTAGCCTGCTCCCTCGCTAGTATCCCCCCTAAAAATATTGAAACTATATTTTAATAATCATATCATCCATTATTATTCGTTAATCATCTAAAATACGTATTTTTGTCAAGTAAGAAACATTGATTTACATTGCAGATCTGATATATCATATAGATATGTATCAGATCTTGATTAATTCGATGATAAAGTTACTTTTAATTATTAAAACATCTATCCTAGGGCTAGGGCTAGGGCTAGGGCTAGGGGACAGCCCAGGGACAGCCCAGGGACAGCCTGGGGGACAGCCTGGGGGGGGACAGCCTGGGGGGACAGCCTGGGGCATGACTAGACATAGCTAATAATATTAGAGGTATCAGTAATATATAGAGGATACGGGGAATTGACAAGCGAACCTACATATATCTAGGATAATTCCTGAACCTTAACAATTTAATAGTGGATTCGGTAGGTTACTCAAAGAAAGGGAGAATTGATTGATATGAGTAATCTATCTAGAAGAATTGACAGGTATAGTAAAGAGATTAGTACTTCGCTAGATTTGCCACAGGTAGATGTAGTGAAAATAATCCAAAAGCATGTTAGTCGTGTTCCACTAGAGGAACGTGAGGATATAGTACAGGAATTGACCTGTACTATTCTTGAGGCAAGACCCGTTAATTTGCGGGTACTCTATGCAATCTGCAAGTATACGCTTGCAGATTACTGGAGAAGGTACAAGTCCAGGGACTTGTACGAACATCCTCTAGATGACATAACAGAGAGACAGCAAGGGGAGCTTTTGGTAGGACAAATGGAGTTTGAACGACTCGAAAGTGTCCTAGATGCCATGTCTCTATACAATACCCTACCAAATAGTATAAGGGATATTGTATCAAAAAGGATTGATGGTGTCATTGTCCAGGGAGTAATGGATAGTTCCGGTATAACTCAAATACCGGAGAGTTCCAGAATACAACCTGGAATGGCATTAAGTGCCAAAGAACGGAAGGAACTTAGTAGATTCTGCCAAAAACACCCAGAACTACTAAGAAGTTAAGTCTACAAAACCTACTGGGTCCACTAAATAGCTCTAAAAAACAGGCAACTTGTCACACTATCCAAAAAATCTAGATAGTGTGTTGTGTAGAGTGAATATACTGAGTGTAGTCACAATGCGAGTACACATTGTATCACTCACTTTACTAGTTGCCTGTTTTTTTACGGGTTAACTACGGGTTAACTGGGAAAGAGGTCTCGTTTATACCTCTTGCATGAACCCACATGGTGGACTCATCACGAGTGGGGAAGATCATGCACCCGAACAACGACACCACAGAACCAGGGAACAGTCAGCGGTAGCTTTTGCCGCAACAAAAGCTCCTACGGTGGGGAACTACTGACTGCATATACCCGTGCGGGCTAGCCGTAGTGATTCGATCTACGGGGACCGACAGGCCTAAATCTGTCTACCTTCGCATTACTGAGGGAATTCAGTAATGCCGTCACGTCCTACGAGAATGGCGTCGTGCGCATAAGATGTATGCCTGCACGTTAAATTATGGCATCACATCCCTTGGTGTCCAAGGGAATGGCTGAGGAAAGGGTTCCCCCCTTCTCTGCCAAGAACATGGGTACAGCATAAGGGAATGTTCTACCTTGTACTAGCTATCTTCACGTAGAAGCTCTGCTAGTTTGTAGGGGTATAACTATCCTCGCTTATGCGGAGGTGTAGCGCATTCGTGCTGCAAGCAAATCCTCACGACCTGTCCATCCTTGGAGTTACGGTGGCAGAAGCTCCCACTCATCATTGTAACCTTCTTCCTGAGAGCCGTCATGTTCTAGCAGCCTCAAAGCTTCTTCCCCCTTTGATGGTAAGGGGGGATTTTCCACTTTTAACACTCTCATAAGCTACGGGTTTATGAGAATGTTAGAAGGAGGGAGTAGTTATGTAATGAAGTGTCTCATTTGCTCAAAAACACGAGCAAAGGACTCTAGTTACTGCAAGTATCACACGAAGATCTTGCAGAATGCCAGAAAGCGGAAAGCTGACCCTTTCGCGGATGCTTTCCGCTTTGCAAAGTACCGAGAAAATG
>Ga0209633_10002134_pt1 | contig 19487 bp, 19 predicted proteins | sample Cruoilmetagenom1_FD_187290 | JGI IMG/M metagenome (GOLD analysis project Ga0209633, IMG submission 187290) | Oil polluted marine microbial communities from Coal Oil Point, Santa Barbara, California, USA - Sample 1 (SPAdes) (version 2) | ecosystem: Environmental > Aquatic > Marine > Oil seeps ... | reverse complement strand
AACTCTATGATGTTATCTGGATATGATGCCCATACCCTCACTTGCTCCGGGCTGTATTTCTCGGGACCGATCTCTTCGACAGAGCGTTTATAAACATTAACAACCTGTTCTATATCCCCGATTTTGTATTTTCTTACGGAATAGTCTGAAAGCATTATTTAACGCCCACATAAGCGCAGAAGCACGAGTTCTTATGGAGCACGTCTACATTCGTAAACCCTACTTTTCTCATCAGCTCTATTTGATAGGTGATACTCCTTGGCGAATCCTCTATGTCTATATACCCGAACACCTTGTCGCGGTAGTCCTTGTCCCCAAGGGATTCCAAATACTCTCCATAGTGTCTCCACATGCTCTCGTGTATTACATCATGCTCGTGGTGTACAAGGTCGCTCACAAATAGCGCGCCACCTGGTTTTAGTAAGTCAAAAATCTTATTGAAGCAGAATTCCCAGTCCGAATCGTCCCTTAAGTGATGCAGCACAGCCGCTGCCACAATCAGGTCATAATGCGAGTGGGGTAGGGGAATGTCTCTAAAATCGCCATGAAATGTCTTCACTTCACCCGTGTTCTCATTTGATAAACGCTCTTTTGCCCGCTCCAGCATGGGCAGGCTCAGGTCGAGCAAGTCACAATTTAACCCCGGTCTACCCCTTAATATCATTATCGAGTTATTCCCGGCGCCGCACCCGATATCCAGCATATTCTCCGCATCAGGTTTCACCACTGCCGCAAGCTCGGAGATAAGCTCAAGCATTATAGGCGCGTCGATCACCGCTTCCTGCGCGGTACCAAGGTCCGAGAACCGCTCGACGTCGCTATCGAATCTTTCTTTTATGTCCTCTGGTGAGGATTTCTTCTCTAGAGGGGTTTTCAAGAGTTAGCCGCCTTTTTTTCGCTTAGTGTAAGTGCCATTGGAATGTGAAGTATACCATGTATCACTTTCTCCTCCTCTGTTTTACGGAATCCCTCTTTTTCATAAAAAGCTCTTGCGTACTGAGAAGAGTTCACAGTCACTTCCTTGGTTTTAGGAGAGTTAGTAATTATATACTCAAGCGCCCGGTTCAAAAGCTCACTCGCTATACCTTTTCTATGGTAGGCTTTTTCTACGTATAACATGGATATATGTCTTCTCTTCTTAACTTCCACGACCCCAACGATCATGCCCTCATTCTCTGCTACGATCACGTGAAATCCCGCCCGCCATCTCTTGTGTAACGTTCTCGGGTTCACGTAGCGGTAAAATTCCTCTATACCAACCTCAGAAAACCCAGGAGCAATAAACTCGTTAAAAGAGCGGGCCACAAGGTTACAAACCTCAACCTCTTCCCCGGCTACAATTTCTCTATAGATTGTTTTAGAGCTCATGTGATATGTTAGGAATCAGCTATAACTATTCTAAATAGTTATATTGTTTCAGTTATGATCTCAGCCACTCCTTCGCCTCTTCCTTCTCATCAGGAGAAAAGTGCTTTACCTCTATGTGCGGGAATATTTTATCCGCAATATTTATCCAGGCTTCGAGCCAGCCCTTGTCGGATACAACGGCCTCTTTTTCAAAATCACTAAAATGCTTGAGCTTAAAATGTATATCCTTCATAAAGGTATTAACGTTCATACCTCCTACCTCTTCAATTTCGGCGTAGACCCTCAGCTTATCGTGCTTTTTAAGCATCTCTTCCATCTTCGCTACGGCCTCGTCAAACTTATCCTCTTCAATTCCACCCTTCAGCCGAAAACCGATTATGTTATCTTCATCAAAAGCTATTATCTCAAGCATATTATTCTCCCTCTAAATTGTGAATTATTTAAGGCTATTACAGCTACTTACCTAGCCTGCGCTCTTATTTGATCTTACTTTTAGCGCAAAAAACAATCATCTTATAATTATAAGCCCCGGACGGGTCGGTCCATGTAGCAGAGCAATCGAGAATCACGTCATACCCAGGGGTGCCTCTGGGGTTACGCTCCAGCAGATCGCCGAGCTGAGCCCTCGATTCCGTCTGTGCCTGTATGCAGTGTTCCTGCATCTGGTAATTAGCCGCCCATCTCGATCCGCACCACTCTTTAATCTGATCCCCGGCTGCCGGTCTTGCGGGTATGTGCCCCGGATTTGCGATCATATCATTTACGGCCTGAATAGTTCTGTCCGCGTTCACTATATACTGTGTACCCTGATCAAAGAGTTTTGTTCGCATTGCTGTTTCTTTGTCTGTACACGCTGAGATATAAAGATTTAGTCCCGTCATATAATCAGTAAATCCGTCAAGCGCTTTCACGTGTACGGCTTTCATTCTCTGAGGCGGGGTTATAGCGCCTAGATCATTTCTCAAACCACCTACGACGCCCTGGAAAAAGCCGTTCTCGTTCGCGCACTCATTGCTGGGCTTGGATTGTAGGCCCACTGCTGTGGCGCTTACGGCTTCACCCACTTCGGATAGCTCGGTGATGATTGGGACTATTTGATTCAGATATACTTTGTCGCTACCCGAATATGGGGCCGGGTGCGGGCTCACGTCATGCGCAATGCTTTGTACGGGCGTATATCCCATAAATATTATTAAGACTAAAGCCAGTATTTTCTCAATACCAGAGTGCTCAAGCGTCGTCATCTGAATTCCCTCCATATTTTTATTTAATAGCTTCTCTCTACTCTTATTATACGGAAATAAATCATATAATTTAAGCTCTAGGTATAAATTTGTTTTAGCCTGGTATATGGTTTCTCAGCCCCAGTCTCTGTAACGTAACTTTCTTAATAAAAATATCGGCAATTTGAGCTATGGATTTTTCCCGATTCTAGTATATATTTGAGTTCTATAAAAGCTTTTAAATACTCCTCCTAATAAATATATGAGGTTTATATAATCTAGGCGGTGTATACTTTAAATAAGTATCTACTCTAAGCTATTTTGTATACATGACACACAAAGGGAATGTAACAAAATACTTAATGAAGGATGGTCACAAATCATGGAATCTATGATAGATCACATAGAAAACCCCTCTAAAATAACTTCTGCGGACATAGTCGTTGGAATCCCCTCATACAATGAGGCAGACTCCATCTACTTCCCTGTAGAGCAGGCGAGTAAAGGTCTGAATATATATTTCCCCCACAAAAGCTCCGTCATAGTAAACGTGGATAACTGCTCTCAAGACGGAACGAAAGACGTATTTTTAAGCACTCCAACTAAAATTCCAAAAATGTACGTATCCACCAAAAAGGGTGTTCTGGGCAAGGGACGTAACGTTCGTAACCTGCTGGAGGTTGCCTCGGGACTTAATGCCAAAGCCATAATAATGCTAGACGCCGACCTCAAAAGTCTTACGCCAAGGTGGATTAAATACTTCATCGAACCCCTCACTGACGGATACGATTTTGTCGTACCCATTTACCTAAGACATAAATACGACGGCACAATAACAAACAACATTGCCTATCCCATGCTCCGTACGCTTTTCGGACTCAGAATACGCCAGCCGATTGCCGGAGATTTCGCGTTCTCAGGCAGGCTTGCCAACTGCTTACTACTTGAGCACACATGGAACGATGCCATCTGTAACTTCGGTATAGACATCTGGATGACCACAGTTGCCATTTGCCGCAATTTCAAGGTATGCCAGGCATTTATGGGTTCCTCAAAGACCCACCGCACAAAAGACCCGGCAAGCGATCTCGGCCCTATGTTCTCCCAGGTCGTCGGCACTATATTCGAGATGGTAAAGATCTTTGAATACGTTTGGAAGAACATAGAAGTTTCACGCCCAAGCGTTATCTATGGCTTCGGTCTAGGTCAGACAGGAGTAAGCCAGGAGGTAACGGTCAGTACGGACCTGCTTCATAAGTCGTTCATTTCAGGGTTTAAGGAATTCGGCGATATTTGGCAGCAGGTGCTAATGCCCTCAAATATGCAGGTTCTTCAACGACTGAGTGACGTTCCGCCCGATGAGTTCCATTACGAAGATGACGAATGGGTAAGGATCTTGTTCGACTTTACTCTAGCCCATATTTACAATACCAGTATAGATAAGGAAAAATTGATGGAGGCTTTGATACCGCTCTATTACTCCTGCACGCTTTCGTTCGTAAACAGAGTATCCAAGATGGACGACGCCGAGACCGAGCTCTACCTTGAAGACAGAACTCGTAGGTTTGAGGAATCTAAGTACTATCTTGTAGAGCGTTGGAACCAGCTTGCGAAAAATAACGGTAACAGAAAGCTCTATCAGATGCTCGACGGTCAAAGTACAGATTCTGAATAACTCACTCAATCAGAGTCAACCAATTTCAGAAAATCTGTCATTGCGAGCGTAGCGAAGCAATCTCAATCAATCTAAGCACTAAACTCACCCTGAGGTTCTCGAAGGGTGAAGCTTTATCGCCATCCCAGCACATGAGCAGTGATCTCCTCTGTTAGTTGTCATTCTGTGGTGCGCAACAGCGAAAATTATCTCTTTAGTCTTTGCCTTTTGTATTGCATCCCATATACTTTTTTCTCATCAAATGAGACGTAACCTATATAGCCTTCTAAGTAGGTACAGTAAATCAAACAACGGTAAAACTATTGCAGAATATCATTTCAGTTAAGAATGTGACTAAAATCTATGCATCCGGCGTCGAGGCCCTAAAGAGCACCGACCTGGATATAAAAAAGGGTGAGATCTTTGCATTACTCGGTCCTAACGGAGCGGGAAAGACAACCCTGATCAGCATCATATGCGGAATAGTGACACCAAGCTCCGGCACCATCACAGCGGACGGTCATGATATCATGACCGAATATAAAGCCGCGAGGGCAAAGATAGGGCTCGTTCCCCAGGAGCTCACAACGGACGTATTTGAAGCTGTTGGGGATACGATGAATTTCAGCCGCGGGCTTTTTGGAAAACCACCGAACCCTGCATATATAGAAAAAGTCCTGCGTGATTTATCCCTTTGGGATAAGAAAGACTCCAAGATCATAGAGCTCTCCGGGGGCATGAAGCGCCGTGTATTGATAGGAAAGGCGCTCTCGCACGAGCCCAAGATACTTTTCCTCGATGAGCCCACTGCAGGGGTTGATGTGGAGCTGCGTCGTGAAATGTGGGAGATGGTACGGGGACTCCGGGAAAACGGCGTCACCATTATTCTCACTACGCATTATATCGATGAGGCTGAAGAGATGGCCGATCGCATCGGTATTATCAATAAAGGAGAGATAATTTTAGTTGAAGACAAGATTGCGTTAATGGAGAAACTGGGTAAGAAGCAGTTAAAGCTCGAGCTTCAGAATCCTTTAAAATCGATTCCAGACGTTTTCGACGGGCATTTACTTGAGCTTTCTCCCGACGGCACCGAGCTTCTATACACTTTCGATGCCAGAAGTGAGCAAACCGGTGTAGCGGAGCTTCTGGGACATCTCCATCAACACGGGATAAATATAAGGGACCTCCATTCGAGCGAAAGCACGCTTGAGGAAATTTTTGTCAGCCTTGTAAGCGAAAAATGATGAACATATACGGCATACGCGCAATATATAAATTTGAGATGGCACGCATGTGGAGGACGCTCATTCAGAGCATAGCGACGCCAATCCTCTCGACCTCGCTTTACTTTGTTGTCTTCGGCTCCGCAATAGGCTCACGGATGGGAGACATCGAAGGGGTGAACTACGGCGCATTCATCATTCCAGGTCTGATAATGCTCTCCCTTATGACAGAGAGTATCGCTAACGCCTCGTTCGGCATCTACATGCCGCGCTTCGCCGGCACTATCTACGAAGTTCTGTCCGCCCCCGTTTCATACATAGAGATAGTGATCGGCTATGTAGGAGCTGCAGCTACTAAATCAGTAATACTCGGCATACTCATACTCGTTACCGCACGCCTTTTCATTGCATACGAGGTGGAGCATCCCATATGGATGTTCGGTTTCCTCGTTCTCACAGCCGTTACTTTCAGTCTCTTTGGGTTTATACTCGGCATCTGGGCCGACGGTTTTGAGAAGCTCCAGATCGTACCCCTTATGATTGTCACGCCGCTTACTTTCCTTGGCGGTACTTTTTACTCAATCAACATGCTCCCGCCGTTCTGGCAGACAGTCACGCTGTTTAATCCTGTGGTTTACTTGGTAAGCTGTTTCAGGTGGAGTTTTTACGGCGTCTCGGATGTAAATGTAGTCGTGAGCTTCGGAATGACTGTACTTTTCCTAATCCTATGCCTAGTGGCAGTCTGGTGGATTTTCAAAACCGGCTACAGACTCAAGACCTGAGAGAGAAATATTATAATATTGATAATATAAGTTAGATCGGCTTTCAATAAAGATCTGGAGGTTAATTATACCTATGCTAAATGATTCAATACGAGAGTTCCTGAAGGGGCGCCACTATGCTGCATTGGCGACGCAGAACGAGGATGGCTCGATCCACCTCACACCGGTGTGGTACCTCTTTGAAGACGACCGATTCTTTATATCCAGCGGGTCATACACGAGGAAGTATAAGAACATACTCGAGCGTCCCGGGGTTTCTATTATGGTCGATAGCAGGGGTAGTCAGGGTAACGAGCAGTGGGTTAGCGCTACCGGGAACGCAGTGATAATAACAGGTGATGAGTCTCAAGAAATCCATGCTAAAATTCTTAAGCGCTATCTTACTGATGCCGCTCTCGCAGACCCGGTAGTAGGCGGCGGGTTTACGGCAATCGGTGAGCTTTCGATCAGCGTCAAGCCTGATTCAGTCAAATCATGGAAGCTCAAGGACTCAGACGATCAGTACTTCGGCGGTATACTGGGTCAAACGCCTGATAAATGGTTTCATCAAATTGATTAACACAAGTTTCCGGGCAATGCGTACATTTGAAGATCAGGAAGTACCACTAGGCTTCGCTACAGTTATAACAAAGCATTAGGTAAAGAAGATTTAATTAAAAACCTGTATCTCATTATACAGCGCGTCACGCTCAACAGGAACGAAACCCGCGTTCTTGATCATGTTGACCATAAAGTCCCTAGTATGCCCAAGCTCTGAAGGCGCTCCCGCGTCGTGGATAATCTTCTCACGCATTATAGTGCCGTCTGCGTCGCTGCATCCGTAATGTAGCGCCACCTGTGCCATCTTTTCCCCAAGCGTAATCCAGTAAGATTTAATGTGCGGGAAGTTGTCCAGATAAAGCCTTGCGAGTGCATGAATCTTAAGGTCATATGAAGCAGGGAAGAATTTCACCTGATTCTTAAGCCCCGTGTTTTCGGGTTGAAACAGTACGGGAATGAATGCGAAAAACCCCGGTGACTCATCCTCAATTTGTCTCAGGCGCTCGTAATGGTCTACTATGTGGAAGGGCTCTTCGATGTGTCCGTAAAGGATCGTCGCGTTAGTTGGAATCCCCATACTGTGAGCAAGCTTGTGTATCTCCTCCCAGCGTGTTGCGATGGTCTTTGGAGCGCATATTTTTTTACGCACATCAGGATGGAGTATCTCGGCGCCTCCGCCCGTGAGAGCGTCTACGCCCGTCTCTTTTAAAGTTTCGAGCACGCCTTCAAGACTCTTACCGCTTATCTCAGTAAACCAGTCTATCTCAACTGCGGTAAACGCCTTTACGTGAGTTTCAGGATAGTTATCTTTTACCAGTTTTACTATGTCCAGGTATTGCTCGAACTTCCAATCAGGGTGAAGGCCGCCCACAATATGGACCTCTTTAATCTCATCAGAAAGCATGGAAAGTATCTGGTCATTAGAAAGCTCATAAGCATTAGCCGATTTTTTTGTAGTGCCGAATGCGCAGAATTTGCAAGAAATAGCGCATATATTCGAAGGGTTGACGTGGCGGTTAACAACAAAGTACACCTTGTCCCCGGCTCTTTTACGCTTGACGTAATCAGCCATCATTCCGACAGTGTTTATGTCCTGCGTGTCCATTATTGTAAGGCCGTCTTCAAAACTGAGACGCTCTTTGTCTGCTACTTTCTCAAGTATAGGCAGGAGTTTTTCGTCGTAACAAAGCTTTTCTATTTCGTCCAGTACTCGTTCCATCTTTCGTTTACAAGCTCCTCGATATCCGCCGTCATTTCAATCACTTTAGGATACCAGTTTTTTATCGTAGCATCTATTCCCATCCGCCCGCCGTACACCACAGCCGAGCCCCTGAGCTCAGTGCGCTCAAATATTACATCAAGATACGGGTCGAATCTAGTAAATATCCCCCAGATAAGCTCTGTGTTATCGTGCAAGTCAATATCAGGGCTCACAATCGCCACAATCCTCACATCCTCATAACCCGGGGTCTTGAATATTTTCTGTATCATTTCCTTTGGGTTCTTTTCAAGCTTAATTGCCATAATTCCGCCCTCAAGGAGTCTCCAGTCGAGAATCGACTTATGCTTTGCGCGCGGGTCGGGCAGATTTTTCGGTACAGGTTTTTTCTTTTTACCGTTGGTGTGCTGTCTGACTGCGTTTATTCCCATCTTGCTTCCCACGTTTAACTTCCCGCTTGTAAAATCAAGAGTATCAAGAGGCGCCCACGGGATCATCAGAAAATCCTCATTCGGGTCAAAATTCTCCCCGATCTCTCTAAGTACTGCGTCCCAGTCCCTGGGGTTAACGTCGCTTGAGACAGTGATCATTACTTTTGTAAGAAGCAGCTGCCCGGTGCCCCAGAGTGAAAGCATCGCTTTAATCCCGTTCTTGGGATAGCGCTCATCCACAGATACTACCAAGAGGTTATGAAACCCGGCTTCGGGATACGCCCACATGTCTTTTACTTCAGGGTGTATTATCCGTGTAAGCGGGGAGAACATGTCCCCAGCTGCCATACCCAGAAAGACATCTTCCTTAGGCGGCTTACCTACAATCGTTGCAGGCATAATCGGGTTTATCCTGTGCGTAATTTCGTTCAAATGAAATACCGGAAAGTCGGCTTCCATAGAATAGTGCCCGAAGTGGTCTCCGAACGGGCCTTCTTCCCGAAGCTCGTTTTGGGGCACCGTACCCTCGATAATAAACTCTGCATTTGCCGGAACGCTCACGGATACGCTCTTTCCCTTTACCATCGGGATCGGCTTTCCTCTCAGGTACCCGGCAAAAGCAATCTCATCCATTCCCTCAGGTAGGGGCGCAATCGCGGTAAAAATCATCTTAGGGTCCCCACCCAGCACGACCGCTACTTCAAGAGGCTGCCCCAGCTTGCCCGCTTCGTGGTAGTGAGCGGCGCCCCCCTTATGCGGGTGCCAGTGCATCCCTGTAGTCCTCTCGTCATATACCTGCATTCTGTATATCCCGAGGTTTCTTCTCGATGTTACAGGGTCTTCTGTAAGCACAAGCCCGAGCGTAATAAACCTGCCACCGTCATCAGGCCAGCATTTAATAATCGGAAGCTTGTCCAGGTTCGGGCGTTCCTCTACCTCTTGAGAGAACCCGAATTTTACTTTCTTGGTCCTCATTGAAAGGAGGTCATAAGCCTTTGGAAGTATTGAAAAAAAGGCTTTCAGGGACGGAGGGTTTACTTTATGGAATATCTCGACAAGCTCCTCGCCCACTTCCCTCGGTTTTCTGCCGAGAGCAAGCTCGACCCTTTCTTCGGTGCCGAACAGGTTGATCGCCATAGGGAACGAAGCGCCTTTAACGTTTTCGAATATAAGCGCGGGCCCGTTCTCCTTAATTACGCGGGACGCGATCTCCGTTATTTCCAATATCGGATCGACTTCGGCCTTCACATACTCAACGTCCCCGATCTTTCTTAGATGGTTTATATATTCCTGCAGGTCATAGAACTTTGTTTTAGACATTTACTCGCTTGCGCTCCATTTTAGAAGAGCATCCTGTAATTTATTTGAAACTCCGGTTTAGTATAAATGATGTTGGAAATAATTCAGGGTAATACTTTTATTTAATAACAGATGCGATTTTATTACTACTTACTCAAGCTCTTCATGCCGCCAGCCGTTTCCGGTATCGACCCCGACCATACTTAGCACCTTATCCACATATCCCTCGACAAGACTCGATACGCTCTCAGTGTTCATATAATGCGGCGGGCTTATCGGCATTATCACAGCTCCCTCGCGAGAGAGTTTAAGCGCGTTCTCAAGCGCAATCGAGCTGAGCGGCGTCTCTCTCAGAGCGATAACCAGCTTTCTCCTCTCTTTAAGAGCCACCTGCGCGATTCGAGTAATCAGCGTATCCGCTATTCCATTTGCAATCTTAGCTAGAGTGGAAATAGAGCACGGGATGATTACGAGCGCGTCAAAATGGTTACTTCCCGAGGAAAATGGCGTCGCAAGATCAGAATCGCTGTAGATTTCATTTACCCAGGGCCGTAGCTCTTCGGTTTTGAGACCAAGCTCTTCATGAAGAACTCTTTTCCCCCACTTGCTCACTACTAGATATTTATCGTCCGGACACCTGCGCAAGAAATCCACACCGTACGCAACGCCCGAAGCTCCTGTAAACCCGACTATTGTTCTCATAACTACGGTAAGTATAGCCCAGCGAGCACGAAAAGGAAGATAGCGAACCCTATTAGGATGTTGATTCTGAAAAAAGCAAAGTCCACATCTTCAGACTTTTTATGCTCAAGAAAAAGCAGGAAGCCGATAACTATAAGCAATACCCCGGCAAAAATTGTCTTAAATAGATAAAAGTATAAAAACGCTGCGGCAAAGTACGCAGCCAAATGCAAAATGCTCGATACCCTAAGCGCAGCCTCTTTACCGAAGCTCGACACCATGGAATATACGCCCTGTTTTTTATCGAACTCTTCATCCAGCGTCGCATAGATAATATCAAATCCCGTAACCCAGAACAGTGTAAAGCACGAGAGCACGAGAGCGGGGAATATGCCCTCTATTGTGCACGTTACTGCAACGAAGCCTCCGAGCGGCGCAAGCGCAAGTCCGAGTCCGACCCCGAAATGACACAGGTAAGTGAAGCGCTTTAAGAACGGGTAAATAATGAATACGGCAAGCGGTATCGGGGATAGAAATAAGACCAGGTCACATATGAAGTAAGCCGATGTAAAATAGAGTATCAACCCAAGCGCTGTTACCAGGTAAGCATTTCCGAGGCTGACCCTTCCCGCCGGGAGCTCTCTTTCGCTTGTTCTCGGGTTCAGCGCGTCAATCTTCCTGTCTATGATCCTGTTTATGGCAAGTGCCGCAGTCCTGGCACCCGTCCCGGCAAGAATTATCAAAATGAGGGTGCCGGTGCGGGGCAATCCATTGGCCGCAAGGAACGAGCCTGCAAATATAAGCGGCAGAGAAAAGAGCGTATGCTCGAATTTTATAAAATTTGCATAGTCTCTCAACATTATTACGTCTCACAAAGCAGCTTGATCCTGCTCATCTGTCTACTTTACTTTTATTTGTCATTCTATACAATAACCAACTAATCCATTCCGGGCGGGGTGCCTAATGTCTAGACCCGAGATCGTAACCAGGATATCCGAGGATTTACTTGAGGGAAATATAGAGGGGATTAGGGAAGCTCTGTCCGCCATACACCCTTCCGAAATTGCCGGGATAATTCAGTCCTTCGACCCAGAAGATCATACAAAGATACTCGATGCCCTAGATAATGAAACAGCCTCTGAGGTCATACTCGAGCTCGATCCCGAGCAGCGTGAGGATATACTCGAGGATTTCGATGAAGAGAAGATAGCCGACATCGCTGAGGAGATGGATTCCGATGACGCCGCGGACCTCATAGGAGAGCTTCCAGAGCAGACTGCCAGCACAGTGCTCTCCAAGATGGACCCCGAGGAAGCAAAGGACGTTGCGCCTCTCCTAAAGTACCCCGAAGACTCCGCAGGCGGCATCATGCAGGCCGAGCTCGTCAAGGTGAATCAAAGCTTTACGGTCAGGGACACTACAAATTGGATTAGGTTAATAGCAGAGGAAGTAGAGGACTTTCACTCCATTTTCGTAACGGATGAAAACGACAAGCTTCTGGGCCAGATCTCGCTTAGTAAGCTCATACTTGCAAGCCCTAGAGCCAAGGTCGAGAACCTCATGGAACCTGTGGAAGTCACCGTCACTCCTTATGTAGACCAGGAAGAAGTGGCGAAGATATTCCAGAAATACGATATCGTTACCCTCCCCGTTATAGACACCAGGGGAGTGCTAATAGGCAGAATTACAGCAGACGACGTGCTCGACGTTATCACTGAAGAGGCATCTGAAGATATGCTGCAAATGGCCGGTGTTGGAGACAGCCTCCATCCGATTTATACCCCGACACTCACAAGAATAAAACTCAGGACTCCTTGGCTCCTGCTCACTCTCGTCGGGGAGCTCTTTATCGCATTTATAATCGTATACGCATTTCAGCCGACGCTTGAAAAAGTTGCGATACTTGCCGCATTCATGCCCGCTATAATGGCCACAGGCGGAAACGTCGGGCTTCAAACGACGACAATTGTTATTAGGAGCCTAGGTATGGGCTCGATCAATGTAAAGCAGATTGGCAGAATTATTTTTTCTGAAATTAGGGTAGGGCTCGCTCTAGGGGTAATATGCGGACTCATCGCCGCTGTAATAGGCGCTATGATCAGCTACCAGCAGCCCGAGGTCTTTCGTCTCTCGATCGCTGTTTTTATTGCTATGGTATCTGCTACTATGGCCACTTCCTTCATCGGGGTTGCCGCTCCCTTGGTGCTGTTTAGGCTCGACTTTGACCCCGCCGCCGCCTCAGGCCCGTTCCTCACCATGTTCAACGACATCTTCGGCTCCGTATTCTACCTATTTATCGCAATGCTGATTTTATAGTCTCGATTACCTTATTCCCCTGTCTTAATCCCGACACAGTCTGCAGTCGAGGATTGTGAATCCAGTGGAAGCGTAGGGAAATTAAACCTCAGTAAGCCTTCTTTAAGAATAATGTTCCCCGGCGTTTCTTCTTCTCTTGTAAAATTCATAATAGGATCGATGGCAAATTCCCAGTCTTCGGCTTTTAATTGTATATTGGCTGCGCCGGGGGGAGGGGGATTAACTAAAAATCCCGACCCACTGCCATTAAATAAGAAGTTTCCACTCTGAAACGGTATTAGGGAACCATCAAGCGTAAAGATACCACCTTCAGGGTTAATCCTTGTCTCAAGCGTCTCGGGATCAACAACTACATCCGCATTAAAAGTGAACGGGTCTCCCAGATTCGGTACGATAAGCGGGAATGCTTCCATTATGACATCACAATCGAATCTCCAAGTTCCGTTTATATCAAATGCCCCGAACATGGGTACTACAGGCGGCTCGGTAGGCGGAGGAGAGGGAGGGGGTGGAGGCGGGGTTGGGGTCGGTTCTGGACCGCCTGTACAGATTATATCCTTACCAAAAAACGCCATACCTACTCTTCTTCTAGTTCCTTCAGGTAACAAAATGCTGGAAAATGAAAAAGTAATAAAGGAGTCATAGAATCCCTTGTTGGCAAGGCATTGATACGTTAATTTTAGGTCATCAAAAAAATTTGCTCCAGATGCGATAAAAACCGTATTCTCTGTTAAGAGCACTAAATTTTCAGAACTATCGTCATCATATCTAGCTTCTTCGATCACGAATTCTATTTCAGTATCCTGCGTAATATCAAGTAGGACATTAATATTAAATAGTTCATTTATAGGTATTGAATCGGGGACATTTTGTATAATTATTTTAAATATTCCCCTAAATACTGTTTCTACAAGCGGACTAAAATGATCTAAACTACCCCTTACTGTAATATCATTTTCATCGGCGTTAATTTCTATATCCAAATTATCCAAAATTTCCAATTCGCCGTTTAGCGAGGTCAATAAAAACATTAAATTAGCTACGACGTCTCCGTTCTCATCCACCGTTCCTCCATTACTTCTGGTTTCTGCAGTGATCGGTATATTAAATTCCAGACCGTCCGGTTCCAATTCGTACTGCCTGTCCGTGTCAATATCACCGAACTCAGGCGGCAGGTCTTCAGGGTTGATTCTTTTTATTGAGATTTCGGTATCTTCATCCAGAGCCCCCGCGGGTATTTCCAAAGTAAGCTTCCCGTCAGAGCTTCTGACAGTGCCCCCCTCGGGCCCAATCGTTCTGGTTGTTGTGTTGTTATTTCCGGTTCCATCGCAGGCTAAAGCTATACTAAGAAGGAGTAAAACTATTATAGAAGACTTAATGTATCTTTCCATCCACTAACCCCTACCGCACATATTTCATCCTCTAAGACTCATAATAACAAATCGGTTAAAAATGTGCAATAGATTCATTTTTTTGATATATTATGTTTTTATGGAAAGAATACGCATACGCCCACGGTACAATTTTACAGTTCCTCTGGATAAAGAAAGTGTCTTAAACAAGCTGCGCGACGCCATCGGAAACCCGGATGCCCATATTGAAGGGAAGTTCGTAAAACCTCTTGTTGTAATATCCATACCGGAAGAGGACCGTCACTTCTGGTCACCCGAGCTCAGTCTCGATATAGAAAAGAAGGAAGAGGGAACGGAAATAAGATGTGTACTAGGACCCCGTCCCGCACTTTGGACCATGTTCACCGCTTTTTACAGTTTCGCTGTTCTGATTGGAGTAGCAGGCTTGGTCCTTGGTTTTTCTCAACTAACACTGGGAATGAATGCCTACGGTTTTTGGTTTGTGCCCCTTTCTATTATTCTTATAGTATCGGCATATGTAATCGCCCTTACGGGTCAGAAGCTCGCATATGATCAAATGCTGCTGCTGAGATCGTTTATAAAAAATTCTCTTAAGAAGAATTGATGTGACTCCGCCGTAGTCTGCAACTGCCAGTAATTTATAGATAAACTCTCATTTTCTGGTAATACTATCGGTATGGCTATTACTGAAGCTCTCCTTCTCAGAAAGATGCCCTACAGGGACGCAGACCTAATCCTCTCGTTGTTTACAAAAGACATGGGCAAGGTCTCAGGACTTGCCAGGAGCGCGAAAAACAGCATGAAACGGTTCGGCGGCCGCTTAGAGCCTTTTATACATTTACGCGTGAGCTTTAAGGAAGGGAAGGGCGGAATGAAGCTTGTCGATGATGTCGAGGCCGTCCAAGTTTACAGAGCTTTCATGGAAGATTTGGATATCTTTACTTGGGGGAGTTATTTACTCGAATACACAGACGCCGTACTGCCCCAGGAAACACCCAACGAACAGTTGTTCAACCTTTTGATTAAGACGCTAAGCGAGCTTGACTCAAAAAAAAGCGTTCTCCCTTTGGTGCTTGGTTATCAGTTAGATGCACTCTCCCTTTCGGGATATGAGCCCAGTCTTGCTAGCTGCGTCGATTGCGGAACCGAAATACCGGGGGAGTCATACTTCAGCGTCAAGAGGGGAGGCGCGGTTTGCAGTAACTGCAGTACCCGGAAAAATAGCTCCCTTATATCCAGGGAATTTTTGGAAGACAGGGATTCGATGGACGTTTATTTGTCTCAAGTACTTAAATATATAAAACTATTCACCAGGTTCACCGAGTATCATACCGAGAAGGAGCTAAAATCAGGGAAATTCATAGAAGAGCTGACATTGTAATTAAAGTTCCCGAGGGTTAAATAACCACTTTAACTATTGGAGCTAACACCTACCAATTCATTTAAATTGTCGACCTTTTCTTTCTCCATAAACTCTACAATCCCCCTGTTTATCTTCCCCGCTACGGTAGAGCCCTCACCGCGTATCGCCGTAACCAGCTGAAGCGCTTTTGCGCCCGCCATTATCTTCTCAAGCGCACTCTCCGTATCGTGCACGCCGCCCACGCCTACAATATCAAGCTTATCCCCCGCTTGACGGTAAATATGGGCTATGATATCAGTTGTCATCTTTCTGTAATCCACGTCGTCCCCGCTGAGACCTCCCTGAGAATTCCGCCATTTATCCCCATATTTTGCTTTAATACCCGTATTTATCGTAGAGTTTGAGGCGATTATCCCTGCAATTGAGTGCTCAAGAGCAACTCCGATGATATCATCCACTGCTTCATAAGTCAGATCGGGCGCAATTTTAATAAATACAGGCCTAGAAAGCCCGCCCCTTTCCATTGCCTCTTTAACCGCATGTACTATGTCTATCGTGCGCCCCTTTTCCTGAAGCTTCCGCAGCCCCGGGGTGTTTGGAGAGCTAATGTTTATTGCGAAATAGTCAGCGTCCTCACTCAGCTCCTCCGCGATCACGGCGTGCGCCCTCGGTGAGTCATCATGAGCGACGTCTTTATTCATACCAATGCTTATTCCGATTCTTGCCGGGTGGCTTTTGTATTTTGATAGATTGTGCTTAACGACGTCCACCCCGGGACTGTTAAACCCAAGCCAGTTTATAGCCGTCCCGTTTGATACCATGTGTAGGCGCGGCTTCGGGTTCCCGGGCTGAGGGTACTCAAGGACAGAGCCTACCTCCACTCCCGCAAACCCCAAATGCCAGAGCCCAGCTACAGCACGTCCAGCTTTGTCCCATCCGGCCCCCACAATAAGGGGGTTCTCAAACTCGACCCCACCTATATGTGTACGAAGCCTCGGATCGGTAAATCTTTTGTGCTTGTCGGTAAAAAGCTCAACCAGTTTTAACGTAAGTGGGGATAATTCAGCAAAATGGAGTGATTCACGAGCAAGCTCATGAAACGTTTCGGAATCAAACTTATTAAGTATCGGTCTTACGATCTCTTTATACATTGAACCTGAAGAGTATTATATCGCCGTCCTTCACAGTGTAGTCCTTACCCTCTGATCGCATCTTACCAACGTCCTTTAAAGCGGCCTCAGAGCCTGCTTCGACAAAGTCCTCAAAACCCGCAGTCTCTGCCCTGATAAAACCCCTCTCGAAATCAGAGTGTATAATACCAGCCGCCTGTGGGGCCTTCGAGTCTTTTCTAACAGTCCAAGCCCTTACCTCTGTTGGGCCCTGAGTGAAAAACGTAATAAGACCGAGTTTAACATATGCGGCCTTAATCAGCCTGTCCATACCCGAATTCTCAAGCCCCAAGTCTTCAAGGAACATCTTCTTCTCGGCGTATGGAAGCTCTGCGATCTCGGACTCTATTTTTGCGGAAAGCACTATAACCTCAGAACCTTCATTCGCGGCGTATTCCTTTACCTTTTGTACCTCTTCGTTACCCTCCGCGTCAGGGATATCGTCTTCGGACACATTACATACATACATAACTTGTATCCCGGTAAGTAAGTACATCTCTTTTACTACTTCGAGGCTCTTCTCATCGAGAGGAAAGTTCCTCACTTTATTGCCGGCCTCAACGAACTCTCTTAAACGAGTAACTACATCGAGCTTATCTTTTGTGGCTTTGTCCCCGCTCTTTGCCTGTGATGTGAGCCTCTCTTCCCGTCTCTCGATCGTCTCAAGGTCTTTTAGAAGCAGCTCGTCCTCTATGATATGAACGTCTCTTAAAGCGTCGTTTGAGCCCTCGACATGGGTTACGTTATCATCCTGAAAGCACCTGACAGTATGCAGGATAAGATCCACTTCCCGTATGCTCGCGAGGAATGCGTTACCTCGTCCCTTGCCCTCTGAGGCGCCCTTCACAAGCCCTGCTATATCCACTACCTCTAAAAATGTGGGGGTAATCTTCTTTGGTTGCACGAGCTCTGCTAGCTTATGTAACCTGTCATCCGCGATAGGGATCACCCCTACGTTGTCGTCAATAGTGCAAAAGGGAAAATTACCCACCTCAGCCCCGGCATTTGTAAGCGCGTTAAATAGCGTAGACTTGCCCACGTTCGGAAGTCCTACGATTCCGCATTTTAGTCCCATATTTTCAGTAATTCCTTCAGTTTAAGCGATTGAAATAACATCAAAATAACTGCCGTTAAGCTACCTTAAGGGCACAGCTAGTCAAGGCATCAAATATCTATTAGATTCCTTCCCCCTTGACGCGGGAAGGTTAGGATGGGGGTGATTAAACCCGCTCACCCTGAGGCTCTCGAAGGGTGAGCGTTTACGACATACATAAATAGCTGTTAGCATCCCTCGCATATGCTAACTTAGCTTGAACTACTTGTACTCATAGGTGGTTCTGTCTCTTTGATGACGGCGTTTGCCGCTCTAATTGCTGCGGCAAGCGCCCCTTCTATGTGGCCGGGATTCTCTGTTGCTGTCTCCGTTGATGCCCAGTGGAGACGCCCGCCCAGTGCCGGTGTAGCGTAGAGGGAATGGCCGAACAGTTCATAGGAATTAAGACGCTCTACACCAGGTGGTGAGGTGAATCGTTCCTGCCTCCAGTCACTTATGAAGAATTGCTCCGGCTTTGCAGCGTTAGGGCCAAAGAGTGCGCTCATCTGATCTAGCACCTTCTCAGCAGTTACTGTCGGCTCGCCAACTGTCATACTAGGCGCAAAGCCGAACAGCGCTGCCGGGTCACCTTCTGGTCCGCTCATGTCATGGATCTCTCGCATTGGGCCGACATAGCTTATTGCCGATCCCGAGAGTCCATCGCTGCGCCAAAACGGCTCAGAGTATTGAGCCACCACCTTAGTAATAGCACCCATCCATACAGGTGTATTTTTGGATAACTCAAAAAGTTTTCCCGGTAGTACCGGGTTAAATTTGATAGATGAAACAGCAAGGGCAGGCGGAACCGCAAGAACGAGATTATCGGCGGTAAAAATGCCGCTAGGAGTGTGCGCCTGAATCTCATCTCTCGTCGCTAGGATTCTGGATACTGGCTGATCGAACCTGACAACCCCGCTCGGCAGCTCTTTGGCAATGACCTGCGCCAATTCCTGAGCCCCGTTTAGAAATCTGCCCGATGGGACATCTATCGGGTTACCTACAAGCCGCTGCGTCCCCTCGGTGGTTTCATACATCGCGTCCCCGGAAATGTACTGTGGGAAGGATGCCAAGCCCAGATCTTTAATGAGCTCAGTAATCCGCGGCTCGTTCGGCCAGAACCATGTGGCGCCAAGGTCTAGACGTATACTGCTTTCGGAAGTTGATAGTAGTCTGCCCCCGGCTCGGTCCCGGGCTTCCAGAACCGCCACGGAAAGTCCTTGAGCGCATAACTTACGGGCGGCAGCTAAACCTCCGATTCCCGCGCCTACTACAACCACATCTACACTTACATTATCTGGCTCGGCCATATCCGGTCCTGGTCTCAGTTCTGACTATAATAATATTAGCTTTCTGATAAGACATATATAGTTTTAGGGATTTGGGCCGCTGCCAGCGCACCCGACCATATTATTTAATCCGTAATATTATACCAAATAGCATTATGTGAAATTTTAACTATCTCCTGTCACACCAATCAAAATCCCTATAAAATTCATTGACTACCCCCATTTAAGCCTTATACTCCTTATTGGAGGAATAAAAAATGTCAAACATGGTTAAATTACTTCTACTAAATGCAGCTCTAATCCTTTTCTTAGTAGGCGGATTTGTCTACGTAAACAATGAAACAGCCGTTTCCACACAGCCGATTGACCTGAAATTCATCGATTTTGATGTCGCGCAGGCCGATTATCCATATCTGGACCTATCATCAGATTCAAACCTCGGAATACTCACTGCCAATAATAAA
>Ga0209633_10002133_pt1 | contig 19490 bp, 16 predicted proteins | sample Cruoilmetagenom1_FD_187290 | JGI IMG/M metagenome (GOLD analysis project Ga0209633, IMG submission 187290) | Oil polluted marine microbial communities from Coal Oil Point, Santa Barbara, California, USA - Sample 1 (SPAdes) (version 2) | ecosystem: Environmental > Aquatic > Marine > Oil seeps ... | reverse complement strand
CGGAAGTAGTTGGTATTTCCATTGATCGCCTGCTGGATCAACTGAAAGAGGCAGGCGTGGAAATCAATGATGCCGATGCAATGATAAGCGAATCTGAAAAAGTGGAGTTGCTGGGTTTCTTGCGCCGCAAGCATGGTGCAGCAGAGCGCTCAGAACCCAAGAAGGTTACTCTCAGCCGCAAGAAAACCAGTGAGTTGCGTCAGACTGGTTCCCATGGCAAGGGTAAGGCGGTCACCAAGGCTAAGTCAGTTACTGTTGAAGTACGCAAGAAGCGTACCTATGTGAAACGCAGCGTGGTCATGGAAGAAGAACACAAGCGCGTTGAGGAAGAACAGGCCAAGCTGGCGGCAGTTGAACAAGAAGCTCAACGCCTAGTCAGGGAACAAGAAGAACTGGTAGCGAAAAAACAGGCGGAAGAGCAAGCCCGTAAGGATGCTGAAGAAGCAGAACGAAATGCGGCTGTTGCCCAGAAGACAGCCGAAGAAGAAGCCAAAAAACAGGCAGAAGAAATCACCCGTAAACAGGCGGAAGTCGCCAAAGATGATCGTGCTACTAAGACGAAAAAGCCCAAAAAAGCTGACAAGGTAGAAAAGCCTGAAACCCGTTATGGCCGTAAGGAACTGCACGTTAATGCCGGTAAATCCGGACGTCGCAAGAAACCGGGCAAGACACGACGCGTGTCTTCGGCGGCAGACTCGGGTGAGCATGGCTTCCAGAGGCCGACTGCGCCGATGGTGAAGGAAGTTGCGCTGCCTGAAACGATTACCGTAGGTGAGTTGGCGCAAAAAATGTCGGTCAAGGCCGCCGAATTGATCAAGGTCATGATGAAAATGGGTAGCATGGCGACCATCAACCAGGTGTTGGATCAGGACACGGCCTCTATCGTGGTTGAAGAAATGGGCCACACCGCCAAGTTGATTAATGATAATGCTCTCGAGGATACGCTAACCGAAGAGTTTACCGGTGAACTCATGACGCGCGCCCCGGTCGTCACCATTATGGGTCACGTCGATCACGGTAAAACGTCATTACTGGATTATATTCGCCGCAGCCGTGTGGCCGCTGGTGAATCGGGTGGTATTACCCAGCACATCGGCGCCTATCACGTGACAACCAAAAGCGGTGATATCACCTTTCTGGATACACCGGGCCATGCCGCGTTCACCGCGATGCGCGCCCGTGGCGCCAAGGCGACAGATTTGGTTATCCTGGTGGTCGCAGCCGATGACGGTGTCATGCCGCAAACCAAGGAGGCCGTGCAACATGCCCGTGCCGCCGAAGTGCCGCTGATTATTGCCGTCAACAAGATTGATAAAGAAGGGGCCGACCCCGATCGCGTTAAGAATGAACTGGCCCAGGAAGATGTGATTCCTGAAGACTGGGGTGGAGATACCATGTTTGTCCATGTCTCTGCCAAAACCGGTGAAGGTATTGATGGGTTACTCGAGGCCATTTTATTACAGACCGAAGTCCTGGAACTGAAGGCCCCTGGAGAAGGGAATGCCAAAGGGGTCATTATTGAATCCCGCGTCGACAAGGGCCGTGGTCCGATTGCCACCATGCTGGTACAGCAAGGTAGTCTCAAGAAAGGTGATATCCTCCTGGCGGGTCTGGAATATGGCCGTGTGCGTGCCATGCTCGATGAACATGGCAAGACACTGGATGAAGCCGGGCCTTCTATTCCTGTCGAGGTTCTCGGTTTATCGGGTGTGCCCAGTGCCGGTGATGAAGCCAATGTCGTCTCCGATGAACGCAAGGCCCGTGAGATTGCGATGTTCCGTCAGGGTAAATACCGCGATGTGAAACTGGCCCGCCAACAGGCTGCGAAACTGGAAAATATGTTCTCGCAAATGGAAGAAGGCGAGGTCAACTCGCTTAATCTTGTATTGAAGGCCGACGTGCAGGGTTCTGTAGAAGCCATTTCGGATGCCTTACACAAGCTGTCCACCGATGAAGTGAAGGTCAAGATTGTTGCCAGTGGTGTCGGTGGTATTAATGAATCTGATGTGAATCTGGCCATGGCTTCCAATGCAGTGATGATTGGTTTTAATGTGCGTGCGGATGGTTCTGCCAAGCGCCTGATCGATGAAGAGTCGGTCGACCTTCATTATTATAGTGTTATCTATGATCTCATCGATGAAGTGAAGACGTCCATGAGTGGCATGCTGGCACCGGAATTCAAGGAAGAGATCATTGGTCTGGCCGAGGTACGCGATGTGTTCCGCTCTCCCAAGATTGGCGCGATTGCCGGTTGTATGGTGGTGGATGGTACCATCAAGCGTAACAGTCCTATTCGTGTTCTGCGTGACAACGTGGTGATTTACGAAGGTGAACTGGAATCACTACGTCGCTTCAAGGATGACGTTAATGAAGTTAAACAGGGTACCGAGTGTGGTATCGGTGTGAAGAACTACAATGACGTCAAGGTCGGCGATCAGATCGAAGTTTATGAACGTGTACAGGTTGCCCGTAAACTGTAAGCAGACTCATAACAGCTTTTATACTTTTTCCGTTTAACGGATCATTCCCGGTCGTTATCATGCCTAAAGAATTCAGTCGTACCCGCCGTGTCGGTGAGCAAATGCAACGCGAACTGGCACAGCTTATTCAGCAGGAGGTCAAGGATCCCCGTATCGGGATGTTGACCGTTCTGGCGGTCGAGGTCAGTCGCGATCTTTCCCATGCGAAGGTATTTATCAGCAGTTTGGATAGTAGTGAAGGCATGCCTCAGACACTGGAAATACTGAGTCGTGCCAGTGGCTTTTTACGCCGTGAACTGGGTCGTCGCATAAAACTGCGTATCATTCCCGAGTTACATTTTGTGCATGATGAATCCATCGAACGTGGTAACCGTCTGTCGTCCCTGATAGATCAGGCCATCGCAAGTGACAAGAAAGAAGATTGATTAGAGGCAAAACGTGGCAAGAAGACGTCCGAGTGGTCGAAATATAGATGGTATTGTGCTGCTGGATAAGCCGCTTGGTATCACCTCAAATAAAGCACTGCAGAAAGTCAAACGTCTGTTCAATGCCAACAAGGCTGGTCATACCGGTAGCCTGGATCCCCTGGCCAGTGGTCTGTTGCCGATTTGTCTGGGCGAAGCCACCAAGATTTCCAGTTACCTGCTGGATGCCGACAAGGCCTATACCGGTACCTGTAAACTGGGGGTCCGCACCACCACGGCCGATGCCGAAGGTGAGATTATTGAACAAAAACCGGTGGGGGACTTGTCTGAAAAACAGGTGAGTGCCGTACTGCAACAATTCACCGGCACCCTCGAGCAAATCCCACCCATGCATTCCGCTATCAAGCAGAATGGGCAGCCCCTTTATAAATTGGCCCACCAGGGGATCGAGGTTGAGCGTCAGCCACGCACCATTCATATCTATGAATTGGCCCAGACACGCCTTGCAGGGGATGAGCTGGATATCAACATGCGCTGCTCCAAGGGGACCTATGTACGAACCCTGGCGGAAGATATTGGCCGGGAACTGGGCTGTGGCGCCCATTTGAGCGCCCTGCGACGGACCAAGGTCGGACCTTTTACTCTGGACAGGGCGGTTACCATGGAAGCTCTCGAGGCCCTGGCCGAGGAGGGCTTCGATGCCCTGGAACAGCACATTCTGCCCATCGAACAGGCCCTGGCCGACTGGCCGGAGATCCAGTTGACGGAAGATTCGGCCTTTTACCTCAATCGGGGGCAGGCCATACAGGTCGCCAAGGCGCCCACCAGTGGTCTGGTGCGCCTGTCGGCCAATCAGCGTTTCATCGGCATCGGGGAAATCCTCGATGACGGCCGGGTTGCCCCGCGCCGCTTGCTGAAATCGGGGTAAAGAAACGGCTTTTCAGTCTGTTTATCCCTTGTGTCGCCTTGGGGGCGCGGGTACAATACGCCCTCCAAATTATCAGTAAATTTTATTTAAAACAGGAGTTTGCGATGTCAATTAATGCCGAACAGAAGGCAAACATCGTCAGTGAACATCAGCGCGAGTCCAGTGATACTGGTTCGCCCGAAGTACAGGTTGCGTTGTTATCAGCCCGTATTAATGATCTGTCTGGCCATTTCAAGACCCATATCCACGACCACCACTCGCGTCAGGGTCTGCTGCGTATGGTAAGTCAGCGTCGTAAGTTGCTCGATTACCTGAAGAAAAAGGACGTGCAGCGTTATCGTGATCTGATCACCAGTTTAGGCCTGCGTAAGTAAATCAATATAAAAAAACCTTGGTAGAAGGAAGCTATGACCCCCGTAACTAAAGAATTTAAATACGGCGATCACGTCGTACGCCTCGAAACCGGTGAGATTGCTCGTCAGTCCACTGGTGCCGTTATGGTCAGCATGGGAGACACCGTTGTACTGGTTACAGCGGTTGCCATGAAAGAAGCGATGGAAGGTCGTGACTTTTTCCCCATGACTATCGATTACCAGGAACGTACCTATGCAGTAGGTCGTATTCCTGGTGGCTTCCTGAAACGTGAAGGTCGTCCGTCAGAGAAGGAAACCCTGACCTGTCGTCTGATTGACCGTCCAATCCGTCCTCTTTTCCCCAAAGGTTTCACCAATGAGGTTCAGTTGATCGCGACTGTGGTCTCCATGGATCCGGAGATTGACCCTGATATACCCGCCCTGATCGGTGCCTCAGCAGCCATGATGCTGACCGGTACCCCATTCAATGGCCCAATTGGTGCGGCCCGTGTGGGTTATAAAGATGGACAGTATTCACTGAATCCAGGCTTAACTGAACGAAGTGAGTCTGAACTGGATCTGGTGGTTGCCGGTACTGAACATGCCGTTTTGATGGTGGAATCAGAAGCCAAAGAATTGTCAGAAGAAGTCATGTTAGGCGCAGTGGTTTACGGTCATGAGCAACAACAGGTTGCGATCAAGGCTATTAAGGAATTTGCTGCTGAGGTGGGTGTAGAAGCCTGGGACTGGCAGCCTGCTGCGAAAGACGAAAAACTGCACAGTGAAGTTGCTGCCGCTGCAGAAGCTGATACTGCCGAAGCTTACAAAATCAAAGTCAAACAGGATCGTTATTCGCGTCTATCTGAAATTCGCAAGGGCGTTGTTGCTAAACTGGCCTCAGAAGACGGCTGGAATGACGCTGACGTTTCTGAAGCCTTCGGTAAACTGGAAAAGAATATCGTACGTAGCAGCATTATTAACGGTGAACCCCGTATCGATGGTCGTGATACTCGCACTGTACGTCCCATCACCGTTAAGGTGGGTGTTTTGCCCCGTACTCACGGTTCTGCCCTGTTTACCCGTGGAGAAACACAGGCGCTGGTTGTAACGACTCTGGGCACCGAGCGTGACTCACAAATTATCGATGCCCTGGAAGGGTCTTATCGCGATAATTTCATGTTGCAATACAACTTCCCTCCATACAGTGTAGGCGAAACAGGCCGAGTCGGTACTCCCAAACGTCGTGAAGTCGGCCATGGTCGTCTGGCAAAACGTGGCGTATTGGGTGTGATGCCTTCTGCCGAAGATTTTCCTTACAGCATGCGTGTTGTCTCTGAAATCACAGAATCCAATGGTTCCAGCTCTATGGCCTCTGTGTGTGGTACCAGCCTGTCCCTGATGGATGCCGGTGTACCTATCAAGGCACCAACAGCCGGTATTGCCATGGGACTTATCAAGGAAGGTGACAAGTTTGCTGTCCTGAGTGACATCCTGGGTGATGAAGATCATCTGGGTGACATGGACTTTAAGGTGGCCGGTACGGCTGCTGGCGTAAATGCCCTGCAAATGGATATCAAGATCGAAGGTATTACCAAAGAGATCATGGAAGCTGCTCTGGAACAGGCCAAAGAAGGTCGTCTGCACATTCTTGATAAAATGAATGCCGTGCTGAGCGAGCCACGCACTGAAATGTCTGACCATGCTCCTCGTTATGTTACCTTCAAGATCAATCCCGAAAAGATCCGCGATGTGATCGGCAAGGGTGGGGCCACCATTCGCTCCATAACGGAAGAAACCGGTGTTTCTATCGATATTACCGATGATGGCATGGTCAAGATTGCCTCCAGTGATGGTGCCGCAGCGGAAGAGGCCCGCCGTCAGGTTGAACAGATCACTGCTGATGTTGAAGTAGGCAAAGTATATGAAGGCAAGGTTGCCAAACTGATGGATTTCGGTGCCTTTGTTACTATCCTGCCTGGTAAAGACGGTTTGGTCCACGTTTCACAGATCTGTGAAGAACGTGTTGAAAACGTCAGTGACAAATTGACCGAGGGTGAATTGGTCAAGGTCAAGGTACTGGAAATCGATAAGCAGGGTCGTATCCGCCTGAGTATGAAGGCCGTTGAAACTGCTACTGCCTAAGTCGAGGTTTTCAACTACACTCTAAAAAAGGCTGCTATTGCAGCCTTTTTTATTGCCTGATTTTTATGTGTCCTTGCCATATCAATGGCACATGCCTTGCATCTTTTTCCTTGAATCAAGTTCCAAGGAGACAAAATGTCGGCAGTTAAACGTTTTACAAGCCTGTTATCAGCAACCGCTTTACTCGCTGCCTGTGCGGTTGCCGTGCCGCCCAATGATATTCTTTCACCTGAGAAGGCCATGATATATGGCCATATCGAGGCCGAATATCCCATCGATGCCGTCGATTTACAGGAGTTTGGGGTCGTCTACATCGTGCCTTTTAAACGCCCACCCAGGGTATTGATCTATAAAAACGGTTATTTCATGGCTGAAAATCTCAAGCCGGGTAAATACTTCATCTCCGCTTATCATTCTAAAAGCAAATCATACAAAGTCGTAAATAGTCCACAAACGACCTATCAGAATATTTTTAATGTCAAACCCGGTAGCCTTAATTTTATTGGCGCTCATCGTATTGTCGTGCAGAAGCGCAGCCTGTTGAGCCATGGTGAATTTGAAGTTGTGCGTCTGCGTCGACCGGATGAACGCAGTATGCTGCGGTTCTTTTACGAGATAACGGAAGGAACCGGCTGGCAGAAGAAGATTGTGCGTCGCATGAAAGAACTCAGGCAGTAGCTTGATCAACAAAAAATTGACTGATCCGTTGTTCCAGCCAATAGCGGGGTCTAAAGGGTAAGTGACCACTGATAAACCCGACATGACCGCCAGTGTCGGTCAGCTCCAATGTGACCTTGTCGGATAATTCTTCTGCTGTAGGAATCGCCTCGCGTGTCATGAAGGGATCATCCTTAGCGTGCAGAACGAGAGTGGCTACACGGATGGCCGATAAAAATTGCCGACTACTACTCCTGGCATAATAATCCGCCGAATCACTGAACCCATGTAACGGCGCAGTAACCAGATCGTCATACTGCCGTATCGTTTTACATGTCAGCGCCTTGTCCTTCTCAATGGGCAATGACATCTGTGCCAGACGTTGTTTTAGAGAGCGTTGTAATTTATCGAGCAGGTGCCGTTGATAAATCCGTGAACCCTGGCGATTGAGTTGATCGGCCGCATTCGCCAGATCAAACGGAACCGAAATCGCGATGGCGCCTGCTAATGGATTGGCTTGACCTGTTTCCCCCAACCACTTCAGCAAGACATTACCCCCCAGCGAGACACCCATTGCATAGATGGGGCGATCGGGAAAGCGTGCTATCAATTGAGAAACGACATAGCCCACATCACCAGTTTCTCCGGAGTGATAGGCGCGAGGCAGGCGATTCATCTCATCATTGCAGCCGCGAAAATACATTATTACGGCCTGCAAGCCGAGCTGGCTCAGATGCTTTAACAGGCTTTTGGCATAATGAGACTCATCATTACCTTCCAGCCCATGCAATAGCAGGACAATCGGCCCTGGTTTGTGTTCCGTCCAGTCAAGGTCAAGGAAATCCCCATCGGGGAGTTCAAGGCGTTCACGAATCAAAGAAAGTTTTGGACGGTGGCGAAACAGACTGGGCCAGATGGTCTGGGCATGTCGATTGCGCAGCCACCAGGCGGGGGTGAAAGAACTCTGGATAATCATGTTATAACTTTAAGATCTAAAAAATTTCACCACCAAGACGCCAAGACACCAAGAAAAACATTTTTAATTATTAGATTCCTTATGTAGTCAGCTTTAATGCTTAGCATCGAATATTAATCTATATGGGAAAGGTTGTTAGCTTGGTTTTAAACGGAAACTATTGGTACCTTATGTCTAATAATTATAAAAATTAGATTTTTAAAAACTTGGTGCCTTGGCGTCTTGGTGGTGAATATTTTATTGTAAAAGGGGCTACCCAACCAGGGCAGCCCATGCGTCTTACTGGTTGGCCCGGTTTTTCACCAGATCATCCACCACGGCCGGGTCGGCCAGGGTCGAGGTATCCCCCAGGGTGCCCAGATCATTTTCGGCAATCTTGCGCAAGATACGGCGCATGATCTTGCCGGAACGCGTCTTGGGCAGACCGGGCGCCCATTGGATGACATCGGGTTTGGCGATGGGACCGATTTCCTTTTTGCACAACGCGATCAGTTCGGCCTGCAAGGCATCATCGGGCTCGACACCCAGAATCGGGGTGACATAGGCATAAATACCCTGGCCCTTGATGTCATGGGGATAACCTACCACGGCGGCCTCGGCCACTTTTTCGTGTAGTACCAAAGCGGATTCCACTTCGGCCGTGCCCATGCGATGGCCAGAGACGTTGAGGACATCATCCATGCGGCCGGTGATCCAGTAATAACCATCGGCATCGCGCCGGGCGCCGTCACCGGTAAAGTAATAACCGGGATAGGTCTTGAAATAGGTTTCGACAAAGCGCTGGTGGTCGCCATAGATACTGCGCATCTGGCCGGGCCAGGAGCCGGTCATGACCAGCGCACCGGAGGCTTCACCATTGCCTTCGATAATTTGATTAGTGGTAGTGTCGACAATCCCGGGCTTGACGCCAAAGAAGGGCTGGGTAGCCGAGCCGGGTTTGAGTTTGGTGGCGCCGGGTAACGGGGTCAGCAGGTGGCCACCGGTCTCGGTCTGCCACCAGGTATCGACGATGGGGCAACGCTCATCGCCGATTACCTTGTGATACCACTCCCAGGCCTCCGGGTTAATCGGTTCACCCACGGTGCCGAGGATACGCAGGGATTTGCGCGAGGTCTTTTTCACCGGGCCTTCGCCTTCGCGCATCAGGGCACGGATGGCGGTCGGAGCAGTATAAAAGACGCTGACCTGGTGTTTATCCACGACCTGCCAGAAACGGGAGGCATCCGGGTAGTTGGGTACACCTTCGAAGAACACCGTCGTAAAGCCATTGGCCAGCGGCCCGTACAACACATAACTGTGGCCCGTGACCCACCCGACATCCGCTGTACACCAAAAGATATCCTTGTCGGTCAGATCAAAGACGTACTTGGTGGTCATGGCGACATAGAGGAGATAACCCCCGGTGGTGTGTAAAATACCTTTCGGTTTGCCGGTCGAACCGGAGGTATAGAGGATGAACATCGGATCTTCGGCATCCATTTCTTCCGGTGGACAATCGTTTGCTGCCTCGGCCATGGCCTCGTGATACCAGACATCGTGCGTATCATTCCAGTTGATGTTGCCACCGGTGCGTTTCACCGTCAGCACGGTATGCACGTTGGGGCATGATTTGACGGCTTCATCAGTATTGGCCTTGAGTGGAATGGCTTTGCCACCGCGAACGCCTTCATCGGCGGTAATGACCACCCGGCAATCTGAATCCAGGATACGATCCTTGAGTGAGGCAGGTGAAAAGCCACCGAACACCACGGAGTGGACCGCACCGATACGGGCACAGGCCAGCATGGCATAGCCGGCTTCGGGGATCATCGGCATGTAAATACAAACACGATCGCCTTTTTTGACGCCACGGTTTTTCAGGACGTTGGCCAGTTTACTGACGTGTTCGTGGAGTTCCTTGTAGGTTATTTTTTTATCAACTTTTGGATCATCGCCTTCCCAGATTATGGCAACCTGATCACCGCGACTATCAAGATGGCGATCAATACAGTTATAGGTGACATTCAGTTTGCCGCCTTCAAACCATTTAATATAGAGGTTGTCCTGCTCAAAACTCCAGTCCATTACCTTGTCCCAGGGTTTATACCAGCTGATGAATTTTTCCGCCTGCTCGCCCCAGAAACCTTGCGGGTCATCGATGGAGCGTTGATACATCTCCTGATACTGTTGTCTGGTAATGTGAGTGGTTTTTTTTATGTTGTCAGGGATATCGTAAAGTTTGTCTGACATGTGACTTTCCCCTTTATTTTAGATAGACCGATTAATTAAAAAGTTTGTGTCTGGCATTAAAATCTTGAGCGGATCTCGTACTGGGATTTCACCAGTCGGCTTATTGTATCCTGCGTCGAGGCGAGCTGTGTTACCAGGTGTTCAAATATGCTTGCCGTGGCTTTGGCATCGCCTAGTGCGCTGTGCCGGTTAGATATTTCGACCTGACAATGTTGGGCCACTTCTTCCAGAGTATAATGCCCTATTTGGCCGCGATGCTCCAGAAATAGCAACATGGTATCGATCCATGGGCTCTGCAACTGGCCATGGCAGCACTGTTGTAAGGTCTTGTTTATAAAACGAATATCAAAGTTGATATGGTGGCCAACCAGCACCCCGTTGTCAATAAAATCGAGCACCTCCGGCAAAACCTCCTGAAAAATCGGTGCCTGCGCCACATCTTTGTCGGTGAGGTGATGAATGGTGGTACTTTCCGGTGGAATAGGGCGTTGTGGATTGATATAGGACTGATAGCTGCGCCCGGTCAACTGCAGGCCCTGTAGTTCAATCATGGCGATATCGATCACTTCATCGCCGCTGTAGGCATGAAAACCGGTCGTTTCGGTGTCGAGCACCACGAAACGGGTATTAGCGATAAGCTGCTGTTTAATCTGTTGTGAGTTGTGTTGATGACAGGCTTGAAACAGTCGCAAGGCCCTGGCATCGTGCGCCATTTTTTTTTCAATACGACGGCGCAGGAAAGGGAATTTATTATGTAGCTTGTTTAGCAAATTACTCATGGTCAAGGACTGAAAAGAAACAACCCCGCCGAAGCGGGGTTGAATTGGTTACTACTGTTAATGGCCGCTTGCACCACCGGCACCACGCGGGATACGAATATCTTCTACCAGATGCTGGATGTGTTCGGGTGGGGGCGCAGTAACACGCGATACCACGAAGGCAACGGTAAAGTTGATTAAGGCACCCACTGCACCGAAGGATTCCGGCTGAATACCAAACAACCAGTTATCGGGTGTATTCGGCAGGTTGTTGGTACCCGGAATGAACAGCCAACCCTTGAAGACAAAAATGTAGACCAGGGTGGTACCCAGACCGGACAGCATGCCCGCTACCGCAGCGGTATTGTTGATGCGCTTATTGAAAATGCCCATCATCAAGGCCGGGAATAGCGAGGAGGCCGCGAGTCCGAAGGCCAGCGCCACCACCTGCGCGGCAAAGCCCGGCGGATTCATGCCGAAATACCCCGCCACCAGGATGGCCCCGCCCATGGCAATACGCCCGGCTGCCAGCTCCTGTTTCTCGCTGATATCCGGTCGGAACACGCCCTTCAACAAGTCATGGGAGATGGACGATGAGATAGCCAACAACAGCCCCGCTGCAGTAGACAATGCTGCCGCCAGGCCCCCGGCCGCCACCAGGGCGATGACCCAGTTAGGCAATTTGGCGATTTCCGGATTGGCCAGTACCATGATGTCGCGGTCGACCTTGACCATTTCATTACCCTTCCAGCCGCTTGCTTCGGCCTTCGCGGCAAACGCCTTGTTCTTATCATTGTAGTACTGGATGCGGCCATCACCGTTTTTATCCTGATACTTGAGCAGACCGGTCTTTTCCCAGTTCTTGAACCAGTCCGGACGTTCGTCATATTTCAGATTGGCCGTGGGCGCACCCACATCACCGGGTTGGACGGTCTTGATCAGGTTATAGATCGCCATCGCGCCAACGGCAGGTGCGGTGGTGTAGAGAATGGCGATAAACACCAGGGCCCAACCGGCTGAGGCACGCGCGTCTTTTACCTTAGGTACGGTAAAGAAACGCACAATGACGTGAGGCAGACCTGCAGTACCGATCATCAGAGACAGGGTTAACAGGATCATGTTGAGTGAAGTCCCCTTCATCGCCGTGTACTCGGCAAAGCCGATCTCCACCAGTACCTGATCCAGCTTGGCCAGCATGGATAAACCACTGCCGTCGTTGATGGTGCTGCCCAGACCCAATTGCGGAATGGGTACACCGGTCAACTGGAAGGAGATGAAGATGGCTGGTACGGTGTAGGCAAAGATCAACACACAGTACTGGGCGATCTGGGTATAGGTAATGCCTTTCATGCCACCCAATACGGCATAGATAAAGACAATCGTCATACCGACCATCACGCCAATTTCAAAGTCCACTTCCAGGAAGCGACCGAAGGCGACACCAACACCCTTCATTTGACCAATTACATAAGTAATCGAGGCGACGATGAGACAGATAACGGCCACGATACGTGCGGTCTGTGAGTAATAACGTTCACCGATGAATTCCGGCACGGTAAACTTACCGAACTTGCGTAAGTAAGGCGCCAGGAACATCGCCAACAGTACATAACCACCGGTCCAACCCATCAAATACACCGAAGCATCATAGCCTTTGAAGGCAATCAACCCGGCCATGGAGATGAACGAGGCAGCGGACATCCAGTCAGCGGCGGTGGCCATACCATTGGCGACCGGGTGAATGCCCTTACCGGCGACATAAAATTCACCCGTGGTGCTGGCCCTGGCCCAAATGGCGATGCCAATGTACAGGGCGAAGGTGGCACCTACCACAAAGTAGGTTAAGGTTTGCAATTCCATCATTCAGTCCCCTTTAATCTTCATGTACATCAAATTTGAGATCCAGTTTATTCATCTGTCTGGCATAGACGAATATCAAAATCACGAATGTATAAATAGACCCCTGCTGCGCGAACCAGAAGCCCAGCGGATAACCGCCGAGATGGATCTTGTTAAGTACATCAACCAGCATGATGCCGAAGACATACGAAACCGCAAACCAGATGGCCATCAATATTCCCAGAAGGCGCAAATTGGCCTTCCAGTATTCAGCCGCACTACCTGTCGGTTGCATGGTGAGACTCCTCTTGTTGTTGTAGTTAGACTTATAACCCTAATCCATACTGACTAATTAGCAAGTTTCCAGACTTTGCCATCTTCATAAAACACCTTTAAATCAAAGCGTTAGAAGCCGTAAAAAGCCACCCTTTTTATAGTTGATAGTCCAGGGCCAGCTTGGTTTGAATCTTGCGCGCCTGGCGAAACGACTCTTTTAATATACGACGCTCAAGTTCATTTAATTCATCGGGATCGAGAAAGTTATTCAGTTCCTTGCCGTTGTGTGATTGTCGCCGGTGATTGCGCATGCGTAACAACTGAATGTACTGATAGGCCTCAAGCCAGGAATCAGCCGATTCTTTTCGTAAGGTGCCTTTCTCGACGGCTTGTTTGATACGGGCAATGGTGTTGGTTTCACTGACATTGCTGGCCAGGGCAATAATGCGTGCCGCATCCACAAAGGGGGTGATGCCGTGGGTTTTCAAATCAATCGAATTGGGGTGTTCTTTATTACCGCTGGTGGCAAAGTCACGAAACAGTCCCAGTGGTGGACGGTTGCGCAGCGCATTGGCAGCCATTTGCTGGCGGAAGCGGCTGTTTTGGGCGGTTTTTTTATTTAGCGAATTGCGTAATTCATTTGCAGAATGATCATCACCGTGCAAGACACGGAAATCAAAAAAGATAGAGGCCTTCAAAAGATGTTCCGGTGTGCCTGTCTCGATCCAGTTGGCAAAGCGTGTCTGCCACTCATCTTTACTCAAACAACATTCCGGGTTACCCGCCATGATATTTCCCGGACAAAGGGTAAAGCCGACTTCAGCCAGCGCAGTATTGATCTGTTTGGCGAGGGGTAATAATTGTTTGCGGATGGCCTCAACATCACCCGTGTCTGCTTCAAACAGGATGCCGTTATCCTGATCGGTCTTCAGGGTCTGCTCCATACGACCTTCACTGCCAAAGGCCAGCCAGGTATAGGCAGCATCGGGTTTACCCAGCTCATTTTCGCAAATAATAATTACGCGTTGGGTGATCAAATCATTGAGTGTGGTAATCAGTTTCATCAACTGTGTTACCGAGGCCCCCTGAGCCATCATTTGATCGGCAAATTGAATAATGTCCTTGCCCAAATGTTTGAGTGTCGCAATATCATTGCTGCGTTGTATGGCGCGGCTCATATTACCCAGGCCGACCCGTTGCAGTGAAAACAGATCGCGTTCTGACAACAGTCCGACAAAGCGGCCGTTATCTACTACGCAAACATGGCCGAAGCCATGTTGCGCCATAATGAGCGCCGCCTCATAGGCAAAATCATCTGGGGAGAGACAATCCTCAACCGGCGTCATTACCGTACGGATGGGGCTATCAATATCGACCTTGGGCAGTGTTACCCTGACCATCACATCACGCAAGGTCAGGATGCCGATGGGGCGTTGCTGTTCATCGATAATGGCAATACTGCGGCGTTGTGCCGGTTCGATCATTTCCATGGCGGTTCGAATAGGCGTATCGGGCGAGCAGCAAATTGGTTTGCTTGATAGTAAGTCCCTTAGTGGTGTATTGAGTGAACTGTCTTCCGAGACCGAGGTGGCGGCACTGGCCTGCATGTTACGAATAACCTGGCCCAATAGATTGGCCAGACGGCGAGTGCAAAAGTCATGAAAAACCTGACTTTTATTCAACAGTGTCTCAAAGTCGGTTCGATTCAATTCATAACAGTGAGTGTCTTCAATGGCGCGGTTCCAGGTCTGGACCGCTCGCTGTGACAGCAGTGCGCCTACCGGAAAGCTTTCTCCTTCGACCAGTTCCCAGACACTTTCATTATCCGAGGCATCGGCTCGTGTTTCACCCCGGATTTTACCCTGTTTTATTATATAGAGTTTGTCGGCGACGCCATTGTCAGGCCCGGTGACGATGCTGTTACGGGGAAAGAACGATTCCGTCAATCGTTCTGCAAGGAATGTTTGATGCTCCGGTTGCATTTGATTAAAGGGCGCGTGCTGTTGCAAGAATTTAATACTCAAGCCCGATAGCCCCGGTTTAGCAATCAAGTTTTGTGAGTAAGAAGCCGAAGAGGGGGATTGTTTGTCCCGCTTGTATTAATAGCTTATTCATTCCCAGTCCCCTTGTTTATTATTGATGACAAATATCTTCATCTTGTATGAAGCATATTGTTATCAGGACACGATAGTGGAGCTGATTAAGAATTGGATAATGTACTAACGCACCACTCTAGACCATAAAATGCCCCTTTTTATACCGCATCACAGCAAGCATTGCCACCGGCAACACTGATATAAATCATGAATTATCGGAATTGGGAAAAATTAATCGTCTTCGAGTTTTCGGCGCTGGCTGTCTATGGCGTGGATAAAACGTTGGATCATGGCGTCGACGTCACTTCGCAAGTCAACAAACAGGCAACCGATACGACGACCCTGTTTGTCATTACCCGCGCCGGCGGGTAGGTGGCTGCGGACTTCCAGTGCTATCGTCCCCGTACCATGCTCTGGCAGGGTAATCTCGCATTTGTCAAAGCTGCTGCCGAGGGCAAATTCTTTATTGTTGTCGGGGTCTTCAAGGGCCAGGCCGCCCACACTGATGTCATGAATACGGTATGGTGCAGATTTGTTTTCATGGTGTACCAGGCAAATAGCGTTCATACCCATAGGCAGTCTGATCCGGTAAGTATCGCGTCTTTGTACCCACAACATATCTTCGGGAATCTCACAGGCAAATACGGGCCGATTCTGATACTTGGCCTTTTTGACATTATGTATCGTGAATTTTGAGGACACACCATCCCGTTGTGACTTGAAAGTCACAATCCTGCTGGACATTAGGGCCTTGTTAACAGACTCATCCGGACCATAATCGAGCAAGACGATTTTTTTCGCTGGCAAGACATCAATAATCGCAGTCAACAGCGACTGTTTCCCTTCATCAAAATAAGCGGTGACAATGCATTTGCTCTTTTGCAGCATACGCATTTTCTGCATGATCTCGGTTTGCGAATAGATGATGAATTTTTCATCATCTTCGATTACGGCTGATTTAGTCGGTTTGATTTTAAAAATATCGTCGTTCATGACTGTACTTAAAAGGCTGACACCCGATGTTTGTTTTTCTATGCATTAAATTATAGATACTATTTATTAGTATCGGAGCTTTATCTAAAAACTGTAGTTTTGATCTCAAGTCAGCGCAATACCGGATAGCGGGTTTGTTTGTTGTTTTGGAATATTGTCAACTTGCCAGTTTGCTATGGCCCATTCCCACAGGGTGCTTAACGGGATGTCGTGTTGTTCTTTGGGAGGCTTCTGCCCAAGAAAAGTCAGGGCTTGCCAGAGTTGAGAAGACGCCCGGTTGGTACTCAATGGATTGGCATGGTGTTGTTTGCTTAATTTTTGACCGCTTTTATTCAGGGCGACTGGCAGGTGGCAATAAGCCGGTGACTCCAGCCCGAGACCTTGTTGGATCAGTATCTGACAAGGGGTCGAGTCGAGCAGGTCGCGGCCACGCACGACTTCATTAATGCCTTGTGTTGCATCATCGACCCCCGTGGCGAGCTGATAGCCAAACAAGCCATCGACCCGCAGCACAACATAGTCTCCGACGGCTGTTTCAAGATCGTATTTACAATGACCCTGTATCAGATCATCAAAGTCAATAACGATGCCCTGCGTATTCATCCTTAACATGCGCGCAGACTGGCCCTGGCTTAAACCCTTGCGACAGGTTCCGGGATAGGTGTTTTTGTTCGACGACAAGGCCTGGGCTTCGGCAATGATCTTGCGGCTACAGGCGCAGGGATAAATCTTGCCCATGGTCTGTAACGAATCCAGCGCATCCTGATAGAGTTCATGACGCGAGCTTTGATACGTAACCGGGCCATCCCATTCAAATCCAAAACGCTCCAGCGTTGTCAGGATGGCATCACTGGCTCCGGCGACTTCACGGGGCGGGTCAATATCATCAATCCGCAGCAGCCATTCGCCTTGCCGGGCTTTGGCCTGTAAATAACTCCCGGCCGCCGCGATGAGTGAACCGAAGTGCAGGGACCCGGACGGTGTGGGGGCGAAACGGCCCCGGTAACGAGAGGTTCGAGGTTCGAGGTTCGAGGGATGAAGGGATTGATCAGACATTTTGAGTTGTGAAACTTGTCCTATTCATACCAGTGCGTGAAGCTGTCCACGTTTTCCCGCTCCAGTCGGTAATTGTTCACCGGATGCTGCTTGTCGGCATAACCCAGCGCCATGCCAACAACCAGTTGCTGGCTATCGGGAATGCCGAGAATTTGCCTGACCTTGTCCGGGTATTCGGCAAGCGAGGCCTGGGGGCAGGTGGCCAGCCCCAGGCCGGTGGCCGCCAGCATAATATTTTGCAAAAACATCCCCATGTCGACCCATGAACCCTTGCCCATATCCTTATCGACAAAAAACAACAGGCCCACCGGGGCGCCAAAGAAATGGTAGTTGTTATACCAGGCCTTTTTCCGGCCAGCGGGATCGTCTTTCGTGATACCGAGGGCGCCATACAGCGTCAGGCCCGTATTCTTGCGTCGACTTTTATAAGGCTCGACCCATTCAGCCGGGTAAAAGTCATAGTCCGGATTCTCTGGCTGCTGGTCCTCCCGCGCCTGGATGAGGGCATGGGTGATATGTTGTTTGGTCTCGCCGGAGACGACGGCCACCCGCCACGGCTGGGCGTTGACCCCGGACGGGGCCCAGCGAGCGGTGACCAGAATCTGCCGGATGTGCTCGTTACTTACGATTTGGTCGAGATAGGCCCGACAGGCCCAGCGGGATGTGATGGCATCACTAATATCCATGAAAACCTCAATAGATTTATTAAAAGCTTACGTATGTTTACTAAAGTAACCCCTCTGCCAGCCGATGTGAAGAAAGTAACGCCAAAATTCATCATTGGAGAACCCAGTTGGACGAAAAAATGATTATTATTCAGGGTGTTACGGAAGAGGGTAAAAAACTTCGCCCAAGTGACTGGATCGAGCGGATTTGTTCCAGCATGACCGCCTTTGAGGAACAGCGATGCCTGTCGCTGGCCAAAACCATTCAGCCTTGTATCGTCGGTGGTGAGAAGTGTCTGGTGGTGCCCCGTGATCTGGAGACCAAAAATCCGCAGGCCTATGCGTTCGTGATGAGCTTCGCCGCTATTAATAAACTGAAGATCATGGAAGACCGAAGACACGGAAACCGTGCCCTCGGGGAATAAGCGGTTTTCTGGTTTCTATATCCGTTGTTTTTCCCTGATCTCGTCCAGGCTCTTGCAATCAATACACAGATTGGCCGTGGGACGGGCCTCCAGCCGTTGCACGCCGATTTCCACACCACATTGTTCACAGAAGCCGTATTCACCGTTTTTCAGGTTATCGAGGGACTCATCGATCTTCTTGATGAGTTTACGTTCGCGGTCACGGGTGCGCAGCTCCATGGTGAACTCGGATTCCTGGGTGGCACGGTCATTCGGGTCGGGGAAATTAGCCGCTTCATCCTGCATGTGATGCACGGTGCGGTCGACTTCTTCCATCAACTCATGTTTCCATTCGAGCAGAATCTCACGAAAATGAGCAGACTGGGCCTCATTCATATACTCCTCACCTTTTTTGGCGGTGTAGGGGGTAAACGAGCCGGCCTCAGAAGTTGATTTGGCTTTCTTGGTGCTTGTCTTTTTGGCGGCCGGTTTTTTGGCTACCACCTTTTTCTTGGCGGTGGTCTTTTTGGCAGCCGGTTTCTTCGCCACAGTCTTTTTCTTGGCCGTGGTTTTCTTCGCAACTTTTTTCTTCGCTGTGGTCTTCTTGGCGGTGGACTTTTTCTTTGCTGTCGTCTTTTTCTTTGCGGCCATGTTTCCTGTTCTCCTGCCTGTGGATTCGTCCAAAATAAATCAACGCGCTTCTATATCAGATCCAATCCGCTAGCGCAAGAAATCATCCTGAAATTACTAAGATGATTTCGACAGCATCAGTGTAAATTAGTTCTATCTATTTGAAATAAAAGGAATTGCTGGTTTATCAACCAAAAGGCTGATCCTAAGGTATGTGCGAAGCCGGGCAACTCGGGTATGTTGTGTAGTACGTCACCATTATTGGTACATTCAGAGGTCCTCCAAGATACCAATGCAAGGCGCAGACCGCGAGTAATGGCGTACCCTTGGTAAGGGCTGCAACGCAGCAGTGGTGTCTTGGAGGACCTCCCTTCGGGCCAGCCAGAAAGCGCTTATGCGCGGTGTTGCATCCCCTTGGGGTAGAATGACTACCCCGGCGGGAACGCGCCTTGCGCCTAAGCGCTTTCTGACTGGCTGATTGTGCCAATAATGGTGACGTACTACACTTACGCTTTTTTGCGAAAACACAGGTAGAAAAGTGAAACTTGAAGCACTGATATTTGATGTCGATGGCACCCTCGCC
>Ga0209633_10002132_pt1 | contig 19490 bp, 17 predicted proteins | sample Cruoilmetagenom1_FD_187290 | JGI IMG/M metagenome (GOLD analysis project Ga0209633, IMG submission 187290) | Oil polluted marine microbial communities from Coal Oil Point, Santa Barbara, California, USA - Sample 1 (SPAdes) (version 2) | ecosystem: Environmental > Aquatic > Marine > Oil seeps ... | reverse complement strand
TCCATGGGTCTGCTGTATTAGGGTATAATTGCCATCGGCCTGACAATAAACTACTTCTGAAGGATCGATTAGGATATATCCTGATCGGGTATTTAACTTGATTTTAGTAGGACCATTATCCCGCAATGCTTCCACAAGTATACTAAGATCCTGTTCCTGGACTTTTCTGCCCTTTAATCGAAACCGCTCAATGGCAGAGTCCAGTTCTTCCTGGTGAACAGGTTTCAGAATATAATCAAAAACCGAATTCCGGATGGCCTGAATGGCATAGTGCTCAAAAGCTGTGACGAAAATTATTCCAGGATCCTTACCCGAAAGATGTACCTGCTCAATAAAGTGGAATCCATCCTTCTCAGGCATCTGTATATCCAGGAAGACCAGGTGTGGATACTCTTTTTCCATCAGTTTTACCGCCTCATCCACCGTACCTGCAGCACCAACAACCTTAACTCCCTTGTTCCCAAGTAGCATGTACTTGAGTAACTCCCGGGCCTCAGGTTCATCATCAACCAGTAGTATTTTTAACACCTCCTCCATGGAATGAAAGGAATCACATTTCTTTTCAGTGCGCAAGTTAAAAAAATCCACGAAGGACAAAAAACCGGGCCAAGCTAGGGCAAGTCAGTTTTTTTTAGTAACCTTCTACGCTGTAATGCTGTAAAATAGGCATGCCTGATTCTCAATTGCATAGAACCACAGCCAAGTTTGGTACCCTACCGGTTTTCATGACCACCATCTCTACCATTCTTGGGGCCATTCTCTTTCTGAGATTTGGCTATGCCGTAGGCCATCTCGGATTCCTGGGGGTCATAGGGATCATATTCCTGGGACATATGGTTACCATACCCACTGCCATGGCTGTGGCCGAAATTGCTACCAACCAGAAGGTTCAGGGTGGCGGGGCCTACTACATCATCAGTCGTTCCTTCGGGATCAACATTGGTTCGGCCATCGGCATAACACTCTATCTGAGCCAGGCCATTAGCGTGGCTTTTTATGTGATAGCATTCTCCGAAGCATTTGACCCACTGATCAGATATCTTCACTACGAAATTAATACACCCCTAGTTGATAAACGCTGGGTCGGGCTGGCCAGCATGACCTTGCTCTCTGTTATTATTCTTTCCAGGGGAGCCAATTTTGGAATGAAAGCACTTTACGGGGTGGTTGCCATCCTGTTTACCTCCCTGCTCTTCTTCTTCCTTGGAAAACCCGGTACGGAGGAACAGTCTTTTATTCTAAATGCTCACATCCAAAACCCCGATAACTTTTTCTTTGTATTCATTATTATTTTCCCTGCATTCACCGGTTTAGTTGCGGGGCTTGGTCTCTCCGGGGACCTTCGCGACCCCAGCAAATCCATCCCCAGGGGAACCCTGTGGGCCACCCTGGCTGGCTTTGTGGTTTATATTATGGTGGCCTATAAGCTGGCCATCAGTGCTTCACCTGAAGATATGGCCTCAGACCAGCTGATTATGGAGAAGATTGCAATCTGGGGCCCCATCATCCCCATCGGCCTGGCAGCAGCATCCCTATCTTCTGCACTGGGTTCCATCATGGTTGCTCCGCGGACCCTCCAGGCAATGGGCTATGACGATGTGTTCCCCGGAATTGGCCTGAACAGCTGGCTTTCGCGTGGGAAAGATAAAGATAACGAGCCCACCAATGCAGGATTAATCAGCATCATCATAGCATTTGTATTTGTCGCCTTTGGGGATATAGACTTCGTGGCACAGATCATCTCCATGTTCTTTATGGTGACCTATGGGGTGATCTGCCTTATCTCCCTATTGGAGCACTTTGCTGCGGACCCCTCCTACAGGCCCACTTTCAAATCCAGGTGGTATATCTCCCTGCTGGGAGCAATTACCTCCTTCTGGTTGATGTTTAAAATGAATGCTCCCTATGCCCTGCTGTCACTGATTGTCATGGGCGGTATCTACACAATGGTATCCAGCTACAAAAGACAGGAAAAAGGCCTGGTAAACCTCTTCCGTGGCGTAGTTTTCCAGGCTAGCAGGCAGTTGCAGATACTGGCACAAAGGGCCGACAAAGAGGACCTGGATGTACACTGGCGCCCCTTTACCATCTGCGTTTCACAGGATACATTTATGCGCAGAAGTGCTTTCGATATCCTGAGATGGATCTCTTTGAAATATGGTTTTGGCACCTACATCCACTATATCAAGGGCTTCCTGACGGAAGAAACCAATAAGGAGTCGAAAGAGATTCTCAATAAATTGATTCATCTTGCAGCAGGGAGTAAAAATAAGGTCTACCTGGATACCATTATCAGTCCTTCTTACACCTCGGCAATTGCCCAGGTGATCCAGCTATCAGGAATCTCAGGGAAGGGAAACAATATGATTCTCTTCGAATTCTCACAAACCGAACCGGAAGCACTGGAGGAGGCCCTGAATACACATGATATTCTATTTGCCACAGGGTTTGACCTGTGTATCCTGAGTACCTCATATAAGGGATTTGGCTATAAAAAACAGATTCATATCTGGATCACCCCGGCCGATTTTGACAATGCCAATCTTATGATTCTACTTGGTTACATCATCATGGGCCATCCCGAATGGAAAGAGGGAATCATTAAAATATTTGCCATCTATCAGCCCGAAGCTGTCACACGCAGGAAAGAGGAGCTGAAATTACTTATTAAAGAAGGCCGGCTTCCAATCTCAATGGCCAATATAAACCTGATCAGTGCCGGTGGGGACAAAGGAACCAGGGAGATAATCGGAGCGGTCTCAGTGGATGCCGACCTAACCATTATTGGCTTCCGCCAAGAGCAGCTGACCACAGAAGGATACAAGCTCTATACCGGTTATAACAAACTGGGAAATGTGCTATTTGTCAGTGCCAACAAGAAAAAAGAAATCAACTAAAACACTATCTTTGAATAAAAAGCAGATGGAAAAAATCGCTGTCTTTCCCGGATCATTTGATCCTTTTACCGTGGGGCATGAAAACATTGTGCTTCGCGCACTGGGACTTTTTGACAGGATAATTGTTGCCATTGGGATCCACTCCACCAAACAGTCCCTGCTAAAAATTGAATCCAGGGTTGAAATAGTCAACCAGGTATTTAGCAGCAACGAAAAGGTAAGCGCAGACTCTTTCGAAGGATTGACAGTGGATTACTGCAGAAAAGTTAAGGCCACACATATGCTCCGGGGGATTCGTACATCGGCCGACTTCGAATATGAAAGGGCCATTGCCCAGATCAACAAACAGATGTTGCCATCGGTAGAATCCGTTTTTCTGCTAACCACCCCTGAACATACACCTGTCAACTCAACTATTATCCGTGACATCATCCGCAATGAAGGGGATGCTTCACTCTTCCTTCCCAAGGGTGTGGATATCAAGAAGTACCTCTAATGCTTTACCGAACACTTATTTTCATCCTCTTTTTATGGTGCAGTGGAAACATCCTGGGTCAATCTGCCTCGGTACATGCCATCGCGCCGGACTATGCGGGTAAATCCGTCCAAACTAGTATTGCTAGGAATCCCTTTATCAACGTGGCCGAATACTCCTTTACCCTGGTATGCAATGAAAAGGGAGAGATAGAACAACTTATACCCTTAGAATCCCCCAGGGTGGTACAGTTTGAAACCGGTGTCTACCAGCTATATCTTTTTATGGAACCGGGATTCCACTATGAGGTGAAATTTCCCGAGTATATTGAAAAAAAATGGGAAGAACAGATCTCTCCATTTTATCAGCCCCTGGCCATGCCCCTGGTGGTTCTCTCGCGTACTTCCCTTTCTACCCGGGAGCGTATCGACGGATCGGAGGATGTGAACCATGCCATCGCCAGATTCGATTCATTGTTTATCACGGCCAACAGAGAAATCATCTCACATCGGAAATCCGGGCAGCTGGTGAATACTGATTCTCTTATCCAGCAGCTGGAACTGGCATTCGACAGTGACAGTTCCCAGTTTTTTTCTGACTACCGCCGCTTCAGATACGGGGCCTTAAAGCTCAATGAAGGGCGGACCGGACTGGCCCGGTTGAGTCAGGAGTATCTCGGACCAACGGTAATGGAGTGGCATCCCGGATTTGTGGAGCTGTTCAGAGCCCTGTTTAAAGATTTCATCTTTTACTTCGCTAATTCCGGAGAGGAAGGCCAGAAATTCAGAAACCTGGTTAATCGAAACCAGGACTTCCGTCAGGCACGGCAGCTTATTCTTGATCACCCTGCTGTTTGGAGTGATACTCTTGCTGAGATGATCTTGCTCCAGGAATTCTCCGAATTGTTTTACAGGGGAGAGTACCATAAGGAGGCGATCCTGATCATGCTCGATTCCATGGCAGCCTATCCTCTTACTCCCCAATTTGGGATCTACTCAGCACAGCTAATGCAGAAACTATCCAGCCTGGTAACCGGAAATACTCCTCCTGCCATTTCCCTGAAGGATCTGGAGGGGAATACCTTGTCGCTTAGCGACTTTGAAGGCAAATATACCTACCTGTTTTTTGGCACAACAGATCATTATGGCTGCATGATGGAGTACCCCTTTTTACAATCCTACATTGAAAAACATTCAGCTTATCTGAATGTTGTTACTGTGATGACCTCAGAGGACCGAAATAAACTGGATGATTTTATGCACCGGAATGCTTATACCTGGACGGTTCTCCACTATGAAGGACAGCCCGGCATATTGGATGATTACATGGTAAGAGCCTATCCCGTTGCCTATCTGATTGACCGGAATGGAAAATTACTCCTCTCCCCTGCTACCCTGCCTTCGGAGGGATTTGAGCAACAGCTGTTTCGCATCATGCGTTCCAGAAAGGAAATCTGATCATAGTAAATTCCTCATATAGAGAACATCCAGGATACTGGCATAGGTATTTTCCCGGATAAAACCGGTTATGCCAGCTTTGGCCCACCGGTAATCGCTGATTCCTTCTTCAGCCTGTAAGACCGGTTCTGCATTCCCACTGTACTGCATAGTGAACCATTTGGTCTTTTTCAATATTCGCTTACCTTTCAGGTGATAGGTATGGTAGGTGGATGTGAGCGGCTCAATCATCTGTACTCCATTCAACCCGGTTTCCTCCTCAACTTCCCGTAGCGCTGCTGTTTGAAAATCCTCTCCCTTTTCCAGTTTTCCTTTTGGAAGGTCCCAGGTCCCGTTTCGATAAATCACCAGAAACTCACCCTTATCATTTAGCACTATCCCTCCTCCAGCTTCAATAACTTTAAAACAGGCCTTGAACTCTTCAAAAACCATTAAAATATTATCGTGTAATATATAGAGATTATTGATCTGGGTCAAAGAAGCGAACAGACCTATCAACTCATTTAATTCAATATAGTTGCTATACTTGTAGAAGAGTCCCTTATGCTTTAAAAAAGCCCTGGAAAAATCATCCCCAAAAAATACCGTCCTATCGTTGAAAAAAACTTTATACATTTGCTGAATGGCAGATATAGATCAACAGGTAGCAGCTTTGCTGCTGCAAAGTAAAGCAATAATCCTTGAACCCGCAAACCCATTTACATGGGCCTCTGGATGGCAATCACCCATCTATTGTGATAACCGTGTCACCTTATCTTACCCGAAGATCAGGGACTATATAAAGGAGGCTTTTAAAACAAGCATAGCAGATCATTTTGAAGATCCGGATCTTATCGCAGGTGTGGCAACAGGAGCCATTGCGCAGGGTGCGTTGGTGGCAGATCTTATGAATCTGCCTTTTGTATATGTAAGACCTTCTGCCAAGGGGCACGGACGTCAGAACCTGATTGAGGGACGTCTTTCTCGCGGACAAAAGGTGTTGGTGGTAGAAGACCTGATCAGCACAGGCGGAAGTTCCCTGAAAGCTGTGGAAGCTCTCAGGGAAGCCGGAGCAGAAGTACTTGGAATGGTGGCCATCTTCTCCTATGGTTTTGAGCTGGCAGCCGAAAACTTCAGAAAAGCAGGAGTAACACTTCATACCCTTACTGATTATCATATCCTCGTAGAGAGCGCCCTGGAGTCAGGAACAATTCAACAGGACCAGGTCGATATGTTGCAAAAATGGAGAGAAAACCCGGCTCAATGGAAGGGATAGTCTGGATAGAATAATATTAATAGAGCTCATATGAAGATTGAAAGTAAAATAGGAAAGTCGGCCAGCAGTGATGAGGTAATCTATGCCTTCATTGGCAACTTTCATAATTTCAAGGACCTGCTTCCCACCGATAAGGTTAGTGGATGGGAATCATCTGAAGAAAAATGCAGTTTCCAGGTGGACCCGCTGGGTCGCACCGGTTTGATGATTGTAGAAAAGAATCCTTATTCGCTGGTCAAGATGAGCTCAGATCCGGAATTTTCCAAATACCAGTTTACCATCTGGATTCAGCTTAAGAAAGTGGCGACCGATGATACCCGAATCAAAATCACTATTGAACCCCTGGTCAACAAGATGATGTTACCCATGGTTAAGATTCCTCTGAAAAAGCTTGCAGATGGCTTGATTAATAAAATGGAATCCTTTGAATTCCCCGCTCAGGTCTGATCTTTTTTCAGTTCCATACTGATGGAACCGTGAGCGAAACTCCGTATCTCCCCATTTAGCTCCAGCAGAAGCTCTCCAAAATCGTTTACTCCTCTGATGATGCCCAGAGATTCTTCCTCCCCCATTTTAAACAGGGTGGGTACACCAGCTTTATACAATAGCTCCAGGTACTCCCTTTCAAGCTGATCGGTCTTCCCTTCCTTAAGGGCCTGGTATCTGCTCATCAGGCTGGTTTCAACCAGCTCGCCCATTTCGAAGATATTCACATCCTTGCCGGTCTCAAGCCGCAGTGAACTGGCTGGAATGGGAAAGGGGGGGAAATGCGTCTGATTCAAATTCAGACCTATGCCGACAATGGTACGGGAAAGAGTGCCGGCAGTAATGCTGTGCTCGATCAGAATGCCTGCAATCTTCCCCCTTGCAGTAATAATATCATTGGGCCACTTTATCACGGACTCAATTTCATAGGTATCCAAAGCATCACAAATGGCCAGTGAAGCCACCCTTGAAAGATGAAACTGCCATTTTGCTGACAAAAATGCAGGAAACAGAAGGAGGCTCATTAAAAGGTTCTCTCCCCGATTGCTCAACCATAAATGCTCACCCTGTCCCCTTCCAGCATCCTGGTAATCAGCTATAACTACTGATCCCTCTTCCATGTCCTGATGCTTTGAAAGATCAGAAAGGAAGCTGGAGGTAGATGCAAGGCTGTCATGTTTAATCCATCTGCTTCTCATGGTACAGTTTTTGACAATGTAGCTAAGGTAATCAACAATTTTAGCACATAAATGTTAACAGCTAAATTGATTACCTTTGTCAACAAAAAGTCAGATGGAGCAAAGCGATTCATTCAATGTGGAGCAGAAGAGGGAGCTAATCCTCGAAGCTATCAGAGAGAAGAAAGGACATCAAATCGTTTCAATCGATCTTTCTGAAGTTGAAAACTCCATTTGTGACTTTTTCATCATCTGTCACGGAGAATCAGTAACCCAGGTGGGTGCCATCACGGAATCCATCGAAAAAAAGCTGAAGGAGGAGGCTCTTATCAGGGCACACCATGTGGAGGGTTTGCAGAACAGTCAATGGGTCCTGCTGGACTATTTTGATATCCTGATCCATGTATTTCAGGAAGAATTCAGATCATTCTTCAAACTTGAAGAGCTATGGGCGGACGGCAAAGTAACAAGGGTGACAGAAAAAAGTTAAAACAAGATTATGGCAGATAAAAAGAATAATCCCGGCAATTTCCCGGGAGGCAACCTTGGGAACAGATCAGGAAACAGACCAGGAAACAGACCAGGAAACAAGCCAGGAGGCCCCAAGCCCAAATTTAATTCATACTGGATTATCGGAATCATTCTTCTGGCCATGATAGGACTCCAGTTTCTGGGATCCGGGAATAAATTGAAGGAGATTGATTCCAACCGGTTCTTCCAGGTGTTAAAAGAGGGCGATATTGAAAAGATTGTCATTGTAAATAAGGAAAAGGTCGAGATTTATATCAAGCCCGAACGGCTCAGTGATGCCCGATATCAGGATGTCGAATCCTCTAAGCCCAGCTCAATGCTTGGTCAGCCCGTTCCCCAATATTACTTCACCATTATAAGCCAGGATGTTTTTATGGGGCAGCTGAACAGTGTAATGAATGAGTTGCCAGAGGAAAATCGTCCTACCTATACGACCCTCACTCGCAGAAACTACATGGGTGAAATCATGTTATGGGTGATCCCCTTCCTTTTGATTATGGGTATCTGGATCTATATGCTTCGCCGGATGCAAGGCGGTGGCGGAGGTGGCGGAGGTAACATCTTCAGCGTAGGAAAATCAAAGGCCCAGATTTTTGATAAGGAAACTAGTGTGAAAGTAGATTTTCATGATGTTGCCGGCCTTGAAGAGGCCAAGGTGGAAATCAGGGAGATTGTTGATTTTCTGAAAAATCCAAAAAAATATACAGAGCTTGGAGGGAAAATTCCCAAAGGTGCCTTGCTTGTCGGACCTCCGGGAACAGGTAAAACATTGCTTGCCAAAGCCGTGGCCGGAGAGGCCAGTGTGCCATTCTTTTCCATGTCGGGCTCCGATTTTGTTGAGATGTTTGTAGGTGTAGGAGCCTCCAGGGTCAGAGACCTCTTTAAACAGGCCAAAGAGAAAGCTCCCTGCATTGTCTTCATTGATGAGATTGATGCCGTGGGTCGCGCCAGAGGAAGAAATCCAAATTTTGGTTCCAACGACGAACGGGAAAACACATTGAACCAGCTTCTCACCGAGATGGATGGCTTTGGCAGTAACAGCGGGGTCATTATTCTTGCTGCCACCAACCGTGCCGATGTGCTGGATAAAGCACTGCTCAGGGCCGGACGTTTCGACCGGCAGATTCATGTGGAGCTACCCGATCTCAATGAACGCAGAGCCATATTTGAGGTGCATATGAAACCCATCAAAATCGATAAATCGGTGGATGTGGATTTTCTGGCCAAACAGACTCCCGGTTTCTCCGGAGCAGATATTGCCAATGTATGTAACGAATCGGCACTGATCGCTGCAAGAAAGGATAAGAAGACTGTTGAGAAACAGGATTTTCTGGATGCAGTTGACCGCATCATAGGAGGACTCGAAAAAAAGAATAAGATCATTAAGGAGGAAGAGAAGAGAACCATAGCCTGGCACGAAGCCGGACACGCCACAATCAGCTGGCTCCTGGAGCACTCTAATCCTCTGGTAAAGGTCACCATCATCCCAAGGGGAAGAGCACTGGGTGCTGCATGGTATCTTCCGGAAGAGCGACAGATCACCACTACCGAACAGATGCTGGATGAAATGTGTGCTACCCTTGGAGGCAGAGCCTCAGAGGATCTGACCTTTGGCCGGATTTCCACAGGTGCCCTGAACGATCTGGAAAAGGTTACCAAGCAAGCATTTGCCATGATCTCCTATTTTGGCATGAGCGATAAGATCGGCAACCTTAGCTATTATGACTCCAGCGGTCAGCAGGAATACTCCTTCAATAAGCCCTACAGCGAAACGACGGCTGAGACCATTGATAAAGAAGTGAAAAAACTCATTGATGTACAGTATGAAAGGGCCAAAGCTGTGCTCAGGAAGAACAAGAAAGGACTGACTCAGCTGGCTGAGATTCTGCTCGAAAAGGAAGTGATCTTCAGCGATGACCTTGAGGAAATCTTCGGGAAACGTCCCTGGGCTCGTCATGATGAGCTTCCAAAAAAGAAAGAAGAGCTTCCTGAAAAGAAGCCGAAAGCACAGGCAAAGAAGAAGGTAGAAAAATCAGAGAAAAAGGATAACAACGAATCCAAAGAGACTTAACTGTGGAAGCCAACCTGGTTCATATATTCTCCTCTGGTCAAGCCTATCAAGTCGAGATGGTCAGGCAGATGCTGACCGACCACAACATACAGTCCTTTTTGGTAAATAAGCAGGATTCCGCATATAAATTTGGAGAAGTTGAGCTCTACGTAGATCGCGATGAAGTGATCAGGGCTAAAAAACTGATCCAGGAATTTGACTACAATTGAAAGAGTTATTTATACGTACCCTGACCGGAATTGCCCTCATTGTTATGGTGGCAGGCTCAATCCTGTTGGGGCCGGTTACATTTTCCGCTGTCCTCTTACTTGTATATCTCCTCGGGGTTAATGAACTCTTCGGGCTTCTTCAAAAAAGAGACCTCTCCACCCGCTGGTTCCGGGCGATCCCCGGAGCATTGCTTTTTCTAATTGTGTATGCCGTTTTTCAACTCAACCAGAGTTTACTCTGGTTTATTCTTCCCCCGGCCCTGTGGCTTATAAGCGCACTCAGGGGAGGAATCACCCTGGCAGGTACCCTTGCATTCTTATGGCTGGCCATTCCACTCTCCAGCTTCTTTGCACTTGGCTGGATGGAAGAGGGACCCGGGTTTCAATTCCGGCTACCCCTGTTCATTATTGCTCTGGTTTGGATCAATGATACCTTCGCCTTTCTCACAGGGTCTCTTCTGGGCAGGCAAAAGATGACACCCATACTCTCCCCCGGAAAAACCTGGGAAGGATTTGCCGGAGGAACTCTAATTACTCTGCTTGCAGGGTGGATCATCTGGAACTCTACCGGCATTGCCACCCTCTGGGCATGGTTTGGTATCTCATTGCTTGTCAGCGCACTCGGACTGGCTGGAGACTTGTTTGAATCCGGACTAAAAAGAACTGTAAAAGTGAAAAATTCAGGTGAGCTATTGCCCGGACACGGGGGTATTCTGGATCGCTTTGACTCCCTCCTCTTTGTTGCACCTGCAGTTTTGATACTGGTCATCCTGATTAAACTTGTGTCATGATAAAGATACATCCTGAAGGAAAATGGATCGTCCTGATCACTCTGGTTCTGTTGCTGGCATTAGTTGCCACAACAGCCCTGTTCCTTCCCTACCAGGTAAACTATCTTGTCACTGTCCTATCCCTGACTGTACTGATCCTGGTTTTACGTTTTTTCCGGGTACCCACCAGACGTCCTTTTCTTGATGAGAATAGCATTACCGCGCCAGCAGATGGCAAGATAGTGGTCATTGAAAAGGTAGAACAAAATGAGTACCTGAATGGGCCATGTATGCAGATATCTATTTTTATGAGCATTCATGACGTTCATATTAACTACTTTCCAGTCAGTGGCAAGATCTCCTATCAACGATACCACCCGGGACGATACCTGCTGGCCCGACACCCCAAATCCTCTGAGTTAAATGAGAGAAACTCTGTGGGAATCGAGACTCCCCATGGGAGACTGCTGGTGAGGCAGATCGCGGGTTATGTGGCTCGCAGAATCTGCTGCTATGCAGAAGAAGGAACTCTGGCTAAGCAGGGAAGTGAAATGGGGTTTATTAAATTCGGCTCCCGGCTTGACCTCTTCCTGCCCCTGGATGCCAGTATCAAGGTCACACCTGGTCAGAGGGTTTACGGTGGGCTTACTCCAGTGGCCAGTTTCAAATAAAAGACCCGGAGGTCTTTTTAACATCCCCTTAACATAATGCGCCTTTATGATGCCCTATATTGCGCAGGTTAAAACCAACAAAAAAATAATATGAAAAAGACATTAGCCATTTTAGCACTTGCACTCTTTATTGGAGGTATCAGTGTTCCCGCAATAGCAGCCAGCAATAATGCACCTGCTCTGATCTCACTTCAGGAAGATGATCCAAAGAAAAAGAAGAGTGAAAAGAAAGCCACAAAATCAAAAGAGGCTACCAAGAGCGGAGATTGCTCGAGCGAAAAAAAATCATCAGATTGCTCCAAGGAGAAAAAATCATCAGATTGCTCCAAATAAATGAGGCGCGAGTCTTAAGAATTTAGGTCCGTTACATTCAGATTGTGAGTTTTCAGTAGCTGTCCCACTCCGGTGGGACAGCTTTTTTTGTATATATTTGCAGCCTAAAACGGATCATTCAATGAATCAAACAAACATTCTGCAGGTAAGTGAAGATGTAAACTGGATCGGAGTACTGGATCATGATATTATTACCTTCGATATTGTGATGGAAACCAAATATGGTACTACATATAACTCCTACTACATTGATGCAGAGAAAAAGGCCGTTATTGAAACGGTAAAAGAAAAATACTGGCCTGTGTTTAAAGAAAAATTGCTTTCGCTGGGTGATCCCTCCGAAATCGAATATATCATATTTAACCACACGGAACCTGACCACTCCGGTTCCCTTAAATACCTCCTGGAACTGGCCCCCAATGCAACAGTTGTGGGAAGTGGACAGGCATTGACCTACCTCAGCGAAATGATGGATCAAAGCTTTAAGTCCATGAAAGTGAGAGATGGGGATGTCATTGATCTTGGAAATAAAAAATTAAGGGTCATTGGCGCACCTAATCTGCACTGGCCCGATACGATCTATACCTACCTGGAAGAGGAGGGTCTGCTTTTCACCTGCGACTCTTTTGGTGCTCACTATGCGGATGAACGCATGTTTGATGATCTGATTGGTGACTATAGCGAAGCATTTGACTACTACTTTGATGTGATCCTGAAGCCCTTCAGCAAATTCATGCTTAAAGCCATTGAGAAGATAAAAACTTTGCCAGTAGATATGATTTGCCCTGGCCATGGCCCTATTCTAAGATCAGGCTGGAAAGAGAAGATTGACCGCTCATCAAAGCTTGCCAATAGTTACATGGAAAAAACCAGTAAGAGCAACCGGGTCCTTCTAGCCTATGTTTCTGCCTATGGATATACAAAGGAGATGGCCTTACGGCTTGCAGATGGATTAATGAAGACTGCAAACCTGAGTGTGGAACTCGTGGATATTGAGGATGTCCTGCTGGGTGATCTGGAGGAACATATAGTCAAGGCAGACGGCATCATTATTGGTTCACCCACAATTAATCAGAACACCCTTCTACCGGTTTACAAGCTATTTTCAGTGATCAATCCCATACGTGATAAGGGCAAACCAGCTGCAGCCTTTGGATCTTTTGGTTGGAGTGGTGAAGCAGTTAAACTGATTGAGGATCACCTGAGTAACCTTAAATTAAAAATTGTGGCTGAAGGTCAGAGTGTCAGGTTCTTTCCAAATAGCAAGGACACAGAAAGTCTGATCCATCTTGGAAAAGAATTTGTCAAAGCATTTCAGGAGGAGAGTAATCAATGAATATGAACCAGCTTTCCATGTCCTCTCAAATCTCCCGAATCAATCCACTGCACCGTATATACACCCTGAGAAAGCTTGGAGATATCCAGTTTATAAATGGAATACCCGGGTAAGACCTCTGTGGTAAGTACGAACCTGCCGGCAAGATCTACAAGCCTTAAGGTTCCAGCCTTCTCCACTGCTGCTCCCAAATTGATATAAGCATAATCATAAGCCGGATTGGGATATATGGCCATAGCCTTTACATCTGCCGGACTGTTCCCGGTCCCTGTTCCCGGAGTATACTCCTGTATTGCTGACTGAAGAATCTTTCCCTGATCTCTGTTCATAATAAATGCTACCAGCATCAAATCCTCCTCATTCTCCAGATAGGAAGCATATGGCCAGCTAAAATCCAGGTTCTTTGTAACGCCAACTCCCCACTCATTTCCAAGCAATTCGCCAGTAGCATCAGGAAGAATATCCAACACAACATTCCGGAAGGCTGTGGTCTGGTTTGCCCCCGTATAGGCCGTGACCAGTGTTTCAATTACTACCACATAGAGTTGTATATTGGAATCAAAATCATCCTCTTTACAGCTTACTCTCACCCTTCCTTCAAGACTATTGGACAGGAAATTGGCACTTAGACTCAAATCAAATGGTGATATATCCAGGGAGGAATTTTTTAAATCTTCTCCATTGGGCTGTTGAGTGGGATCCGAGAAATCGTAACGATAATCGGGCTCGGACCCACCATTCAATACTGCATAGGGAACACTTGGAACACCATAATTGAAAGCGCGTACAGAAGGAGGTACGGGATTATTCAAATTCATGGGATCTTCACCAGGATAGTCCATATGGTACTGCAAATCGATAACCATGCTGGAGTAGTCTGATATAAACTCCTCTACTATTTCATCAGCATCTGCAGCTTCACTGCTCGCCGAATTGGTAAAATGCTCCAGAACTGAATTCGTGACCCGTTCTCCCAGGTAGAAATTATCAAATGCAAAACCATCGTTCCCCATAGATTCTTCCTCTCCTGTTCCAACTGCCAGACGAAATTTTACATATGAAAAATCTGCCAGGGCATCTACTGCATAGCCGGCACGAACCCAGTTTTCATCAGGCTCAAATTGGGACAGACCCCAGCCAAAACTACTACCGCCGGGTTTGTTAAAGATACCATAACTATTGTACCAGTTGATTCCTCCATCCACCACACCCAGGTTATTCCAACCTTCACTCACCTGGTGTTCGTACTGCATCACCGCACCATCCATCCCCGGAACAAAACTCTTCATAACATCCAGCAGTACCAGCGGTGAAGAAAGTGCTGACAAATCAAAACACGGGCTCTCAACCCAGGAGTTTTCAAGATAGTCTGCCGTTGACGGCAGATCTGTATACCATGCCAGATCTCCAGTTGTCTGAACAAATCCGGTGAAATCCGGCTCTCCCAATACCCAGCTCTCAATATCATCCTCTGAATCCACCAGCCAGTCGGCAGGCTGCTCATCAAATGTTTCCAGGTAGCCGTCTGTAGTAAGTGTATAGATGGGTTTAAGAGATATAGTCCTGGTAATACTTCCACTACAACCAAGATCATTTTCTACATCCAGTGTTACCTCATATTCATTAATCGCGGTAAAAGGAAAATCTATGGTATCTTCAGGGTTATTACTTGCAATCTGCCCAAGGACACCACCACTGGTGGTTCTGAAAGTCCAAAGCAAATCATCAATCGTAGCATATGGAGATTGCGACCTGTCCAGGAAAGAAGTAAGCTCTCCCCTGATAAAGCAATCGGAGATCCAGGTAAAATCTACCAGTGGTTGGTCAGAAAAATCAACGTTCTGGGCATGACTGCTCACACAGCCATCATAAGTCTGAGCAGATAAAAAGACACTATAGGTGCCTGGCCTTGGATATGAATGAACCGGATTTTCGTTACTGCTCACATTTTCAGATCCGCTTTCGGGATCCCCAAAATTCCAGCTCCAGTTAGCTACTGCATACTTGCCACTGCTTGTGTTATCAAACTGAACCAGTCCACCGCTTGAAGGGATACATGAGGAGGCAGTAGAAAAACTGACTGTAGGTACAAAAGAATTGTAGACGGAAATACTATTAAGTACCTGGCAGCCATTGGAGGCATTGTAGAGGAGGCTTATCTGGATCTCGCCTTCACTTACCGCCGGGCTGGATGGATCGTAAAAATAGCCGCTAGACTGATTACCCGAGACCCCCGGGCCTGAAAAGAGATACGTGGCGCCCGGATCTGACAGGCTTGGTACTGGCACAAGAGGATAAGGATCATCATTTTTACACACACTTGCAGGAAGCCCCTGAATTTCAATATTGTCCAGCAGAGTAACATTAAAATCGTTTTCAACACTAAATGTTACCTGTCCCACCATATAGGAGTAGACCACACGGTATCCGCCGTCAAGTCCCACCGGATCCAGGGTCGCTGTATTGTTACCCAGATCAGTTATATGTCCGGGTGCAGGACTTCCTGAGCCAGACTCAAAAAGCGCAAATGTACCGATTGCTCCATCGTTGTTGTCCCCAACGAAAAGATAACTACCTGTGCTTTCGCAGATCAATGTGATGGTGACTCCTCCTGACTCCAGGTGAACACTGGGGTCCTGGCCCCATATCATACCGCTTACCAGTAGCAAAAACACAACCGGCAGGTACATAAGTCTCCTCATCTGATTCAATTTTCTATATATACTTAATCTTTAAATCTCCCCGCTCGCACTGGTTTTCATTAAGGATATGATACTGCTTCCACCATAACTATTGGTACCAAGCATCACATATCCTCCATCCCTGGCAAGCTCAATATCCTGACCGGTCTGAGCCCCCGAGGCTCCAAAGGAAACCAATTCTCCAGCCTGGTATGAAGCAGACACAAATTGCAGCAAAATTTCACTGTTGGATCCAACACTCCTGGTCCCTGTAATAGCAAGGTCCCCGGAGGCAGTTTCTATAATCCTCTTCCCTATTAAGTCTGCGTCTTGCCCCGAAATAGTTGCATCTAAGGATGTATTTGTGATAAGCAGGCCATCTGTCTCAATACCATAGAGTAAGAGCTGCATTCCTCCTGATTCGTTCTCCCGGTTTCCCAGAACCAGAAACCGATCATCGCCTTCATCAAGGATACACATGCCATACTCATCAAATTCCCCGGAAAGGTTCTTTGCAAGTGGACTCAGATCATCATCAAATGTCAGTACCTGAATACCCGTCCCTTCACCATTCACTTTATCATAGGTGCATACACACAAATACTTGTCACCTGCATTCAGAAGATAGGTGGCGCTTGAATTTTCAGCATATGGATTATTGTAATTCAGGCTCAGCCTTAGAGAATCACCCTCTTCAGTGACCCCCATTACCATTAGATCCGAGTTCCCATCCTTGACCTGGTAGCCAGCCAGCATATATCCGGAAGAAATCATCTCAATGGAGTGAAGAACCTGTTCATCTTCCAGCGAACCGTAGCTCCGCTGCCAGGTCGTATCACCTCTTGAGGTGGTTCTTACCACAAAAATATCTTTCTGCACTTGCTCCGATCCTGCAACCGGCCTTTCTATAAATCCCGAAAGAATATATCCTCCGGAACCATTCTGCAGCGCAATCAGCGTACTGCCTCCTGTTTCCAGTCCCTCCTCCGCATAATACTTCGGGAAACCACTTACTACATTACCAAACTCATCGGTGACTATTAATACCATTCTTTTTCCAAGCGACTCACTGGTTTCAGTGCCACATATGGCATAACCTCCATCGCTCAGAACCTCTACATCCCCTGCCTGATCCATCAGGTAATTTCCGTAAAATTTGATAAAACCGTCTGCCTGATCATCTGATATCTCCTTCTCACAGGAAATCAATAAACCTGAAAACAGGAAAATAATAAAACCATATTTCATCATCTTTTGCATCTATTCCTTAGTTAAATCCCAACAGATACCGCCACAAATAGATAACTGGTGAACACGAAAATCGCTGTCCACATGATAGAGCAACCAGCTTAGATCATTATTCTGATATCGGTCAGCCTCCTGGTTAGACTGCATTATTCGGGAGGCCCAACGCATTTCTGCAAAAATAAAAGCATTGTCAAGCGGAATTCTTACACCCCCACCTAGCAAAACATCCAGGTTGAATTTCGCCCTCGATGCTCCGATATCAGTCCGCTCCACCACAACATCATCCTGCGAATCATCAGAAGTTCTGGTCCCTTTTCCTGAAGCGGAAAACAAGTAAGAAGGTACTATTCCGCCACGCAGGTAATAACAGATTTTCCTGTCCTCAGGATTTAACTTATAAATCAGGGAAATAGGCAACTCCAGCAGATGCTGGGCCTCAACATACCTGTAGGAAGTGAAGGACAAAGGACTGGCGGAATACGAAAACCTGGTCAGATTATAAAGCAAAGCAAAGGAAACCTCCATATTCCTGTTCAGGATCTGGTTGGCCTCGGCTCCAAACTGTAGGCCAGGCAACAAACCAAAATGACTATCATCCAGTTCCGGATCCCCAACACTGTAACCTTCAAGCGTTTTTGGAATACTCAGGGTAGCTCCCACATTAAATCCTACAGTATTTCCATATTCACCGGCTCCCTTGGTGATATTTCTTCGGGCAAAATAACCCGGAGCTTTGCTTTCACCAGCAACAGCTATTGTATCTTCCGGAGACTCATCCGGGTTGATCCCCAGAGCAATTAAATGTGAGTCCAATAAAAACACGAATTCCTGGGGATCTGAATTCTGCGCCCTGTATTCAGGGAATTCATTAACAAAGTCATCCATCAGGCTATCAGCTTCGGCGGAAAGGTAATCGAAAAGATAGGAATTGATTACCAGCTTATATGCTTCTTTTTTTGCTTCGCCTGACAAACCATTGACCTGGATGCATTCAAGTAATAATTCAGGTACCAGTTCCACCATCCCGGCCACATAAGCTTCCTTTGCATCTTCAAGCAGATAGGTACAGTCGACCATGTCCTGAGCTGCTATGGATTGAATCCCCAGGTACAGGAGCAGGAAAATAAGTATCCTTCTAGGCATATTCACTAATATTTTTTATCATCTCGGACATGTCTCTTGATAGGGAATATATTCACCATAATACTCGGTCCACTCCTCCATGGTCAGGTTTCTACTCAGCAGAGAACAGAAATCCCTTGCCATCCTATCAGGATCTGATGGCCTGCCAACAACTCTGGGATAATCTACACTACCGCTGTAGAAAAAGGTACTATTCCTGTTAAAGCACAGGGAAAGCACAAATCCTTTGTTCTCATTAAATACCACTGGTTGATCATCCCATTTCATGGCATTCCACAGGTATACATTACCATCATTTGAAGCAGCCACAAGCAACGTGCCATCGGGACTGAATTCTATTGCTGACAGCCTGGCTCCCGGCCCGAATAGGTTGGCGATGATTCTTCTTCCATCACCAGACAGCACCTTCACCGAACCATCAAGCATTCCTGCTGCCAGGTAGTGCTGATCAGGACTGTAGTCAAGTGCCCTGACCTGCTGGCCACCAAAATTATTCACTTCCTGGATGCTGGCCGGATCATTTACATTCATTGTATAAATCCTTCCATTGCCTGTGCTAATGGCAGCTCGAGACCCATTTCTGGAAGTTGCCAGAGCAAGTGGTCTGGATGTCAGGGTTACCAGGGTGCTTGGGGCGAAGCTACTATAGTTCCATTTCAAGATTTTGTTATTGGTACCAGCCGAAAGAAAATCCCCACTATTACCCAGATTCTCCACAAAAAGAACAACCTCACCCTGTTCTGTATTTTGATGTACTATTTCTCCTTCATTTTCCAGTTCAATAAATAACAATCCACCGCCATTGGTTCCAACCGCCGCGATGCGTTCATCCGGACTTATCCCAAGACATTCATTGCTGAACCCGGTACCTGCCAGTGGAATTTGCGCATTTTTATTGGCAATATTTCCCGATAAAATTCTAATACTGCCATCGCTGCTGGCAGCCAGTATGCTCCCCGATCTGTCAAGCCACTCCATTGCTCTGACAGAATTTCTAAAGCCGGAGTAGAGATTATAGGCCGGCGAAATGAGCTTTTTCAAAGCATCGTAAAGACCCTTATAGATATCCGGATCAAATGCAGCCCCCTCATATGCCCTGTTCAGCTGATAAGACTGGTAGGCAAGCAAACCCTGCAAGTCCGGGTCCCTGGAGATTCCCTGGCTCAGATAGGCTGCATCCCTGGCAATGTCGACTATTATTTCATTCTCCCTGTTCCGGGTAGAAATTGGATTGACCTCCTGATTGTCAC
>Ga0209633_10002131_pt1 | contig 19496 bp, 17 predicted proteins | sample Cruoilmetagenom1_FD_187290 | JGI IMG/M metagenome (GOLD analysis project Ga0209633, IMG submission 187290) | Oil polluted marine microbial communities from Coal Oil Point, Santa Barbara, California, USA - Sample 1 (SPAdes) (version 2) | ecosystem: Environmental > Aquatic > Marine > Oil seeps ... | reverse complement strand
GGCCAATGGGATTCTAGCACTTTTTAACAATACTGAAGGTAATAATAATACAGCAATTGGAACTTCTTCACTTTTTAACATCAAAACGGGAAATTTTAATACAGCAATAGGAAGGCAAGCACTACAATACACTACCGCTAGTTATAATGTAGCTGTGGGCAATGATGCCTTAAACGATCTTACTACTGGGAGTAATAATATTGGCGTTGGGGCAGACGCTCAAGTACCTAGTGCAACAGCATCTCATCAAGTGCGTATTGGTAACAACCAAATTATTTATGCCGGTATTCAAGTAGCATGGACAGTTACCTCTGATGCCGCCTGGAAAGATGATATACAACCCTTAACTTATGGTTTAAATATGGTAAATCAATTAAAACCGGTTGATTATGTGCGTAAAAATAATGAAACCAATACCCGCGAAATAGGCTTTATAGCACAAGATGTAGAAATGCTATTAAATAAATTAGGTTTTACAAATACAGGTATGTTAACCACTGATGACGAGGGTCATTTAAGTTTGCGTTATAATGATTTTATTCCCATACTCACAAAAGCTTTACAAGAACAGCAAACCATTATTGAAGGTCAACATAAAGATATAAAACAACTTTCTGCTGAGGTCAGTGCTTCAAAAAAAGACCTTGCCAACCTTTTAACAAGAGTAAATGCTATGGAAAAAGTTAACGTTGTTCATAATTGATTTGGTTTTTTTTTAGTGAATCATATAGCCTTATTCAAAGGTCTTTATTCAAAGGTCCGGAGTATTTTACTTCGGATTTTTTTGGCTTTAAAGAGAAAATATTTTTAACTAGAAACCCTAAACATTTTCAAACCCGCAACTTTGAATTCATTTTTTTTGAATTCAAAACCCTACATTTGCCTTCCTAAATTTTCTTCAACATGATTAAAAGAAACAAGGCATATATTTCCAAATTTATTATCCATAAAGTAGGTAATAAATTTAATGACGCAAAAAATGTATTTTCAGAAGATGTGGTCACGTTTGATGAAGACAGCTACAAATTAATGCAACCTTTTTTGCTAAAACCTTTTGTTAATTTAACAGAAAGTTATCGCTTTAGCCATCATGCTGATATTAGTTTAAACGAAATTAATAGTTATGCTCAACAAGTATTCAAAGACGAGAATACTTTTATAGAAGTTTCTAAAAATAGTGTAAAGCATCTTTTTGAACAATCAAATTCTGCACAAATAAAAACAGGCGATGTGCTTATCGTTTTATTTGATGATATAGAATATAGAGAGGCCAATACTCAGGCACTCGGTATATTTAAGATTGAAAACAAAGCAGATTTTTTTCAAACCTACCTAGAAAATAATAGTTATGATGTATTTGTTCAGAAAGGAATCAGCACTAAAAAAGTAGATAAAGGCTGTTTAATAATCAATTCTCAAGATGATGCAGGTCTTACCGTATTGACTGTTGATAATAATAATTATGATGCCCAATATTGGGTCAATCATTTTTTAAATATCAAATATGCTGATGATAGCAATAGGCATACACAAGTGTATATAGATCTATGTAAAGATTTCTCTGAAGAAGTTATCAAAGAAGAATTTGGAAATCAACAACAAAATCAGTTTTTAGCACAAACCATTGACTTTTTTAAAGAAAATGAAACGGTAAATATTCACGATTTTAAAGAATCTATTTTCGAAGAAGATAATAGTAAGGATTTGTTTGATGATTACAAAAAACAATTTGAAGATATAAATGGCGTTTTGGTTCGCAATCAATTTGCAATTTCTCAAGCAGTAGTAAAAAAACAAAAAAAGAAGATAAAAACTGAGATAAAATTAGATACAAATATCCAAATAAAACTAGATATTGATGCACCAGATGCAGCCGAAGAATATTTAGAAAAAGGCTATGACGAAGAGCGGAAAATGCAATATTATAAGGTGTATTTTAACGAAGAAGATTGACGTGAATTTGACCTGATGCATGTTCTTGATACAATGCTCTTGAAATCGAATCACTCTATCTGACATTTAGGACTATACCTTCACTTCGAGTGAATTTTCGTAGAAAAATAGTATCGAGAAGTATTTGATTTATATATAATAAAATTTTAAATAGAATCTAGTTCTTCTCCTTTCGAGAGGAGTTGAGGTGATGCTCCAAAAAGCTCTGTAAAATGTTTTAAAATTTTCTCTTTTACTTCTATAACATCTATTTTTTTACCGAGTTCAACTTCCATAGAAGTAACAGCTTTACCTCGAATGCCACAAGGAATAATATGATCAAAATAACCTAGATTGGTATTTACATTCAAAGCAAAACCATGCATGGTTACCCATCGGCTACTACGTACACCTAAGGCACAAATTTTACGGGCAAATGGAGTACCTACATCTAACCAAACACCGGTTTCACCATCACTTCGCTCTCCTTTTAGACCATATTCGTCTAAAACTTTAATCATAATTTCTTCTAAATAACGCAAGTATTTATGAATATCAGTAAAGAAATTTTCAAGATCTAAAATAGGATAACCCACAATTTGTCCAAAACCATGATAAGTAATATCGCCACCGCGATCTACTTTCTGATAGGAAATTTTCTTTTCAGTAAGTTGTTTTTTTGTAAGTAGTAAATTATTTATGTTTCCACTTTTACCCAATGTATACACATGCGGATGTTCTACAAACAAAAAGTAATTTTTGGTTTTAATGTTGAGGTTCTCATTTCTGTTATTTTGCTTCGTTTGCAAAATTTCCTCAAATAATTCTTTTTGATAATCTAAAGTTTCTTTATAATCTCTAGTACCAAGGTCTTGAAGATGTATTACTTTCATTATTATATGCGATATAAATTCTAGTCCTTCTCTTAAAAAAGGGTTGGAGTGGGAGACTTTTATTTCAATCTCACTTGAAAGTCTAGTAATTTAGGATTTTTTATCAATGTATCCATGTCAACCTCAATAGTCATCGTTTTTTTATCAGCACTAATTTGAGCAAACTTATACGATACACTTTTAATATCTTTTTCAAAGTGATAAATCAGTTGATAAGTACCCTCAAGCATAGAGGTTGATTTTGTATGCTTTTCAAACTCTTCTGTAGATAAATTTTTTAATTTTACGTTTCTAGAGAACATCTTTTTATCTAGTGTATATGTTACATCTGCATTAAATGTCATGTCCTTTTGAGGATTATTTTTCTTATCATTTAATGCTTGAGCTTTATTTATCTTTTTTTGAATATTTTTTAATTCATCTAAATTTTTAAAATCCAAATTAAAATCAAGAAGCATTTGTTTTTTTTCTTCATTAACCAACATGTGTAATTTTAAATCTTGTAGTTCATTAATAAGCTGTTGATCTTCTTTAGAAAGTTTAGCGATACTATCTTTGTTCTCAATGATAATATCTTTAAAAAAAATGATAGTATCAAGTGCTTTAGATTTTTTTAGAGAATCTTTAGTTGTTTCGCCTTCCATAGAAGTTAACATTTCACTCATGTCTATTTTAAAGGCATAGTTACCACTGCCATTCTTATTTATATATATTTCTTCAGTAAACATACAGCTTGTGAGTAGTAGTACAACTCCAATAAAAAGAAATAAAGTTTTTGTTTTCATGTGTTTATATTTATAGTTTTTTAACGGTCACATGCGGTTCGCTATTAATCATCCCTTGGGTATAACAAACTCTAACATGCTCGTTTCATAATGTTAGTTTTTTGGATTATTTAAAATAATTAATGCAGCAATTACACCGGGAACCCATCCTAAAATAGTAAGAATAAATACAATTACAATAGAACCACAACCCTTATCAACAACAGCTAATGGTGGACAAATAATGGATAATAATACTCTAAAACATCCCATTTTAATAATTTTACAAAGATAATTGATTTTTACAGACTATATGACGCGTTTTTGACAATTTTGTTACAGGTTTTTCTCTTGAAAATATAGTATATTTGCCAGCTATAATAAAAGATTATTTATGGCACTTTCTGAACAAGAAACAGTAAGACGAGAAAAATTACAAAAGCTTCGTGATCTGGGTATCAATCCTTATCCCGCAGATTTATTTCCGGTAAACCACACCTCTAAAGAGATTAAAGAAGTCTTTGAAGAAGGTAAAAAAGTGATTGTTGCAGGTCGTTTAATGTCGCGTCGCATCCAAGGAAATGCTAGTTTTGCAGAGCTACAAGATAGTCAAGGAAGAATACAAGTATATTTTAAAAGAGATGAAATTTGTCCTGACGAGGATAAAAGTAAATATAATGATGTCTATAAAAGATTATTAGACATTGGCGATTTTATTGGTATTGAAGGTGAGTTATTTTTAACTAAAGTTGGTGAAAAAACGATCAAAGTAAAAAATTTCACATTGCTTAGTAAAGCTTTAAGACCTTTGCCTTTACCTAAGGTTGATGCTGAAGGAAATACCCATGATGAATTTAATGATCCTGAATTAAGGTATAGACAGCGTTATGCAGATTTAGTGGTAAATCCACATGTAAAAGAAGTTTTTGTAAAACGCACAAAATTATTCAATGCCATGCGTCAGTATTTTAATGATGCCGGATATTTTGAAGTTGAAACTCCAATTTTACAACCTATTCCAGGAGGTGCAGCAGCAAGGCCTTTTGTCACGCATCATAATAGTTTGGATATGCCTTTATATATGCGTATTGCAAATGAATTATATTTGAAAAGATTAATTGTTGGAGGCTTTGATGGTGTGTATGAATTTTCTAAAAATTTCCGTAATGAAGGGATGGATAGAACCCATAACCCTGAGTTTACCGCCATGGAAATTTATGTAGCTTATAAAGATTACAATTGGATGATGGAATTCGTAGAAAATTTATTGGAATATTGTGCTATTCAAGTAAATGGAACTACTAAGGCAACCTTTGGAGATCATGAGATAGATTTTAAAGCACCTTATGCTAGGGTAACAATGACAGATGCTATCAAACAATTTACAGGATTTGATATAACCAATAAAACCGAAGACGAAATTCGTAAGGCGGCAACCGAGATGGGAATAGAGGTTGATGAAACTATGGGTAAAGGCAAGTTGATTGATGAAATTTTTGGTGAGAAATGTGAGGGGAACTATGTGCAACCAACCTATATTACAGATTATCCAAAAGAAATGAGTCCGTTGTGTAAAGAACATCGTACTAACCCTGAATTGACGGAGCGTTTTGAGTTGATGGTTTGTGGTAAAGAAGTGGCCAATGCCTATTCAGAATTAAATGATCCAATAGACCAAAGAGAACGTTTTGAACATCAATTAAAATTGGCTCAAAAAGGAGATGATGAGGCCACAGAATTTATTGACTATGATTTTTTAAGATCTTTAGAATATGGTATGCCACCAACATCAGGTCTAGGCATTGGTATGGATAGGCTGATCATGTTTTTAACCAATAACCAATCTATACAAGAAGTATTATTCTTTCCTCAAATGAGACCGGAACGCAAGGCAATTTTATTGTCTGATGAAGAGAAAGATGTGCTAAAAATTTTAAAAACAAATACACCAATTGATCTAAATGATCTTAAAGGTCAATCTGGTTTAAGTAATAAAAAATGGGATAAAACTATTAAAGGTCTCACTAAACTTAAATTGGCAATGGTTACAAAAACGGAAAAAGGTTTGTTTGTTAAATTAGTGTAATTAATATCAATTACTACTGTGTGGATTGTACTCTTGCATTGACAATTATTTAGATGAATAGCTATAAATAACATTAATAATTATCTCAGCCCAGCCCATTTTAGCCAATCTTGGTGTTAATTTACCAGCAAATAAGTGTTTTTTGATATAAATGGTAACAACTGCACATTGCTATTTTAACAATTTTTGAAATGAAAATTTTATAAAAATTAGGAAAAGAATTGACGTGTTCTGCTTTTTTTTATTTTTATGGCAATCATTATTTCCTATCAAATATATCTTAAATATTTACGTTTTCATTTGGAATAGACCACCAATCAAAATTTTAAAAATGAAAACAATTAGTTTACTCCTATTACTTAGTTTTATTACACTTTTTACTTATGCACAAAAGACAGATTTAGATAAAGAATCAATTAAGCTTTCATATGTTAGTCTTCCTTTTAAACCGGTTCTTGATAAAAATTTTAGAACTTATGCGGTTAGTGTTCACTCTACTTACCTTTCTAGAGATGCATACCCTAATGATATTGTAAAAGATAAAGTCAAATTATTTGGCTTTGAAAAAATTAATGGTGAAGGAACAATAAATGTTAAAATTGACATAGGTAATATAATTATAAGTCCCGTTAAAATTAAAAAACGGGAAGTAATAGAAAAGAATAAAGAAGGAGAAGTAATAAGTACTAAATACTTTTACAAACCAATTATTAACTATACTACAGATGGAAGTTTTTATGTAAAAGACCATACTGATAAGCCCATGACCTATAAATTAGGAAGGACTAATACACATAAAACTGAAGAATATAATAGTTATAGCGAAGCATCAAGTTATTATAATAACAATAAGAATGCTTTGAGAAGCAATTTTACAAGAGCTTTTATTAAAAGTATCCCCGGAAAGGTGAATCGTCAGATTAATATAGATTATGGGTATAAACCATATTTCGATACAGGTATTTTTTGGATACTAGATTCTAAAAAAAATCCGGATTATGAAGCATATCAAAGTACATATAAAGGTATAAAGGAAGTGCTGTCTACTTTAAGACATGATCAACCAATAGAAGGCATGGAATCAAAATTGCAACCTGCTATAGATTATTTTTTAAGTATTATTCCTAAATATCCTGAAGATAAAAGGAAACATCGTAAAATGCGATTTGCAAGTTATTATAATATTGCTCAGATATATTACTATTTAGATATGCCAAACGAAGTATTAGAATATGCAAATAAGTTGATTGAAAATAATTATGATAAACATGATGGAGAAAGTTTTATAAAATATGCCAATACCTTAAAAAGAAGATTTAAACTTAATAATATATCAACAAGGCATTTCACTGTAGAAACTTTAGATAATTCTTATGTAGAAAACAGTGAGAATAGCAATATGCAAGTCGTTGAAAGTACAGATGTTTCTGTAAAAAAAATGTATTTGGATGCCTATGTAGTAACCAAAGCTAAAGATACTATTGAAGGTAGTGTTGAAACGATAGCATCAATAGATTCAAATGATTCTAATGTTAAAATACCGTTTATTAATAAATATGTTAAATTATATGTATTAAACGATGAAGACGATGATGTTACAGTTAAAAAATTCTATGCAAAGGATGTAAAGAAAGTGATTATAAATGATGTGGCATTTGAATCGGTTTATTTTACAACAGTTGGTAATGAGCAAGTCAAAGGGAATGTGGTAGACTTAGATGCAGCACTAAAAGGTCCGGCAACACGTTTTTGTAGAATTATTTATAAGTCTGATAAAATAGCTGTTTATGCCTTTAAAAAGGAATTGATTTTGAAAAAACCTGTAGATAAAAAAGGTGTATCTACATCGTCAATGGGATATATTGTTGCTTTTAAAAAGAAATTATCAAAATTTATTGCTGATTGCGATGATCTTTCTAGTCAAGTTAAAAAAGGAGAATTTGAAAATACTGAAGACAGTTTATCACAATTAGCTAAAGAGTATACGGAACATTGCAATTAAATCTGACGTAAAATTGAAAAGTCGACTATTTAGTCGGCTTTTTTTATATAATATTGGCTTCACTTTTGGTAAAACCTTGACATTACTTAAAATAGCATTGATAAATCAAAACTTACCTTAAATAAGGGTTAAAAGGCATTCAAAAAACATTGACTTTAAAAAAATAGGCGAGGTAATTTTTGTCCCAGATTGTGTTTTTCACCAATAGTTTTGTGTTTGTAGATTAAAATATCATTAAAGACAAAAGACGGGAGTAAAATAATTGTTAGATTTACAAACAAAACTATAAAGAATTGTTTTATCCAAATTTCATGCCTTACATTGTATGTCTAACAGAAACCTAATTCAACGCATCGGACTCCTGCTAGGTCCTGTTGTTTTTGTCTTAACATTATTATTTTTTCACCCAGAGGGTTTGCCGAAAGAAGCTAATGCAGTTTTGGCATCAACACTTTGGATTGCCATCTGGTGGATAACCGAAGCTATTCCAATTGCTGTTACGGCTTTATTACCCATTGTTTTATTTCCTTTGTCAGGTGGATTAGACATTGGAGCTACTACCGCATCATTTGGTCATAAATTTGTCTTTTTATATATGGGTGGTTTTATCATTGCCATTGCCATTGAAAAGTGGAATTTACACAAGCGGATTGCCTTAAATATAATTAATATAATAGGATCAGATGTTAGAAAAATAATTTTAGGATTTATGATAGCCACAGCTTTCTTATCTATGTGGATCTCAAATACGGCAACTTCTGTAATGATGTTGCCCATAGGTATTGCTATTATCAAACAATTAAAAGATAACCCTGCCACTATAGCAGATGAAAATCTTATTTTTGGTAAAGCCCTAATGTTAGCAATTGCTTATAGTGCTTCAATTGGAGGTATGGCCACTTTGATTGGTACACCACCAAATTTAGTACTAGCCGGAGTAGTTGAAAAAACATATAATTATGAAATCACTTTTTCACAATGGTTTATGTTTGGATTTCCTATCTCAATGGTCTTATTATTTATTTGTTGGAAATACCTTACACGTTATGCTTTTTCATTCAAACAAAAAGAATTTCCCGGTGGAAGAGAAGAAATAAAAAGATTGATAAATTTGTTAGGTAAGATTTCTTACGAAGAAAAAATGGTTTCCTTTATTTTTGCATTGACAGCTTTTAGTTGGATTACGAGATCATTTCTGTTGAAAAAAATATTACCTGCTCTAGATGATACTATTATTGCTATCTTTTTTGCTGTAATTCTTTTTTTATTACCATCAAAAAATAAAAAGGAAAAATTAATCAATTGGGATGAGGCCGTAAGACTACCGTGGGGTATTATTTTGTTATTTGGTGGTGGTATGGCATTGGCTAAAGGTTTTGACACTAGTGGTTTGGCATTTTGGTTGGGGAATCAAATGACTTCCTTTGCAGGCTTGTCTATAATATTATTGATTTTATTGTTGATAACAGCTGTTAATTTTTTGACCGAAATCACCTCAAATCTAGCAACTACCGCCATGTTATTACCTGTCTTGGCCCCAATGGCTATTACAGTTGACGTGCATCCTTTAGTCTTGATGACGGCTGCTGCTGTTGCCGCATCGTGTGCATTTATGTTGCCTGTGGCAACACCACCAAATGCCGTCGTTTTTGGCTCCGGTTATCTGCGAATTCCAGATATGGTAAGCAAGGGTATTTTTATGAATATTATTTCTATTATTATCCTTACACTCTTTGTGTATTTTGTATTACCCGCCTTATGGAATATTGATTTACAAGAAGTGTCTTCAGCTTTTATGAGATAATTTGCTGCCATAAAAGAAAAGGTATTTTAGATTGATTTGAAAATATTCATAAATAATTACGTTATAACTTATATTTCTAGTTTCTTTGTCACGCAAATGAGAGAAAAATTATTCATACTATTTTTTTTATTTTCTGCCTTGACTTTTTCGCAAGTAGGTGGTGAGCAGGTGTTTAATTTTTTAAATGTAACTACCTCTGCACGTCAGGCAGCTTTGGGTGGAGAAGTTTTAACATTGTATGACGATGTAAATCAACCATTGTGGAATCCGTCTACCATAAACAAAGAAATTGATAATCAAGCATCTGCTAGCTATGTTGACTTTTTAGCAGATATTAATTATGGTTCTTTAACTTTTGCACATTTAATAAATAGACATTTTGGTACATTACATGCCGGAGTTACCTATGTGAACTACGGAAAATTTATTGGAGCTGATGAAACAGGAGCCGAAACCGGTAGTTTTTCAGCTAGAGATTTATCTCTTTCCTTGGGTTATGCTTATAGAATACCTAAAAGTAATATTTATGCAGGGGTTAACCTAAAATATATCAGTTCAAGTATTGAAAATTTCACCTCTAGTGGAGTGGCATTAGATTTTGGATTAACTTATTTTAACGATAACAAGCCATATATTATTTCAGCAGTTATTAGAAATATTGGTTATCAAATAAGCGTATATGATGAAGTTAGAGAATCGCTACCTTTAGAAATTGCTCTTGGAGCATCCTATAAACTTGAAAATGTACCCTTACAATGGCATGTAACTATAAATAATTTGCAACAATGGAATGTTGGTGTGCCTAATCCTTCAGATAGTCAAACAACAATTGGAGGTGAAACTACTAATGATAATATTACATTTATGGATAATGCCTTTAGACATGTAGTGGTGGGTGCAGAATTATTTCCTGATCGGGTTTTTAATCTAAGACTAGGTTATAACTTTAGGCGTGGAAAAGAATTGCGTTTAACTGAAAGTAGAACTTTTGCTGGTTTATCGTTTGGATTTGGATTAAAAATGGGTAGATTAAAATTTAATTATGCTTTTACAAAATACCATCCTGTAACAAATACAAATACCTTTACTTTGCATATTGATTTATCAAAAAAAACATTTTAATATATTGAAAACCTCAAAAAAAATAATAGTGGCGATTGATGGATTTTCATCAACAGGTAAGAGTACAATAGCCAAACAGTTAGCAAACAAATTAGGTTATCTCTATGTAGATACCGGTGCCATGTATAGAGCAGTGACACTTTATGCCATGCAAAATAATTTTGTGGATACTGATTATTTAAAAAAGGAGACTTTAATTAATAGCCTGCAACATATTAAATTGAGTTTTAAATACAATGAGAAGTTAAACTTTTCTGAAATGTATTTAAATGGTATAAATGTTGAAAAGGAAATTAGATCATTAGCTGTTTCTAAATTGGTAAGTACAGTGTCCGCCCTCTCGGCTGTTCGAAAAAAATTAGTAGAGCAACAACAAAAAATGGGAGAGAACAGTGGTTTAGTAATGGATGGTAGAGACATAGGAACCGTGGTTTTTCCGGAAGCAGAATTGAAGTTATTTATGACCGCCTCTCCAGAGAAAAGAGCAACAAGACGTTATAAAGAACTAATGGAAAAAGGACATGATGTTTCTTATGAAGAAGTGCTACATAATGTTGAACAAAGAGACCATTTAGATTCAACTCGTAAAGATTCCCCTCTGATAAAAGCTAAGGATGCCATTGAATTTGACAATAGTGATATGGGTTTAAAAGAACAGTTTGAAAGGATATTGAGTATTACTGAACGCCATATTTCCATAAATTAAGGAATATTTAAATATTTATGCGTTTGTAATGATATTTTCCATTTAGGATGTTGCATAACATAATCAACAATTAGTGGCGTCATTTTTTCTTGATTACTCCATTCCGGCTGTAAAAATAATACACAATTGCTATTCACTTTTGAAGCTTGATCTTCTGCAAATTGAAAATCATTTTTATTATAGACAATTACTTTTAATTCATTTGCTTTTTGATATACTTCTTGTAGTGGCAATTTATTCTTTTTTGGAGAAAGGCAAATCCAGTCCCAATTTCCTGACAAAGTATAAGCGCCAGAAGTTTCAATATGCGTGTTAATGTTCTTTAATTTTAGCTTATTGGTGATATAGTCCATATTCCACATTAATGGCTCTCCTCCCGTAATTACCACCGTATTACTATAATTCTTGGCATGCTCAATGATGTCATCTGTTTTGGTGGCCGGATGAAGATCGGCATTCCAACTTTCTTTAACATCACACCAATGACAACCTACATCGCAACCGCCAACCCTAATAAAATAAGCAGCTCTACCAGTATGATAACCTTCACCCTGAATGGTGTAGAATTCTTCCATTAACGGAAGCATTTCTCCCTTCTCTAATAATAATTGTATTTCTTTATTCATATTTTAATAGTAAAACATATTTTTGGAGCGTCACTAAAAAGAGGGCGAACTCAAAATGCTTAGTTTAATCTATCTACCGACAGACAGGCAAATCCAGTTGTTTTAGCAGATAGGTTTAACCTCTTGTTATTTAATGACTGCTATGGCTTCAATTTCAATTTTTGCACCGGCAACCAGATGAGCACTAAAAGTGGTTCTAGCCGGAAAATTTTCCTTAAAATAAGATTGGTAGACCTTATTCATTGCAGCAAAATCATTTATATCAGCTAAAATAACTGTGCATTTAACTACATGATCTAAATCTGATCCATTTGCCTCTAATACGGCTTTTATATTTTCAAAAACTTGTGCAGTTTCTGATTCAATACCACCTTCTGCTAATTTTCTAACAGTATGGTCCATGCCTATTTGTCCCGCAAGGAAAAGCATATTATTTACTTTTACGGCATCAGAAAAAGGAAGACCCAGTTTGGTTTTTTCTTGAGATTGTAAAAATTCTAATTCCGTTTTGACAGGTGTTGAACAAGCGGTAATGACAACAATATAGATACCTAAAATCAACTTTAAATAATTTTTCATTACGATTAAATTTAATAAAAAAGATTGGCAAAGGTAAGAAATAAGCAATTCTAAACTAAACAATAAATAGGTTTTAATCATTGTGTAATTGATATAGAAATATAAATTCATTACAATTTTTAAATTGTGATATTTAATCTTATTTTTATCATCTTAATCAAAAGCAATCTTAATGAGTAAATCTACAGCATTTTTCAATTATATAAACGACGGGTATAAAACCAAAGGAGAGCATATTACTTTAGGTGCTGCAATGTTAGGTGAAGAAACTATAACAGAAGCATTTGTCAACATTCCATTAAAAACGCTTAACAGACATGGCCTTATAGCTGGGGCAACAGGTACAGGTAAAACCAAAACTTTACAAGTATTAGCTGAAAACTTGTCAGAAAAAGGAATTCCCGTGCTTTTGATGGATGTAAAAGGTGATTTAAGTGGATTGGCAAAGGCAAGTCCGGGTCATCCAAAAATTGATGAACGTCATCAAAAAATAGGATTACCCTTTGAAGCAAAAGGCTTTCCTGTTGAGATCTTGACTATTTCTGAACAAGATGGATCTCGATTAAGAGCAACGGTTTCTGAATTTGGTCCTGTGTTGTTGTCGAGAATTTTAGATTTATCTGAAACCCAAAGTGGTATAGTTGCTATTTTATTTAAATATTGCGATGATAAAAAATTACCCTTATTAGATTTAAAAGATTTTAAAAAAGTATTACAATATGCTACTCAAGAGGGTAAAAAAGAACTGGAGTCTGAGTATGGAAGAATTTCAACTTCATCAACAGGTTCAATTCTGCGTAAAGTAGTAGAAATTGAACAGCAAGGAGGAGAATTGTTTTTTGGTGAACGTTCGTTCGAAGTGAGTGACCTTACTAGGCTTGATGAAAATGGAAGAGGCATGATTTCAGTGCTACGGTTAACAGATATTCAAGATAAACCAAAATTGTTTTCTACGTTTATGTTACAATTATTGGCAGAAATTTATGATACTTTTCCTGAGCAAGGAGATTCAGGTAGGCCTGAATTGATACTTTTTATAGATGAGGCCCATTTAATATTTAATGAAGCGTCAAAAGCCTTACTTAATCAGATTGAAAGTATTGTTAAACTAATTCGATCTAAAGGAATAGGTATTTATTTTGTTACGCAAAACCCTAAAGATGTGCCATCAGATGTATTGTCGCAATTGGGATTAAAAATACAACATGCACTACGTGCTTTTACGGCTAATGATAGAAAAGCCATTAAATTAACGGCAGAAAATTATCCTGATTCAGAATATTACGATACGGCCGAAGTATTAACACAATTGGGTATTGGTGAAGCTCTGGTGTCTTGTTTGAATGAAAAAGGGATACCAACACCATTAGCCAGAACTATGCTAAGAGCACCAATGAGCAGGATGGATATTTTAACTAAAGATGAAATTGATGCATTGATCTCTAATTCTAAAATAGCAAAAAAGTATAATGAGGTTCTTGATAGAGATAGTGCTTATGAAATGCTAAATAAAAAAATTGAAAAGGCAGAGGAGTTAGAAACTAAAGAAAAAGAAACGAAGGCTAAAACAAAAAGAAAAAGTACCAGTAGAAGAAGTACCCGTACCAATCCTATTATTAAAGTATTGACCAGTGCAACTTTTATGAGAGGGGTTTTAGGAATATTGAAGAAGGCTATGAAATAATATAATAAATACAATATGAAAAAGATAATAATATTGCTGCTTGCTGTTTCAGTGTTAATGATACAGTGTAAAGAAGAAACAAATTACACTTTAGCTAAAGAGCAAATAGGTAAAATTACATTTATAACTCAAATTCAAGAATTGGAATCAATTTTTGAGAAAGATTCTATAGTATCTCATTTGGGTGAAGATAATGTTGCTGAATCATCATATGATGAATATTTGATCTATAACAAACAAGGCGATCATTTATTGACCATAACGCCTAAGGTAGAGCAGGATTCGGCCTCTGTAATTGATAATGTTCAAATTTTTGAAAAAAATTATAAAACCATTAAAGGTTTAGGCTTAAATTCTTCTTTTAAAGATGTTATTGATAATTATACAGTGAATAAGGTGCAGTCTACATTTAGCACTGCTCTTTTGTTTGTTGATGAGTTAAATGCAACCATAACTATTGACAAGAAAGAATTAGGCATTAATGATTTTGGTACTCAAAAAATTAAATTAGAACAGATACCCGATTTAGCTAAGATAAAAGGAATAACATTTTGGTTCAATTAATGAGAGCTACACCCGAGAATTTAGCGGAATTATCAAAAGAGAAAAAGGCGACTACAACAAAATATTTTGCTAAGTTGAGAAAAAAGTCCCCAAAGCGATTGGATGTCTTAATGCAAGATTTGCATGAGGATGAATTTGATAAATTTGACTGTTTAACATGTGCAAATTGTTGTAAAACTACAAGTCCTATTTTTACGAATAAAGATATTTCTCGTATTGCAAAGTATTTAAAAATAAAGGAGCAACAATTTATATTTACTTATTTACAAAAAGATGAAGATGATTTTATGGTGTTGAAACAGGCTCCTTGCACTTTTTTAGATGCAATCGATAATACTTGTATTATTTATGATGTAAGACCCAAAGCATGTGGTGAATACCCCCATACCAATAGAAAGAAGTTTATACAATTGACGCATTTAACTTTAAAAAATACTGAAGTATGTCCCGCTGCATTTAATATAATTGAAGAGTTGCAGAAGAGTTTACCACTTTAAAAATTAGTCGTAAATTAAATATTTACTTCTGGTTTTTTTAAATGCTTCTAAACCTTTTTGCCAAGTTATTCTAATTTCTTTTGAGGTCAAACCGCTTTCTATTTGTCTTTGTAAATTCTTTGTACCTGCTAATTTGGTTAAGAAAGGATTAAAAAACTGAGATTTATTGTTGCTTGCCTTATAACATTCAATGACCCAACTTAGGTCTATTATATCTAGTCTGTCAGTTTTTCTTAAATCTTTTCCATAACACAGTTCCCCTTTAAATTTAGGATGTTTTGCCCCTTCATTCGCTTCTGGAGTAAAGCTAAAAGTGAATTCTTCTTTCGGTAAATACGGAGCTCCAAAAATTTGAAACTGCATTGCAGTACCTCTTCCGGCACTAATTGATGTTCCCTCAAAAAAGCATAGGCTAGGGTAGAGGTTTATAGAGATATCATTAGGAAGATTGGGTGAGGGTTTAATCGGTAAACTATATATGCTTTGATGCGTATAGTTTTTAATGGGCATTATTGTTAATTCACATTGTAAACCGTCTTTTAGCCATTTTTCACCGTTAATCATCTTTGCATATTCTCCTATAGTCATTCCATAAGTTACAGGTACCGGATGCATGCCCACAAAACTTTTATGTTCAATTTCTAAAAGTGGACCATCTGTATAATGTGCATTTGGGTTTGGTCTATCAATTACAATTAATGGAATATTTGCTTCTGCACAAGCTTCCATGACATAATGCAATGTAGATATATAGGTGTAAAATCTTATACCAACATCTTGTATATCAAAAATAACCACATCAAGATCCTTTAATTGTTCTTGAGAAGGCTTTCTATTTTTTCCATATAAAGATATTAAAGGGAGTCCTGTTTTTGTATCTTTAGCATCACTAATTTTTTCTCCCGCATCTGCTTTTCCTCTGAAGCCATGTTCGGGTGAAAACACTTTTTTTATATTAATTTTTAACGAAATTAAAGTATCAACTAAGTGTGTAAAACTGTTATTTTTGTTTTTTACAACACTGGTTTGATTTCCAACAACACCTATAACTTTTTGTTTAATTAAATGTAAATAATTCACTGGGTTAGAAATGGTTAAATTATCATAAATTAATTCAGATGACAAGCTGTCAGGTGCTATATTTTGACTAATTTGATGGTTTTCTTTGTTAGTTTTTCCAGAAGATTTTTCTGTACAGGAAATGAATCCGAAAACTAAAATAAAAACCCAAAAGAAATATGTATTTTTGAAATTGATATAGACCATAAGATTTGAATTACGAGTTATTTTTAGCTAAAAGAATTATTGCTGGTAAACAGTATAAAAGTAGTATATCCTCATCAATAATAAAAATTGCAATTACAGCTATTGCACTAGGTATTATTATCATGTTGATTTCTATTGCAACTGGTGTTGGTCTGCAAAAAAAAATCAAAGAAAAGATATCCGGTTTTAATGGTCATGTACAAATTGCTAATTTTGAAGATAACAATTCAGAAATTACAGTTACCCCTATTTCAATTGAACAAGATTTTTATCCAAAATTCACTACTGTTGAGGGTGTAAAAAATGTGCAAACTTATGCCACCAAAGTTGGTAGCATTAGAACTGAAACCGATTTTGAAGGGGTCATTTATAAAGGAGTCAATAAAGATTATGACTGGTCTTTTTTTAAATCATATTTAATTGAAGGTGATCTATTTGAGATTACTGATAAAAGGTCAGATCAGGTATTAATTTCTAAATTAACAGCTGATAGGCTGAACTTAAAGCTAAAAGATACTTTTAATTTGTTTTTTTTTAAAAATAATGCTACCACACCAAATCTAAGGATTTTTAATATAGTTGGAATTTACAATTCAGGATTTAAAGACTTTGATGATAAATTTGTTATAGGAGATATTAAACATGTACAACATCTCAATAAATGGAAGTCTAATCAGATTGGTGGCTTTGAGGTGCTATTGGAAGATTTTGATAAACTTGAAGAAAAAGGAAATGAAATTTATCAACAAGTTGGTTCTACCCTAAATACACATACTATTTCAGAAAAATATGCAGCTATATTTGAATGGCTGGGTTTATTAGATACCAATATAGTGGTTATAATTTTTATTATGATCTTAATTTCTGGTATTAATATGATTACTGCTTTATTGGTCTTAATTTTAGAACGTACACAAATGATCGGTATTTTAAAGTCTTTGGGAAGTACTAATTGGAGTATCCGAAAAGTATTTTTGTACAATGCGGTCTATTTAATTGCAAAAGGAATGATTTGGGGAAATGTTATTGGTTTAAGTTTGTTGTTATTACAGAAATATTTTGGACTTATTCAATTAGATCCTGAAAATTATTATGTCAGTGAAGCTCCTGTATATATTAGTCTTGGTTATGTTTTATTACTAAATGCGGGTACACTTATTTTATGTTTGTTGATGTTATTGATACCTTCTTATTTAGTAAGTAAAATTAGTCCTGTAAAAGCAATAAAATTTGATTAAATTTGCACCGATGCCATTCGTATAAAGGGTAGGCATTTTGATGCAGAATTTTTTCGAATAAAAAATAAAATACCAATAAATAATAATCAATATGAAATACGACATCATTATTATAGGAAGTGGACCCGGCGGATATGTAACAGCCATTAGAGCTTCTCAGTTAGGTTTTAAAGTGGCTATTGTAGAAAAAGAAAACTTAGGAGGGATTTGTCTTAACTGGGGTTGTATTCCTACTAAAGCACTTTTAAAAAGTGCCCAAGTTTATGATTATTTAAAACATGTAGACGCTTATGGCTTAAAAGCCAAAGAAATTGATAAGGATTTTTCGGCAGTTATAAAACGTAGTAGAAATGTAGCGGAGGGTATGAGTAAAGGCGTTCAGTTTTTAATGAAAAAGAATAAAATTGATGTTATTGATGGATTTGGTAAAGTAAAACCAGGTAAAAAAGTTGATGTTACGGATAGTCATAAAAAAACTGTAGAATATACAGCTGATCATATTATTGTGGCTACTGGTGCACGTTCCCGTCAATTACCATTTTTACCAATAGATGGTAAAAAAGTAATTGGTTATCGTGAGGCCATGTCTTTATCTAAACAGCCTAAAAAAATGATAGTAGTCGGCTCCGGAGCCATTGGTGTTGAGTTTGCTCATTTTTATAATGCCATGGGAACCGATGTTACTGTAGTTGAATTTTTACCAAATTTAGTACCTCTGGAAGATGTTGATGTTTCCAAGCAATTTGAACGTTCCTTTAAAAAATCAGGGATTAAAGTAATGACCGAATCTAGTGTGACTTCTGTTGATACTTCCGGTTCTGGTATAAAAGCCAACGTAAAAACTAAAAAAGGTGAAGAAGTTTTAGTAGCTGATATAGTGCTTTCTGCTGTAGGTATTAAAACCAATATTGAAAATATAGGATTAGAAGATGTGGGAATCGCCACTGATAAAGATAAAATTATAGTAAATAGTTATTACCAAACCAATATTCCCGGTTATTATGCCATTGGCGATGTTGTTGAAGGCCCGGCCTTAGCTCATGTTGCCTCAGCGGAAGGTATAACTTGTGTAGAGAAAATAGCAGGATTAGAACCAGAAGCAATTGATTATGGTAATATTCCTGGTTGTACTTATGCTACACCTGAAATAGCTAGTGTTGGTATGACTGAAGCACAAGCCAAGGATGCGGGTTACGATTTAAAAATAGGTAAGTTTCCATTTTCAGCATCAGGTAAAGCTACAGCAGCGGGAGCTACAGATGGATTTGTAAAGGTTATTTTTGATGCCAAATATGGCGAATGGTTAGGTTGTCATATGATTGGTGCCGGTGTAACTGATATGATTGCAGAGGCCGTATTGGGTAGAAAATTAGAAACTACCGGGCATGAAGTGTTAAAAACTATCCATCCACATCCAACCATGAGCGAAGCGGTTATGGAAGCTGTTGCTGATGCTTATGATGAAGTAATTCATTTGTAGAAAAGAGGATTACGCTTTACTTGTTTCGGTATCTTATAAAAAAACCAACGCTTTCTAATGTTGGTTTTTTTATGGTTACAAATCGCCCAATACAACTTTAATTAATTGAGTCTATTTTTCATAGATTTATTTTATAAAAAATATCATCAATAGGATTATTTATAAAACCTGAAGGTAATTCACTTTTAGAAATTCTTAAAAATCCATTTTTTTCATAAAATTTATGTGCTGCTATAAATTGAGCCATAGTTCC
>Ga0209633_10002130_pt1 | contig 19499 bp, 14 predicted proteins | sample Cruoilmetagenom1_FD_187290 | JGI IMG/M metagenome (GOLD analysis project Ga0209633, IMG submission 187290) | Oil polluted marine microbial communities from Coal Oil Point, Santa Barbara, California, USA - Sample 1 (SPAdes) (version 2) | ecosystem: Environmental > Aquatic > Marine > Oil seeps ... | reverse complement strand
TAACCCCGAATTCGCCGCTCACGTGCTCTCGGAATTGCTCGCGCACCCCAATTTCTATGCGGTGGTCGCCGAAGCCGATGGCCGCGTCGTCGGCTCGAACTTCATGGACGAACGCGGAGGAATTGCGGGTATCGGCCCGATAACTGTCGATCCCGATGTCCAAGATAGCGCCATTGGCCGCCGCCTGATGCGGGATGTCCTGAACCGCGCCACGGATCACAGTTTCAAAGGCGTTCGGCTGTGCCAAGCCGCCTATCACAATCGCTCCCTGGCGCTTTACGCCAAGCTTGGGTTTGCGGTGCGAGAGCCGCTCTCGACCTTGCAGGGCACGCCGCCGGGCATGAAATTCCCCGGTGTGGCAGTGCGCAAGGCAGTCGACGCAGACATGGAAGCCTGCAACGCGCTATGCGAACGCATACATGGCCACGACCGGGCGGGCGAGCTCGCCGATGCAGTCGCCCAGGGCCTCGCAAGCGTGGTCGAACGCGAAGGCCGCATCAGCGGCTATGGCACGGGAATCGCGTTTTTTGGCCACGCGGTGGGCGAGACCAATGAGGATCTAAAGGCGCTGATTGGAGCCGCGGAAAAAATCCAGGGCCCTGGAATACTGGTGCCCTCGCGTAATTCGGAATTGCTGAACTGGGGCCTCGATAACGGCCTTCGCGTCGTTCAGCAGATGACGCTGATGAGCATCGGGTTCTACCAGGAGCCCGAGGGCGCTTATCTGCCCTCCGTTCTCTATTGAGGAGAATCGGCAACCGTCGGTGCCTCACCATGCGTTTCCCGACGCCTCAAGGGATCATTAGCGACAGGATGTCCGCTTGTTCAGTGAGCCGACCCATTTGCATGAGGCCGGAGGTGGCCGCTTGTGAGCCGAAGCAGACCTTTCCCGGCACCTGTCAACACAATCGACCTCAACAACTGGAGTTGACACCTTCGTACCTATGTACCTATATAACAAATATGGCAAAAACCATTGAGCGAGTGCAGACAGGCGTGCGGATTGAGAAACGGCTGCTCAAAGTCCTTAAGGGCCTGGCGGAGCACTTGGATCTGACCGTTGGCGATCTGCTGGAAGGGATGTCTTTGCACTGTTTTGAGGGCAAACCGCCATTCTCAAAGGAAACCCGCAACAAAATCGAACAGCTGAAGCAGGTCTATGATCTCGATTTGCGGGCTGCTGACAATCACAAATTGAAAGAAGGCGAAGAGAGCGAATGAGCACGAATTATGTCGAGCTCGCGCGGGCATTTGAAGCTTGCGACGTAGATGTCAGCGCCTTTGGTCATATCGATCACGTTGGCGTCGCTTACGAAATGCTCCGCACATGCGATTTTCTCGACGCCTCGCTCAAATATTCCGAGTGCATCAACACCATCGCGACAAAGGCCGGTGCCAGTCAGAAGTTCAATTTAACTATCACCTTGGCGTTTCTCAGCCTCATTGCCGAGCGCATGAATGCGACACGCCACAACTCCTTCGGCAGCTTTATTCGGCAGAATCGGGACCTGCTATCCGCCAACGTGCTGGCCAAATGGTACTCGCCGGAACGACTACGGTCTGATTTGGCGCGGGCCGTCTTTCTGATGCCAGACGCCGGCGCCGACCAATCGGCCCAAGTTTGAGGAGAATTGTGATGCGATATTTATTGGCGTTATTGTTAGGCACAATCATCGCTGTCAGCGCGGCCTATGCACAAAAAACCATCAAAGATTACCAACGCGAACGCGTAGCGAAGCTGGTTTCCGGCAATCGCACGATTGTGGACGAAACCATTCGCTATCCGAACGAGGGGCCGGCGAAAATCTCATCGTTGATTCTTACGATGCAACCCGGCGACGAGACCGGTTGGCATACTCATGGCGTTCCGCTGTTTGTCTACATGCTCGAAGGTGAAATTCAGACCGACTACGGTCCAAAGGGCGTGCGTACGTACAAGAAAGGTGATTCGTTGTTAGAGGCCATGGCGGTGCGTCACAACAGCACCAATAAGAGTCAGGTGCCGGCCCGGTTACTCGTCGTCTTCATGGGCGCGCAGGGATACGATAATGTCGCGCGTGAAAAGGCTGCAGCGTTACCTTAACCTCGTAGGTCTGAATAATTCTGATGCTGTCTTTGCGCATGACCGCTGCTGGCTATAAGCCGACGGCTCGCCGCATTGCGAAAAATGTCCGTTTTGGGGACCTGAACGGAATTTCTACGCATTGCCGCCCTCACCAGCTATTGCCCGAAGCCTCAGGTGATCATCAGCGACACGGTGTCCGTTTCTCACTATGAGCGGACCTTTGTAGTTACTCGACCACGCCCGCGATTAGAGCGGGCGGACTTTTCGATGAGCCCCGCCCCAAGGGCGGGAGCGAGTGTCGAGTAGGTGCCGGAAATGGGAGAGCTATCCAGCAACTAGCCCGCGATTCCAGCGGGCTAACTACCTGATGTCCGCTTGTGAGCCGAAGCGGACCTAAAGCCCCAACAAGTCTGCCGAGCACACGCCCAGCGCCAAGGATTACTTCAATGGCATCGCCGGTTGACTGCCAAAGTGATAGGTCAACCGGGCGCGGGCCACTGCGAATTCGGTGTCATCATTGAAGCTGCCGATGGACTCGCCGGTCGATGGGTTGATTATGGCGCCCGCGCCGCCGTCATCGAAGAAGAAATACATCCCCTCCATGCCGAGGCTGATGCTCTCGGAAAGCTTGACGTCGGTGCCGGCGCCGATCACCAGGCCGGTTTGAACGTCGTCGCCCCCACCGTTATTGGTGATCAGAGCTGCGCCGCCAGCGCTGCCCGGGCCGCCTGCGCCGCCACTGGCATTGCTGGCTCCATCGTTGCCACTGCTCCCAGCGCCGACAGAAACGGTGCCATCAAAGCCGTCGTTCTTGGCGAAAGCGACACCGGCTGTTGCATAGAGCAACACCTGCTCGTAGGCCCAGCCCAAACGCCCGCGAAGGCTTGCGACATACTCATAAGCGTCCTCAACGGCGCCGATATCGCCCTCGACGCCATGGACCCATTGCCCGTTTTGCCAATTGATGCCGGCATGGGCCCCGCCAACAACGCTGGAGTCATCTTCGAGGGTGGCAAGGGCCGCTGCACCGCCGCCGCCGCCACCGCCGCCGCCGCCGCCGATGCTGCCACCGGCGCCTTTGTTGCCGCCATTCCCGCCACCAGCGCCACCCGCCAGTTGCACGCTGGCAATCTTGTCGTTCTGATTGAACAGCGCACCGATATTGCCGCCGACATAAAGGCCGGCCCAATTGGCCGTTGGAGCGGTCGAGAAAGCCCCGCCGCCGAGATGTGCGCTCAGGCGTGCGCGGATGGCGAGAAAGTCATCATCGCTGGTGTTGCCGGTGCGATTATCCCCATCGATCATGTAATAGAGCGCTTCAAGACCCACGATGGCCATGGGCGAGAGCATGGCTTCGACGCCGCCGCCGGCCACGAAGCCGGTCTCATCGTCATCCCTGTCGCCAAACCGGGTGATGCCGTCACCGGGGCCGCCATTACCGCCGCTGCCACCGTTGCCGCCGAGACTGCTGGCACCGCCATCGCCACCACTTCCGCCAGCGCCAGCCACGCCGATGGCGTCATCGTCACCACCACGCCCGGCGAAGGCGACACCCGCGGTTCCGTATAAGAGGTAATTGCCGGTTGCCCACCCAAAGCGCCCGCGCAGGCTCGCCAGGTAATCATCAAGGTTATCGTTAGCGCTGTAGTCGCCCTCCACACCCAACACCGTGTGGCGCCACTGCCAGTTGTAGCCAATATGCGTGCCTGCGAGTAGGTTCGTGTCGTCCGAGGCGATCCTGGCAGCGACCGTTGCGCCCGTGCCGCCGCCGCCGCCGCCGCCGCCGCCGATTCCAGACCCTGCGTCGCCGCCATCGCCGTTACTACCACCACCGCCGCCGCCGGCGAGAGGCGCTCCGTCGCCGCCATCGCCGTTACTACCGCCGCCGCCACCGCCGCCGCTAACAGCCGAGTCGCCGCCATCGCCACCACCGCTACCGCCGCCGCCGCCGCCGCCGACATTGGAGTCGCCGCCATTGCCGCCACCGGCGGTACCGCCGGCGCCGCCATTGGGATTGCCCCCATTACCGCCGGCGCCATTATTGTCGCTGCCGTCGCCGCCATCGCTGCTGCCGCCGCCGCCGCCGCCGCCGCCATTGTTGTTGCCGCCGTCGCCGCCGCCGCTAAACTGTCCGCCGGCGCCTCCGCCGCCGCCGCCATTGTCGTCGCCACCGTCGCCGCCAACGGTAAAGTTGCCACCACCACCGCCGCCGCCACCGGCACCGGGATTGCCGCCGTTACCGCCGTCGCCACCAGCGCTACCGCCGCCGCCACCGCCACCACCGCCGCCGCCGCCGCCATTCACGGTCGCGTTGCGATCCCTGTCACTTTGAAAGCCAACACCAACATGGCGGCCGATATAGAAACCGGACCAATTCGCCTTGGGAGCAGGCGCATAGCTTCTGCCCGCCGTCTCATATCCACCGGCAATTGCCACGCCGCTCGTCGTACCCAACAACGCGGCCGTCGCGATCAGCGTCTTCCAATGCTTTTTCATAATTCCCCCGGTCAGAGCTCGCCCGATGCGCGAGTCTGGAATTTTCTTGCGGCCAGCATTTCAGAGGAAGCTGCATTGGTCTCGCAAAAACCGTTGATTCCGTTACAGATTTAATCCGGGTGTGCCAATTCTGACACAGTTGGGTTGGCGGAGGCTGTTGCCGTGGTCCGAGGATTTCGTGAATCCACAGACTTGCCGTGGATTCCGTGATGTCCGGTTGTGGCTAACAATGGACCTGCGTGCCCGCTTCGCTTGACTTCTGCTTAAGGGTGGCCAGCTGACACCGGAATGACCCGCGCTGGAGGTCTTCTCCCGACCCTATGCTGATGGCCGGGCCCATGCCTGTCCGTGCCGCCAGCGCGCCAGCACTCAATTTGCTTGTCACAAGGGGGAAATTATCTGATGTATTGCGCCTCCTAAGCCTTTGGATGGCTTTCTGTTATGCCTTTTTTTGGGCTGGAACAGACGCGCCCGATTGAGCTTCGAGAAATAAGAGAGGGACGCGCCGCGATGTTCAAGAATCCGGACCATGTCAGCTTCGTCGTCACCGACCTCGAAGCAGCAAGGGACTTTTTCTCCTTGCTTGGCTTCGAGGTCAACATTACGGCCGTGATCAAGGGCAAGACGTTCTCCGACTATATGGGCGTGCTGGGCATCGAGGCGGATCACATCACCATGGCGCTCAAGGGCTGCTCACCCCATTTCGAGATCCAGCTGCTGCGCTACCGTCATCCCGATGCCATCCCCGAGCCGCATATCCGCGATTTGAACCACAAGGGGTTCAATCATCTCTGCTTCGCGGTCGACGACATCGATGCCGAGGTCGCGCGCCTGAAGGATAACGGCGTCAAGTTCCGCAACGAGATACTGGACTATCACGACCGCAAGATCGTGTTCTTTGAGGGACCCGAAGGCATCACGCTGGAAATGGCGGAGTGGGTGTAGGACAGAAGCGGCCACCTCGGGCTGACGCCGCTCAGCCCTAGGCGTGGGCTGGATGCACTTTGGAATCAACTCTGTTTGGCAGTGAGCTTGCCCGTGTCGGGCTCGGTCGCCGAAAGTCCGCTTTTGGCTAGGAGCAGACCTCGGGCGAGAGTAACGCTGACGTCCGCTAGTGACCCAAAGCGGACATCCCAACCAGGTCGCGATTGCCCCCTTTATGACGGCGCCGCGTTGCTCGACGCAGCGCCGCCCGGCGGCCGGGTGACCGCCGCGCTACGTCCGATGTAGCCTCCGGCGGGCTGCCGTTAGGCCCGCGCCAAATGGGCAATCCATTGAAATGGATGTGTCAATCACGATTGATATACAGAATCATGCGTGGGTTCGCATTTGAGGCTCTTTTTGTGACACATTCGCCACAGTGCGCCCAATAACGCCATGAACCAACCAGATTCCGACGTTCCAAACGATATTGTTGTGTAGGGTGCCCGCAGGGATAGATTCTGGATTGCCAACATAGCTGGAGCTGCGAGCCCCGATGTTAGGCATCCACAACGGGGGAAAGATCATGTCGGATTTTCGCTATTTCACATCAGATATCGCCACGTCCAGACCAGGGCGGCGGCCTTCGCTTGGCCGTTCCACGTGCCAGCTGCTGCTGGCGACGGCCTTGGGGGGCGTTGCCGCACTCGCCGTGGCGCCGCAGCCTGCTCTGGCGCAGTTTGTCTGCGAAGAAGTTACGCTCGGCACCGGCGACGGCGCGGACGCCTCCGGTACTGGCACCAACAACAACGTCGCCTGCGGCACCAACGCCAACGCCAGCGGCGACAACAGCCGCAACACCGCGGTTGGCACCAACGCCAACGCCAGCGGCGGCATCGGCATCAACACCGCGATCGGCTGGTCTGCCGACGCCAGCGGCGAGGGCAGCACCAACACCGCGACCGGCCGATCCGCCGACGCCAGCGGCGGCGGCAGCTCCAACACCGCGACCGGCCAGCTGGCCGACGCCAGCGGTGGCAGCAGCTCCAACACCGCGACCGGCTTTGGATCCGACGCCAGAGGCGACGACAGCATCAACACCGCGACCGGCCGGGGTGCCGACGCCAGCGGCGAAGACAGCATGAACACCGCGACCGGCTCGTTTGCCACCGCCAGCGGCAACCGCAGCACCAACAGTGCGATCAGCTGGTCGGCCAACGCCAGCGGCGATCGCAGCAGCAATATCGCGTTCGGTAACCAAGCTAACGCCAGGGGCGACGACAGCTCCAACACCGCGACAGGCCGGGCTGCCTTCGCCAGAGGCACCAGCAGCTCCAACACCGCGACCGGCTCGTCTGCCGACGCCAGCGGCGACGACAGCTTCAACACCGCGACCGGCTCGTTTGCCGACGCCAGCGGCGACGACAGCTTCAACACCGCGACCGGCTATAACGCCGACGCCAGCGGCCCTGGCAGCTCCAACAGCGCGTTCGGCAATACCGCCGACGCCAGCGGCGACGGCAGCAACAACACCGCGACCGGCTTTGGATCCGACGCCAGAGGCGCCAGCAGCTCCAACACCGCGACCGGCTTTGGATCCGACGCCAGAGGCGCCAGCAGCTCCAACACGGCGTCTGGCGACCAGGCCGACGCTAGAGGCGGCTTTGGCAGCAACATCGCGACCGGGCTGTTTGCCAACGCCAGGGGCAGCGGCATGGACATCAATAATTTGGCCGCGAACATCGCAACCGGCACTGGCGCCAATGCCAGCGGCGATAGCAGCCGCAACACCGCGACCGGCGCTGACGCCGACGCCAGCGGCACCGGCAGCTTGAACATCGCGACCGGCGTCAATGCCAACGCTAGCGGCGGATTTAGCAGCAACATCGCGACCGGCCAGTCCGCCGATGCCAGTGGCGAGGGCGGCACCAACACCGCGACCGGCGTTCGGTCCAAAGCCAGCGGCGACGGCAGCGCCAACACCGCCAGTGGCCGCCAGGCTAACGCCAGCGGCGGCACCATGGCCAACCCCAGCGCAAACACCGCGATCGGTGATGGGGCCGACGCCAGCGGCACGGGCACAAGAAACACAGCCGTCGGGGCCTCTGCGGCGGCGACCGGCGCCAATGCGAGCGCGTTTGGCACCAGCGCCAGCGCCACCCACGCCAATTCGGCTGCCTTTGGCCAGGGCGCGACCACGGTGCGGGCCGACCAACAGGTGTTCGGCACCGAGACCAACACCTACACCATGACCGGCATTGCCTCGGAAGCCAGCAAGACCGCTCAGGGCGCGCCTACCACGCTCGTGACGTCCAACGCCTCGGGCGATCTGGCTGCCCGCACCTTTGAAGATCTGGGGCTGGTCACCACGCCGGAGTTCGACGCGGTTCGCGACAAGACCAACGCCAACATGATGGCGATCCAGGGGAATACGGATGCGATCGGACAGAACCGAAAAAGCATCGACGAGAATAGCGAGGGTGTAGCCATGGCGTTTGCCATGGCGGGCGCCGTGCCCGCGCTGCATACGGGCGAGCAATTCGCGGTTGCCGGCAGCTGGGGCGCGTTCGAGGGCGAGAACGGCCTGGCGTTCGGCGCCAGAATGCGCGTCTACGAGGGTTTCTCTGTCGCAGGCGGCGTCGGCGCGGGTCTCGACAATAGCTCGGTCGGGGGCACGATCAGCGGCCGGTACGGCTGGTGAGCATCGGCCGGTAGACCGAGGCAAGAACGGTCATAAGACCGAGCCGGAAATGTCCGCTTTTGGCTAGGAGCAGACCTCGGGCGAGAGTAGCGCTGACGTCCGCTAGTGACCCAAAGCGGACACAGCGATGTTCTTGCGAGTAGCCGAGATACGCCAATAAAATTTCCCACCGTCGAATATTGGACAGTGGACAGGTCGACACGATTCGACTTGCCAGCCAGCCCACCGAATTGCGGCATAGCTGTATCTAATTTGTCACGCTTTGGCAAAAAATGCGGCAATCCGCATCGATTTCAGTGATTAGCTGCCTAGCGATCATGCAATATCGGCTGCAACGAACAAAAAACCAACGGCACTTGTCGAACATATGGGGACAATCATGAGCTATTCTGCTGGTTCTATATCTATCGCGGCTATCGCGGCCACACTGGCGCGACGGCTATCGCACAGCCGATTAACCTTCCGGCTATTGAGCGCGGCCACGGCGATGGCGCTTGTCGCGGCTGCAGGCGTGTCGTTCACCGCTGCGACGTCGACACCGGCTCTCGCGACCACCGACACCGCCGGTGCGTGCCTGGTTGACACCAATGACAACGGCACTGCGACCAACGGCGTCGACACGGTCGACGGCTCCACGGCCATAGCCGCGGCGATGGCCTGCGGCAACGGCAACGATGCCGACAGTCCACGCGGCGTCGCGGTCGGTGTCGCTAATGACATTGATGCCACGGCCGCCACCGGGCTGGGTAACAACAACGACATCGATGTGGGCTCCAACGAGTCCACCGCCGTTGGTAGCAACAACAGCATATCAAACAACTCGAGCGACGCCGTGGCGATCGGCAGTTCCTCCAGTGTCGGCGCGGGCGCCAGATCGGTCAGAGGCATCGCCATCGGAGACGGAGCCGATGTCGGTGAGACCGCGGAAGCCGATGAAGGCATCGCGATCGGTACCCGGTCGGGGGTCAACGAAGCACGCGGCATTGCGATTGGCAGCAACGCCGAAGTTCAGGACGGTTCGATCAACTCGATCGCATTTGGCCCGACCACCAGGATTCGCAATGAGTCCAGGTTCGCCGTCGCGATCGGTTCCGCTGCGGACGTCGGCTTTACCTCGAAGTCGGACCGCGGCATCGCAATCGGCAACAACGCGGGTGTTGGTGACGTTGCGACCGCCACTGACGGCATCGCGATCGGTACTGCTACGAGGGTCAACGAGACGAACGGCATTGCGATCGGCAACGACGCCGAAATCGCTGACGGTGCAACGGACGGCATCGCCATTGGTGAGGACGCCTTCGTCTCGAGCGCAGGAGCCCAAGCCATCGCGATCGGTAGCGACGCTCGGGCGACGAGCGCCGGTTCGATCGCCATTGGTGACGGTGCGAGAGCCTCGGGCTCGATCGCGATGGGTCAGAGCGCCATGGCAAGTAACGGCGGCACGGCCTACGGCGACAATACGGAGGCCTCGGGCCTCAACAGCACGGCCATGGGTGAATCCGCAAACGCCACGTTTGACAATTCGGCGGCCTTTGGTAACGGCGCAACCACGACCCGCGAAAATCAGCAGACCTTCGGCACTGCGACCAACACCTACACCATGGAGGGCGTCACCTCGGCGGCCAGCGCCACCGAGCAGGGCGCGCCGACAAGGGTGGTTACCTCCAACGAGTCTGGCGATTTGGCGGCCCGCACCTTCGCGGATCTGGGGCTGGTCACCCTGCCGGAGTTCGACGCGGTTCGCGATAAGACCAACGCCAACATGATGGCGATCCAGGGGAATACGGATGCGATCGGACAGAACCGAAAAAGCATCGACGAGAATAGCGAGGGTGTAGCCATGGCGTTTGCCATGGCGGGCGCCCTGCCGGATCTGTTCACCGGAGAAACGGTGGCGATGGCGGGCCATTGGGGCACGTTCGAGGGCGAGAATGGCGTGGCCCTCGGAGCCAGAGTCCGAGTCACGGATAGCTTCTCGCTTGCGGGTGGCGTCGGCGGCGGCTTGGACAATGGCTCGCTGGGCGGCACGGTCGGCGGCCGAATCGGCTGGTAGACCGAGGCAAGAACGGTCATGAGATCGAGCCGAATGTCCGCTTTTGGCTAGGAGCGGACTGTTCGCCGCATCGTTGACCTAACAGCAGGCGGCATGAATTGCCGCCCTCACCAACTATTGCCGGATGCTTGCTTGAGCAGTGTCTGGACCGAGGGAAGAATCCGCTCGACGATCACCGTCACGCCCTCCGCGTTGGGATGGATGCCGTCGGATTGGTTCAGGGACGCGTCCGTGGCGACGCCATCCAGAAAAAAGGGATAGAGCGCCACGCCGTGTTTCTTTGCGAGCCGGGGATAGATCCCGTTGAACTCTTTGACGTATTCGGGACCCATATTGCGGGGCGCCTCCATGCCGGCGATCAGGATCGCGACGTCCTTGGCCTTGAGCTTGGCGAGGATTTGGTCGAGCGCGGCAAAGGCCTTTTCCGGGTCCTGGCCGCGCAGCGCATCATTGGCGCCAAGCTCGACGATCACCGCATCGGCGTCGTCGGGTATCGCCCAATCGAGCCGGGCAAGGCCTGCGGATGTGGTGTCGCCGGAAACGCCGGCATTGACGATGCGGACCTTATGGCCCTGTGCCTCCAGCGCGCTTCCCAGCTTGGTCGGAAAGGCGTGCTTTTCGTCGAGGCCGAGACCCGCCGTAAGGCTGTCACCAAAGGCGACTAGAACCAGTTCTTCCGCCGCCTGAGCCGGGCTCGCCGCCAGCAACAATGCGAGGCCAATCCATGCGGCTGAAACCTGGCGTTCAGAGATCCAGGTTCCCATGTCGCGCATAATACCAAGGCTCATCGATAATGACCTATCTCACCGCTAGTATTTTGCCGGCCCGCTAGGCGCGGGGTACGCAGTGGTGCCAACCCACCACAAGCAGCCCGCAACGAAGCGAGCGGGTAAAAGACCGCGGCCTGCGGTGGGCCAAATCGGCCCGCCGGGGGCGTTGCAGCACTCGCCCGATGCTCCGGCATCGCGCTTCGCGCCGCGCCTGCCCGGATGATCCGATTTGCTCCCATGAGATGGGTCATTATCGACGAACCTTGGTATAAGACACCATATTTGCGCCAGAATGCGTATCAAACTCATGGGCAGATTCCGTTTGGCCTCCAAAGCCCGGTGAGCCCGGACAAACTTCCTAGGAAATCCGAACCCAGTGGCGTCAAAATCTTTCCAGTTTGCGATTGAACTCAAGGACCTGTTCGTAACCCTTCCGAGCCGCGCCGGACCCGTCCAGATACTTCGGGGAGTTAATCTCGCCATTCAAGAGGGCGAGGCCGTGGCGGTGGTGGGACCAAGCGGCTCCGGCAAGACCACGTTGATGATGGTGACGGCCGGCCTGGAGCGGGCAAGTTCGGGGGAGGTTATTGTCGCGGGCGAGGAGTTGGGTGGCCTGGATGAAGACCAGCTAGCCCTGTTGCGGGCCCGCAATGTCGGCATCGTGTTCCAGTCGTTCCATCTGGTGCCCTCCATGACCGCGCTGGAGAACGTGGCGCTGCCTCTGGAGTTTCTGGGCGACGGCGATCCCTTCGGCCGTGCGGCCAATGCGCTGGCGAGTGTGGGTCTCGCCCGGCGCGAAGATCACTTTCCGGCGCAGCTTTCGGGCGGCGAGCAGCAGCGCGTCGCCATGGCCCGCGCGCTCGCGCCCGATCCAAAAATCATTCTGGCCGATGAGCCGACCGGGAATCTGGATGGGCGTACAGGAACCCAGGTGATGGATTTACTGTTCGATCTGAAGGCGCGCACCGGCGCCACCCTGGTGCTGATCACCCACGACCAGGACCTGGCGCGGCGCTGCGGACGGGTGCTTCACATGAATGACGGCAGAATCGAGGACGAAGTGCCTCGAGCACGGTCGAGACGCAAACTGGCGGCCAAAGTATGAGCGACGAGGTTGGAAGCAAGCCGCTGCCCTTCGCCGACCGGATGGCGCTGCCGCTATTCCTGCGTCTGGCGCTGCGCGAGCTGCGCACGGGCTTGAGCGGGTTCTATGTATTCGTTGCCTGCATCGCGCTCGGCGTTGCGGCGATCGCGGGCGTGGGCTCGCTGGCGGATACCTTGAGCCAAGGCCTGGAAGCCCAGGGTCAGCGGATTCTGGGCGGCGACATCGCGGTGGGCCTGGTGCATCGCCGTGCCTCGGAGCCGGAACGCGAGTATCTGGAGAACCTAGGCCGGTTGAGCGAGGTCGGCGGTTTGCGGGCAATGGCGCAACCAACGGCGCTTGCGGACAAGTTTCCTCCAGCACCCGCGGATGGCGAGGCGACCCAGGACCCGGACCAGGCCATATTGGTCGACGTCACGGCGGTCGATGCGGGCTATCCGCTTTATGGCGAGGCCAGGTTTTCGGGCGCAGCCGGGCTGACCGCCCCGATTTCAGAGGTACAGGAGCTGGGGACTGTCGCGGTCGAGGAAACCCTGCTGGCCCGATTTGGTCTTGAACTCGGCGACAAGATTCGGATCGGCCACTCGGATCTGCGTATCGTCGCCACGGTCGAAGAACTGCCCGACCGGCTGTCGGGACGCCCCGCACTTGGCCCGGCGGTTGTGATGTCCTCGAAGACGCTCGATGCGACCGGCCTGATTCAACCTGGCAGCCTGATCCGCTGGAGCTACCGGCTCGCCCTCGATGAGGCGAACAGCGCGACCAAGGCGCAGCTCAACGGGATTCAGCAGGGCATCCGGAAACGCTTTCCGGATGCCGGCTTTTCGTTCCGCGACCGGACTGAGCCCGCGCCGAACGTGACCCGGCAGATCGAGCGCTTTTCGCAGTTCCTGACGCTGGTCGGCATCACCACCCTGATGATCGGTGGGGTCGGCGTGGCCAACGCCATCGCGTCTTATCTCGACCGCAAGCGCGGTGTGATCGCCGCCTTCAAATGTCTCGGCGCGTCGAGCCGTACGATCTTTGCGACCTACCTCGCCCAGGTGATGATCCTGGCTCTGGCCGGCACCGCGATCGGGCTGGCCTTCGGCGCCCTGATGCCGCTCGGCATTCTATGGCTTTACAGCGACGCGCTCCCGATCGAGCTGACGCTGCGGCCCCAGCCGGGCGCCCTTGCGCTCGCCAGCCTCTACGGGATGGTGACGGCGTTGCTGTTCGTATTGTGGCCATTGGGCAATGCGCGCGATCTGCGCCCCGCCCTGCTGCTGCGCCAGACCGTCTCGGGCGAACGCAGCCGGCCGGGCGCAATTTTTATCGCCGCCTCGGCGTTGTTTGCGCTGCTGCTCGCCGGTGTTGCGATCGCATCGGCCTACGCCAAGATGCTGGCGCTCTATGCCTGCCTGGCTCTGATCGGCTGCTTTGCGGTGTTTCTGGGGGTCGGCTACGCGATCCAATGGGCGGCCCGCCGCATGCCCAGGCCCCGAATTCCGGAGCTTTCGCTCGCCCGCGCCGGGCTCGCCAGCCCAGGCGGATTGGCCCGGCCGGTGGCGCTCTCGCTCGGCACCGGCCTCACCCTGTTGACGGCGGTCTCGCTGGTGAACAGCTCGCTGCTCAACCAGTTCGAGATGGTATTGCCGAACAAGGCGCCGGGCTACTTCGTGCTCGATGTGGGCCGCAATGATGTCGATGCGTTCTCGAAACTGGTGACGGCGAATAGTCCCGAAACCACGATCGCCTCGGCACCGATCCTGCGCGGCCGGATCGTCAAGCTGAAGGGCGAATCCGTGGATAATCTGAAACCCGGCGAAGGCGTAAGCTGGGTGCTATCGGGCGACCGCGGATTGAGCTTCAGCGCCGAACTGCCCGCCGGGTCCGAGCTGGTGGAGGGCGAGTGGTGGCCGGCGGACTATGCGGGGCCCCCAGTGGTCTCCTTCGCGTCGGATATCGCCAAGGGACTTGGGGTCTCGGTCGGCGATACGGTGACGGTGAACGTGCTGGGGAGAAATATTCAGGCCCGCATCGCCAATCTACGAACGGTGGATTGGGAGACGCTCGCCATCAACTTCGTGATGCTGTTTTCGACCAACACCTTGAGCGGCGCGCCCTATAAGGTTTTGGTGACGCTGGGGCTGCCCGACGACATGACGGCTCAACAGGAAAGCCAGCTGTTGCGCGAGATCGCCCGAGACTTTCCGAGCTTCACCGCGATCCGGGTGCGCGACGCCATCGCTTCCTTCATGGGCATCGTGACCCAGGTCATGGTGGGGGTTCAGGCCGCGGGCGCGCTGACCCTGGTGATCGGCGCCGTCGTGCTCGCGGGCGCATTGGCGACGGCCCACCGGCGGCGGATCCGCGATGCCGTAATCTTCAAGACGCTGGGCGCCACCAGGCGCTGCATCGTCACCGCGCATTTGATCGAATATGCCGTGTTGGCGCTTTTGACCGGGGGCATCGCGCTCGGTCTAGGTAGCTTGGCGGCTTATTTGATCGTGACCCAGGTTATGGAGGTGCAATTCGCGTTCTCGGGCCTCGCGGCCGCCCAGGCGATCGGACTCGCGGTTGCCTTCGTGCTCGCGTTCGGCGCGGCCGCTACCGCCCGGGTTTTGGCCGTAAAAGTTGCCCCACAACTGCGCGCGGCCTAGCTGGGCCGCATTTGCGCGGCTTTAGTTATTGTTATATATGACAAAAACTTCATCCGGAAGTCGGGGCCGCATTACCTTGCAACCGAGGCCCCGACCATCCATATTTAGTTCAAACCCAGAGAAATTTCCGTGAACCTAGTTAGAAAGGCATCGCTCAATGGCGGAATTTGAGAGAGACAGACTGACGCGCTCGGGGACGGTCCCGCGGGCCGATGCCCACGTCATCGACGAGGGTCTTCGCGCCTATATGATCCGCGTCTACAACTACATGGCCGGCGGCGTGGCGATTACGGGCATCGTCGCCTATCTGACCTACGCGATGGCCGTGGTTGAGACGTCGGCCGGGTTGCAATTGACCCAGTTCGGCAACCTGATTTTCGCGAGCGCGTTCCGCTGGGTCGTGATCCTGGCGCCGCTCGGCATGGTGTTTTACCTATCGGCGCGAATCGGGAAGATGAGCGTAAGCGGAGCGCAAATCGCGTTCTGGATATTTGCCGGCCTGATGGGCCTGTCGCTCTCCTCGATCTTCATGGTCTACGCCCAGGCTTCGATCGCCAACGTCTTCTTCATCACGGCGGCCGCATTCGGCGCGCTTAGCCTTTGGGGTTACACCACGAAGAAGGACATTTCGGGCTGGGGCTCGTTCCTCTTCATGGGCCTGATCGGCGTGATTCTCGCCATGGTCGTCAATATCTTCCTGGCGTCATCCGCCCTGCAGTTCGCCATCTCCGTGATCGGCGTGCTGGTGTTTGCGGGCCTCACCGCCTACGACACCCAGCAGATCAAGGAAATGTATTACGTCGGTGATGATGGAACGGTGACGGGCCGCAAGGCGATCATGGGCGCGCTCAGGCTCTATCTCGACTTCATCAACATGTTCATCATGTTGCTGTCGCTGTTCGGCAACCGCAACTAGGCCGGCAGACTCAGACAGAGATAACTGATTGAGACGGGCTCCGGCGGATCGCCGGGGCCCGTTTCTTATTCCTCTCGGATTTGGCCTATTTGGCCGATAGCTCGATCGCCAGATCGGCTCCGACCGTGACGTGCAGCGCCTTCGCCTCGGCCGCTGCAAGCGAGTCGGCGATTGCTTCGTCCAGCACCGACTGCGAAAGTTGCTTGCCATCGGCGCCGACCACCGAGACGAAGACCATGTTGTCGACGGCCTTGCCGCTGGCCGGGTCGACATACCAAAACACGCCGCGCTCGGCCTTCAGATCGGCCGCGCCGGCCGGGACAGTTGCTTCGCGCTTGGGCGACAGCGCCTTATGGGGCCAGACCGTCTGCCACACGACTTTGACGGGCGCAGCCGATTGGTTGGTGACATACGCCGGCGGATCGATGGCCCCCGTAACTTCCTTCATGCCACTTGCGGCGATGGAGGTGCAGGCCAAGGCGAGAATACCTAGCAAGAATCTGCGAAGCATCATTTGATCGCTCCGATCAAAATGGGCGTGGCGATTGAATGGAATAAATCTCGATACCCAGCGTAAGTGGCTCCCGGGCCCGTCAAAAGAAGCATCGGCCTGCTGCCGGACACCGGCTTCGTGGTGCACGCACTCGATCGGTGAGTTGCCCTAAAGCTCGACGAGCTTCAGCTTGCTTTCCAACACCCGGAGCACGCGGGCAAGATCGTGGCCGCGCTTGAGGATCAGGCCGGTGGTGGCGATCACGCTATAGGCGCCCTGCCGTCGCGCGGCCCGGGGGGTTTTTTCGATGCGGTAGAGTGGCACTTCGGTCGAACGCCGAAACACCGAGAATACGGCCTTTTCCCGAAGCATATCGATGGCGTAATCGCGCCACTCGCCCGCCGCTACCTTGCGGCCGTAGATGTCTAGGATTTGATCAAGCTCGTCGCGGTCGAACGCGATTGTCGCTTTCGGCCTATGGCTCGCGACCGCCAGGGCCGCCGTGGAGCGCCCGTCCATGCCATAGGCCGGGCGCACGTTTATGGGTTCGCTATCGCTCACTAGCGCCTCCTGGCCAAATGATATCGACATGATGACGGGGTCTGGCAACGAATTCAAGCGTCGCGCCGTTTGTACACGTTCTGTAACAAACTGTAACACTAGTCACTGTCTTGCCCAGTTTCGGCCCTGGCAATGCCGCAAAGGCCCTTGATCATCGGCAGTGTTGCCTCTGGCCCGGTTCCAACGGAGGCTTCGGAAATCTCAGCCCCCAGCCCCCCGGGGTCTTCTCTAGGGACCGGGCCAACCTATTGGCGCCAAGCCACTCATCAAACAAATGCCGAGATCGCCGGTTTTCCGGGCCGAAAAATTTTGCTTATTTAGGGGGTGAAATACGCTGTGACTGATCCGGCTCGATTACTGTGATGACCAAGGCGACGTCCCAAAACACGTCCAAGGCCGCCAAGCGCAAGGCCAAGGACTCCGAATTCACCTTCCAAGCCGAGGTGGCGCGACTGCTCCAGTTGATGGTGCATTCGGTCTACTCGGAGAAGGAGGTGTTCCTGCGCGAGCTGATCTCCAACGGCGCGGATGCTTGCGACAAGCTGCGCTATCAGGCCATCACCGAACCGAAATTGATGGCGGATGATCCCGATCTGCGGATCACCATCGAGGTCAACAAGAAGGCGGGCACCCTCTCTGTCGCCGACAACGGCATTGGCATGACCCGGACCGAGATGATCGACAATCTCGGCACCATTGCGCGGTCCGGCACGCGGGCCTTTATCGACAGGCTCGCCAAGGGCGACAGCGACGTCTCGTTGATCGGCCAGTTCGGGGTCGGATTCTACTCGGCCTTCATGGTGGCCGACCACGTCGAGGTGTTGAGCCGCAAGGCGGGCGCCAAGACAGTCAACCTATGGTCGTCGGACGGCGCCGGCGGGTTTGACGTCTCGAAGGCGCCCAAAGCGCTGGCCCGCACGCTGCCGCGGGGCACCATCGTCACCTTGCACTTGAAAGATGACGCCAAGGACTATCTGGAGGAGACCGAACTCGAACGCATCGTCCGGGCCTATTCGGACCACGTGACCTTTCCCATCAATCTGACGATCGAGCGCGAGGGCCGTCCCGAACTGCGCCAGCTAAATGCGGCGAGCGCGTTGTGGACCCGGCCGAAATCGGAGATCGACGAGGACCACTACCGCGAATTCTATCATCACGTCGCGGGCCTGTTCGATCAGCCCGCCATCACTATTCATTACAAGGCCGAGGGCCGGCACGAATATACCGTGCTGCTGTTCGTGCCCTCGACGCGGCCCTTCGATCTGTTCGACCCCGCCCGCAAGGGGCGGATCAAGCTCTACGTCAAACGCGTCTTCATCACCGACGACGCCGAGATCGTCCCGGCTTACTTGCGTTTCGTCCGGGGGTTGATCGATTCCGAAGACATGCCGCTGAACATCTCCCGGGAGATGTTGCAGAACAACCCGATCGTCGCCTCGATCCGCAAGGCCGTGACGGGCCGAATCTTGAGCGAAATCTCAAAACTCACCGAGACCGACGAACCGAAATTCCTGTCCGTGTGGGAAGCCTTCGGCGGTGTCTTGAAGGAAGGGCTTTATGAGGATTTCGAGCGCCGCGACGAGCTTTTCGAGATCGCCCGGTTCCGCACCAGCGCCGGCGAAGACTGGCGCACCCTCAAGCAATATGTAGCCGACATGGGGGAGAACCAGACCGCGATCTACTACCTTATCGGCGACTCGCTAGAGCAGCTTCGCGCCAGCCCGCAGCTCGAAGGCTACCGGGCCCGCGGCGTCGAGGTACTGCTGTTGACCGAACCGGTGGATAATTTCTGGGTCACCACTGCGTTGGGCTATGAGGGCAAGCCGTTTCAGTCGCTGACCCAGGGCGAAGACGATCTATCGAATATTCCGCTGCTCGATGAGAAGGGCAAAAAGGGGACCAAGAAAGAGCCCGCCGCCAAGGCGGAAATCCTGGGCCGGCTCAAAACGCTGCTCGCCGATGCGGTGGACGACGTGCGCGAATCCAAGCGCCTGGTCGATAGCCCAGCTTGCCTGGTGGCGGCCTCGGGTGCGCCGGATCGCGGCATGGAATTGCTGATCGAACGCCAGATGGGCGAGGAGGCGCGCTTGCCGGTACTGGAAGTCAATCTCAGCCACCCGCTCGTGAAGGCGTTGGATGAGATTTCGGGCTCGAAGGCAGAAGAATTCGACGACCTAGCCTGGCTGTTGCTCGATGAAGCCCGGATCCTGGAGGGCCGCCCGCCCGCCGATCCGGCAAAGTTCTCCGAGCGGCTCAACCGCCTGGTGCTCGCCGGGCTCGACTAGATCCCGCGCTAACGCAAGGCGGTCCGGGCACAAAAAAGGCCGGAGCCCGCAGGCCCCGGCCTTTCGTCGTAATTCTGAAGCGTTTACTCGGCTGCTGCTTGCTGCCGCTCGTTCAGCGCCTCCAACACCGCGTTCGCGGCTAGCACCGATGAGGCCGGGTTTTGCCCGGTGATCAGCAGCCCGTGGCGATGCACTTTTGGCTCCCAATCGTTGCCCGCCTCAAAGTTTGCGCCCAACTCGCGCAGGCGGGTCTCCAACATGAAGGGAACCGCTTCGTGCAGGCCCACCGCGGTCTCTTCCGAATCCGTGAACGCGGTAATTGTCTTGCCCTTCACCAGCGGCTCGCCGTTCTGATCCTGCAGATCGACGAGGGCCGCGGGGCCATGACAGACCGCGGCGAGCGGCTTGCCCTGGTTATGGAAATCCTCCAGCACCGCCTTCACGACCGGGTGGCCAGGATAGTCCCACATCGGCCCGTGGCCGCCCGGCACGAA